>Ga0268255_10000570_pt1 | contig 24907 bp, 16 predicted proteins | sample AgamicOrMarz_FD_200256 | JGI IMG/M metagenome (GOLD analysis project Ga0268255, IMG submission 200256) | Agave microbial communities from Guanajuato, Mexico - Or.Ma.rz (v2) (version 3) | ecosystem: Host-associated > Plants > Phyllosphere > Phylloplane/Leaf | place: Guanajuato, Mexico...
GTATTTAAAAGATCCAAGACTACAAATTGTGGAAATAGCATTGCTGTTAGGTTATGCCGAGCACAGCCCATTTACACGGGCTTATAAAGAGTGGTCGGGTAAAACACCACAACAAGCCCGCGAGGAGCAACTTTATGAGTAATCTTAGAAAAATAACCTATTAATTAAAATAGTTTTTTTATATACAGACAAATCTGTATAAAAAGTGCTTCCACTTTGTTAAGGTTTTGTTAAAATACATTTAAGTTGATATGAATCACGGTTTGATTGTATATGTTGAACTATAACAAATTTAATAAAAGTATCTTATTTATCTGCTTATCGGTAATGGGGGGATTAAGTTATGCTGCAGATCCTGATGAGCCGATTCGACAGCGAATTCAGGCTGATCAGTCTAGTCGTCAACAACAACGCGATACTGCACTAGAAAAACAAATTCAGCCCAATGTGAATGTCAATCTGGGGCAAGAACAAAATAAAATTTCAGCTCAGCAATTACAATATTTACGCTCTAATAGTGAAACACCTTGTTTTGAAATTAAAAAAATACTTTTAGAAGGTGATTTAGCTCATCAATTCATATCAGATTTTAATGTGATTACGACTGGTAAGAACAATATTATTGGACGTTGCTTGGGTGTAAATGGTCTCAATCAGGCACTTGATCTCGTTCAAAATAAAATTATTGCAGATGGTTATGTCACAACACGAGTTTTGCTTCCTCAGCAAAATATCGCATCTGGCACGGTTCGCGTTCGTGTTATTCCGGGCCGAGTTGATCAGATTAAGTTTAATGAGGGTACTTCTAAACGTGCTCATTTATGGAACGCTTTACCGATGAAGTCGGGTGAGCTTTTAAATATTCGTGATATGGAGCAAGGCTTAGAAAACTTTAAAAGAGTACCTACGGTTGAGGCTGATTTTAAAATCCAACCCGCAGAGCAAAAAAATGAACCGGGCTATAGTGACGTGATTCTTGCATGGCAACAGGCTAAACCTTATCGCTTACATGTGGGAATTGATGATTCAGGTTCTGATGCTACTGGAAAATACCAAGGTACAGCGACTTTGTCACTTGACCATGTGTTGACTTTAAATGATCTTTTTTATGTTAGTTATAACCATGATTTAGGTGGTAGCGGTTCTGGGAAGCATGGTACAGATGGCCTTTATGCAAGTTATACCATTCCATTTGATTATTGGTTATTTTCAACCAGTTATAGCCGTTCTAACTATTTACAAACAGTCGCTGGAAGCAGTGAGACCTATCAATATAGCGGTAAAAGCGAACTCATTAATGCAGATTTATCCCGAATTATTTATCGTGATGCGCACCGTAAAACTGCCGTAGGTTTTGGTGGTTGGTACCGTGAATCACAAAACTATATCAATGATGTTGAAGTAGAAGTACAACGCCGAAAAACTGCGGGCTGGAAAGCAAGTCTTGATCATACCGAATATTTTTCTAATGCTACTTTAAGCGGTAACGTGACTTATAAGCGTGGTACAGGCTGGCTTAATGCAATGAGAGCGCCAGAAGAAGATTTTGGTGAAGCTTATACACATGTCGGGATTTTACAGGCCAATGCCAGTCTACAAGTTCCTTTTAAAGTAGGGCAACAGAACCTGCAATATCTTGCAGAATGGCGTACCCAACACAGCAATAAGCCTTTAACACCCCAAGACCGATTCTCGATTGGAAACCGTTATACCGTAAGAGGCTTTGACGGTGAGCAAACTTTGTTGGCAGATAATGGCTTTTTAGTTCGCAATGAACTAAGTGGCTCAATTATGAATAGACCATATTCATGGTATGCAGGTATTGATTACGGCGAAGTAGGTGGAAAAACTGCGCATTATCCAAACCCTTTACCCGGTACTAGTTTGTTAGGTGCAGTTGTTGGTTTGCGTGGACAAATTGCCCCTCTGCGTTTGAATTATGACGTTTTTGTCGGAGCACCGTTGAAAAAGCCAGATCACTTTGAAACGGATGATTACACGACTGGATTTAGCGTGAACTGGACCTATTAATTTAAGTTGAAAGGTCCTGAACGCAATCAATTGTATTAAAAAAAGATTTAGTGAGATTTTAAAATGAATAAGAACCGTTATCGTATTATTTTTAGTCATGCTCGCGGTATGTTTATTGCTGTTGCCGAGATTGTAAAAAGTAAAACTAAGCAAGCAGGGCAAAGTCAGGGAACAATGGAAACAGGTGCGGTGACGTATTCTGTTTCACCTATTCATTATAAAAAACTAAATCCACTTAACTTTGCAGTTATTGGTTGTTTAGGGGCATTGGTAATCAGCTTGCCAATGAGTAGTGTTGCTGGAACTCAAATCATTGCAGACAAAGGTGCTCCAGCATCACAGCAGCCAACTATTTTAAATAGTGCCAATGGAACAACTCAGGTCAATATTCAGACACCAAGTGCGGGTGGTGTTTCGCGGAATACTTATACGCAGTTTGATGTTGGGCAAGAAGGTGCCATTTTAAATAACTCACGGAATAACACTCAGACCCAGTTGGGTGGTTGGGTACAAGGCAACCCATGGCTTGCAAAAGGTGAAGCCAAAGTTATTTTGAACGAAGTAAATAGCAGTAATCCAAGTCAACTCAAAGGTTATATTGAAGTTGCCGGAAAACAAGCTCAAGTCGTCATTGCAAACCCTTCAGGTCTAATTTGTGATGGCTGTGGTGTGATTAACGCAGACCGTTTTACTTTAACAACTGGACAAGCAGTAATGAATCAAGGTTATCTTGAATCTTTCCGTGTTCGTGAAGGTCAGGTTACGATTGAAGGTAAAGGCTTAAATGGAAGCTTAACACCATATACCGATATTTATACGCGTGCCTTAAAGGTCAATGCGGGGCTATATGCTAATGAACTTAACACTGTACTTGGACAAAATGATATTCAAGTCAAAGACCAAGTTACTCCTAAAATTACAGCAACTACAGGGCCTACATCTACACCTCAGCCGAACTTTGCCTTAGATGTGGGCCAGCTTGGTGGAATGTATGCTGGTAAAATCTTTTTGGTGGGGACAGAGCAAGGGTTAGGTGTTCGTAATGCTGGCTCAATTAACAGTACTCAAAGCACCCTTACCCTGAATGCAAAAGGTGATCTGGTCAATAGTGGTAATTTGATTGCAAATAAAGATCAGGTGCAACTTAAAGCTCAAAACATTCAGAATACAGGTAATATCAGTAGCGCAACTTCACAAATTTCAGTTGAGAGTCAAAATCTAAATAACTCTGGTCTAATAAGTAGTGCTGAGGAGTTACATCTTCAAAATCAGAATACGATTACCAATAGTGGTACGTTAAATGCTGCCAGAATAGCAATTAACTCTACAAAACTAAAAAATAGCGGTTCTATTGAACAGACTGGTTTACAAGGGCTTGATTTAAAATCAGGCTCAATGACAAACCTTGGCGGTAAAATTGGAATTGCTAAGAGTAATACTGGTGGTGGTACGGGGGGATCTACAGGTGGAAGTGTTCCGACGGTCCCAACAGATCCATCTAAAGATGGTGGAAGTTTAGGTGTTGTAACTCCAGTAGATACAACTCCAAAAACTTACGATACTGGTTTTATCCATGTGTCAGATGTGCTGAATAATGATCAAGGTGCAATTGTTGCCAATGGTGGTGTAGATTTAGACAGCCAAAATGGTTTAGATAACCAAGGCGGCCAACTTAATTTAGGTGCTATCAATATTAAAGGAAATAGCTTTAATAATAACCAAGGTCAGCTTACTGTTAAAAGTGCCAATATTCAAACCTCAAGTTTTACTAACCAACAAGGCCAGCTTGCTTCTAATAGCAGTCTCAATATTCAAAGTCAGTCTGCCAACAATAAAGGCGGAAAAATCCAGTCGATTGGACAGCTTGATTTAGCTGTAACTGGTGAGTTGAATAATGTTGATGGACAAATTGCAAGTGGAGCAACTGTCAATGTTATTGCAAGTGATTTGAAGAACCAGTCAGGTGTTGTTTATTCAGAAAACCAAGCTGTAGATATTAAAGCAAACAAAGCAATTGATAATACTGAAGGACTCATTCAGGCTAAAACCAATTTAAATCTGAATAGCCAATCTCTTAATAATACTGCTGGACAAATTGTTGCAAATCAAATTAATCAGAAACATGTAACTGTTAATAACAATCAAGGATCTATTGCGGCTCAGCAAAATTTAAACAGTACTGCTGGGCAGTTTGATAATACTCAAGGTCAGATTCAAGCTAAATCAATAAAGTTACAGCATGATCAACTTAAAAACACGGGGAGTGTTTATGCAGATCAAGATTTAACGATTACAGGACAAAATACTCAGAATGCTGGTACTTTGGCGGCTGGAAAAAATTTCCAGATTACCAGTTCAACTTTAGAACATAGTGTAGGTGGATTGATTGCAGCGGGCCTAGATCGTGAAGGCAAATTAGCTAATGCTGGTGATGTTTCGATTAGTTCAGATCAAGTCGGTTTACATGGACAAACCTTAGCTGGCGGTAATTTAAAAGTACAAGCGCAAAGCAATATTGATGCGGCGAAAGGACAATTGCAGGCACAAAATATTGAATTAGGGAGTGTGACAGGCACCATTTCTACACAGGCTGGAAGCGTAGTTGCCAAAGATCAACTCAACCTGGTTAGCCAGAACCTCATTAATAATCAACAAGGACAATTGAGTGCTCAAAATATAGTGCTGAACGCCAAACAACTTGATAACAGTCAAGGTAAAATTCAGCATATTGGGAACAATGAATTTACCCTAAATTTTGTAAACGGTTTAAATAACAAATCAGGTGAAATTAGCAGTAACGCATCTTCAATTAACCTAAACACGTCTGCTCTGAATAATGAAGCTGGAAAGATTATCCATGCAGGCAATCAGCAACTGAACATCACTGCCGATCAATTGCAAGGAGCACAAGGCCAGATTCTCAGTAATGGACAACTATTATTGAAGGGTGGACAAGTTGTATTAGATGGTGCAACTACTTCGGCGAATCAGATCAATATCTCTGCGGATAGTTTGAGTCATCAAAAAGGTCAAATGGTTCAGCGCGGAACATTGAAACCGCTCACCTTAGCGATTAAAGATCAACTGAATAACCAATTAGGTTTTATTCAGAGCCAGTCGGGTTTACAACTAAAAGCGACTACTCTTCATAATCAGGGTGGTCAGTTAAGTTCTGCTCTTAATTATGATGTACAACTTGATGTGGCAGGCTTACTCGATAATAGTCAATCAGGCAAAATTTACGCAGGTCAGAATGGCGTTATTCAAGCTGGTTCTATTGATAATAGTTTAAGTGGACTTATTTCTGCACAAAATGCATTAACACTGACCAGCTTGGGAATCATTAATAACCAGTCTGGTAAAATTGTGGCGAATCAAGATGTCAATCTTACTTCTAATGGCCTAAACAATAGCAGTGGTCAAATTGGTAGTAGCCAAGGCATTGTAGCGATTAATGCAGGATCTGGTGTAGTTAATAATACTTCTGGAACTCTACAAGCTGAAAAAGATTTAACTGTAACTGCTGACCAGATTAATAACCAATCTGGTCTCATGAATAGCCAAAGCTCACTTACTTTAAGTAGTCGTAAAGATGTTAATAATACATCTGGACAAATCATTGCTAAACAAGAAGTGACTACACACAGTCAAGGTTTGACCAATAATTCAGGACAGATTGGTAGCGTTCAGGGCAATGTTTCATTAGATGCAGGTTTAGGCGATTTAAATAATCAAGCAGGCAAAATACTTGCTGCTCAAGATCTGACTTTAAGCGCTCAAAATTTAGATAATCAGTCTGGTCTTATCTCTGCTCAAAAACATTTGGCCTTAAAAGTTCAAAAATTAAATAACCTTAAAGGACAAATTCAAAGTGGCGATACCATAGAAATTACGGGACAAAGTCTGAATAACCAAGGTGGTTCAATTGAGACAAATGCTGATCTTACTTTAAATATCAATGCTGCATTAGATAACAGTCAGTCAGGTAAATTGACGGGCAACACTACAAAAATTACAGCAGGCTCAATAAATAACAGTAATAAAGGCCAAATTAATGCTACAGATGCTCTAACTGTTTTATCGCACCAAGGGATTAACAACCAAACTGGCGTAATGGCCGCTAATCAGAACGTTTCTATTCAAAGTCAGGGCTTGGATAATACAGGTGGGCAAATTGGTAGTGTTCAAGGTTCATTAACCATTGATGCTCAAAAAGAAAAATTATTAAATACTTCGGGTTCGCTTCAAGCAGGAACGAGTCTGAAAATCACGAGTGGTGGCTTAAATAATGATTCGGGCACTATTCTTGCGCTTACCGATAATACAATTACAAGCACGGGTGACATCAGCAATAAAGCAGGGAAAATTGCATCGAATGCTCATACCACAATTACAAGTCAGAATTTAACTAATCAGGCTGGAACGATTCAGTCAGGTAGTGGTTCAGCTTTAGATCTGGTAATTAATGGAGCATTAGATAATAGTCAAGCAGGCCAGTTACTGAGTGGTGCTGGTTTGAATCTGAAAGTGAATACTTTAGATAACAGTCAGCAAGGGCAAATCAGTGCGCAAGATGCACTAAATATCATTAGTGCAGGGCTTATCAATAACCAAGCCGGTTCTTTGGTTGCAAACCAAAATGTAACTTTGAATAGTAACGGTTTAAATAATAATCAGGGACAGATTGGTAGTATCCAGGGCGGATTAGTTATTGATGCTGGGGATCAGGCTCTTACCAATCAGTCTGGCGTATTACAGGCAAAAACTGATTTAACGGCAAAAGCCTTATCTGTAGACAATACAGCTGGACACATCAGCGCTCAGGGTAAAATCGATTTAAACAGCCAAAAAAATATTAATAATACCCAAGGTTCAATTGTTGCTGATCAAAACCTCAATATTCATAGTCAAGGTTTGATTAATAATCAAGGGAAGCTGGCAACCCAAGGTAATTTGATACTTCAAGCGGGTACGCAAGCGTTACAAAACCAAGCCGGTATTATTCAATCTGGACAAGATATGTCTATGATAGCTGGCTCAATTGATAACTCATTATCAGGACAGATCAATGCACAAGGTAGAGCTACTTTACAAAGCACAGGTCTTTTGAATAATGAAACAGGTGTTTTGGCAGCGGGACAGGATCTTACGCTTAACAGTAATGGTTTAAATAACACAAAAGGTAAAATTGGAAGTGTGAATGGTGTATTAAATATTAATGCAGGTTCTTCACTTTTAAATAATCAATCTGGATCATTACAGTCGTCTGGCGTAATTGATGTTAAAGCGGGTGGTGTTAATAACCAATTAGGCAAAATTACATCATTAAAAGCGATAAATATAGATAGTCAACAACAGGCATTCACTAACCAACAAGGTACGATTAGCTCAGATCTGGTTTCGATTTCATCTGGTCTATTTAATAATGATCAGGGCCTTGTACAAGCGAAAACATCACTTGTGCTTGATACCAATGGGCAGAATCTGGTGAATACCAATAGCGGTACACAAGGTGGATTACTTAGCCAAGGTAATCTCACTTTAAAAAATCTTACTGCTCTCGATAATACGCAAGGTTACATTGCAAGTGGGCAAAATTTAGATTTAAGTGCGAATCAGGTTATTAATAACAAAGGAACATTACTTGCAACCCAAAACCTGAAATTACAAGGGACGGGTCAAAAACAACTGCTAAATAACCAATCTGGCCAGATTTTGTCGATGGGTGATATGCAGTTGACCATTGAACAGATCAACAACCAAGGTAAATTGGTGGCAACAGACCCAGATAGCCATATTATGGCCACGGGGCAGCTAGATCTTGTAACTCAGCAGTTAGATAACCAAAATACATTAACTACGGATAGTGCGTTTGTTCAAGGTATTGATGCTGGAAATCTAAATTTGAGCACCCAAACTTTGAATAACAAGTCTGGTGCAATCCGTAGTAACCAGAATGCTGTACTTAATGTTAATGGACAGTTGAATAACCAATCTGGTGAAATCAGCGCCGTTAAACAGCTTAATTTACAAGGCGATCAGCTTGTTATTAATAACCAAAAAGGCAAATTACTATCAGGTGAAAATTTAAATATTACAGCTCAATCGCTTACGGGTGATGGTCAGATTGCCAGTTTGGGTGATGCGAATATTACACTGAAAGAAAGTTTTAAGCAGACTCAAGACGGACAACTACAAGCGAATAAAAATCTTAGTTTAAGTACTGCTTCGGATATTACCAACGACGGAAAAATCAATGCAGGCAATATTTTAAAACTAAATGCAGCCAATATAACCAACAATAACAATGCTCAGATTGAAAGTCACGATACCCAGATTGAAGCTCAAGACCAGATTAATAACACTGGGCTGATTAATGGTGATTACACCACACTAAAAGCAAATACTGTAAATAACCAAGGTACGGGCCGTATCTATGGTACAGATCTTGCCATTAGCGCTAACACTTTAAATAACTTGCCAGATACTCAAGGTAAGGCTCCTGTTATTGCTTCACGAGGTGATATGAACCTTGGTGTAGGTGTGTTGAATAATCTGGCGAATACGCAAGATTATGCAAGTCAGGCGCTTATATTTAGTGCCGGAAACTTATATTTAGGTGGTGCTTTAGATGAGAACCGTAAAGCGACTGGTCAAGCCAGTGCGGTTAACAATGAAAGCGCGACCATTGAATCTTTAGGCAATATGCGCTTATCTGCCGCCCAGATTAATAATATTAATAAGCATTTTATAACCGATGATAATGTTGAAGTATCACGTATAGATGGCCTAGAAAAATTCTGTAATGCTTGGTGTACCTTTGATGGCCAGTATGATGATGGCAACTGGTTTGAAGACTGGATGAAATACACCTATAGTGAAATTACCTATGAAACTAAAATGGTTGAGTCTGCACCAGGGCAAATTAAAGCTGGCGGTAATTTGGATTTAAGCGGTGCACAGGTATTTAATGATAAGAGCCAAATTTTAGCTGGAGGCGAGCTTATAAATTTGGGAGGCACCATTGTTTCAGCTAATGGTATAAACGGGACCAGAAAGGTTGTAGATCAGGGAACAGTATATAAACATTGGGAACATGAGGGTGATTGGGAAGGGCCTTTTGAAGTTTCAACTGAAACAACAATTGATGTGCCAATAGGTCAAGTCGCCGATCATTATGAGCTGAACCAAACGAATCAAGATATTACGGCTGTTTCTAAGAGTACTAGTGGCCCAATCACCAGTGCACAGACCAAAACAACTCATGTTAATGATTTAACAGCTACATCTAATACAACTGTTGTTGAGCAAGCAGCTGTAGCACAAAACAAAGATTTACAAGCAGCAGGTCAAACTTCTGTAAAAACAGATGTTCAAACTTCAGGGCTAAACCAGAACTCGGCTAATGTTCAACTGAAAGACAATAGTACTCAAATCTCTGTTCTGGACCAATTACAAGGTCAAAAAGCTTCTCAAGTTTCAGGTGCCTCGGCTTCGGATCAGGCCACTGCACCAGATCAAGCTGGTACGGGAGAGCAACTCGAAATTCGTACCATTAATAACAACAATATTAAAGTTGCAAATAACGCCTTGTATAGAACAGGAGCGGATAGTAAAGCAGGTTATCTCATTGAAACTGATCCGAACTTTACCAATTACAACAAATGGTTGTCTTCAGACTATATGCTGAATGCTTTAGGACTTGACCCTGCACTGCAACAAAAACGTCTAGGAGACGGTTTTTATGAGCAGCGTATGGTACAAGACCAGATAGCTAACTTAACTGGTTATCGTTTCTTGGAAGGTTATGCATCCGATGAGGAACAATATAAAGCTTTAATGAATAATGGAGTGACTTTTGCCAAACAATATGGCTTGCGTCCGGGTATTGCTTTAAGTGCTGCACAAATTGCGCAATTGACCAGTGATATTGTCTGGCTAGTTGAAAAAGACGTGACGCTACAGGATGGAACGAAAACAAAAGCGCTTGTTCCGCAAGTTTATGTAAAAGCACGTGTGGGTGACTTAAAAGGAGACGGTTCTTTACTTACGGGTAATAGTGTTAACTTTAAGTTAAACGGCGACTTACTGAATGGTTCAACCATTGCAGGTCGAGAAGCCGTTCAGATTACTGCAAATAATATTAATAACCTGATGGGCCGTATTCAGGGCAATACCGTTGATATCACCACGAAAAAAGACCTCAATAATATTGGTGGTCAAATCAGTGCTAAAGATGCAATGGCTATTAAAGTTGGCGGTAATCTCAAAATTGAGACTACGACAAGAACATCGACAACTCAGGTAGGTGGTTTTGGTTCAAGTACAACAGGAGTGGATCGTGTTGCTGGGCTTTATGTAGGTAGTGGTAATAAGATTCAACCGAATAAGGCAACTCTAGTTGTTGATGTTGCCGGAAATACGGTTCTTAAAGCTGCGGAACTCAACAACAGCAATGGTGCAGCGGTGATCAATACGGTAGGTAATGTTGACATTGGCACAGTACAAAAGGGTTATAAACTGAGCACTTACCGTGATGCACAAAATCATGCGACTAGCCAGAAAGCCCAAGATGTCGGTAGTCAGATTGGGAGTGCCGGCTCGCTCATTGTTCAAGGGCAAAATATTAGTGGCAAATCAATCCAGCTTTCTAGTCAGGCTGGAAATATTGAATTACTCGCGCAAAAAGATATTCAGCTGGATAATGGATTAAAGCAAAGCTCTGTAGATAGTAAAGCCTCGTGGAAAGGATCATTTGGAGGCAAAAAATCTTCTACCTATAATGCTCATGAAACAGTTTCACAGGCAAATCAGCTTAATGCCGGCCAGAATATAATTATCAATAGCCAGCAAGGCAATATTAGCGCGACTCATGTACAAGCTAAAGCTGGAAGTAATATTCAGATTCACGCAGAGCAAGGTGATGTCAATCTACTTTCAGCAGTCGATGAGAAGAGCTCAAGCGCGACTTCTTCGAAAAAGAATGCAGCTACTTATAATAATCGACAATCTGGTTATATCGATCAAGAAGTTGCCCAAACGACTTTAAAAGCAGGCAATACTGTTGATATTAATGCTGCTAAGAATATTGAGCTACAAGCCAATGATGTACAAGCTGGGCAAAGTATTTATGTCGGTAATACGCTGATGCAACGTCAGGCAGATGGAACATTGAAAGCAGCTGATGGTTCAGTTATGCCTGAAAATGTGACTTTATCTACCTTAGAAACTCATGACCAACAGTGGGATGAGCAACAAAAAGGGTATCGCGGTATTGCTAAAGAGTTGGTGAAAAGCCTTGCTATCGGTATGCCAGGTTTGGAAGCTGCTGCCCCAGGTTTAAATTTGCAGAAAAAACTGACAGTGGGTGAATCAAATAGTCAAAGAACAGAACAGATTCGTCAAACAGGTACGAGTCTAAATGCAGCAAATATTGCTGTTGGTTCATCTGGGCAAACGACATTAACTAGCGCAGATCTGATAGCGAAAAATGTTGCATTATCAGGCCAGAAAGTGACGTTAAATGCTGCGGAAGAACAAAATATTGATAGCCGTAGCCATAGTACTGAAACTATTGAAGGTCTAGGTGCTAAGCTGAATAAAGACAGTATCCGTTTAGGTGGTTTTGTTTCTGAAAAAGATAAAAATACTTTAACGGTGACTGAAACGACTCGTAAGGCGGGTAGCATTAATACAGATAACTTGAGTATTAATGGTGCTAACGGCGTCGATATTCTAGGACAGAATATCAAGGCAACAGGCGATACCACGATAGACCATGGTCGAGGAGAGCTCAATATTGGTGGTTATGAAAATAAAACCACTACAGAAGAAAAAACAAAAAATGAAAAAACGAGTGTAGAGGTTGGGGTACGTAATGCTTATTTAGATGCTGCTCTTGCTGTGGTTGCGGTGAAAGATGCGGCTTCGGCTTTGAAAGACGCCAAAGATGCTTATAGTCAGGCACAGCGTGATTATGCAGCAGGCAAACTCACCAAAGAAGCATTGGATGACAGTAAAGCGAATGTTGCGATGGCTACAGCAAACTTAGCCAGCGCACAAATTGCAGTGGGTGCTTCAGCCGCTGCGGCAGCAGCCAGTTCCGCGACTTATGGTTTTACCATTGGTGCGAATGGTGAACGCATAGAAACCACAACCAATAGCAACCAGACTCAGGGGCATTGGCAAGGAAGTAATTTAGAGCTGAATAATCTGACGCTGAAATCTGAAGGCCAAAATGCCAATATTCAAGGCAGTCGTTTAACAGCTACCGGCACAACGACTTTCAATGGAACTAAAGATTTAAATGTAACGGCAGGTACAGAACATGGTACACAAGAGAGCAGTAGTAAAACCAATAGCCAGAGTGTGAGTTATACCTATGGTGGTGGTGGAAGTGCTTCAATTGGCAAACAAACCAGTCAATCACAAAGTGAAAGCTTAACTCATGTGAACAGTGAGGTTGCATTAAACCGTACAGAAGGTCAGTTGAATAAACTCAATATTCAGGGTGGTGAAGTTTCCATTGCTGACCGAGGCAATCTACAGGTCAATCAAATCCATGTAGAAAGTTTACAAGATACCGCGAAAAGTAGTAACAGCAGCAAAGGTGGCAGTATTGGTGGTGGTGTAGGTTCGACTGGTAAGGCCAGTAATATCAGTGCCAGTTATAACCAAAGCAAAGGTAGTAGTGACAGTGCATGGGTTAATAACACCAGTAAATTATTGATTGGTAATGCCCAAAATACAGCTGATTTGGATGCGATGGGTGTTAAACAGGTTACGAATATTGGTGGTGTGATTGCCAATGCGACCAAGAATGCAGATGGTACGTTGACCGATCATAAGGGGCTGAATTATAGCGGTGCGCTTGAGTTGAAAGATATTCAAGACCATAACTATAACAATAGCCGTGGACTAAATGTCTCTACGACGATTGGTAAGACTACTCAAGAAAAAGATGGCCAAAAATCTAAATATCCGAGTGGTAGCACCACGCTTGGTTTACAAAGCAGTGGACAGGAAACTGAGCAGCTTACTAAAGCAACGATGGGTCTAGGAACAGTTACCGGTGTTCCAACTACAGCTAACCGAGATATTAACAATAGCCAAGAAATTACCCATGATCAAACTACAGGAATGTTAAATGGCAGTGTCACGGTTGATCACCGTTTACTGAGTGAAAGTGGAAGGGCTGAGATTGTTCAGCAGCAGAAAGATTTGCCACAGAATGCTGAAATCATTGGAAAAATGACAGCGGCAGGCGTAACCAGTTTAGGTGTGGCGACGGCTGCTTTAGCGACGAAAGACCAAAATCTTAAACAAGCTTATGACACTGTTTTGAATCCTGCACGAACTTTTGATTTTGTGCAAAAGCATCCAGAAGCAGCAACGGTGCTCGAACAATTCAAAAATGGAAATTATGACGGCTTATTACAGACGAAAGGCAGCATTCAATTATTAGCACAAGCACTAGGGCAAGATGTGGATGTACTTACAACATCAATGACGTCATTCCTTGGAATCAAAGGTGCTTATGACCATCAAACAAATACTGTTGTTTTAGACGTAAATAATGAAAATAGATCATCTATCTTAAGCACAACAGGCCATGAGATAGCTCATGGACAAGGGCTTAACAATGAAACTTCTGCTGATTTGGTTGGTAAATCAGTAGATTGGGCATTTGATGCGGGTATTAAGAATAATCAAAACACAATTGATCAATATAAAGTTCAATTGGGTGATGGGAAAGATACTTCTACTCAAGCGCAAAATGTAGCTGTGTTAGAAAAAGACAACCCTAAAGCACTAGATGCAATATCTGATCATGGAGATCAGATTGATGAAAAAACATCAGTTTGGCAGGACATAAAGCACTTAGGATGTTGGAGTCAGGAATGTACGGTTGCCTATCAAAAGATGGATGCTGCACAAGAAAAAGCATTTAGGCTAGGTCAGGCTAAGGCAACCACAAAATTCATGAATGACATTAAAAACCTGCCAAATGTTCCGAAAGAAGTTTACGATGCACTGACTAACGATCCAATGGGAACAATGGCAGCGATTTGGGATGGTGTCAAAAATATTCCAGGCGAGTTATGGCAAACAGGAAAGACCATAACAAAAGGTAATTTAGTTGGTAACAGCCCAGCAGATTTTGAAAAACTTGGTAATGCCGAGATGACAACAGCCCTCAATGGCCTCTCAGCGGCGATAAGTGCAGGAACAGTAACAGTTGCGAAAAAAGGTGGCGGGATTGTTATTGAGGCTGTAAAAAATATAAATAAAGTACCTAAAATATATGTAAATAATGTTGGAATTAAAGAAGTAAAGATTACTAATACACCATTAGAAAGGCAGACTAGGTTGAATCAGCTTGATCAAGGAAAACTTAAACCTGCTGAGGCTGCGGCTGGTGCGCAATTAGAAAGTGTGCTTGGTCCAATGAAAAAATATGAACTATCAGGTGGTCAGTTAAATAAAAATCCTGATTGGGAAATAGTATCAGGACCAAATAAAGGTAAAACAGTAGATGCAATGTATACTACTGATAATCTTTCACAAAAAGAGATTGATGGGCTGAATAAGTTTTATGAAAAAAATATGACGGTTTCTAAAGTGCTGGGTGAACCACCTCGAGAAGTGTTAAACATTCAAAAACATTTAGGAAAAGCTGATTTTGTACCTGTTGACTTTAGAGTGCTAAATGAATCAAATCAAAAGATATTTCTAAATTATATTCAGACACTTCCAAAGTCTCAACGAGACAAAATTATTATTGTGAGGTAAATAATGAGTGGGATGATATTTGTTGGTTTTGATCATAGCAAACCTGAGGGAGAAAAAAGTCTTTCTGAATCAATTGCTAGTACATATTGGGATGCATTTGGTGATTTATTGGATGAAGTTCTTTTGCCAAACTATCCTCAATTACATGAAAGCATAAAATCAGAAGAGGGTCAGTATTTAAAATTCTATACTTTTGAAGAATTGGACAGAATTAACTTTAATTTATCTATTAAATTGATTAGACAATATCTTAAGCATATGAAAATAGAGAATTGGAGTAAAAGAGATTATATAACAGATATGGCTAAATGGCAGAATATGGCTCGCCAAGTATGGGAAGAGATTGTAGAGTCATATGTTGTACGAGATAGTCGATATGATACTAGATTAGCGAGTATTGATTAATGTAAATACAAATAGCGTTTAAGATTATACAGTGAGAGCACCATTGGTTAGTGTGGGTCTAGCTGGTGGTGTAAGTACAGTGATGGAAGAGTAGGCCGAAGTTTTTGAAATTATATAAAAGTCATTGATTTATTTTTAATTAATAAAAAGTGATGAAATTAGAAAATTCTTAAGATATTCCTAGTAAGTAGTAATCATTTAGACAGTAATACACATAGCCAAACGACTTTAGATGCAAAAAATATTAGCTTAACCAGTAAAGGTGACACCACTCTACGTGAAGCACAGGCAAAAGCAGATCGGATTGATGCAAATGTAGGTGGTCAGCTTAAAGTTGAAAGTTTACAAGACACTGTTGAGCAAAATACCAAACAAACTGGAGCGGGTGGTCGCTTGCAAGCTTCGTTTGGTACAGCTTGGCAGGCATCTGGTAATTTTAGTAGTAGCAAGGCTTCGGGTGATTCCAATAGCGTTAATCAACAGTCTGGTTTATTTGCTGGAGACGGTGGTTATCATGTAAAAGCAGATAGTGTTGATTTAAAAGGTGGTGCAATTGTTTCAACTGTAACTAAAGATAAGAATGATCTGACCACGAACCGTTTAACTTTTAGCAATATCGAAAACCAAAGCCAGTACGATGCGACTACAGTCAGCCTATCTGGAGGCACAAGTTTAGGTAAAGGTAAAACTGGAGATAGCAAAGCACCAACACCAACCAATAATGACAACTGGCGTAATGCAACCAGCTTTAGCCCAAGCTTACCGCAACATGATTCTGACAAAGACAGCAGTACGACTTATGCGACTTTAAGTGCAGGTAATATTACGTTAGGTGGAAAGTCGACTACAGTTGAGCAACTCGGTATTCATCGCGATGCAGCAACAGCCAACAGAGGGGTTGAGACTTTACCGAATTTACAAACTATTTTAGATAATCAAAAAACAGTAGCGGATGCGACTTCAACAATTGCAGCTGCCTCTCGGACTTATGCCCAAGACCAGATCAAGAATGCAGCAGCGGAAAAAGAAGCGATCGGCAAGCAGATTGCTGGTCAATTAAGTCCAGAAGAACAAGCAGAGATTAAAAAAATGTCTGCGACAGAGAAGGATCAATACTTAGCGCAATATGGTGCTTATGATGCTGCACTTGCAAATGAAAAAGCAGTAACCCAACAATGGGGTATGGGCGGAGACAAGAGCCGTGCTTTAAATGCGGTAACTACAGCAATTACGGGTGCCCTTGGTGGACAAACCGATTTACAAGTTGCTGCAAATACCTTAGCACCTTATGCAGCCAATGTAATTGGAGAGAAGTTTGGACATGGAGAGAACAAGAACAAGGCAGCACAATTAGCAAGTCATGCGATATTGGGTGCAACGCTAGCTTACTTAAATGGAGGTAATCCGGCAGCGGGCGGTAGTGCAGCAGTTGCAAGTGAAGCGGCAGCAGATTACTTCGCAAATCAATACAACGATGGCAAAACCGCAATTAATCCTGATACAGGTGAATTTGATGCAAATCTATTACCAGAAAATGTTAAATCAGGTATTAGAGATTTAACGGCTGCGATTGGTGCAGTTGTAGGTGGCACAGTCGGGGATTCAGCATCGAATGCACAGTTAGCTGGTGTGATTGGGCAAAATGCAGTAGAGAATAATTATTTAACAGTTAAACAAATTCATGCTTATAAAACAGAAATGCAATTATGTAAGACAAAGCAAAATTGCGATCAGGTAATAGACAAGTTTAGAAAAATTGCCATAAAACAAGATGAACAGTTAGTTGCAGTTTGTTCAACCTCACCAGCCAATTGTAAGCAATATTATCAATTCATATTAAAAGATAGGCTTGCAGTTAAAGAAGCGATTGGCGATGCTGGAAAATTTATTCCAGCATTCGATGAAAGTGTTTTATGGTCACAACAGAATACGGCTGAAGGTATTGTTTCAAATACTGAATTTGCAAAACAATTACAGCACCGATATGGACTGGATGAGCAGACTGCTAAGTTAACAGCTAGTGCAGTAATGGGTGCAATTACAGGGGTTAAAGCTAAACAAATTTCAGGAGGTGCTTCGAAGGATGGAATTAGTCAGAATGGATATACTTTTAAGAAAGGAATAGATTTAGATTTGAGAGGTAAAAATTATTCAACCAAAGATGCTCTTAATATCGCTTTTGAAAAAACGGGAGTACCTAAAAATGAATTTACTGTTACAAAATGGGCTGTAGATCAAAATGGTAAAAGTTTTCCAGCTGAATACAGGGTATTATCGGGCAATAATAGAGGGGCGGAAGTTAGTGTAGATTTGGGTCATACTTCAACGGGGACTCCAGGTGCTCCACATGTAGGTTGGCAGACTCCAGGCAAGAAAAATACGGTTGGGCATATTTTCTTGGATAATGTCAATGTAAATAGATCAAGATCAAAGGACTAATTAAGTGTTGGATAATATGACTTTTTTTATAGACGATTTTATTGAAGTATCAGAAAAAAATAGTATTGATTTTTATATACTTTCTCAAGATGAAAGTAAGCCTATTTTTAGCAATTTATTTCAGAAATTTTTTTCAAATAGCTTATCTTTGGAAAAACCTTTAGAAATTCCGCTTTGGCAATTTTTAAATAAAGAAAATTCAGTAGGAGTACATCTGCCGAATGCTGCTACTCATAGAGAGCTTTTTCTAAATAAACTTCCAGATATGAAAAATATATATTTTTTATTTGATTTAGAGTTTTCTAATAAAATATTAAATTTTAATTGCTTAAAAGATTTGGTAACTATTTTGGAAGACTCATATAACTTTAATTTCTATATATTTGATGAGTCATTTAGTTTTTTATTATCTTGGAGTAAAGATGAGACATTGTTTGGTTCAGGTAATGCAATAGATCTTGTATTAAAGATAAAAGAATCATGGAGTTTATGAAAGATCAAGAAATATACCAAAAACTAGGTGAGTTGTTATGGTCAATAATGAATGAAAATGTCCAGATATTTTTTTGTGAGGGATATATTTATTCAGATGCTACGTCATACAGTTTTGAATGGATAGAATCTAATAATCGAATAGGTTGGTTCGACTTTGATGCAATTCCACATGAGATTGGTGATGAAATAATTAATCTCATGGAAAAGCTTAACAATAGCGAAATATTTAAAGAAAAATGGACACATTTTAAAATTTTTTTAACAGAGGAAGGTAAATTTAATATTGAGTTTGCTTATATTCCAGAAAATGATCGTTGGCCTGGATTATATATGAAAGCAATTAGTGATTTGAAAGAAGAAGAGCTAGATGAATATAACATTCCTATTGATGAGTGGGAGAAACGGGTAAAATTGAAAGAGAAAAATAAAAAATAGACTGAATATTTCATTCTAGTATAAAAAAGCCTATCAATATTAGATAGGCTTTTTTATAAAAACACTAATGGCTTTGAAATTAAAGAGAGATACACAAACTATTTTAGTTAAGTAAAAGACAGTAGCGGATGCGACTTCTACGATTGCGGCAGCGACAAGAACGTATAGTCCGAATCAGGCACAAGCTGCAAAAAAAGAGACAGATCAGCTGAAAGCTCAAGTAATTAAAGATTTACAATTTGAGAGGAAATAAGGTGCGTAAAAATTTTGTTCTTAAAATGATTGAATTAAAGCGATTTGATGATTTATTGAATCTTTTAAGCGAAGATTCAATATATTCATCTGATTCAATGAATAATATACCTCAAACAAAAGATGAAATTGAGCAATATACTCTTTCAGTACATCATATTCGGTTTTTAAAAAAGTTTGGTGCTACTGATCAGGTGGTAGTTGATGAGGATGGAAGTGTGTATAAATGGTATATAGATTATTTTAATAAATGGCTTGAAAATGGTGTTAAAGGATTAGAGATGATCGAAGTAGAAAATTATTTGAAAGATCACCCTTTCCCAACGATTTGAAGTATTTAAAATAGATGAGAGTTAGGACAATCAAAAACAATGGTTAATGATTTCGGAAAATGCTTTAGAGATTTATATGAGTAGTTGTATTTAGCTTGATTTTTCAGTAATGACTGGACCCTAAAAAAGCCTATCAATATTAGATAGGTTTTATTTATAGGTGAAGTGAGCAAAAACCAAACTATTCTAGATAAGCAAAAGACAGTAGCAGATGCGACGTCAACAATTGCGGCTGCCTCCCGTACTTATGCTCAAGACCAGATCAAGAATGCCGCAGCGGAAAAAGAAGCGATTGGGAAACAGATTGCCAGTCAATTAAGTTTGGAAGAGCAAACCAAACTGAAAGAGATGTCTGCGGCCGATAAGGATGTATATTTAGCGCAATACGGTGTTTATGATGCAGCGCTTGCCAATGAAAAAGCAGTAACCCAACAATGGGGTATGGGAGGTAATAAAGGACGTGCTTTGAATGCTGTTGATCAAATTAAGCAATCATTTGAAATGGATGGTGCGACTTTATCGAAAGTTCCTCCACGTTCTAACTCTTCAGGTTTAGCTCAAGTGTATGATGTTAGTAAAAGTGGTTCTGGAGTTAAGCAATTTGAATATCATCCGGGTGGAGGGTCAGGACATCAAAGTGGGGCACCTTATTATAAGCTTGTTTTAACAAATGGAAGAGAGATACGAGTTATTGATCCAACAAAAGCTTTTCAGACTGGTACTATTACTAAAAATCAAACCTATTTAAATCCTAAAGGGCAAGAGCTAATTAAGATCAATGGTGAATGGAGAGTAAAATGAATCATTTAGAGCCAGATTTATATAAGGATATTATTCCTGCAAAAGGCGCAGCAGGAATTACATTAGGTATGGATTTTGATGAGTTCCAGAGCCAGGCCCTATTCTGCAATGTAAGAAGGGAGGAATACGAATGTAATCAAGAGAAAAATATTTGGTTAGTTTTTCATAGACATGAATTATTGCCGTGGCAGGAATGGATTAATGAAATTTATTGTTCATGGGAAAACTGTGTCATATTAACTTTTGATGGAGATTCAAAGAAATTAATACGAATTTTTCTAGGTAGAGGATATAACGGAAAATTATTAGGTCTTTTAGGGATTGGTGATCGCTTAGATTTAGTTAAAGATAATTTTAATTTCTATTTTGAAGGGGATGCGCATTATTTAGAATATAAAGAAGATAGTGATATGTATGGTGAAATTATTCCTGCAGAAATATCAACGCATTATAGGGTTGCTTATTCAGAAGAATATCCTGACCAAATTGTTGAGGGAGTTGGGGTATACGCGATTTCTCCTCAATGACAATTTTATAGATGGTTGAGTTAAAGAAAATATTGTTACAGCGGGTGAAGTTTTTTGAACAAACTAATATTTTGGTTGCGACATCACGATACGTAGCATTGGGGTGATATAATGGGAAGTAATTAACCAGTGGATCAACGATTAGATAGTAATCATTTACCATCTAATGTTATCAGATATTTTAGATTAGAACCTAAAAATTGAAAAAAGATGATTTTTGGAAATAAGAATACTTTTGCTTTATTTATTGAGCCGATTCTATATATTAAAAATATGCGGGATTATGATTGTTTTTGTGGATTTTATATAAAAGGGAAGAAATATAGTTCGGAATCTACTCAGATGTTATATACACAGAAAGAATCAATAAGTGGAGGGGCTCTTTGTAATATTTTTGATTCTGAAAATTATTTCTTTATGGATATAAAGGAATGTTTTAAAGAAATGCTATCAATTCGATATTTGAATTTTATAGCAGAGAGCGAAGCTGAGTATATGGATAAAGACTGGGTTGATTATAATTACAATGAGTTTGTTTATAGCGCTAATTTAGAAAGTAGTTTGTTTGGGGAGGATAGGTATGATTTATTTTGTATTGGATATAAAGATGAGGTAAGGTTAATTTCTTATAAAATAGCTAATACATATTTCTCTCTAAAAGATTTAAAACAGTATGAAATAAATGAGTGCTTTATTAAGAAAAATGAACTAGAAAAGATAGTTTATGAAATTGAGCATGCAGCTTTTAATTAGAAGGAATATACGGGTTCTCTAATCTCTACTGAATAGTAAATTAAAGAGCTGCGAAAAATAAGTTACACATCGAAAGCATCGAAATGATAGTTAAATATAGTGATGATTTTTTATACAGTGGGATGTTGTTTATCCATTAAAAAATGATTTAAATCTTGGAGTGTTTAATTTTTGGATTAATGATACATGTTATCCAGCAAAAGGGATAAATATTACATTAAATTCTCTTTTTAATATTTTAAGTAGTAATATTGAAGAGATTAAAGCACTTAATAGTGATATAGGTGATATACCAATTGAGAAAATAGATTTTTGTTCTTTTGATAGTCAGGATTTAATATGGTTAGATACTGGCGAATTATTCCAATTTGGCTTTGGTATGGTTTTAGGTTTTAACAATGAAAGCGAAAGATTGTTTTATACTTTTGATTATGAAAAAAGCTATTCTGAAATTATTTTGCCAAAAGGAACAGTAGTATCTACTTTACAAGCTTTGACTATGTTGTAAACTTATTGGCCTGAATGTTTTACTAGTGTCTCCTAGATAAATATTATTGACTCACAATTCGGCCGTTTACTTATGCAAATTCTTGGAATTTAGAGTTTGCATTTTTTGTCGTAAAAGAACCTTTATCACAAGCTTTTTCACCTAATTATGTTGAAGATATTATTAAGAATGCATCGCCAATCAAGCAGCAAAATGGAAACTGGTCATATAAATCTGGTGATTTAAATGTGATTTTAAGTCCAGATAGGAAGCTTGTAATCGCTATTGTGACAGAAAAAGAGTAGTTAAAATGTGTAACAGTGTACTGAATGAATTAGAAGAATTAGTCTCAAAATATATTCATGAGGAAATCAAATTTTATGATTTTAAAGGTTTTATAATTGATAAAAGTAATACTTTAAATGATTATATAAACTTTAAATATGATTTAGTCATGATAATAGAGAATTGGTTTGAATATGTAGAGTTCTGCTATTTTGAGAAAAATTGGAAGGAGTATTCTTTGGAGTTAGGATTTTTTTTAATTAACGGAATTAAAAGTTATCCTGAAGAGGTTTCTTTGCCATCAGATTCTATAATAGTAAAAGAGCAATTTTCTCGTTATTTATCCTGATTTGAAAGTTGAGAGAAAGGACGTATTCAGGATTTTGATTAAAAACAGACAAATGGACTTTTTTTAGTGAAATAGAGTAATTTAAAAAAAGACTATCAATTTTAGATAGTCTTTTTTTATAAAACTAGAGAACGATTAGGTGAAAAAATTAATTAAATTAATGCCAGATTATCAATACTATCCTTTATGGGAATATGATGAACTTGGTTTAGTAGCTAATTTAAATCCAGAAGATTTACCAATATCAAAGGTATTAATAGATAAGCTTATCTTATGGTCTGATATGTATGATGAAACGTTATGTTTAGATGATCCTATTAATTCTGGTTTTAAATCCATAGAGGATGAAAAAAAATTCCAACTATTAGGAGAGGACTTGTTTAAATCTTTAAGAGAAGAGTTAAGTGGTCAGTATGACGTTATCTATGAAAGTTAAGATATCTTGGAAAGATGGAATATATGACTTTTACAATTTTTAGTATTATTGAAAAGTGCTTACACATTTGAGTGGAAGCATAATTTTCATTCTATTGAAAAAGCAATAAATTCTATCGGTACATGTTTAACCAACCAGACACCATTTTCAGCTTGGAAAAATTAAAATCCATTCTTACGCATTTCTAAAGCATGTATAGCTAAAATCTCAGATTTGCCATAACGTGTTCCGACAGATAGAGCAGTGTCTTAATTCATTCATCGTTTAACGCACATTCAAAGTTACTTGGGTTTTCTTTACATCTTACTTTCTTCAAAAAATTCATCATTTTAGGGTCGTAAATACCTGCCTTAGTTAGCTGTATACGTGCTTCCCGCATCATTTTCATATAATTCACTTGTTCATTTTTAGGAATATCCATCCAATACTTTGAAGGAATATCACTTTCATATTTAGCAATAATGCCAAATGTTCTATTTAATTGGCTGGCTACCCAAGTTCGCGACTTTTGCCCAAAACCTGCTGGAAACTGATCTTTACGAATAATGAAGTTTGCTGAAATTTGAGTCAAAGGAAAACGAATGATTGCTCCTTTCTCACCTAAACCTTTGTGTAGTTCAAAAGGTTTAAATGCCACAATAGGAGCGGGCACAATATCAATTTCATGGTTATTAAATTTCGCACCAGCATTGGTGACGTCTACAGATACAGCCTGACCGCCGACATGTTGCACAAGTTTGGGTTGGGCTTCATCATATTTAAATACCCCAATTTTTTTACCAGCAGCTTTAGCGAGTGTATTGATGCTTCGATCATTTACAAATAAATATGCAGGGCCAATTGTGCCTAAACCTGCAATTTCGTAAGGGCCTACCACCATATTTTTTGCGGCCATAGGTGAAGACAACAGCTTATAGGCATTAATCGCCGTTTTCATATTTGTTAATGCGCCAACCGCATCTAAAGATCCTGTGTATTTATTAAATTGACGGCCACGTAAACCGCTAATAATAGCGCCATCACATTTGCCGACTTTTAAGTCTTCAGCCGCAACGCGTTCATCAACATATGCTTTTAAAGATAGATCAGCTCCCCAATTTTTGGCTTCAAGTGCATAGTCTTTGGCTAAAGCGAAAGCATCTCCCGATTTACCAATTGGGTCAAACACACACACGACTTGTTGTTTGGCATAAAGAGTTGTTGTTAAACATGTGCTTGCAATAAGTAAAATAGTTTTAAAACGATCCATATTTAATTATCCATTTTTTAAATTATAAAAATTATTTTATAAATCTTGGTTAGATTAGATATGACATTTAAATAAGAATTTAAAGAGAAAAGGTCAAAAGACAGCCTTGGTTCAGGAAGTCATTTAATGATTTATTAGAATGTTTATTGTCCGATTTGCGGACAAAAAACTCATAAATCGGTATTTTCTCTATTCTTTTTATATCCTTAAATAAACTTAAAAATTAGTTTATCCATTCCACAATGGAGATTAATTTATGGAAATCTTAAAAACAAAAATTGTAATTATGGACTCAGGGCTAACGAACTTCCCTAACAGTGAAATAGAGATTTTTGCGAGTAGTGCAAGGCATCGTATAGGCCTGTCTAAGTGTATCAAGAGCAAGAAAACTGTAGTCAATGGATAGACCTCAGTACTCAAAGACTTGATGCAAACAGACCAACAAGAAGATTAGAAAACGATTATTAGAATTTAAATGTTTTTGGAGTTAACAATGAGATTTAAAAAAGGATTTTTAGCACTTAGCCTAGGTTTACTCTTTATAAACTTAGGATGTGCAAACAATGATAGTGATGACAATAATACTGCTGCAAGTATTTATATTAATGGAAAAATTTATACTGCCAAAGATAAAGACTCCCTTCAACAAGCCATCGCAATTGCTCAGGATGGAACCATCCTAAAAGTAGGTAGTAACGAAGAAATCAAAAAAATTGCAGATAGCAATACACAAGTTTTTGATCTTGATAACAAGGTTTTAATGCCAGGCTTAATTGATAGCCATATTCATGCTTTAGCTTCTGGTGTAGAGGCAGTATTAGCAACCATGGATAGCGGCG
>Ga0268255_10000582_pt1 | contig 24516 bp, 19 predicted proteins | sample AgamicOrMarz_FD_200256 | JGI IMG/M metagenome (GOLD analysis project Ga0268255, IMG submission 200256) | Agave microbial communities from Guanajuato, Mexico - Or.Ma.rz (v2) (version 3) | ecosystem: Host-associated > Plants > Phyllosphere > Phylloplane/Leaf | place: Guanajuato, Mexico...
CTTGCCTTCGGGCGTGATGCCGGTGCGCATCATCCGGAAGAACGCGTCCTCGCTCCATGTGCCGATGCCGTATTGCGCGTCCGGCGTGATGTTCGGCGAATAGAGCGTGCCGAACGGCGTTTCCATCGCGAGGCCGCCCGCAAACAGTCTGCCGCGCGGCGCCGTGTGGCAGGCCACGCAGTCGCCCGCGCGCGCAAGGTACTCGCCGCGCTTGACGATGTCGGGACGCGTGTCGGCGGCTGCGCCGGGTTGAACTGCTGCGCTTTCCGCAGCGCGAGCTTCGGCGACGACGAGCGGCAACGGCACGGCCATGCGCGCAAGCATCGCGCTGCCGCATACGAGCGCCGCGGCGGCGAGCAGCGCGAAGCGGCGGCGCATCGGCGTGCGAGGCGGACGAAGTGTCGGTTTCATTGCGGTTGGCTCCCGCATGCGAGAGGCAAGCGCTCCGCCGATGCCGGCGCGGGCCGCGGATCGGCTGGACGCGGTTGGCGCGCGAGCCACGTGGATACTGCGGTGATGTCCTTGTCGGTCAGCTTCACGGCGATCGAGTGCATGCAATCCGGCGCGAGCGCGTGGCGTGTGCCCGAACGCCAGGTGCCCATCTGCCCCGCGATATAGCTCGCGTGCAAACCGAGCAGGCCGGGAATGCCCGGCTGCTGGCCGGTCATGCGGGCGCCATGACACGCGATGCACGCGGGAATCTTGCGCGCAGGGTCGCCTTGCATCACGAGCCGCTGACCGGCGGCGAGCACCGCGGGCGAGACGTCGGAGTGATCGGCATTCGGATAGGGCGGCTGAAGATCGGCGAAGTACTCGCTGATCTTATGCAAATACTCGTCGGGCAGAAATGCGACCAGGTAACCCATCGGCGGATAGGTACGGCCGCCGTCGCGGAATGCGATGAGTTGATTGAAGAGATAGTCGGCGGGCTTGCCGGCGATGCGCGGGAAGTAGTCGTTATTGAGGCCCTGACCTTGCACGCCATGACAAGAGGTGCAGGCGCGCACGCGCTCGTCCATGGCCGAAGGCATTGCGCCGGCTGCATTGCCGGCCGCTAGCGCGGCGCCGCTCCATAAGAGATGGAGCATAAACACAATGGCAAATCCCCAAGCTCTACGATGCACGTCGGGCCTCGCTGGGAAACGTTTTTTTGTCGGCTTGCTTCGCCCGCATTCGCGACTGGGCTGCTTTCCAGTCACCACGCACAGCGGGTCTATCACTTTCTCTCTTACGACAGCACAGACTGCGAAGGGAAGCTTATTCTGGACAATAAAGTTGATTCGCCATTGCGATGGAATTGCTTGATTCAAATCAAGCAAGCGCGTGTATGTGCCGAAGACGGCGGCTCGTTGATTCGTCTGTGACCATCATAGATGCGCTTCAAAGCGCTTTCAATGCTTCAATTTGCACTGCACGCAAATTCCACGGCGGGCGAATGTGACAGTCCGATGTGCTTAACTGAAGAGCCGCATCAACGCTAGGCGCGCATTGCTCACGCGTTCGCTTTCGCCAATTCGGCCTGGCAATAGATGAAACTCGACGGCAGGCAATGCGGGCAAGCCGATGCCGGGCGGGCACGCGACCACGCCCGCGCCAATCGACGATTCATTCAGGCACGAGATGCCGAGCCCCGCCTTTAACGCGAGCTGCAATCCGGCCACGCCCGAAGCCGAGTGGGACACCACATAGGGCACGTTGTTTTCGTCGAGCAGTTTGACGACGAAGCGCTGCAACTGGCAACTCGACGGCAGCAGCACCAGTTGATACGGCGAGGCGGGGCGCGGACTCGCATCGGCGGCGCTGACCCACAGCAGCTTCTCACGCCTGACCACGGTGCTTTGTGCAGCGCCGCGCCGGACGCCCGCTCGCGAGTTGCCGGTGACGAGCCGCAACGAGAGGCCGATGTCGAACGAGGCGTCGTCGGCGGCGTGGCTGTCGATCACGGCGCTCGGCAAGACCGTGACATGCAGCTTCAGACGCGGATGCTGCTCGGAAAACGTCTTGAGGATGCGGGCGATGTCGTGCGGGCGGTAGTAGTCGGTGATCGCGATGCGCAATTCGCCGTCGAGCGAGCGGCCTTGCAGGTCTTCGAACGCCGCTTCGCTCATTGCGATGATGCGCCGCGCGTGCTCGAGCAGGCGGCTGCCCGCAGGCGTCGCGCTCACGCCTTGCTTGCTGCGTACGAAGAGCGGCTGGCCGACGCGTTCCTCGAGCTTTTTCAGCTGCTCGCTAACCGACGATTGCGACAGGAAAACGCGCTCCGCCCCTGCCGACACGCTGCCCGATTCCGCGACGGCGACGAAGGTGCGGAGTTGCGTCAGGTCGAATCCGCGCTGGCTCATGTTTCGTTCGTTCCGATGGATGGCATCTGTATTTCCGGCTTTTCCGATGGAAGCCGTCGCCGTAGCATACCTCCGAAATCATCGCGGAGGAATGATGGCAAACGGATTATCGGCAAGCGGCTTGGTCATCGGCGGACGCGCGACGAGCCACAAATGGAAGGTGCTGGGCGTCGGTTTCGCGGCGAACGCGAGCTTTTCGGCGGCTTTCTCGGGCATTCCTACGACGGCTGTTTATTTGCGCTCGGGTTATCACCTCGGCAACGAGGGACTCGGCCTCGTGCTTGGCATGCTCGGTTTGGGCATCGCGGTCAGTGAACTGCCGTGGGGACTCTTGACGGACCGCTGGGGCGACCGTCGCGTGCTGTTGCTGGGGCTGCTGTCCACCGCGGCGGCGCTCGCCGGCCTTGCGCTCTTCGCAGCGCCGCTCGGCTCGCATGTGCCTCACGTCACGACGCTGGCGCTCGGCTTGCTGCTGGTCGGCCTGCTCGGCGGCAGCGTCAACGGATCGAGCGGCCGCGCGGTGATGGCGTGGTTTCGTGAAGGCGAGCGCGGACTGGCCATGAGCATTCGTCAAACGGCGGTGCCGGCGGGCGGCGGACTTGGCGCGCTGCTGTTGCCGGTGCTCGCGTCGAGGTTCGGCTTCGTGAGCGTTTATGCGGTGCTGGCGCTGGGTTGCGCGATAACGGCGGGGTTCGCATGGCGATGGCTGCATGAACCGGCGCATGTTGTGGACGGCGATGCGGGCGCGGCGTATGGAGGCGCGGCGCATCGTGCGAGGACAGAGGATGCGGCAGAGGCTGCGGGCGATGCGAATGGTCAGCGTGCCGTAGACGCGGTGGGTATCGTACGTGCTGACGGTGCCGCGCAAGGTGCGCGTGCGGTGCGTGGCGAACGTGCAGTACGAGCAGCCGATGCGGCGGGCGGCGGACGTGCCGTGCATGCCAACACCAACGGCGCCAACGCAAACGGTGCCAACGCCAGCCAAACCAAAACACCCTCGCCGCTGCGCGAAATCGGCATCTGGCGCGTCGCGCTCGGAGCGGGCGCGCTTTGCGTGCCGCAGCTTGCCGTCGTCACGTTCGGAACCGTGTTTCTGCATGACTTCGGTCACGCCGACGTGCTGACGATCAGCGTGGCGATGGCGGCGGTGCAGGCCGGCGCGGCGATCGCGCGCGTCTGCAGCGGCAGGTGGACGGATCGGCGCGGCAATCGGCGCGCCTACATGCGCGGCTGCAGTCTGCTGACGGCCGTACTGTTCGCCGCGCTTGCCCTCGCGACCGGCGTCGCCGGCATGCAGCACGCCGCGACCATGCCGGTCACGCTCATCCTCGCGTCGATGATCGTGCTCGGCGGCGTGAGCGCGTCGGCATGGCACGGCGTCGCGTTCACCGAGCTCGCGACGCTCGCCGGCACGAACCGCGCAGGTACTGCGCTCGCGATCGGCAATACCTGCGTTTTCCTCACGCTTTTTCTGACGCCGCTTGCGATTCCGCCGCTGCTCTCGCTCGGATCGTGGCCGATGGTGTGGGCGGTCGCGAGTGTGAGCGCGTTGCTCGCGCTGCCGGTTTTCCCGCGCGCTGCGCGCATGGATTCGGCGCGCGTGACGCAAACCTGTTGACGTGGGTTAAGAATTTTCACACAGCGTATTTCCATTTCGCGCGACGTTTATCTGGACGCCGCGCAAGCCGGTGTGCAAGACGGTGTTAATGGCGCCTGGTTTGCGCGCCAATCTCCCCGCGTAGACCTTCGCAAATTATTCACTTTGGGTATTTAAGCCTTTGGCGGTTCGATTCACTACAGGATTAGGAGCGCTCCGATTTTAGTTTTGCGCGGGGTGGTGATTTTATGGGCGTGCCGCGCGCTCACATTCAAATGTGTCCGCGGCGGGACACGCGTGGAGCGTCTTAATCTGTTCTGCGTATCTGATAACTATTCCTACATTCAGCGCGAGAAAATCCTAGTGAACATTCGAATTGTTCTTGCCGACGATCATCCGTTCGTTCTGCTTGGTGTCAGAAGCATGCTTGAGACGCGTGCCGGCGTCGCGATCGTCGGGCAGGCTGGTAGTCCCACGACATTGATCGAACTGCTGCGGCGCACGCCGTGCGACGTGCTGGTTACGGATCTGTCGATGCCCGATCCCGCCGGCCTCATCGAAGACGAATTGCACCTCATTCGCCATATCCAGGCCGAGTGGCCGGGCCTGCGCATCGTCGTCATGTCGACGACAACCAACCCTGCGCTTCTCCACGCGCTTGCAGCGGACGGCGCTGTGAGCTTGCTAAGCAAGAGCGAGTCGACGCGCGAACTGTGGCGCGCGATCGACGAACCTGCAAGCGGCGCGCGATATATCGGAAGTTCGATTGCGAGACTTCTCGCAAGACCGGAGACGGGTTGCGATCGGAAGATGGCGCTTCCGCTGTCGGGAATGCAGACGACGGTCGTCAGGATGTTCGTAGAAGGCCACTCGATTGCGGAAATTGCCGCTGCTCTCGGATGTCATCGCCGCACTGTTATTCGGCGAAAGCGTGAAGCAATGACAAAACTTGGCGTTACTAACGATCCTGGTTTATTCTCGTGCATCAGGTCCAGCGAAATTCTTAAGATTGGATCGCATAGCTAAGCAATTAATCGATCCGGTTTTTGAAGTTGTTTCGGACCGATCTTATGTTTAAGGCCATCGTAATGCTTGATGATCAAGCGGGACCGGTTGCGCGGGACACGGTGACGGGAGTCAGAACATGGAGAAGAGGTAGACGATGGGCGACACCGCTGCAATAAGCACACCGGTCCGGGCGATCATCGCGGACGATCATCCGCTCGTCCTGCTGGCGATCGAAAATCTGATAGGCGGCTACCCGAGCATGGAGGTCGTCGGCCGCGCGGCCGACGCGACCGAGCTCTTTGCCGAGGTCGACCGCACAGGCTGTGACCTCGTGCTCATGGATCTGTACATGCCAGGCGGCGCGGACGGCAGCGGAGTCGAGGCCGTGCGGCAGTTCAGGAGGCGCTATCCTGACGTCGCGCTCATCGTGCTCACCATGGAGACCGAGGCCGCGGCGCTGCAAAGCGTGATCTCGCTCGGCGTGGACGCGCTGATCAGCAAGCGCGACCGTATCGATCTGATCCACGTGGCAATCGTCACGGCGCTCGCGGGCGAATGCTATCTGGGACCGGCGGTGCGCACGCTCATTACCAAGGCAGCGGCGATGCAGCGGCTCGACTTCGTGCGCTCGGTGTTGTCGCGGCGCGAGCTGGAAGTATTCACTCAGTACGCGTCGGGGCTCGGCGTCACCGAAATTGCGGGCCGGCTCGGGCGCAGCGTCAAAACGATCAGCGCTCAGAAATGCACGGCCATGCGCAAGCTTTCGTTAAATAGCGACGCGGAACTGTTCCGGTTCGCGGTCGAGCATGGCGTGGTGTCGGAGACGCACACCGAAGGCCGTTAGCGCACCGATAGCTACAAGTGGACGTCGCGCCGGGCCGGCGCGACGAACAAAAAATGGATTGGCGTTGCCTGGGGAAGTACATCTCGTATTGGGCAGCCAGTCGATAAGTCAAGAAAACAATGACAGACAAAATCCGCGTTATCGTGGCGGACGACCACGACTGTGTTCGCGTCGGCGTGACGCGGTTGCTGCAGGCCACATCGAAAATCGAGATCGTCGGGCAGGCGGCCGACACGCATGGGCTCGCCGAATTGCTCGACATCTGCGAGTGCGACGTCGTTATATCCGACATCGGCATGCCCGGACTGGACGGCGGGAGCAACGCCGTGTCGTTCCTGCGCCGCGTGTTGCGAGGGCGCGCGCATCCGCCTGTCGTCGTCCTCACCATGATTTGCCACGCGCATATGCTGTCAGGGCTGTTACACCTCGGCGTCAGCGCGATAGTGGACAAGCGCGACACGACAGCAGCGTTGATCGACGCGATCCGTGCAGCAATGTCGGGCGGCGTCTATCTGTCGGATCGAGTGCGCAATGTATTGGAGATCAGCGAGACGCCTCCGCAACTGCGTGCCAGCGTTCTCAGCGCGCGCGAATGGGAAGTATTTCAGCTCTATACGCAAGGTCTCGCTGTGCACGAAATCGCGAAGCGTCTCGAGCGCAGCGGAAAAACCATTAGCACTCAGAAGCGCACCGCCATGCGCAAGCTGGGTCTCGAGACTGAATCCGACCTCATCGAGTACGCGCGGCAAATCGGACTGGTCTAGGCGACCTGCTGACGCCATGCCCCTATACCGACATCTCGCGGTCCTGAAATTAGGACTCTTCTGATTGGTAGACGCGCCTCGCCGCTACATAGTTGCGAATTAGCTTCGGCCTTTGCTGACGTTAGCCTCATAGAAGCAGTTATTTCTCGAGGCTAGACCGCTCAAAGCCGGGAACTTGAGGCGGGTGTGCTGCAGAAATTTCGCGGCGCCTTCCGCCTCGCATCGCGACAGGAGGGCGGCATGGCCGTGCTAGGTAAGCGGTTGTTGGTCGAGGGCGTAGGTACTGCATGGCTTGTTTTCGTCGGCTGCGGCAGTATTGTGTTGAACACCGGCGCCGTTCAGCAGGGGTACGGCGTACTCGAGGTCTCACTCGCGTTCGGCCTCGCGCTCGCCACGGCCAGCTACTGGTTCGGCGGGACGTCGGGCGCGCATTTCAATCCCGCGGTCACGGTCGGTTTCACGGCCGCGCAACGGTTCCCCGTCAAAGACTTGCTGCCCTACATCGCCGCGCAGATTCTCGGCGCTGTCGCGGCCGCTGCGCTCCTCGTCTATGTGGCGAACGGCCGCCCCGGCTTTGAAATGGGCGCGAGCGAATTCGCGGCCAATGGTTTTGGCGACCATTCTCCTTCGGACTACAAACTGCACTCCGCGCTCGCGATCGAGTTCGTGCTGTCGTTCGCGTTCGTCATGGTGAGCCTCTGCGTGGCCACGCGATACAAGGCGGAGGTGGCCGGGCCCGTGGTCCTCGGCGGATGTCTGGCGCTCATTTATCTCGTGTCGATTCCTGTTACTAACGGCTCGGTGAACCCGGCGCGCTCCACGGCGCAGGCGCTTTTCGTCGGCGACTGGGCGCTCGACCAGTTGTGGCTCTTCTGGGCGGCGCCCATGTCGGGCGGGGTCGTGGCGGGCTTTGTGTTCTCGGTCCTGTCCGGCAGATCCGAGCAGTCTGCCGCTGCGCTTGCCGATCGGCAGAGCGAAGCCGCTTGAGTCGCGCCGTGTCTCTGAAATTCACCGCGATGGGCTTCGAGAGGGCCGCGATAGCGCGCGTATTCCGGCGCGTCTGCCTATGTCTCGTGGGACTGGCTCTCTTTGCCGCTGCGCAATCGGCAGCGGTCGCGGAGTCGTTTGGGGATTCCGCTGCGGTGCGGACGGTTGAAGCTTTTCCGCAGAAAATTACCGTCGGCGTGCTCGCGGACAACTGGTTGCCGTTCGACGCGCTGCAGGACGGCCGGCTGACCGGATTGAGCGTCGACTATCTGCGTGCGCTGGTCGGGCCGAACGTCGTGATCGAGGCCAAGGCGTTTCCCGACATGCCGCAACTGCTCGCCGCAGCCTGCGCGGGGGAAGTTGATCTATTGATGAGCGTCGCCCGCACTCCCGAGCGCGAGCGATGCCTCAGTTTCACGGCGCCGTATTTTCGCGCGTCGACATCGGCGGTGGTCCGCAGGGACGGTGAACTGTACGAAGGCCCCGCGCGCGTCGCGGCAGCGTCCATCGCGATCGAGAAAGGCTTTGCGCTCGAGCGCTCTTTGCGCGAACGCTTTCCGCGCGCCCAGATCAGCGCTTTTACGTCGACGCACGCGGCGCTCGCCGCGGTTGCTAGCGGCGATGCAGACGTCTACATGGGCTTCACGCCGGCCATCCAATATGCACTCGCCACCGACGAGTTCCGCAATCTGCGTGTCGCGTTCGGGGAAACCAGCCGGAGCGCGGAACTGCGGTTCGGTGTGCCGCGCAACCAGGTTGCATTGCGCGACCGGCTCAATCGTGCGTTGGCATCCATGAGTCAGGCCGACGATACGGCCATTCGCGTTCACTGGCTCTCGGGTAATTTCGACGCGAAACCCGAATCCGCCACATCGCGCCTGGAACTGACGCAGCAGGAGCAGGCCTGGCTGCGGTCGCTGCCGCCGTTGCAAGTCGGCTTCGACAGCAGTTGGCCGCCGTTTAGCTATATCGACGCATCCGGGCATCCGGCCGGCATTACCGCCGACTATCTCGCCTACCTGAGCCGCACGCTCGGCGTAGTATTCAACCGCGCGCGGCAGCCCGACTGGCCGAGTACGATCGACGCATTCCAGCGCGGCGAACTGGCCATTCTCACCACGGGCTCAAGCAACGATCCGCGCCTCCAGAAGGCGCGGCATACGCGTGCATACGAAAGCTATCCGCTCGTGATGGTCGGTCGCGACGACGAGCCCGCCGCACGTTCGCTCGGCGATTTTGCCGCGCGGCGCGTCGTGGTGTCGTCGCATGTCGCGGGGGCGGGTCTGCTCGCGTTCCAACGCATCCCGAAGGACCACTTGGCCATCGCGCCAAGCCTCGACGAAGCGTTGCGCATGGTTGCTTCTGGCGAAGCGGACGTCGTCGTGGAAAATGTGGCTGCCGTGGACACGGTGCTCAAGCGGCAATACTCGGGCGTGCTAAAGATTCTGGGCACGGTCGGCGAGTCGGACGCCCTCGATTTCGCCGTGCGCCCGGACCTGAGTCCGCTCGCCGGGCTGATCGACCGTGCGTTGCTGGCCATGCCGCCTGCCGAGAGGCAGCGCATCCGGCAGAAATGGGTGACCGGCAACGCACCGGCAACGGGTACGTGGAGCGTGACGGCCGTGCGCCTCTTGCCTGTGCTGATCGGCATCGGTGTCGCGTTGCTGGTCACGCTGCGCGCTTATCTGCTCCTTCAGCGCGAAGTCAGGCGCCGCAAGCAAACCGAGCAGGAGCTCGCGTTGCAACTGAACTTCCAGGAAACCATGATGAAGATGGTTCCCTATCCGCTCGTCGCGCAGGATCTGCAAGGTCGCTACATCGCCGTCAACGGTGCGTATGAAGCGGCATGCGGGCGAGGCCGCGAGGCAGTTCTCGGACGCACCACGATGGACGTTCAGACGTGGGGCGAAGCCAACAGCGACGTGCTGGAGAAAATGAGGCTCGACCTGCTGCAAGGCGGCGACATGGCCCAGGTCGAGCTTCAGTTCGAGCGCGGCCCCGGCGATTTGCGGCACGGCCTGTTCTGGACCAGCATCTGCCGCGGCAATGACGGTCAGCCGGTCTGTTCGCTCGGCACCATGGTCGACATCACCGACATCCGGCGTGCCGAAATGCGCGCGCGCGACACCGAGCGGCGGCTATTCGATGTCACCCGTTCGTTGCCAGCGGTGGTGTTCCAATTGCGCCGCGCGGCGGACGGCGCCTATTCGTTTCCCTACATCGGCGGTGCGCCAAAACTTCTGCTTGGCGAAAGCGGAATAAGGCAGACATGCCTCGAACATGCCGACTTCGCGCGCATTTGCGACGAAGACCGGCCAGTGGTGCTTGCGGAACTCGAACGTTCGGCGCGTCTTGAAACGCCGGTGCTCGTCGAGTTTCGTCTCGGCCGCGAACACGAGTTCAAATGGACGCGCGCGGAACTGGTGCCGCGCCGCGAAGCGGACGGGGGCGTCGTATGGAGCGGCTACTGGGTGGACGCGAGCATTGAGCACGCGCGTGCCGAGGAACTCGCCCGGGCGCGCGACCTGGCGGAGGCCGCTTCGCGCGCCAAGGACGACTTCTTCGCGATGATGAGCCACGAAATCCGCACGCCGATGAATGGCGTGCTCGGGCTCGTCGAGGTGCTGGAGCGCACGCCGCTCAACTCCGACCAGGGGGAAATGCTCGGCATGATTCACGAGTCGGCGGGCGCGCTGCTGCAAATCCTCGACGATCTGCTCGATTACTCGAAGATCGAGGCCGGCCGCCTGACGATCGAAGCGGAGCCCATCGATCTGCGTGAAATGGTCGACAACGCCGTGGGGCTGCTCGCCGGCCGCGCGCACGAGAAGGGTCTGAAAGTCCGCGTGGACATTGCATCTGACGTCGCGGCCACGCTGCGAGGCGACAGCGTGAGACTGCGCCAAGTGCTTTTCAATCTGCTCGGCAACGCAATCAAGTTCACGCCCGAAGGTCACGTGGACGTGCGCGTGGCGGCGGTTGCGCAGACTGGCGAGCTTCAGACAATCGAAGTCATCGTCGAAGATACCGGTATCGGCATCCCGGCGGAACTGCAGGCGAAACTGTTCGAGCCGTTCGTGCAGGCCGAGTCGTCCACTACGCGCCGCTTCGGCGGAACCGGACTCGGTTTGACGATTTGCCGCAAGCTGATCCAATTGATGGACGGCTCGCTGGCGCTAGACAGCGAACCCGGCCGCGGCACCCGCATGACCGTGCGGCTCAGCATGCCGGTCGAGACGCAGCGCTATTCGGTGAGCGGCTTGCGCGGCAAGCGCTGTCTCGTCGCGACCAACGACGCGCGAGTCGGCCAGGCGCTCGTCCACTTCGGGCAAGCGCTGGGGCTCGACCTGTACCACATTCCGGCAGACGCCGAGGATTTGCGTTGCAGCGCGACGCTACGCGACGTCGACTTATTGTTCGTGAGCGAGGACCTGACGCTGCCCGCCAACGTCACGCACAAGCTGCGCGTGATCTCGCTGACGGAGAAGGCCAAGCCCACGGGCTACCGCATTCTCGAAGACGCCAACGTGCGCCTAAGCATCAACCCGATATCGTGGCGCGGGCTCGGTGCGGCGTGCGCGGCGGTCATGACGGGACTTCAGTCGGCGCCGTCGCCGTCGGCTGGTGCGTCGGCAGCACGCGAAGGCATCACCGCGCCGCCGGACCGCGAGCGGGCTATGGCGAGCGGCCGCCTGATTCTCGTCGCTGAAGATCATCCGGTGAATCAGGAGTTGATTCGCCATCAACTGGCGCTGCTTGGTTTTGCGTGCGACGTCGCGAACGACGGCGCGGAAGCGCTAACCGCGCTCGAACACACCAGTTACGGATGCCTGATCACCGACTGTCATATGCCGAACGTGTCCGGTTATGAATTGACGCAGCGCATTCGGGAAAGAGAGCAGGAGCATGGCGTTTCGCATCGTCTGCCGATTCTGGGCGTCACTGCGAACACGGCGCCCGAAGACCTCAACCTGTGCCGCGAGGCGGGCATGGACGAGAGCCTCATCAAGCCGACACGCCTCGCCACGCTCCGTGAATATCTGAGCCGCTGGTTCGGCATTGACAGCGCGTGGCAGGCGGCTCCGGCGGAAACCGCTGACGCCACGGATCTTGCCGGAGCCTCAGCAACCGCCGCTGAGCCGTTCGTCCCGGTCGATCTCGGTCACATGACGCAATTGTGGGGCAGCGAATCGACGGTCAAGGCTTTGCTAGATTCGTTCGTTTCTTCCGTGCGCGAAGACGTTCGGTCGCTCACGCCGTTGCTCGAGAACGTCGATATGGTTCTCGTGCGCGAGTGGCTTCACCGGGTGATGGGCGCGGCTAGCGTGCTGCAATACCCGCCGCTCATCAGCGCGCTCGACGAATATCGCCACAGCGTCATCAGCGAGCCGAAGCGGGCGCGCCGCGAAGGACTTGCGCTCATCGACAAGTGCAATGCAATGCTGGACGGCATCGAGCAGCAAGCCGCGCTGCTCGCCTGAACGCTTAGACGAAAAAAAACGCGGCCGAAGCCGCGTTAAAGATTTGGAGACATCCCTCGATGAAGGAGTCACTTCTCGCGAGGTCAAAGCATACCAGGGATCGCCCGGATGATTCATTCCATAATCTGCAAATAACTGTTCGGGAAAATCGCAACAAGCTTCGGAGCGGCGCATTCGCCGCGTCCACTCCCACCATCGACGCCCTCCGGCGATTTGCACTAGTATGTGATGGCTTCGCGCGGCCGTGGCGCCGGCGCGGCGCATTTCGTCGGAGAAGACCATGAATACGCTAAAAAAACTCAATATCGCGATGGCTTTGTGGGCGGCAATGGCGGGCGCCGCGTTTGCGGACACCGTTGCGCTGAAGGCAGACCTCGAACCTTCCAGCGAAGTGCCACCGCGTGTGAGTCACGGTCACGGCGCGCTGAACGCAACCTTCGACACGTCGACGAAATCTCTTCAATGGACCGTCACCTATGAAGGGCTCAGCGGCCCCGTCACGGCCGCGCATTTCCATGGTCCCGCGCCGGTTGGGCAGAACGCGAAAGTGCAGGTTCCCATCGACAAAAGCGCGGTAGCGAGTCCCATGAAAGGCTCGGCCGCGCTTAGCGAACAGCAGGTGACCGACCTGATGGCAGGGCAGTGGTACTTCAACATTCACACCGCGCAGAACCCGATGGGTGAAATTCGCGGGCAAGTGTTGCCTGCCAACTAGCGCGCAGTACTGCGTAGCGCGGTCGGCTCCGCCGGATGCGCCTTCACGATTAGAAGCCGCCATCCACCGACGCAGCGGACAACGCACGTACCATGGCGGGACATTTCCGAAGGAGCGTGTCCCGATGAGCTGGCAAAGCGCACTCGCGTGCTGGTTTTTGCGCAGGCAATTTCGCCCTCAAACCCTGAAACCGCATATCGACGTCCACAAGGCGCGCGCGTTGACGGCGAAGCGCGTGTGGTCGCCCGACGTGCCGCGCGGCTGGCGTCTGCGTGAACTCGATGGCGCGGACGGCAACCCACTGCGAGGCGAATGGATCGAACCTGCAGCGGACCAACCCGCAGCCGGCGCGCAAGCCACAGTGCTCTACTGCCACGGCGGCGGCTATTACTTCTGCTCGCCGCGGACACATCGCTCGATCGTGTTCGGTCTCGCCACGCGTGCGAATGCACGGGTCTTTTCGCTCGATTACCGCCTCGCGCCCGAGCACCGCTTCCCGGCCGCGCTCGACGATGCGACCGCCGCCTATCGTCAATTGGTCGCCGACGGCACGCCGCCGGACTCGATCGTGATTGCAGGCGATTCGGCTGGCGGCGGCCTTGCGCTCGCGGCGCTGGTCGCGCTGCGCGACGCGGGCGATCCGTTGCCCGCCGGCGCACTGCTGTTCTCGCCGTGGACGGATCTCGCGGCAACCGGCGCGAGCATCGTCGATAACGACGGCGCGGACCCGATGTTCAGCGGCCCGGCAATCTCGCGGGCGGCCAAGGTCTATCTCGGCGAGATGCCCGCCACGCATCCGTATGCGTCACCGCTCTATGCGGACCTGCGCGGCTTGCCGCCGCTTTTCACGATGGCGGGCAGCACCGAAGTCCTGCTCGACGACTCGCGGCGCGTCGCGGCGAATGCGCGCGCGGCGGGTGTCGATTGCGAACTCGAGGTGTGGAAAAAGATGCCGCACGTGTGGCCGCTTTTCGCGCCGTTCGTGCCCGAGGCGAACCGCGCACTCGATCGCGCAGCCGCCTTCGTGACGCGCGCGACACGCCACGCCGCCGATGCCGCTCAGGCGCCGAGCGTGACGTCGATAGTCTGATACGCGGCTTTCACCGTCGGCTCGCCGTATTGCCGTTCGAGCCGACGCACGGTGAAGTGACCGTGCGCGACCTGCTGGAAGTGGTCGATGAAAACCGTGTTGACCATTGCGCCGAGCACCGCGCCGATTGCCGGAATCGACTTCGCGGCGATCTGTTCGCTCACCTGCACCGAGAAGCGCGCGGCGATCGTATTGACGAGGCGCAGCAAGGCGGCCGAGCCGTGCGTGGTGAATCCCTTGGTCGCGATTTCGGACGACGCCTTCGACACCGCCTGCGCCAGCGCGCCGCGCATGATGAAGTAGCCGAAGTCGGCGTCGTCGTCAGCCGTGGATGTGCCGCCCATGCCCAACACCGTCAGACATTGGAGCTGCGTGTCGATCGACGTCAGATCCTCGCCCTCGCTGCGCGCAATGTCGCAAATCGAGCGGAACATCAGCGTGGTCGTGACCGGCAATTCGACGGGCAGTGCAAAGAGGCCGAATGCGCCGCCGGCCGCGCCGGTCGTGGCCACCGCGAACTTGTGCAGCAGATTGCTCGGCTTCTCGGGCGCGAGCAGCGACGACGCGCCGTCGCGCCGGCCCAGCGTGCGCAGCGCAATGGACAGACACTTGCGCAAAGCCAGTTCGGTGGCGTCCGTGACCTTCTCGTTGGCGAACGCGGGCATGCGCGACAGCAGCTTCTCCAACGGCGCGCCGACGATGCTCGCCAGCTTCATCGCCAGCGCGGGGCTTTCCAGTTCGTGTTTCGCGCGTCGCAGCGCGCTCAGATCTTCTTCCGACAACGATTGTCCTGCGAGCGAACCTGGCTCCATGCGCCTCCCTGGCGTGATGTGATGTGCTTTTTTTCCGTCGACGAACGCGCTTATGCCCACCGTCGACGTCCTGCTTAGAGCCAACATGCGTGGTATGATTCCCTAATCGTTTGACGCGTCAACTGTTGCTCTATCAAAAATGGCTGTCCACACCGCCGCCCACCATTCGAGTGGGCAAGTCTTGCCGTTCCGGGAATCGCTTTTGGCGATGCTCGGCATTTCCTTCGTCACCATGCTGGTCGCGCTGGACCAGACGGTCGTCGGCACCGCGCTGCCTACCATCGTCGCCGAGCTCAAGGGCTTCGAGCTGTACGCGTGGGTGGCCACGTCCTATCTGCTGACCTCGGTGATCACCGTGCCGATCTTCGGGCGCCTCGGCGACTATTACGGACGCAAGCCGTTCGTGATCGCGTCGATCGTCGTGTTCACGGCCGCGTCGGTGCTGTGCGGCATGGCGAACAACATGCTGTTTCTCGTGCTCGCGCGCGGCCTGCAAGGCATCGGCGGCGGCATGCTGGTCGGCACCGCGTTCGCCTGCATTCCCGACCTGTTTCCGGACTCGGTCGTGCGCCTGCGCTGGCAGGTGCTGATGAGCTCGGCGTTCGGCATCGCGAATGCGGTCGGGCCGTCGCTGGGCGGCTTCCTCACTCAGTACTACGGCTGGCGCTCGGTTTTCTACGTGAATCTGCCGGTCGGCCTGCTATCGCTCTTTTTCGTCTGGCGCTTTCTGCCGCATCTGCGGCACGTCGAGCATGAAGGCAAGATGCGGCTCGATTGGCCCGGCGCCGCGCTGATCGCGGTGGCGCTCGGCTCGCTGCAGTTGTTCGTCGAATTGCTGCCGAAGCATGGGCTCACGCTCAGCGCGTGTGCGCTGCTCGTGCTGAGCGCCGCTTCGGCGTATGCGCTGTGGCAATGGGAGAAGCGCTGCCCGACGGCGATCCTTCCCGTCGATATGTTCCGCAACCCGAGTCTCGCCGCGCTGTTCACGCTCGCGGTGCTCGGCGGCTTCACGATGTTCTCGCTGCTTTTCTACGCGCCGCTGTTGTTCCAGGGCGGCTTCGGCATGTCGCCGAAGGAAGCGGGCGTCGTTATCACGCCCCTCGTCGTTTTCATCACGATCGGCAGCATCGCGAACGGACGCGTGGTTTCGCGCGTGCGCAATCCGAATCTGATGCTGTACGTCGGCTTCGCGCTGATCGCGCTCGCGTGCTTCGGCGTGGTGGTCGCCACGCGGTCGATGCCGCATTGGCTCCTCATGTCGTTCATGGTGCTCGGCGGCCTTGGCCTCGGTTTCGTCATGCCGAACCTGACGATCTTCGCGCAGCAGACGGCCGGCCGCGAGCATCTCGGCATTGCAACCGCGCTGCTGCAATCGCTACGGATGATCGGCGGCATGATCGGCACCGCGCTGACCGGAACGCTCATCAGCCATATGTACGCGAGCGGCGTGCGCAGTACGCTCGAAAGCGATCGCGCGTCACAATGGTTCAGCGACCTGGGCGATCCGCAGATCCTCATCAATCACGAGGCGCAAACAACCCTGCTCGGCGAGTTGGCGCAAGCCGGCCATAATGGCGCGATGCTTCTCGAGACCGCGCGCGAAACGCTCGTCTCGGCGATTCACTTTGGTCTCGCGATGGCGGCTGTCGTCGCCGTCGTGTCGGTATGGCAAAGCCGCCGCGTTCCGCCGATCAAGCTCCAGCGCAAGCTCGAGCCGGTGGTCCACGCGGACTGATTTTTCGATTGCAGCTTGATAGAACCATCATGGAAGAACAGGACCGCGTAGCCGTCATGCAGCAGTTCGGCCGCACATACCGGGCGTTCATGTCGGCGTTCGAGGCGCAAGTCGGCCACCCGTTGCCGCGCTGGCGCATCATGCTCGCGCTGCATCAGCAGGGGGGCGAATCGTCGCAGAAGCGGCTTGTCGAGCAATTGCGCGTCGATCCCGGCGCATTGACGCGCCAGTTGAAAGCGCTCGAAGGATTGGGCTGGATCGCGCGCAGCATGGACTCGCGCGACAACCGCGTGACCAATGTGCGCCTGACCGAAGCCGGCCTGTCCGCAACCGAAGCCAGTTTGCCGCGCCGCAACGCGTTTCTGCACGACACGATGGCCGCGCTGCCGGACGACGCGCTGAGCGCGTTGTCCGGCGCGTTGAAGATGCTCGAGGCGAGAATCGGCGAAGTGGTGTCGGCGGCGAATGTTGCACAAACGCCTGTCGAGCTTGCCGCCGAAGCGTCGCGAGCGGAGCGCTGAAGCGCCGCGGCGCCTCAGTGCATCCACGCCGCGCCCGTTCTCAAACACAAAAATCAGAAGAACGTTTCGATCACTTCCGTCACGCGATAAGCCGGATCGACGACCAGCACCTGGCGCCATTTGTCGAACGTCAGACACGGGTGCGAGATGTCGAACGCGATCATGTCGCCCACCTTCAGATCGGCGCCTGCGGGAATCCGCATATACGCGTGCTGATCCATCAAGCCGAAAATCTCCCAGCCTTCGCTCGCGGCGATGTCGCGCGGCGCCTCACTGCCCGGCCTGTAATGGCGCGCCGGCTCCGGCAAGCCTGCGTCGAATGCCGAGTCGCGCTTGCCAAGACCGATGATCGCGCGGTCGGGCTCGGGAATCGACTGCACGTAAGCCCACAATTGCAACGCAGGCAGCAAGCCTTCGCCCATCTTTTTAGCGACCGGATTGCGCGCGAAGATGTCCGTCTGCGCCTTGCGATAAATGCCGACGTCGTGCGTCAGATAACAGCCGGGCCGCAGCACGACCTCGACCTTGCCCGTCTGCGACGCCTTCGAGAATTCCTCCGCGACCACGTCGTACCATGCCGAGCCCGCGCCGGACAGAATCGCCGGCGTACGCTCGAAACGCCCGCCGTCGACGAGCGCGCGCGTAACCGCAACGGCGCTTTGCAGAAACTCGCGCACCTCGTGTTCTTCCTTCAGCACGCCTTCATACAACTCGACGCCCGCGAGCTTCAGCACGCCCGGATAGCGGCCGATCGCTTCGAGCACCGCATTGCGCTGCGCTTCGTCGCGCACGCCGGTGCGCCCGCCAGGCACGCCAAGTTCGAGCAGCACTTGCAACGGCTTCTTCACCGACGTGAAAAAGCGTCCCAATTGCTCGACGCCTTCCACTGAATCGACGAGGCAAAAGAACTCAAAGTCCGGGTCGCTCAGCAACTCGGCGACCATCATCATGTTGCGGCGCCCGACGAGCTGGTTGGCCATCAACACGCGCGACACGCCGCCGTGATAAGCCGCGCGCACCTGATGCGCGGTGGCGAGCGTGATGCCCCACGCGCCGGTTTCCAATTGACGGCGGAACAGTTGCGGCGCCATCGTCGTCTTGCCGTGCGGCGCGAGCTTGACGCCGTATTCGGCGACGAATGCCTGCATCCATTTCAGGTTGTGCTCGACGCGGTCCGCGTACAGCACGGCGGCCGGCAGGCTCACGTCTTCGTTCAGCAGATTCCACTCGAGACGCCCGGTGTCCGTGAGCTGGATGCTCGCGCCCGGAACCATGCCCAAGCCCTTGCTATAAGGATCAATCGTTGCGCCCTGATAGTTTGTAACTTTCATGTCTCCTGCTCCATCGTCCGGTTAAATTGCATCCAAGTTGACTTTATCATGTTACCGAAAGTACGATGGACGGAGAAATGTTATTTAGTACCACGCCCTTTCACGAGCCGCGATGAACTCCGCCGCCGAACCGCTGACCTTCGACATCGTCGCGCGCATTGCCGAATGCGCGCCCGAGTTGCGTTCGGCCGAGCGCAAGGTGGCCGCGCTGATTCTCGACGATCTGACGGGCGCCTCGCGCGCCAGCATCGGTGCGCTCGCCGAGCAGGCAGAAGTGAGCGTGGCGACGGTCACGCGGTTTGCGAAAGCGGTGGGCTGCCGCGACGTCCGCGAGTTGAAACTGAGGCTCGCGCAGGCAGCGGCGGTCGGCCAGCGGTTCTTGCAGGCGGGCACGCCTGCTGGCGCGCCCGAGCACATCGCGACGCGCGTGTTCGACGAATTGCAGACGGCGCTTGCGCACAACCATCGATTGCTGCGGCAGGCGCCGTTGGCCGACGCGGCTGCCGCGCTGCGCGCCGCGCGCATGATCTACGTGTTCGGCATGGGCGGCGGCTCGACCGCACTCGCCGACGAAATGCGTTTCCGGCTCGTGCGCCTCGGTCGGCCCGTCGCCACGTATCAGGACGGCCTATTGCAGCGCATGGTCGCGAGCACGGTCTCGCGCGACACGGTGCTGATCGCGCTCTCCACGACCGGCCGCGTGCCGGAGATGGTGGAGAACTGCAAGATCGCGCGCAGCTACGGCGCGACGGTGATCGCGCTCACCGCGCCGGCGTCGCCGCTCGCGAAGCTCGCCGACTGGCTGATCCCGATTGTCGCGTTCGAGACCGACTTCATTTACAAGCCGTCTTCGTCGCGTTACGCGATGATGATGGCGCTCGACGTGCTCGTCACCGAACTGGCCGTCAGTCAGGGCGACGAGAGCCGCGAATTGCTGCGCCGCATGAAGCACGCGCTCGACACGCATCGTGGCGGCGGCGATCGACAACCATTAGGAGACTGATCCATGCACTCGCATCCCGAAGCCGCCGATACGCTGATTGTCGGCGCGCAACTGTATGACGGCACGGGCGCGCCGCCTGTCGAGCGCGACGTGGCCGTGCGCGACGGGCGCATCGTCGCGATCGGCAATCTGTCGAACTGGCTCGCCGAAGACGTGATCGAGGCCGAAGGCCGCGCGCTGGCGCCGGGCTTCATCGACGTTCACACGCACGACGACACGCACGTGATCCGCTCGCCGCAAATGCTGCCGAAGATCACGCAAGGCGTGACGACGGTGATCGTCGGCAATTGCGGCATTAGCGCGTCGCCGGTTGCGCTGAAGGGCGATCCGCCCGATCCGATGAATCTGCTCGGCGAGCGCGACGCGTTCCAGTACCCGACGTTCGCGGACTACGTGAAGGCGGTCAACGCGGCCCGTCCGGCGGTGAATGTCGGCGCTTTGATCGGGCACACGGCGCTGCGCAACAACCAGATGGACCGGCTGGATCGCGCGGCCACGCCGCAGGAGATCGAAGGCATGCGTGCGCAGCTTGAAGAGGCGCTCGCGAACGGCGCGCTCGGCCTCAGTTCGGGACTCGCTTATGGTTCCGCATTTGCCGCGCCGACCGAAGAAGTGATGGCGCTCGCCGAACCGCTCGCCGCCGCGGGCGCGCTTTACACCACGCACATGCGCACCGAGTTCGATGCGATTCTCGACGCAATGGACGAAGCCTATCGCGTCGGCCGTCATGCACGCGTGCCGGTCATCATTTCGCATCTGAAATGCGCGGGTCCGTCGAACTGGGGGCGCAGCGTCGAAGTGCTGAACTCGCTCGAAGGCGCGCGGCGCATGCAGCCGATCGGCTGCGATTGCTATCCGTACAACCGCAGTTCGTCGACGCTCGATCTGAAGCAGGTCACCGGCGACATCGACATTACGATTACGTGGTCGGAGCCGCATCCCGAGATGGCCGGCAAGCTCGTGAAGGAGATTGCCGCCGAGTGGGGCGTCACGCAGCAGGAAGCGGGCAAGCGCCTGCAACCGGCGGGCGCGGTCTATCACAACATGTCCGAGGACGACGTGCGGCGCATCCTCTCGCATCCCGCGACGATGGTCGGCTCCGACGGCTTGCCGAACGATCCGCTGCCGCACCCGCGTTTGTGGGGTGCGTTTCCGCGCGTGCTCGGCCACTATGCGCGCGACGCCGGTTTGCTGCCGCTCGAGGAAGCGGTGCGCAAGATGACGAGCCTGTCCGCGCGACGCTTCGGCCTGGCGCAACGCGGCGAGGTGCATATCGGCTATCACGCTGACCTCGTGCTGTTCGATCCCGCGAAAGTGCGCGACGCGGCTACTTTCGAAAAGCCGCAGCAAGCGGCTGACGGCATCGACGCGGTGTGGGTCAACGGCGCGCTGACCTATCGCGACGGCGAAGTAACGGGCGAACGCGCCGGCCATTTCGTTGCGCGCGGCGCGGCGTCGAAGGGCGACGCTGAAGGCGCATTCTGATTTTATCGAGTAACTGGTTGAACGATCTATCGCGGCGCGCGGCACTACGGCCACGCGCGCCGAACTTTCAAGGAGCGTAAAGATGAAGCGATATGGTGTTGAAGGCGGTAAGGGAACGGGCGGTCAGCACATGCCGTTTTCGCGTGCAGTGGAAGCCGACGGTTGGCTGTTCGTGTCGGGACAGACGCCGATGGAAAACGGCGAGGTGATCAACGGCGGCATCGTCGAGCAATCGCATAAGGCGATTCAAAACGTGTTCGCGATTCTGAAGGAAGCCGGCTACGGCGCGGAGCATGTCGTGCGCTGCGGCGTGTGGCTCGACGACCCGCGCGACTTCGCGTCGTTCAACAAGGTGTTCCGCGAATACTTCGGCGACAATCCGCCGGCGCGCGCCTGTGTCGTTTCGTCGATGGTGATCGACTGCAAGGTCGAAGTGGATTGCGTCGCTTATAAGAAGCCGGCGGCTTAACGTTATTAGCGCTTCGCCGCGGAGCGTCGAATGAACGTCCGCGGCGATAAGCGCACGTACTTTTTTATTGCCGCGCCAAACGCATGTTGTCCGGCATCGGCAAGTTGTAGTTGGTGCGGAACGGGTTGATATCGAGCCCGCCGCGCCGTGTATAGCGCGCATAAACCGCGAGCTTCACCGGCTTGCACGCCTTCAGCACGTCGATAAAAATCTTCTCGACGCATTGCTCGTGAAAACCCGTGTGATTGCGATACGAGATGATGTAGCGCAGTAAGCCTGCATGATCGATTTGCGGGCCGACGTAGTGAATCTGCACGCTGCCCCAATCCGGTTGCCCCGTCACGGGACAATTCGATTTCAGCAGATTCGAGAACACCGTTTCCTCGACGGGCGCTTCGTGAAGCGCGGCCGTCAGCAGCGAAGCGTCCGGCGTGTACACGTCCGTGTCGAGATCCAGTCGATCAAGCGACGTGCCTTCGAACTCTTCCATCTTCAGTTTGCCGAAGTCATGCGGCCCGGTCAGATAGACAGAGACCGTCGCGCCGCACGACGCGGACACGTCGCGTTTGATCGTGTCGCGCACCGCTTCAATTGACTGGAATGCGGTCTGCGCAAACGAGCCGAGATAAAGCTTGAACGACTTCGACTCGACGATGTTCGGCGAGTCCGCCGGCACGAAAAACGTGGCCACTGCGATTTGCGGTTTGCCGCGCTGATTCAGCCACGACAACTCATACGCATTCCAGATGTCCGTGCCGAAGAACGGCAATTGCGCGTGGATGCCGATCGCCTCGCGCGCGTTCTTGCGCGCAATCGGAAAGAGCAGCGAGGCGTCGTACTGTTCGGTGTAAGTGGAGGCCTTACCCAGCGGTGATTGTTCGGGTGTCATGATGCATTCACGATGCCACTCAGCACGTGCCCGGTCGCCGTCACGACGCGGGCCGATTCGCAATGGCCAATTTGGTCGTCGAAGAAAAAGTCCGGCTCGAACTCGCGCAAAAATGCGCTCTTGTCGAGGCCGCCGAGGAACATCGCTTCGTCGATTTCGATGTTCCAGGCCATCAGGGTTCGGATCGCGCGCTCGTGCGCGGGCGCCGAACGCGCCGTCACCAATGCCGTACGAATATGCATCGGCGCGGCTTGATCCGCGAGTTTTTGCAGCCGATGAAGCGCTTCGAGCAAGGGCTTCAGCGGCCCGTCGGCGAGCGGCAAATCCTTGTTGTGCGTCTCGTGGCCGACGAACGCGCGCAAACCGTCCTTCTGAAACACGCGCTCGGCTTCGTCGGAAAACAGCACGGCGTCGCCGTCGAAAGCAATGCGGATTTCGTCCGGATACTTGCTCGCCATTTTCGCCGATTCCGGCAGCACGCGTGCGGCCGGGAAACCGGCGGCGAGCGCGTCGCGCACGTCGTCCTGATTCGCGGACAAAAAGAGCGACGCGTTCAATGGCTTCAGATAAGCGAACGGCGCGCGTCCACGCGTGAACACGCCGCGCTCGATCGCGAGTCCATGTTCGCGGCAGGAATGAAACGCGCGCAGGCCGCTGATCGGATCGCTGCGCGACAGGATCACCACTTCCACGCGATGCCCGCTCGTGTTCAATGCCAGCAGCTTGCGGATCAGCGGGAACGCGACGCCGGGTTTCGCGGGGACATTGAGCCGCTCGCGCTGCAACGCTTCATAGGCGCGAAGGTCGCCTTCCTCGTACACGCGGTTCTCTTCCTCGAAGTCGAAGAGCGCGCGCGACGAGATCGCCACCACCAGTTTGTCGACAAGCGAAAGAGCCATCTGCGGGTTCAGGTTTTCGTTTCAGTAGTTCAGCCGAGGAACAGCCGGTAAACCGGATTCTGCGTCTCTTCCCAATACGGATAGCCGAGCGTCGCGAGAAAGCGGTCGAACTCCGCGTTATCCGTTTCAGGCACCTGGATGCCGACGAGAATCGAGCTGTAGTCCGCGCCCTGGTTCCGGTAGTGGAAGAGGCTGATGTTCCAGTCGGGCGCCATCGACGATAGAAACTTCATCAGCGCGCCCGGCCGTTCGGGAAACTCGAAGCGGAATAGACGTTCGTCGTGTGCGAGCGGCGAGCGTCCGCCGACCATATAGCGGATATGCTGCTTCGAGAGTTCGTCGAAAGTCAGATCGACGGTGGCGAAATTGTGCGCCTCGAATGCGCTTGCGATCTGCGCCGATTCGCTGCGATTCCTGATCTGGACGCCCACGAAGATATGCGCGGATTCGGCCTGCGCGATCCGGTAATTGAACTCCGTGACGCTGCGTGTGCCGACCAGTTCGCAGAAGCGCTTGAAGCTGCCGCGCTCTTCCGGGATCGTCACGGCGAACACCGCTTCGCGCGCCTCGCCGACTTCGGCGCGTTCGGCGACGAAGCGCATCCGGTCGAAGTTCATGTTCGCGCCGGACGTGATCGCGATCAGCGTCTGGTTCTCGATGCCTTCGCGCTCCGCATACTGCTTGGCTCCGGCGACCGCGAGCGAGCCTGCGGGTTCTAGCACGCTGCGTGTGTCCTGGAAGACATCCTTGATTGCGGCGCAGAGTGCGTCGGTGTTGACCAGCAGCACGTCGTCGAGATATTCGCTGCACAGCCGGAAGGTTTCTTCGCCGACGAGCTTCACGGCGGTGCCATCGGAAAACAGACCGACCTCGTTTAGCGTCACCCGCTCGCCCGCTTTCAGTGATGCCGCCATCGCGCACGAATCGTCGGTCTGCACGCCGATCACCTTGATCTCCGGGCGCACCGATTTCACATACGCCGCGACTCCCGCCGCGAGTCCGCCGCCGCCAATCGGCACGAAGATCGCGTGAATCGGGCCTTGATGCTGGCTCAGAATTTCCATCGCGACGGTGCCCTGGCCGGCGATCACATATGGATCGTCGAACGGATGCACGAAGGTCAGGTCGCGCTCTTTCTGTAGCTGCACCGCGTGGCCGTACGCATCGCTAAACGATTCGCCGAACTGCACGACTTCGACCGTCGGCCCGCCATGCGCGCGCACGGCATCGACCTTGACCTGCGGCGTTGTCACCGGCACCACGATGATCGCCTTCACGCCCATGCGTGCCGCGGACAACGCCACGCCCTGCGCATGATTGCCCGCCGACGCGGTGATTACGCCGCGCGCGAGCGCGTCGGCGGACATGTGCGCCATCTTGTTGTACGCGCCGCGCACCTTGAACGAGAACACCGGCTGGTTATCCTCGCGCTTCAGATACACGGGATTACGCAGACGCGCCGACAGATGCGGCGCGCGTTCGAGCTCGGTCTCGCGGGCCACGTCGTAGACGCGCGCGGTGAGGGTTTTTTTCAGGTAGTCGTG
>Ga0268255_10000584_pt1 | contig 24408 bp, 27 predicted proteins | sample AgamicOrMarz_FD_200256 | JGI IMG/M metagenome (GOLD analysis project Ga0268255, IMG submission 200256) | Agave microbial communities from Guanajuato, Mexico - Or.Ma.rz (v2) (version 3) | ecosystem: Host-associated > Plants > Phyllosphere > Phylloplane/Leaf | place: Guanajuato, Mexico...
GTAAAAAAAGCACTCCTAAAAAAGCTGAGGAAAAGGTAAGCAAGGACTGGAACCCATATGCAACCGATAAAAACTTCATGGTGACGTTGACAGACCGTATGAATGCTGTAGCGGGTGGAGCACATATTGCTAAATTCACAGTTACAATTAAATTCAAAGATGAACATACATATGAAAAGTTTATGGGGTATGAAAAACCATTAACAGAAAAAGAAAAAGCAAAAGAAGAAGAAAGTCACTCAAGCAGCGAAGAAGGACATGTAACCCCTATGAACGTTAAAATAAACTCTCTAATCAATCAATTCATGGTCAGCTTAGGAAATGAGGAAGCAAAAGACGTTAAAGCAATTGAAAAGAATATGAAGAACTACCTAAATGAGAATTTAGGATTAGAGAAAGATACCATTGATGCTGTACTGTTAGAACAATATATCTTTAGTTAAAAAAAGACCGCTCTATGAGTGGTCTTTTAATCATTTATTTACTAAGCTTGCACAAGTTTAAGTTTTTCATGAACTTGGTCAAAAGGAATTTCGCGAGAACTTGCTTTTATGACTTTATTTTCAAAATCAATGTCGGTGATATATACTTCATTAGCTCCTTTAACTTTAACCCTATCACGAACACGAAAGCCTTCGTATTCTTTAACTTCTTTAAGAGCGCCAATACTGAGAGAAGAGTGTTTTGCTCCTTTATTCGAACCAGTAGTTAACTCAATAGCAACTGTTTTATAAATAGTATCAATAGCCGTCACCTTGCCGCGTTGATTTTCAAAAATATGTTTTAAGTTATCAATTGGCAAAATTAAATATTCATTATTCAATGTGACTTCTTCAATAGAAACCGAGTTTTTATCAAAAGTTACATTATCCGCTGCAGTGTTTATGATATCCTCATAATCGTTATCCTTAATACCATCCCAAAACATTTTAAGAAATTTATTGATATTTTCTTGTGTGTGACGAAGATTATGTTTATCAAAATAATCTAAAGCAACACTCATCATTTTCCATTGTACGTCGTAGTAACCAAAAGCGTTATAATCATTATTATCGTTATTGTATTCCATACTCTCAACCTCCAAATTTTGATTTCATTAATTATTTTAGTTGATATTTGCAAAATGGGTAAAAAAAGAGGTGGTTTTTCACCTCTTTCCATTTATTAAAAGGTTTTATTCAATCCATCCTGCGCTTGATTTAATGGTATCCATGGTTTCAAGATACTTAACTACCCAAGTGTAACTATTTTCTTTCTCTTGGAGTTTCACATAATAATCATTAGAATTTGGACCTGTACTAACAGAAAATTCGTTTGCGGAAAGTCTTAAAGCGGCTGTAGGCTTCATGACTTCCGTAGGATATTCTTTTACAAGTTTATCCATTAAATCGACAAGTTCAGTGTCGGCAACATAACCAGGTTCTTTATCAACGTCTTTAAGTGAATCAGCTTGCACAACATAAAAGGACTGGGTAGCCCGTTCCAAATAGAATTTCTCAGAATCATCATTTAAGATATAAATTTCTTTTTCTTTTAAAATATCAATGACTCCCTCTACATAGAATTCCCCGTCATCTTTATCTCTATCAATAGAATAAACAAACGCTTGAGTTTCCCCATTAGGTCCTGTGTACTTGGAATAAATATTAAATGTAGCATTATGCTTGTTCATGATTTTATATGATACTTTTACATAGTGAATAAGGTCATCATAAGGAATAAAGTCAAAGGTAGAGTTAGTTGAATAATCAAAGTTGCCATATCTTTTGATAATATCGTTTGCATTTAAAGCATCTTTTTTACCAGTAGGGTCCTCTACTATAGGTAGATGCTCTTTAAGAGTATCTACATCTTTTGAACTTAAAATTGAAAAATAGCGATGAAGTGCATTCATAGCTTCATTTTCAGCCTCTTTTTTTGATAAAGATGGAAGACTTGAATATGCTTCATCTTCTTCTTGCCGTTCTTTTTTTAATCTTTCGCTCGATGTTTCTTTTGTATTAGTGCTTTCTGTACACCCACATAAAGAACCTATTAATAAAACCGCTATAAACCCCTTAGCCAACCATTTTTTCATTCAACGACTCCCTTTCTTATCTATATTTGCTACTTGATACATTATAAGTCTTTTTATGGAAATAAACGATATTTTATTAGGAAACTTTTCCTATATATAAAGAAAAATAACAAGCTAAAAGGAACTCCTATAAATTATTAAAAGGTATACAAAATGAGTGGAGGCGTAAGCATGGTTGCAACTGTTGTGTACATTATATGTATTTTAATTATGCCTAAAGCGTTTATGAACGTTGGTATTTCCTATGTAGTGCGTGACAAGATTCAAGGCGTATGGTTAATTATGTTGTCTAAGACACTTTGGTGGATGGCTGTTCTTCATTTACTTGTATTTTGGTTTCCATTTTGGCAAACATATTTTGTTGCAGTGTGCGTGTTAGGATTAACGCACAGTATTTTAAAAGATAAAAAATATGTCTTCTTTGAAACAAAGACGCTTAAAAAAGTGCAATAAAAAATCGGGCCATGGTTGGCACCGATTTTTTATTTTTGTTTTGGTTTTTTTCGAACGCCTTGTTTTCTATCGCGGTTCCGCTGTAACGTTTTGATTTTATCTTGGCTATCTTTCAAGAAGCGAGACATTTTCTTTTCAAATACAGAAGTTGGGTCTTCTTCTTTCTTTTTATATGTTTGAGGTTTTTTTGTTGAGGGTTTAGGGGCAGGTTTGTTCTTATCTTTTTGATATTCTTCTTCATCAACGGCACGTATAGAGAGGTACATTCGATTCTCTGCGGGGATAATGTTCATTATGCGAACGGTTACAGCGTCGCCCACTTTTAGAAAATCATTAACATTTTTGACAAAGCTCTTTGATACTTCTGATATATGTAAAAATCCAACTTCGTTCGATTCAATTTGAATGCGAGCTCCAGCTTTCAAGATTTGGACTACAGAACCATTCACAATATCGCCTACTTTTGGCATAAACTAACCTCCTATATGATTCTCCTATACAGTGTTCCATAATTTTTTAACTAAATCCTTTTCAAAAACACCAAAAATGTGTAGAGTATAGAAAATTTTGAAGGAAGGTGGGTGGGAACAATGGTGCAAAAAATAAGTCAGTTGGTTACGCTGTGCGTGACAGTTATGGTACTCGTAATTCTATTTTTATTCTTATTAGACCAACCAGACTACAATTCATATGCGCAAAAAGAAGAAGTACAAAACTCGGTCAAACTCATCCAATCAACCGTGGATGAAAAGTTAAAAGCCGCGGATAAGAAAAAAGATTCTAAACAACTTGAAGAGCAAGTGTCAAATTTGAAAAAAGAGAATCAAACGTTATCAGCAGACGTGAAGGAGTTACGTAAAGAGCTTGACGAGCTTAAAAAAAAACTGAATAAAAAACCTACTACCACCAAACCCGCACCTGCGAATAAACCAGAAGTATTAAAAACCGAAACGGTGAAAGTAAAAGTGAATTTACTTAATTTCAGAAAAGAGCCAACGGTAAAGGCTCATATCTATAAAACCATTAAAAAGAACACCAAACTAGAAGTGATGAATCAAACAGTATACGAAAAAGACGGTCATAAATGGGTATATGTAAAATTGCCTACGGGAGAAGTGGGGTATGTTGCAAGGGAATATGTACGTTAAGAAGACGCCAAGTCACTTGGACGTCTTTTTTAACTTAAATCATCATCTACATCTAATAAAAACATATCATAATCATCATCGTCTGTATCAGTATCTTCCTCATCTATAATCGTTTCTTGAGCGATGTATTTTTTAATAACTGCAACTAACTCTTCGGTAAAAGGTTTTACTTCAGAGGTTTTTAATTCAAACGCTTCTCCGTCCTCATAAGTTAGTTGATAGTATTCCGATAATGATTTAATCTCTTCAGATAACTCTTCAAGGTAAATCTTATGCTTTTTCACGAGTCAACCCCCTTTATATAATGGTCATCTAGAAAATTTTTATTGATAAATACGGGATATCCTTCTAAAAAGTGAAAAAATAAAGGTAAAATAGAAAACATTTAAAAAAAAGAGGGCGAGAGGAGTGTAGACATTCGTGAAGAGAGTAAGTATTTATAATAGTTATGTAAAAGATAACCCTAAAAAAAGAGAAACAATCGAACAGGAGCTCCGTAAGCATGGTTTTCAAACCACAAAGAAAGGCGAATTCGTCATTATCATCGGTGGAGACGGAACATTCCTCAGTGGAGTGAAAAAAAAGATAGAAAAAGACCCTGTCTTTGTCGTAATGAACGCAGGAAACCTTGGTTTTTATTCAGAATTTCATGTAGACGATATTGAGAAAGTAATAGAAGTAATTAAAAACAAAGATTACTATATCGAAGAACACCCAATGTATGAAGTGCACTTTCATGGGAAAAACGGGGTACATGTTGAATACTTTATAAACGAGGTTGTTATTACTGAAGCGGAAGACTTAGCCATTCATATGGTCTTAGAAGTAGATGGACAAGTGTTATTTCGCGTTCCTGCAGATAATATGATAATTTCGGGAATGGGTGGTTCAACAGGTTATAATGTGAATGCAGGTGGGCCCATCTCTTTTTGTCCCAACGTATACAATGTAGCCATAACCAATCCCATTATGAACAAAGCTTTTCCTTTTCGCGTTTACCCCGCTGTGATACCTAACGATTCAGAGTTGAAAGTGTACCCAAGCACCTTAAAACAAAGAAGTTATAAAGTTGTTTGTGATAGCAGAGAAATTAAGGATATAGAGTATAAATACATTACCATTAAGAAGCACGAGAAGCCCATTAAAATACTCCGAACCAATGGTTATAGCCGCATAAATCATATACACGAACGACTCCTCAATTTTAGTTCATCTAAAAATTAAAATGAATACATAATCGTTAGCCACCAGCATATATCTAAAACATGTGGAAAAAGTGGATGGAACAACGTCATAAGAGAAAACGCATAAAAACTTATCTAAACACTATAAAGAAACGTCGACAACCATAAGGTGTCGGCGTTTCTTTCATTTGCAGGAATCCGTTAATAACAGCCAAATCCTAAGGGGGAGGTGAGAAAATGATAGAGATAAAACAAATTGAAAAAAAATACAAAGATGAAGTCGTCTTACATGGTGTAAATGCGACGATAAACAAGGGAGAAATGGTTTTCTTGCGAGGAGCATCTGGCTCGGGAAAGACAACACTTTTAAAACTGTTAAATCGAGAAATAGAGGATTATAAGGGTGAAATAGTACTAGATGGAAAAATATATAGAAACTATCCCAAACACGTTATTCGTCGAGAAGTGTCAACCATTTTTCAGTCGTTTGAATTGCTTGAGAGAAAAACCGCAATAGAAAATGTCATGTTAGCAGGAGAGGTGCTTGGGAAGTCTAAAAAAGAATTGAAAGAGCTATCCCTCCAGCGATTGGAACAAGTGGGGCTCTTAGATAAACAACATCGCTTCCCTCACGAACTTTCTGGGGGCGAACAACAGCGTGTAGCAATCGCGCGTGCATTACTAAATCAACCGAAAGTCTTATTAGCAGATGAACCAACTGGAAACTTAGACCCTGAAACGGCAGAGCGAGTTATGGATTTACTTTATGCAATCAATCAAGAACAAGGAATTACTATGGTTATCGTCACGCATTCAAACGAACTAACTGCACAATATAATAATCATCGGATTTTAATGATGAATAAAGGGGTGTTATCATCATGAATCCAATGAAATATTATATTCGAGATGCCTTTCAAGGGCTAAAACGCAATGGTAAAGCATTTGTTGCGACTGTCTTGTTAATTGCAATTTCTTTGTCATTAATGGGAAGTTTTTTTCTTATAAGACATAGTGCTACAAACGTAATTTCATTTTTAGAAACACAAGTAAAAATAAAAGTGTTTGTATCAGAAGATGCAAATGTAAAGGATGTGAATCGAGCCATCTCAAGCTTAGATGGAGTAGCATCTACCGATATAGAAAGCAAAGAGGAAATGCTGGACCGAATGAAAGGTTTTTTTAAGGGGAAAGAATACTTATTTGAAGCGTTTCAAGATGCTTCGTTTCCATATACCATCCTAATCGAAGCTAATGATGAAAAAAAGGTAGATAGCATTGCAAGTACAGTTAAAAATCTAGAGGGAGTACAAGACATTGTTTATCCTCAAACCTTCGCAAAAGAAATATTAAAATGGACAGAAATTATTAATCAGTATGGCACTTTACTTCTTTTAATCTTTCTTCTGTTAAGTTTCCTAACCACGCAACTTGCCCTATCATTGTCAGTTCACCAACGTCAAAAGGAGTTTCGTTTAAAACTGATACTCGGAGGAAAGGCAAGCCATGTCCGCACACAAATCTTATTTGAAGGGTGGATAATGGCTTTTATCGGTAGTGTAATAGCTAGTATTGTAGTTACCATTCTTGACCGCTTTGCTCTTCAAAAGTTAATGGATAAGTTTCCTTTTATATTTCAAGACAGTCCATCATACTTAAATACCATTCTTTTATTATTGGTAGGAATCGGGTCTATTGTCGGTATACTTGCTTCCTGGTTAGCCACTAGAGGAATGATGAAACGTGGGTAAACGAATTTTTCTTGGGATTTGTGTAATAAGTGTTTTTTTATTATGCTGCAGCCGACCAGTATATGCGCACCTAGTAGGAGCATTCCAAGCGTTTTTGTCGGGCGTTCAAGATAAAGACAGTGAAAAAGAATTAATGCAAACAATGAAAGATACCAAAGGACAACATGAGATATTAGAGAAAAAAACAGAAGAGAAACGGGCAAAATTTGAAAAAGAACAAGAAAAGATGATGAAAACCCTGATGTTTTACGACACGGTAGCTATTGATAGTTATGGGGCATTGCTATTTGAAAATGGAAATGTAGTCGATATGTTAACTAATGAAAAAATAATGACACGAACATTAAAAAAAGACATGACGCACCTTGAGACGCTTTACACTCAGTATAGTGAAGTAAATGAGGCATTAGCGTCTGTAAAAGGCTACGCAAATTTACTAAAGGCAATAAAAGAAAACAGAGAAAGAAAACAGTATTTATTAGATGTTTATGGCAGCGTTACATTATACAATAACAGACAGTTTGCAAGCGTCTTACAAAGCATTTGGAATCAAGATATGAATAAAATTGATGAGTACCTAAAAGAAGATGGGGAAATTTTTTCTCTGAACTTAGCTATATGGTTAAAAGAAAATGAAGAGAAACGTTCAAATTACATAGGGTATGACCAACTAAATAAAAAAAGTAAATTAACGTATCTTATTCAAAAAGACCACTTGTATATCGTTTATAAGCATGGCAGCGGGCATTTAATTCTCATTTCACAATTAGCTCATGAGACAAAGGACCAAACTTTCTATACGTTGGAAATAGAAGCAGGTTACCTTAATGGGTATCCTATTGGAATTGATATTATAAAGCGACTAAATGGGGAGTTTAAAATCTCGTATAAAGGCTTACAAACAGATGCACAAAAAGAATGGGTAATTCAGCAAGTATCAAACGGATTGGTGATACAACCCGTTACTACTATTATGGATTAAGAGGGGGAAAATACGATGAAAAAAATCGTAGGGTTAGTTACAGCTGTATTTTTAAGTGTCACAATTGCCTCTGCACACGTATCCAATGAATATACAATATATGATGATACCCAGCATTCTGAAATTAAAGAGGACTTAACGAAATTACGTACGCTTGGAGTAATTCCTTATAAAGAAGGAGCGAGTGTATATGGTCCTCAAGACGCGCTTAACAAAGAAGAGTTAGGGTATTGGGCGGCACAGTTTTTAATTAAAAGCGATAAAACACTAAGCGAAGCAGAATACGTAAGACAAGCAGTTGATTTAAAATTAATTGATAAAAAAGAAGGGGCCGCTACCTACCAAGATGTCATACAGGCCTATTTTGATAAAAATGAATTAAAGGCTAGTGATGTGAAAGCAGCAATTAAAGGCAAAGAAAAAGAAGAAATCACAAAAGAAGAGCTAGCGCAATTATTGGGGAAATTAATCGACCGAAAATCAGGCGATGGATTGTTTATGAAATCTGGTTTACAAAAGGGTCCAACTGGAGTTATTGAAAAAGTATCATCTAAAAAGGTAACCGAAGGAAAAACCTCATTTGAAACCTACACGTTTACAATAGATGGTCAAAAATACCCTGTTGCAGCTCATGTAAAAGTATTACATGGTCCAACAGATTTGAGTTTATGGAAAGGGAAAGAAGTGTCCCTTACCTGGATAGGTACAGAAACAGCTCACGAACATAGTGGTACACCTTCCGAAAAGACGGACGAAACCACAGAAAATGAAGAAGTATCAGTAGCCATTGAATTTATTCAAGCAAAAGATGGAGCATTTAAGAAAAGTGAATATGCACCTGTACAATTTAAGAATGACACTGTAAAAGTAGAGAAAAAAGAATTTCCTTGGGTATTAATCGGAGGAATTGTTGTAGCCATTTTATTAATTGCTATCATCATTCGTTCACGCAAACGTTAAGAGTTCGAGATTTTCTCCGAACTCTTTTCTTTCATAAAATATGAAAGGGGAACTAATATGATATATCGTGCAAAAAAAGACCGCATGTTTGTGGTGTTAACTAGTAGTTTTGCGATGGTAATCAGTGGTCTAGTATTTGCTCCCATGATACTTGCACCTTCGTTTTACGGACCAAATAGTATAGCTGTATTAATGGGGGCTTGGCTGGTTCTTATAGCAGGCATTTTGTGGTGCGCAACAACTATTCAATACGAATTTAGAAAAACGATGCTTTATGCCAAGCGCGGCCCCTTCGTTAAGAAGATTCCATACCGTAGCATCAGCAATATTGAAATGTGTTCATTTTCTATTTCGGATGTCGCATTAGGAAGATGTACGTTTTCCTCAAAAGACGGAGTGGCAATTATTCATCGCAACGGAACAGCTATGTTGAAAGTGTCTCCTCAAGAGAAGCATCTATTTACTGCTGAACTGCAAAAACAAATACGAAAAGCAAAAGCCTAAAAATAGGGTCTCTATCTAGAGGCTCTTTTTTATGTGTATTTTTTTCTCTGTTTTTTTTACACTGTTTTCTTTTTTTTTGGCTTATTATGGAGGTAGAAATTACAGCTAACGAAAGAGGGTGAAGGGAGTGTTGGTCATGAGCCGATTAGATACGTGTATTACACGAATAACAGAGAAGTATCAAACCACACATAAAAAAGAAGACATCAAATTGTTATATCAAGAAATTATGAATTACTTACCTACATACAAAGAAAAAAAGGCATTTTCTGTTTATTATGCTGAACTAACGAAGAACAACTAGAACTTATCTGGTTGTTTTTTTGTGCGCATTTTTTTGACTTCTTAAATGAATTACCTATAATAAAGTAGTTAAATTGCTTTTTTTCTATATGAGTAGAGGGGATAAGATGAAAACCAAATATCTGGTCATTTCCGTATTAGCATTTTTCATCTTTATAGGCATCTATTCCACTCAAAAAAACATGCAAAGAAGTAATCCAAGTTCAATAACCGTTAGCGAATTTAAAGAGAAAATACAAAAAGCCCCAAAAGGCACGACTATTACTGAAACCTATGATGGAATCGTTACATATGTGAGTAAGGATAAAAAGACATTTTTCGTGACCCATGTTAATCCTAATAAGAGTCCAATAGGAGAATATATTGAAGATAGCCAGGTAACATATAAGTTCGTCAAAGAAGGCGGATTATTTGGAAACGGCTTTTTAATTTTACTCGGGGTGTTCCTTCTGTTTGTTTTGCTGTCAGCAGCAAATCGAAATCGTCAACCGCAACCAGGACAAGTGCAAAAGAAAGACAGTAAACTTGTATACGAGACACCTGAGGTTAGTTTAGCAGACGTAGGAGGATTGAACCAAGAAACCAAAACAGAATTAATGCAAATCATCGACCTATTCAAAAACCACGAAAAAGCAAAAAGTCTTGGCATAAAAAAGCCAAAAGGTGCTTTACTTTATGGGCCTCCTGGGACAGGGAAAACTCTTATTGCAAAGGCAATTGCAAAAGAATTAAATGCAGTATTTTTTGCTAAATCAGCATCTTCTTTTATGGAGATGTATGTGGGTGTTGGTTCTGGTCGAGTTCGCGAAATTTTTCAAATAGCACGTAGTGTAGCAACAGATGAAAAACCGTCACTTATTTTTATTGATGAAATCGATGCAATTGCTAAGAAACGTGGAGGGCGCAACAGCCATGAGGAAAGAGAAAACACACTGAACGAATTATTAAAAGAATTAGACGGTGTAGAATCCAATGAAAATGTATTCTTTATTGCGGCAACAAATTTATATGATTCGTTAGATGACGCGTTTAAACGTTCTGGTCGGATTAGTAATGAGTTATATATAGGGCTTCCAGAAGAACAAGGAAGACTAGAAATTTTACAAATTCACAAAAAAGACTACAAACTATCCGAGAGCACGGACAAAGAACTTCCTACTGTAGCGAAAAGCATTAGGGGCTACTCTGGTGCAGACATTGAAGAGATGTACTCCAAAGCAGCAAAACATGCATTCAACGAAGGAAAAGAAGAGATTGAATTAGTAGATATCCAACATGCAATTGACCGAATGGTGTTGGGGACCCAGAATCAAAAATTACTGGACAACGATGTTCAAAAGAGAGTGGCTTATCATGAAGCGGGGCATGCTCTTATTCAAGCGTTGACCTTTCCAAATTCCATTCGTAAGGCTACTATTATTCCGCGAGGAGGAGCTCTTGGTTTTGTAGCTCCAATTCCAAAAGAAATTGACTTGGCCACTCACGAAGAACTTATGGACCGATTAGCTATGATAGTAGCAGGTGGTGTGGCGGAACGTGAAATATTCGGCATGCACTCCGTTGGAGTAGGAGGAGATGTTCGCCAAGCACGTCAGCTTATAGATGCCATCGTAGAAATCGGGGTCTTTGAAAAAGATTTCGAACTTATCTACGAAACGAAAGAAATTGAGAAAGCTAAACAACATCTTTTTAAATCGGCTGTGCTACGCTCAACCGATTATATAAAAACACATATTAATATCTTACATAAAATTGCTAAAGCGCTGATTGAAAAAGAAACACTAGATGGGGAAGAAATTCAGCAAATGGTTAAAATAACATAAAAAGAGAGTCTAGCTACTATATGTAGCGCGGACTCTCTTTTTATTAATCGCTGTACGTGGCCTCATACTTTTCTGCCTTTGTACGAATTCGTTGGCGTGTGTTATCAACCGCTTTTTTATCTTTTGAAATAAAACCGCCTATTTCCTCATAACTGTAACCTTCTGTGTAATAGACGAGTACTTCCTTTTCAAGTTCAGTTAAAATATCCCATATCCCTCGTAATGTATCTTTTTTTATAGCTAGTTCATCAGGTGTCGTATGGTCAGATTCAAAACTCTCTTCAAAAGTCATTTCAGCATCGCTACGAATGGGAGCGTGAAACGAGTAAGCATCGTTTAAGCTTGCATTCTTCGTATTCTTGGATTGATTAATAATGGTATCTAGGTACTTAATGATGACAAAGCGTGTAAAAACTGTGAACTTCATCTTTCGTTCAATTTTATAGTCTTTTATCGCCTTTAAGTACCCTACCATACTTTCTTGAAACACGTCGTCTTCATCCATTCCACGAAAAAAACGTCCTTGCAGTCTAAGTTGTCTGATAACATTTTTTATAAAAGACTTATGTCTTCGTGTCAGGATATTTCGCGCTTGTAGATTTCCTTCTTTGTAAAAAAGAATAAGTAATTCGTCAGGCGCTTTTTCAATTTTTTGCTCGTACCTACGCATCCATTCTTTTAGAGCAAGATGAGATTGCATTTGCACTAAGCATAGTAAAATAGCCTCTGTAGCTAACTCGATTTGAGTGGTATATCGCTTTCGTAGTACATAAGAAGGAGCCACCCACTTCGTATGTTGATGTAAGGTGACTAATTCTTGGTCTGATAGTTCTTCTAAATCTACCAAACAAGTATCATGAATAAACTTTGAAAAGGGTTGTATAGACCTGGTAGAGTGCTGAAAATGACGATAGAACGCGTGGATTGCTTCATCGGATAGTTTTTTGCAGTGTTTGGAGAGGTCATTGAAAAACTCGGTTTTCAATAGAGTGACGTCCACTAGGATTCCTCCCTTATGTTTTATCCGTGGCAAGCTGCGCCTCACGATAGCGCTCTCCTTTAGTACGAATGCGCTGGCGTGTATTATCGACGGCTTTACGGTCTTTCCCAAGTGCTTGTGCAATTTCTTCGTAGGTATAACCTTGCCCATATAAAATAAGGACACTACGCTCTAGCTTGGTTAAAATGCCCCATATTGCATAAAATTCTTCCTTTTTCATAAACATGTCTTCAGGGTAATATAATTCGCTTAAGAGGGTGTCTTCGAATGTAGCTTCTGTATCTTCCTTTAGAGGAGTGTGGTAGGAGAACGAATTGTTTAAAGCGCGGTTTTTGTGGTTATTTGAGGTGTTGCGTAATGTCCCGATGTGTTTATCGATAACAAATTTGGAGAAGTCTTTGAAGCGTGTTTTAAACTGGATTTTATAATCGTTAACTGCTTTATAAAGACCAATTATTCCTTCATGAGCGATGTCTTTTGGGTCCATATCTTTCGGACGATATTTTTTAAATAACCAATAAGACATTTGTTTGACGCTGGTATAATGCCGCTTAATTAAAACATCTAGTGCAAGGTCATCTTCTTGCTGCGCCATCAAAACTAATACTTCATCCTTTGCATTTTCGTATTTTCCTTCATAGCGTTCAAAAAGAATTTTTTTTGCTTGAGGAGAACGAACTTGCAAAAGAAACATTAATTCATCTTCGGTCAACGTGTCCCAGGCTTGAAATAATTTTTTTCGAAGAAAATAGCTAGGGTATTGCCAATCTGAATACTGATGAAGAAGCAGAAGGGAGGGTTTATCGAAGGAGGATAAGTCAACCATAAATTTATCTTGAGCTGGTTTAGAAGTAGAAGGCAAATCGTCAATTTTGGCGAGGTGGTATAACTCATTTACTACGCATTGACTGTTCTTTTTATCTAGTAATGCAAGTTCTTGGACGAGTTCTTGCACGTGAGTATCAGAGAATGTATTCATCATGTTTCCCCCATTTTATGTTCTATCATGTTCTTATTATAAAAAAGGGTTTTCTATGAAAACAATGAACGAGGCAAATTATTTTTAAAAAAAGAATTGGAAAAATAGGTGAATTCAAGGAATCATTAAGCCTATTACTTATGTCCTGTGGGCAGAGAGGAGGGGGTAAAAAGAGGGAAAAGGTAGCGCCCTAATTAATGAAATTTTAAGCTTATTTTCACTGTATTTTCATTTTTCTTTTGTATAGTAAATTACATAAGCAACCAATGGGAATGTAAAACGTAAAAAAAGGACAACGAATTGTCCTTTCCCGAACACTACATAACGAAAATATGAACTTACTCGCAATGAAGTTATTTTAAAATATTCTTTAAATTATGTATGAATTCTCTGCGGCTTTTGTTAAAGTCCACAAATGACTCGGAACGGTTATATAGTTCACTCGGTCTTTCGTTTAAAAATTCAAAAATGCGTTCAAGTGTAACGTATTGTAAGAATTCTTCTGGTTGCATAATGTTCCAGCCGTCCACTATCCAAGCATTGCGACGATGACGACGATATTTTTCTTCATCATACACTTCATACTTGATTTTTCCATCTTTTGAATAATAAACGAGAGGACTAATTAGCGTTTTTTCTTGTTCTTTAAAATCGAATAATAGGATAGAATCCAGCGCATGAATTTCCTTTATTTCGCCTACTTCAAAGAGAGGTTCTGCTATTTGTTTAAGCAGTTCGACTTCTTCTGCAATCAGCTCTTTTTCGATTTTAGTTTGAGTAGCAAACACTTCGTCGTACTGATTTTTTGCCTCTTTTAAATCACGAAACAATTTTTGAATATCTTCCATAAGCCACCTCCTGCATGACGAGATACTATCACAAAGTGACAGCAATGCAAGAAAACTAGCTGGTTCTTTTGAAAACCCAAACATAGTCTTCCCCTATATATGGGTTCTTCAAATCAAATTCGTCAAATCCTTCTTTATCCAATTCATCATTTAGATAATAACTCTCAAAGTGAGCCTTCATTTCGTAAAAACACTCATCATTTGACTTAGCTTGTAAAAAGGACTGCTTGGGCACAGGAAAAGCATTTTTTTCTGATTTACCGTTTGATGTTAAATAGTAATAAAGATGGAATGTTTCTTCTAATTGCAGCTCAGCCACTTCTTCTTTAAAAAATAAATGACCTTGTTTTTTAAATTGTAGTAAGTGGTACTTTGCCAGCGGCATATTTGTTAGTTTTTGTTTTTGCATATATTCGCTAAGTGTTATTTCCAAGTTGATACGCCCCTTTTATGAAATGATTAGAAATACGATTTTCATTATAGCAAGAAATATGTCAAAAATAAAAGGTTTTTTACAGACATGTTTCGACATTCTGAAAATTGTAACAATAACTTAACATATAAAAAAAGAGATGGGAATATATTCAACAATCTCCATGTTTTAATTATTATATAACACGATTTTACAAATTGGAAACAAAAAAAGGCCAGATGGCCTTTTTATTTTATCAATTTTCCGCCTTTATCACTGCACTCACAGCAGTATTTCATAGGTGGAATCTCACGCATAAACTTCTTTCCGCACTTACCGCAATCAGTAGGCGTCGGTTTAAAATAATCATTTGGAGACTTTGTTTTCTTTTCTTCTTTTTGCTCTGTTTTATAGATGCGAGCAGGGTGTTTCGTTTTAAATTTTTCTCCCGATTGAGGGTCAATTCGTTCACGTGGAGACCAGTTAATTTGTCTCTTTTCAGAAACAAAATCTTTGCCATCATCGATGCTATCAATAAATTTATAAAACGCATCGGATGAATTAAAGAAGTGGTCTGGATTTTTAGGCGTGAATGTTTCTTCCGTCGTAGGACATTTTCTTTGTAATGTCATCCTGTGTTCCTCCTTCGAAACGGCGTGCAAAAATATCAAAAAACATACGTTTATTTGTATAATCTTATATAGGACAAGTATATCACATATTCATTAAGCGTTGAATACGTTTTTGTGCAGGAGGGTGTGTCGAAAAGGTTTTGCTATAAGCGCGTTTAAAAGGGTCGCAAAAATACATGGAAGCAGATGCTTTTGAAATTTCTTCAATCGGGTCGTTATCTGTTGTAATTTTGCGCAATGCAGAGGCAAGTGCTTGTGGGTTTCGACATAATTCGGCACCAGCTGCATCTGCTAAATATTCTCGGTTTCTTGACAATCCCATTTGTATAGCAACAGCAATAACAGGAGCACAAATCAACAAAATAAGAGCAATTATCAAAAATACAGGATTCGAATTTTTAGAGTCTTTTACAAAAAAGATTCGTAACCCTATATCAGATAAAAAGGCAACAATTGAAACTAGAGCTAAACTTATAGTGGTGAGACGCACATCATAGTTTTGAATATGGGCTATTTCATGGGCAACAACCGCTTCAATCTCTTCACGTTCCAATTTTTGAAGGAGCCCCGCCGTTACAGCAATAGCTGCTTTTTCTGGCTTGGAGCCAGTAGCAAAAGCATTAGGAGAGGGGTCATTGATAATATAAACGCGAGGCATAGGTAATCGTGCAGCCATGGCTAAGTTTTCGACCGTATACCAAAGAAAAGGTTGAACCTGTGTGTCTTTTATTTCTTGCGCATGATTTAATTTCATGACAATATTTGTACTGTTCAAAAGTGTAATAGGGATATAAAAAGCCATGATAATAGCTGTTAAGATGGCACCGTACATCCAATTTGAATAACCTGCTACAGCTCCACTAATGACTGAACCGAGCACTAAAACGAAAAGAATGAAACCTAGAATATAGAGAGTTGTTTTTCGTTTATTTGCTGCTATTTGTTCAAAAAGCATATCACTCACCCCTTTAATTAAAAGAGTGACTTTATATTAGTCTAAATCCCTCTAAGGTCAAGAAAAAAACCGAAATCGACATAAAGGGCAGACTACATATAAAGAAGACACGTTAAACTAAACACTTGAAATGCACAGTAAATTTTGGTATAATCCGAAAAACGAACAGTTGTTCTTGTTTTGGTAACAATCTGTTCAGCTATATAAAAATTTAGGTGTAAATTTGATGAAATTATCAAATCGTTTTACAAAAGTATATTGATAAAGATAGTTGGTAATATATACATAAATACGCGTAGTTTTCAAAAAAGATATGTATTATTAAGATTTTAAAAGTCTAGAGTTATTCAAAAATAAAATAATAATCGTCGTTTACAAATAGAAGTATAACATATCAAAAATGGCAATTACACAAACTTTGTACTCAATTTTTATATGGTAGAACAGGTGACAAAAGTCACGTTAAGACGCGTGAAAGATGCATGTTATCCGCATTTCAGGATATGAATATCGCATAATAGTCAAACAGGTAGTTTTTTATTCCTTTAGAAATAAAAAACCGCCCAACAAGGGCGGAATTAGAAAGAAACTTTAACATTCTCACGTTCAGTTTCTGCAGTTTGTAACATTTCCACCTTCGCAAACTTGTGGATGGATGCTACGATGTTCGTAGGGATGCTTTGAATTTTCGTATTATATTTCATAACAGTTGTATTATATAGTTGTCGAGCGTACGAAATTTTGTTTTCAGTTCCTGAGAGCTCTTCTTGAAGCATTAAGTAATTTTGATTCGATTTCAAGTCAGGATAAGACTCTGATAAAGCAAAAATTGATTTTAAAGCTCCGCTCATTTCGTCGCTTGCAGCCATTTGTTCCTCGCGAGTCCCGCCACTTGCAATGCTATTACGAGCTTGAATTACTTTTTCAAGAGTTTCTTGTTCGTGCTTTGCAAACCCTTTAACAGTCTCAACTAAATTAGGTATTAAGTCAAAGCGACGTTTTAATTGCACGTCAATTTGTGCCCAACTTTCTTCTATCCAATTCTTATATTTAACCAACGAGTTGTAGCCTGTAATCCATAAAAGCACGATTACAATGCCTACAATTGAAAGTACTGGTACCAATGCAACCCCTCCTAAACGAACTATAATTAGAAAAATATTACAATAAAAAAGGGAATAGTCAAGAAAATAAAAAAGAAGACTTGTTTCTACTAAAAGAATTCTTTTTACGTATACTAAGAATGGTTCCAGTTTACAAGGAGGGGATAGCATGAGCGTACTTCACGCAACAGAAGAAACATTTTCAGCGGAAGTGGAAACAGGTGTGGTATTAGTGGATTTTTGGGCCGAATGGTGTGGCCCGTGCAAAATGATTGCCCCTATATTAGATGAGATAGCAACGGAGTATAAAGGCAAGGTAAAGGTTGTAAAAGTGGACATTGAACGAGCGAGAGAATTGATAAATGCATTAGGTATTATGAGTATTCCAACACTATACCTTTATGTAGATGGTGAGAAGAAAGAGGAAACAGTAGGATTTCAAACAAAAGATTCACTGGCGGCACTTATTCAAAAACACACTGGGTGACCCTTATACATATTCGTTTAAAAAAACGGACATACAGATGTCCGTTTTTCTATAAAAAAGAAGGTATCTAAAAGATAATGGGAATGAAACACAGAATTAATATAAAAAACGCTCTGTATTTTTTCATACAGAGCGTTTTTGCCGTTCTTATAACTTATGAATATGAGGCGCATTAATACCTTGTTTAGCAAATCCATTCTTTGTATCTAAAACAATAGAAGCATGGTCTGCAATTTCACCGTAATTGAATGTTTGGTGTGAAGTAGCCAACACCACAATGTCGCTTTCTTCAATGATAGTACGGTCGTATTCAACAGGGCTATATTGTTCACCGTTCACACGGAATTGTTGTACGTATGGGTCGATAACATTTACGTTCGAACAGTGTGCTGTTAGTTTCTCTAAGAAAGGAATAACAGGACTTTCACGAACATCATCGATATCTTCTTTGTAAGCTACACCGAGAACAGTTACACGGCTATCTTTTAAAGATTTCCCTTGTTCATTTAAAAGCTCCATAATGCGATAAAAAACAAAATCTCTCATGCTGTCATTAATTTTACCTGATAGCTCAATCATTTCCGTTTTTTCACCGTATTCTTTCGCTTTATATGTTAGGTAATAGGGGTCAACTGGAATACAGTGACCACCTACACCAACACCAGGGTAGAAAGGCATGAAACCGTATGGCTTTGATTTAGAAGCTTCAACAACTTCCCAAATATCGATGCCCATTTTGTGACAAATTTTAGCTGTTTCATTTACAAGTGCCATGTTGATGTAGCGGAATGTATTTTCGTATACTTTACTCATTTCTGCTACTTTTACGTCAGATACAAGCTGAGCTGTTTCTCCAACGTAAGCACCTGCTAGCTCAGTACAATGAGTTGTAATCCCACCAACAACTTTAGGTGTATTGGATAAACCAAATTTTTCGTTACCAGGGTCAACGCGTTCTGGAGAATAAGCTACGAATACTTCTTCGCCGATGACGTGACCTTCACGTTCTAAGACAGGAACGATAATTTCCTCAGTTGTTCCTGGGTATGTAGTACTTTCAAATACCACGAGTGTTCCTTTTTTTACGTGAGGTGCAATCATTTCCGTTGCACTTTGCACAAATGATAAATCTGGGTTTTTGTATTCATCAATTGGTGTTGGTACACACATAACGATAACATCCATATCTTTAATAAATGTAAAATCGTTTGTCGCACGTAACTCCCCATTTTTAACCATTTGGTATAAATCATCATCATTTACATCTTTGATGTAGTTTTTACCTTGGTTAATTGATTCTACTTTTGATTCAGATACATCGAAACCAGTTACACTGTATCCTTTGCGTACGTTGTGTGCAGCTGTTGGTAATCCAACATAGCCGAGACCGATAACACCGATAGTTGCTGTGCGATTTTCAATTTTGTCTAGTAGTGTGTTGTAGTGTGTTGTTAGTGTTGCCGTTCCCATTATCGTGTCCCCCAGCCATTTGATTTAATTGTTAGCAACGCATAAAAGCGAAGCGGGAATAATAATACTAAGTGAATTAATCCGTATAATGGAGCCATTAAAAAGACCCATGGACGTTTTAAAATATAGAATACGTTACGAGCATAAGCTGAGAAGCCTAAGTATGCTAAGTAATACGCCAATAGAATGAAACCGATTGTCTTAATTTTGAAAATTAAGCTGAATAAAATAATAAATCCAAATAAGAACCAAAGAGATAATTCTAAAATAACCCAGATAAGTGTTTTAGGTTTCTTAAAACCAATTTTAAACGCAATTAAACTTTCACGGAAAAAGCTTTTATTCCAGCGAACTTGCTGTTTAAGAAATTGACGTAGACTAGCTGGAACATCGGTATCGCAACGAGCTGTCGATTGATAAAGTGTTTTCCCTTTTAAAATAGCATAGTTAGTTAAACAGCGGTCATCACCGTATTGTACTTTTTCGCCTAAGAAAGTTTGGTTCGCATAATCTTCAAGATTATCCATAATAACTTCGCGGCGGTAACAACTGATTGGACCTGAACATACTAATACGTTACCTGTAACACTTTGTGCTGCTCGTTCAACACGGAATGCATTGTCATAGCGCATATCTAGCAATTTAGTAAACCAGTTTTCGTCTTTGTTTCGGGCGTTAATATGACCTGTAACCGCCATAACCTTAGGGTCATGGAATGGAATCATAAGGTTTCGAACAGCATCGGGATGTGTATAGCCGTCTGAATCTACTGTAAAAATAACATCGCCTTCTGCTTGTTTGAAAGCCCAAATTTGTGCATGACGTTTTCCTGCGTTTTTCTTTAAACGATGAACAATCAACTTAGTGGGCGCATAAGCGGCAGCGGCAGCTCCTGATAAAGAAGCGGCTGTCTCAGCAAGCGTTTCATCGTAATTCTTTTTAAAAGCAAGAGCTGCTTCATATCCCGAACTATCTTTACTGCCATCATCGATAAAAAAGATTTCGTGAACGGGAAAATCTTGTTTCATGATACTATCAATGGTCGCAACCACAGCATCAGGGTTTTCATTATATGAAGGAATAACAACAGAAACCTTCATGTTTGGTGGTTCACCTTCTTCAACGCGATACAAGAAGGATAGTAACATTTTTCCAATTAAATAGGACACCATAATAGACCCATAGATTCCTAAGTAGTAGTGGAAGCCGCCTTTAATAACGGTGTTAATCCAGAAAAGGGCTACTACAAAGGCACAAAACAATAGTATAATGAGCCATTTTTGTGCGGTAGTTTCTTTCTTCACTTGTTTGTTTCACTCCTGTATATAGAAAATGTCAGACAATTAAACATTATACCACATTAAAGTAAAGAAGGGCATATCCATTTGGAAAAAATCACGATATTTTGTCACATTTATAAAAGATTAGGAAGTTTGGTTAAATGTAAGCGTTTTACCAAATTCAAGTTGCTTACAAAACTTTTCCTTTTTAAAAATAAAGTTGGATAAATTGTGAAAATAAGGAATGAAATCAGGTATACTAGACGTAAATATTATGAACGTAGGACGACAAATTTACTAGAGGTGATTAAAAATGAGCAATGTGATTCATGAACTCAAAAAACGCCCGTTGTTTTGGTTGGGGGCTATACTGTGTGTCATTGTGATGTTTCCCCTTGGATTTGCAATAGCATGTTTTATGTTGTTTTATGATTTAAAATACGGACAAGGACTTAAAGACTTTAAAAAAGATGGGTTATATATTCCTGTAAAAATTGGGTACCATACGTTTAGGTTTTTCGTATCTGCTACTAAAAGCCTAAAGAAAACTAAAAGAGAATTTAAACAAGGAAGCTAACATTTGCCTAGCTTCTTTTTTGTGCGCAACTTTTTATGGACAATTGCGAATCAATTAGCCTTAGAAACGCAAATACAAAAGCACAGGCATATAATCTAATATATGCCTGTGCTTTTTCAACTTACATCTTGGTAATTTTGGAAGGATTGTTTAGTTTATACCCTACAGTTACGTCAGAGATAAGCGACTCATCTTCTACATCTTTTCCTTTTGGTAGTTTTCGATATGCAATTTTCCCATCAAACTCAAGATGTTGACCAATTGATAGTTCATGCTTTTTCAATGTTTTACTGTGTGAAGCCCAGGCATAATCAACATTAATAGGTGGTTCTTGGTGAATTGTTACATTTTCGAATATCACGACTTCGTCATTCTCTTCATTGAAATGATTGTACGTAAGTGCAAATTGTTTTACGTGTGCTGTAAAATGAACTTTTTCTTCAGGTAAGTCAATTTTAGCTGGTTTTTCTTTTTTAGGGGCTGCCTTTTTAATCGCTGCTTCTGATGAACTTTTTTCTTTTTTAGTTTTCGGCGTAGAACTCTTTGGAGCAGCAGAGGTTTCGACCTCGCTATTTGTGTCGTTTGCTCTTACAAAGGAAGCTTGTTGCATCTCTTTTAAGCGAGCAGGGAAGATACAAGAAAGGTTTCCGTCTTGAAACTCAATAACCAATGTATGGAACTCAGCTGTTAGACCAAAGGACTCATATCCAGCGATTGTGACCTCACGCTGATAACTTTTCCCTTTATACCAAAATGTTTTTTTGGTTTCTTTTGTGGTAGATAAAGCCCATTCCCTTACCATTTTCTCGTAATGCGTGTCATCCTCAAATCTTATGTAGTCGCCTGCGGGTGGGTAGTATACCGTTAGCGATGAATTTTCAATGTGTGGTAACGTGTTGCTCATATAGCACTTCCTTTCAATAGTTCACGCTTAGTGTACCCCATTTCACAAGAAAAACCAAATAAAGCAGAAGGGTGAAATCTTCTATCATTTTTTTTAGAGGACTCCCACTTCAAGCTTTGCTAAGTGGCGGGAGTATTCATTGACGCTAAAGAAGAAAGGGGTACCTAAAGGCAAAAAAACCTGTTAATGGAATTGCATCGACAGGTTTTTAAGAGTAAGAAGTGTTTGGGTCTAAGTAGTTTTAATCTTCATCATCATCTAATTCAGGTTCATGATAAATAGTAATAACTCGTTTCTTTGCATTTACTTCGTATTCAATAGGCCAAGAAGATTGGAAGACTTTAAAAATGTCTTCCTCAACTTCAAATGTAAGCATGACGTCCTTATCCCAATCCAAGATAATAAATTGATTGGTTTCACTTTGATGTTCGGAATAAACTATACAACTTTCATGCAAAATAAGAGACCATCCATATAGCAATTGGACAACTTTTTGATTTTCTTTCAAGCGTATTCTCCTCCATTCTTTGGGTAACAAAAAAGGTTTTCGTTCCTCTAGTGTAAGCTCTTTAAGAATTTTTTTATGTTCTTTGCAATAATTTAACATGGCTGCAACATTATAGCGAGGAGCATTCGGTGGGGGCGGAATAGCAATTATGCCACTGGGTGGCTCGAAATCGGAAGGAAATGCTTTTTTCAAGGTCTCACCTCATTATGTAATTATGTATAATAAAAAAGCTAGCGTCCCTTAGCGGAACGTAGCTTTTTTACTTATTCAAATTCGGAATCGTCAAGGGACTCATTTTCATCTGTAGAAAGCGCCTTGTCTCCATCTAATTCTAGCTTCATACGAAGTTCTTTGTTGATAGCCTCGCGAATTTCTGGATTTTCTTTTAGATAGATTTTGGCATTTTCACGGCCTTGACCTAAACGTTCTGAGTTATAAGAGTACCAAGCTCCACTTTTTTCAACAATATCATGCTCTGCGCCCATATCTAGAATTTCGCCTTCTTTTGAAATTCCTTCACCGTACATAATATCAACTTCTGCCAAACGGAACGGGGGAGCAACTTTGTTTTTAACTACTTTAATTCGTGTTTTATTTCCCATTACATCGTTGCCTTGTTTTAATTGTTCGCCTCGGCGTACTTCTAAACGAACAGATGAATAGAACTTCAGAGCCCGACCACCAGGTGTTGTTTCGGGATTTCCAAACATAACCCCAACTTTTTCCCTAATTTGGTTAATAAAAATGGCGATTGTTTTTGATTTATTAATAGCACCGCTTAACTTACGAAGAGCTTGTGACATAAGACGTGCTTGTAAGCCGACGTGACTATCTCCCATTTCACCTTCAATTTCGGCTTTAGGCACTAAGGCAGCCACAGAGTCAATAACGATAATATCTACCGCACCGCTTCGCACTAAAGCTTCAGCAATTTCTAATGCTTGTTCTCCCGTGTCAGGCTGAGATAGTAGTAGGTCATCAATGTTAACACCTAACTTTTGAGCATAAACAGGGTCTAATGCATGTTCTGCATCGATAAATGCAGCCTGCCCACCTCGTTGTTGGACTTCAGCGATAGCATGAAGTGAAACGGTTGTTTTACCGCCAGATTCTGGACCATACACTTCTACAACTCGTCCACGAGGATATCCGCCTATACCTAGAGCATAATCTAACGCTAAAGAGCCAGAAGGACTTGCCTCAACGCGGTTATGTGTTTGTTCACCTAATTTCATAATGGAGCCAGCACCAAATTGTTTTTCAATTTGTTTAAGTGCCATATCTAAAGCACCTTGACGGTCCTTAGCTGCACTATAATCATGATTACTTTTATTGTTTTTAGCCATCTATAATAAACCTCCAATTGGTTAGAAAAACATTCTTTTCTACACTATTAATTCTACCATTGCGAACACATGTTTGTAAAACGAAAAATAAGGAAGATACTAAAAATGGGGATAATAATGAGGGTTTAAAAAAACAACCACGACAATTATCTGGTTGCTTATCTATCGATGTTTATATATGTATGTTTTAAAAAAAGCAAAAACCCTTGAAGTGACAAGTTCCAAGGGTTCCTAGGGGAAATTTCCAGTAATCTTGGTAAACTAAAGAAAGTTTAAGACAAACTAAGTATAAAACAATTCTATAAAAATATCAATAATACATATAAAAAATGATATTTTTTTAAAATATAGGTTTAATTGTAATGAAAATGGGTATGTATCCACAGCAAAAAAAGGTATGAATTTTAATGTTTCCCACTATAAACACTACAAATTTACGATAAATGAAAAAAATAGCTATTGACCTGACATTTTTAAAAGAGTAGAATAAGCGCAGATGAACTATTCTAGTTATTGTGCTATGTCCTTCATCCTAGGTAAGAGGCGTATTCGAGCATTAACAGAAGAGCAAAACCAAACGTACAGAAATTCTGTATTTACATAGAAGAACATACGAAGGAAGAACGAGTAATTCCACAAATAACGGATAAAGTGTTAGGTAAAGTATGGTGACGCATCTTCATAGCATTCCTCGATTTCGTATGAAATATGTACAGTTCTCA
>Ga0268255_10000585_pt1 | contig 24342 bp, 17 predicted proteins | sample AgamicOrMarz_FD_200256 | JGI IMG/M metagenome (GOLD analysis project Ga0268255, IMG submission 200256) | Agave microbial communities from Guanajuato, Mexico - Or.Ma.rz (v2) (version 3) | ecosystem: Host-associated > Plants > Phyllosphere > Phylloplane/Leaf | place: Guanajuato, Mexico...
TACACAACTCGCCCAAAGCACCCTGCCCGTCGGGTCGCTGAGGGTTAACTTAATAGACACGGCTACGCATGTAGTACCGACAGCGGAGTACTGGCGGACGGGGGTTCAAATCCCCCCGGCTCCACCACTTCATCATCTAAAGACGTCCACGGACGTCTTTTTTTGTGCCTGAAATCCAGTAAATACGGGGGTCTCAGGGCTATTGGGCTCCACAGCGCTTCATGCAGATCCATTTTGAAATGTATTCCAAGGCGTATTCCAAGCCCCTGACTGGTAAATTTTGGAATACACAAACAGCGTTGGAGTACCCATGGGAGCCCGAGCCACACGCCTTTCAGACTTTAAAATCAAAGCCGCCAAGCCCAAGGACAAGGACTACACATTGACCGACGGCGACGGCCTTCAGTTACGAGTCCGAACCAACGGTTCGAGGCTTTGGAATTTCAACTACATCCATCCCGTGACCAAGAAACGGATCAACATGGGACTGGGGACCTTCCCGGAACTCAGCCTGGCTCATGCGCGAAAACGCACGGTTGAAGCCAGGGAGCTGGTTGCCCAAGGACTGGACCCGAAAGATCAACGCGATGCAGATCGCCAAGCGAAAAAAGCTGCGACAGAGCACACCTTTCGAAACGTCGCCACAGCCTGGTTTGAACTCAAGAAAGACTCCGTGACAACCGCCTACGCTGAAGACATCTGGCGCTCGCTCACGCTGCACATATTCCCGGATCTGGAAGCAACCCCGATTTCTGAAATCAGCGCACCTCAGGTCATCAAGTTGCTTAGACCACTTGAAACCAAAGGCAGCTTGGAAACGGTCAAGCGCCTGACCCAACGCCTCAACGAAATCATGACTTACGGGGTGAACTATGGACTTATCCACGCCAACCCCCTGAGCGGAATTCGATCGGTCTTCAAAAAACCAAAGAAGAAAAACATGGCAGCATTGCCCCCCGATGAGCTCAATGAACTCATGGTGGCAATCGCCAACGCCAGCATCAAAAGAACCACCCGATGCCTCATCGAATGGCAGCTCCACACGATGACTCGGCCAGCAGAAGCTGCAACCACTCGATGGGCTGACATCGACGTCGGAAAGAAGATCTGGACCATTCCACCGGAGCGAATGAAGAAACGTCGCACACACATCATCCCGCTCACGGAGCAGGCTTTAGCTCTCCTCGAGGCCATCAAACCCTACAGTGGACACAGAGAGTACGTGTTCCCCTCGGATCGCAACCCCCGCACTCACTGCAACAGCCAGACCGCCAACATGGCGCTGAAACGTATGGGGTTTGAGGGGCGACTCGTAAGCCACGGAATGCGCTCCATGGCCAGCACGATCCTGAACGAGCACGCCTGGGATGCAGAACTCATTGAGGTAGCTTTGGCTCACGTTGACAAAGACGAGGTAAGAAGCGCTTACAACCGCGCAGACTACATTGAACGTCGACGCCCGATGATGGCCTGGTGGAGTGAGCACATTCAAAAGGCGGCCACGGGGGATTTTTCAATCGCAGCAATCCATGAAAACAGAAACCGGAAAGTCGTCTCGATTCGTTAATCAGATTCACATTGATGGCGACGGCGGCGACAGCGGCGACAACCCTCGCCGTCCCTGACCAAGGGTGAGGCGACGAACTGGCGGTCGTCGCCAACATAACTCCCGATCATGCTTTCCCGCCGTAGCAGCTGTAGTCGCGAAGGCTTCGCCGCGGCGTTTTGCAGCGGCTCGCTTGGCGATCTCACATACGGTAATAAATCTATCTAAAGCCACCGAGACCCAAGGTCTTCTACGTAAACTGCCTCCCCTGATGGCCTGGTTGATCGCGAGTCGAGCGCGGGGTACACCAACGCCTCACGAGGAGCAGTTAACGACGATCCCGAGTAGTTCCAGAGCGCTGAAAACACATCTCATCGTCGTGCTTTCTCCTTAGTAGCGAGGAAAAACTGATCTCATAAGGAGATGGTTCTCGATGCAATTGTGCGAAAAATGCGATCCGCCACCGCGCCCCCTTCTGGATTATCAGCCCCGCCCCTTGAGCTACCCGGTCGAAGCGCTCGGTGAGCTCTTGGGAGGCGCGGTAGAACGGATGGCAGAGGTGATCGGCGCACCGATCGCCATGGCCGCTCAATCGGTGCTGGCCACTGCGGCTTTGGTGACTCAGGGCCACGTCAACGTACAGCTCGACGGTCGCACCTACCCACTGTCTCTGTATCTGCTAACGATCGCATCATCAGGTGACCGTAAAAGTGCAGTGGATCACCAAGCCCTCTCGGCAGCACGTAGCTGGGAGCGAGAGCAGTGGTCGGTGTACATGGAAAAGCTCAACGCCTACCAATCTGCTATCCGTCTTGCGGCCAGAGCCCAGCGACAGGCAAAGCATGACATCTGTGAACTCTCCGAGCCCGTCCAGCCCAGACTGATCTCAACCGACCCTACCATCGAAGCCCTCATAAAAAACCTGTGTTATGGGCTGCCAAGCATGGGCCTGTTCAATGACGAAGGCGGTCAATTCCTCGGCGGCAGCACCATGAGCAAAGAGAACCAGCTCAAAGCCATCACCGCGCTTTCGAAAATCTGGGATGGCAGCCCTATAGACCGGGCACGCTCCATGCCCGGGGAAAGCCTTCGAGCCTATGATCGTCGTCTAAGCATGCATCTGATGCTGCAGCCGTATCTCGCTAACCAGTTCCTCAAAGATCCGATGATCAATGGCCAAGGTGTACTCGGCAGATTCCTGATCAGTTGGCCTGAACGTTTGATAGGTCAACGCCTGTACAAGGCGGTAGATCTGACGCAAGACCCCAAGGTCCAGCGCTACCAATCGCATATCACTGATCTCCTGAAGAAACCGTTAGCGACCAACAAAGACGGATCACTCAAGCTCACGACAATGGAATTGACGCACAGCGCCCGCATGGCCTGGATTGATATTCACGACACCATAGAGTGCCAGTCTGGCGAGTTCGGCGAGCTGGCAGGCGTTCAATCCGTCGCAAGTAAAGCTGCAGCGAATGTACTGCGCATCGCGGGGGTTCTGGCGGTAATCGAACAAGCAACTACCTTGAACGAAGAGCATATTCAGCGCGCTTCAACGCTAATGGATTATTACCTCGCCGAGATTCAACGCCTGACTGAGCAAGAACCGGTTAACACCCTACGAGAGGAAGCGGATCGTTTGTTACGGTGGTTGAAGCAGAAAGGCTGGACGCGCTTTACCATCCGAGACATCAATCGCAACGGCCCACGCTTTGCACGCAAGAGCAGTGATCACACTGCCACGCTCCTCGTTGAGTTACTCACAACGCAATGTGTGAGATGCAACGACACGAAGAATTTCGAGGTGTGCCGTGTTCCGTCTGAATGACGCAGTACGCCGCTTTCATTCGAAAAATCGGACGCCCCCTGTCCTGCGGTGTGTCGCCACGTCCGTCGCCAATCTGTCGCCAGATGCCAACCGTGGCATCCCGCAGGTTGTCGCCAGTGTCGCCGCTGTCGCCACGCCCAGCTCAAAACCTGTCGATATCAAACTGCTGATCCAGCAATTACGTAATGACGGGGTGGAGTTGCTTCACCATGAAAATACCTTGCACATCCGCCCGAGACACTCGCATCAGCTAGAGCAAATCCACGGATGTTGGAAAGCCATGCTTCGATTCCTCCAAACGAACGAAATGGATGACCAGGGTGTGGATCGTTCAGCGTGAGAACCACGACGTTGGCTATCTCCGACTGCTGACTGATCAAAGGCTCGCCCGCTGCACCCAAATCAGAAAACGAAAGTGCCGGACGCAAAAAACCCTTTGCCCAATATTCAGGAACGCTCGATAGCCGGTTTTCGGATTGACGGCACATGCCAGTGGCTGCAATTTACAAGCTCACATTAGCCGCCAGGATCTTTGAGACGGCACTGCGGTTTCCCGCAGGATCCTCCCAAAACGCATCGCTTCCGGAAGCGCGAATAGTCGACTTGAATGTCGATGGAAGCATGATTTTCCCCACCCACGACGGGCCTCCCCGTCTTGGGGCAGGCCTTTTTTAATTTGGAGGCCTTAATGAAAAATCGACTGGCAATGTACAAAGCCCTGAAGGCGATCAACGTGCCTGAGCAACGAATCGAAGCAGTTATCCAAGCGATGGATTCTGATAGACATTTATCCTTTGCAGGTACCTCTGGTCCCGACTTCAAACGATTCCGGGAAGAGCTCTCCTGGTTTCGGGAGAGTCTCCTTGTAGATATTGGCGTGATGCTCTCTCTCGCAGTGGCGATTCTCTTCGCTGGAATTGCGTTTATCCACTGACAAAGTCTCGCTCTTCCAGCCATACCGGAAACCACCTGTTCCAGGACAGGTGGTTTTTTTATTACCTCACTTCAAGTCACTGGACCGCGCATACAGTGTCGACTAGGCAGCGCGCCTTGGCTAGGACATGCGTGGCTAGGGGCAGATATCGGCCAGAAGAAGACGCTCATGGACGACCGCGTTCGACCCAAAGCGGACCTTCAGGTGGATAAATTTTTTTACCTCGTGAATGGCATCTTCAAGGACTTTGCGATCCGAGCCAAAATTTTTATGCATTTTTCAGAAACAACGAGCGGTGGTTCGTTAATCATGTAGAGCAGGTGTTCGAACGCTACTCCAGCCTCGTTGTGATCGACATAATCCAGAACTATCTCACCACCATTCTCTAAACCTGCCTGAGCTAATGCATGGTCTTCCGGTACAGGGCCGATCTGGTCGTATGCAATGGACATCAGCGTCGAAATCTCCTCAAGTGCCTCAACGAAATCGGCCCTCAAGTCGTTGTTAAGGTGGCTCATAACAAACATCCCTTCGATTATGGTGACCTGCGTTCCGTTCCCGTCTGGTCGATTGTTGCCAAAGACCTGGTCTTTGCGCACGCGCTTGGGAAGCTAAGGTCGACCGTCCGCTCTTGGGTCACGCTTTACCCATTTCCTCGTACGAAGCATCGACGAACGTGATGTGCTCATCCCAAGCAGTTCAGCTAGATCCCGGATAATTTCAGCGAGCGTCTCAACATCCCCCTCTGAGCTTCGATGCAGGCCAAGCGTCCGGGCGACCAGTCGATGACGGAACACTGTGGATACTTCCTTAGCAGCGCGGACAGCGCTTCCTGAGGAGGCTCTTTGTGGAGATACATGAAGTCAAAGTACGGGGCACTGGCATTCTGAAGCGGGCACACCAGAGCCCATGCATTTGATTGGCCGGGAAAGCAAATTCGGACATTACGATGCGCCCATTCCGGCCCACTGTGTTCGAAGTGGCGAAGTACTTCGATGATCGAATGACAATCGGCTATTCGGATCCTGCGATCAGGGTCAAACGTCCACCCAGGCCCAGGCTGGGTTGCTGCGTTACTGGTCAGACGTGCAGTCATTCTTGTTTTTCTCTTCATCGCATTAGCTTAGGTTCGAACGTCTGCTCTTGGCCGTTTTTCTGCCCGTCGCGAAACGGTAGAAAAAGCCCCAAACTACCCCGTTTTGACTGCTAGTTATCATCCGCCCAAGACCTTCGGCAGAGCTCTCGGTCAACCTGCATATCAATGTTGTCAATTTGCACGCCTATGCGACTTATGGCATTGATCGGCAAGGCAACTCCGCACTCCGCCTTTCCCACAGCTCTCTGCGCAGGCGTGGCTTGGGGACCATGCCGCCCCTGCGCAGGGAGCCGACAAGGCCGAAGGCCGCGTCAGCACAAGGCAGTCGATGATATGCACCTATCACGTGGCTGCCCCTGCCCAATGAAGCGCAACTCATGAGATGGGCCGTCACTGCAAACCGCAGTGACGGCCCCGCCGACACCTCAAAATCACGGGCAAATCCTGAATCCTAAAACGTGCGGCATACATGATGATGCCCCCATACACTGGCCCAGCAAAAACCTAAGACGACAGGTTCGAGAGTCGTCGTCCCAACAGCGCAAAACTCCTGCAAGCGCTGATCCAACAGGATGGAGTTAGCCAGGTATGCAAGGCTCCAGAAGCATACCGACCCATACCCATGGGACGAAGCCGCCTTTGTCTGTAGACCTATTCCCTAATATGCCGCTACTACGCTGTCCTAAATAGCGGACCTTTGCGCAATGCCGACTGCTTCCACTTAACAATCCCATCCATTTCCTTGGAGTACTCATCAACATAAAAACCAACTCATCCCGCTCCACCTCCGTCCGACCTTCCAGCAGGAAGGAAGACGGACGTCTCAGCCGAGACACCGGTGTTTCCTGAACACCATGCCCCTGCCCTTCGGGGATCTCGCCTAGCGAGTTGGCACCAACACTTACCAATGATTTTCAGGAAAGGACAACAGCACAAAACAAAGCTAGTGAGTGGATGGGATATGGACGATTTGACCTACACCCTGCGGCAACTTTGCCGGCGCAATCGCGATGGCAGTCACAACACTCAGGCTGACCGTATCCGCTCATTAGGGCTGATCGCTCGCCAGCTGCGTGAGGTTGGCTTCCGCCAGATGAAAGCCCCCTCGCTCAAGGGCAAACACGTACAGGCACTGCTGGATCGATGGCAAGGCGAAGGACTGTCAGTAGGCACCATCAAAAATCGGCTTGCGCACCTTCGATGGTGGGCTGAAAAGATCGGCAAGGCTGGCATTCTCCCCGCGGACAACACACAACTGGGTGTGGCCGAACGGTGCTTTGTCACTAACGTCAGCAAAGCTCAGGAACTGGGAACAGACCTTGGCAAGATCACCGATGTCCATGTACGCATGAGTCTCCGGCTTCAATCGGCGTTTGGACTACGCCGTGAGGAAGCGATCAAATTTCAGCCCAAGTATGCGGATCAAGGAGATCACATTCTCCTCAAGGGCTCATGGACGAAGGGTGGGCGTGATCGCTCTGTTCCGATCACTACTTCGCAACAGCGCGATGTGCTGAACGCGGCACATCAGCTAGCGGGAGCCGGCTCATTAATCCCGGCTCAGAAAACGTATATCCAGCAGAGAAACACATACGATGGTCAGTGCAAGGCAGCAGGCCTGAGCCACATGCATGGGCTGCGTCATCATTATGCACAAAGCCGTTACGTAGCTTTGACAGGATGGAAGGCACCAGCGGCAGGAGGAGTCTTGTCCAAGGAATTGACCCCAATGCAGCGTTTTCAAGACCGTACTGCTCGCCAAATTATCAGCCGTGAACTCGGGCATGAGAGAACACAAATTACCGCTACGTACCTCGGCCGATAATTCAGGCCGCTCGACGTCGATCCTCAACAACCCGAGTCTGAAGGTGGTGGTGAGCGCAGGCAGGAGGGAGCCTCATACAACATTAAGAAACAGTCCAAAACCGATTACCGGATTGACAGCAAAAGGCCTCAGGGGCATTTTTGCTCTGCATCTAGCTGATTCGTTCAGCACGCCAGCCGCCAGGATCTTCAAGACGGCGCTGCGGTTCTCCGCAGGATCCACCAAATGACCGCATAGCTTCCGGCAGCGCGGACAGTCGACTTGAATGTCGATGGAAGTATGACTTTCCCACCCACGACGGGCCTTTCCCGTCGTGGGGAAGGCCTTTTTTTGTTTTTGGAGGCCTTAATGAAAATGGAATTGGCGATGTATCAGGCACTACGCGCGATCGACGTGCCTGAGCTCAAAGCCGAAGCTGTTATCCAAGCATTGGAATCTGACATGCTCACATTACTCGCTACGAAAAGTGATCTCACAAACCTTGACCAGCGGTTGACAGCCGAGATCGCTAGAACGACTGCTGAAATTGGCAAGGCGATTGCTGAGATCGCTAATACAAATCATCGGCTGACTGCAGAGATCGCTAAATCTGATCTCAAGTTGTCCATTCGCATGGCTTCCATGCTCGCCGTGACGATCGGCATCTTGATCGGGGCGATGAAAGTCTTCTTATAGTTTTCTTAGCGATTACTGAAACCACGAAAATCACCTGTCCTTGACAGGTGATTTTTTTGCGACTCTTGGCGACGGTCAAGACAGTGAGCTTGGCTAATCACCGCTCTGATGGTTATCAGTATCCTTCGCCCAATCGAGACCAAAGGGAGCCTCAAAACCTTGAAACGATTGACCGATCAGCACCCGGTCACTAATCAATGCGAAGAGGCTGATCGACTGCTGCGCTTGATTGCAGAAAGACTGGACCCACTTCACCGTCTGCGACGTCAATCGCAACGGCCCTCGTTTTCGCTGGCTGAGCAGCCGCGACAGAAGAATGTTCGAGATCCGTCAAGTTTCGTCTTAATGATGCGGTGCGCCGTAACCAAGTATCAGGACAACACCCTCCTGTTCCGCCCGACATAATTGCAGCAGGTGGACAGGTTCAGCCCTCACAGGAAAGGACAGCTGCTCTTTCTGCGAATAAATGATAACGGTGATGATGATGGCTCTGGTCGGTCGGCGTGATGGTCACAACTTTGGCTGTGCCCGCCATTTGAGCTACACCGGTTCACAAGCGCTCAAGGAGCTGTTTTCTTGTGGCCACTTCGCCACGGACAGAGTGCATACCGATCGCACGCAAGCGTTCATGCACTGGCGTCGGTCGGAGGACGGCTCCGGTTACAGCGATGCGCGCCAGATTGATCGACAGATGCTGTAAGACTACGCCGCTTAACTGCGTCAACAGATCCAAAAAGGTGAACTCTGCATCGCTAACGCGCTGAACCGCATGAGCAGCGTCAACCAAACCCTCGCGGCGTTGCGCGACTAAAGGGCGCTCGGGGGCATCAGCATCGCGATGAAGCATAGCCATTGAAGCGGTGAAGGCAGCGCTGCAGTTTGCTCTTCATGAGGCACCTACCGGCAGCCGCAACTTGCTTGCCCGAAATGAAAGCTACGGCGTGTTTCTGCAACAGACCGTGCTCCCCACCCGCGAAACGCTGCTTAAATAAGAGCTGAAGGTTTTTATGAACTGCGAGCAGCCTACGCCTACGAGCCTTAAGAGCAGCTCACCGGCCACGCCGCTCCGATCAATGCTGGTTACTTCTATCGCACTGACCCTGAACTTGATCAACAGGCGCGCCAACAGATCAGCATGGAGCTCGGGCATAACCGGATCAATGTAGTTTGCGCCTACATCGGAGGAAGAGCGTGGCCAAGTACTTCGATATGACGCTATTTCTGAGCGGCATACTTCATGGTTCGAAGGCCCCCAGTAACGCCACCTGGCAAGCTCGAATCATGCAAGCTGCCATCCAACAACGATGGCAGCGAGAAATCCGGGGACGTGGCAACTCATGCATGTGCGCTTGTTTCTTACTCAGCATCTGAAAGACCATTCCGATGTTACCAAGCACTGCCATCGACTCACCGTCATTTTGATCTGGAACCGAATGGGTAAAGTCCCAAACGCAGGCAGTGATGATGCACTGTATGCGCGCGCGGGAAGGCTCTCCGGTCGGTCTAGCGAGATCAGGGGCGAGTCAACGTGGCGCTTCTAGCAGAACCGGCGAAAAACCTAATACTCGGATAACTACTTTTGCATCAAATCCTGCAGAAACTCCGACTCCGGCTGGACGGCCGAAACATACAATTGATCGCGGGCACGGGTGCAAGCCACATATAGCAACTGGCGTTCGGTGTTATATATTTCTGTCAGCTCGACCTCGTCGGCAGCAGTGTCGATGCGCGTTTGTGATGGAATGATTTCATCATCGCAAGCCATCACCGCGACCACGCGAAATTCCATGCCCTTGGCCAAATGCATGGTGGTGATGCTTACAAAGCCTTCTTCCGTTGCCATATCTTTGCCAAGCACACGCCCTTGTAGGCCAGCGGCCTTTACTGCCGCCTGTGCGCGTGAGAGTTCATCTTCAGATCGGACAAAGATACCAATTTCCTGCGGAAGTACTCCACAGCCGTCACATTGCTTCAACCATACGCCAACGGCTTGGATTTCTGCATCTGTATCAATATAGCCGCGAATGGTCGGCTCCGGCCCATTGAATACTGAAATCGTGCCCTTGCGGCTTTCTACGTTGCCGTCTACGTCAGACACCTCGGGATCGAGCAGGCGGTCAGCCTGCGAGCGAATCTGGTGTGAGGTGCGGTAATTGATATTGAGCGTACGTGAACGGCCACGTACATCCACACCCACAGATTTCCACGAGAATGGCGTTTGGAAAATGCGCTGACCAAGGTCCCCGGCGAAAAAGAGTGCATTGGCGCGGTTGCCGGCAATAGCTGCGAGGAAGCGCAACTGCTGCACGCTGATGTCCTGAGCCTCATCTACCACGATGCAATCAAACACCGGATGCTTTCGTTTTGGCATTACTTCAGCAAGCTTGGCAAACATTTCGGCGGTAGTGATCTTGCCGGCTTGTTTCAACTGCTTCCGCACCTGAGAGAACGCTTGCCAATACAATGCGCGCTGCGCTTCAGGCAAACGGGTCTTTCGGCCCAACCGCCTGGCATCCCGGTAAGTCTCCCACTCATCGGCCTGCCAGGTGTCTACTACATCATCCCATTCGGAAAGCAGGAACGTAACATTGGCATTCAGGCCAGGGACTTGCGCAGCAGCAGCTTTAAGCAGTGAGGAAATTTCATCCCGACTAGCAAATGTAGGCTTACCGAACTCCGCTGCATATAAGCGAATTCCGATGGCATCCATCGCGGCCACGTCGATGCGCTCGCCGAGCTTGGGAGTATTCCAGATCAGCCGGTATAAATTGCCTCGCAGCGCGTTGGCCAGCGTATCCGAGAACGTAGAAAGCAGAACGCGCGCGTCCTCATCCTTATGGGCGAGATGAACTGCGCGGTGCAAAGCCACTACGGTCTTGCCGGTGCCGGCAGAGCCGGACACACGCGCCGCGCCGTTGTAATTTCGATCAACCAGTTGACGCTGTGCCGGATGCAGGAACACCGTCCATTTGTCCCACGGGTACTCTAGGGCGCGTGCCAGCTCGTCCATATCGGACATGACACGGAAGCGACGTTGTGCATCCGGATGTTGGAATGGATCAGCTCCCTTATCCGCTACTTCCGGCAATGCTGGTGTGCCACCCGTTGCCAATTCGAGCAGGGCTTCAGCCGCTTCGACGGGCAGATGCTCAGCCAGTTCCAGCAGCGAATCCTCGTCGGTGGCCATCACGTCGACAAGCCATTCCTGCGGGACGCCATAGGCTAGTAATTTAGCCTCGCTGTATTTTGCGAACAGTTTCGGCTTATTAGGCTTTGCCTGCGTATTGTCCGCTAAGTACCTAGGAACCAGAACTTCTTCGACACGCTCACGGATTTCGACAAGCTGTGCCGCGCCGGTAGTCGGATGTACTTCAAGCTTGCGTCGCTCGGCCCATTGATATGCCCTGTCGTGGTGGTCGACGTAGCACAACAGCAGGCTGCCCGTTGTCTTATGAACAATCACGCGTATGTCACGACTGACTCGCACCGACCAAAAATTCAGGTCTTTAGCTCTTTCCAGTTTGTGAAAGCTCATGCCTTTGCCGCTCGGATCAACCTGCAAATCGAACGCGGTAGTCTTGGCTGCCTTCTGCTCATCGCCGGTCAAGCGGGCGAGGCTGGTGGTAAACGTATCAGCTATGCGGAATTCCATCAGTTCACCTTAAATACCTTCATCACCTCATCGCCGAGGTGATTGATGACTTTCACGGCAAACCGGCCGTTGCTTGGTTTCGGGAAAGGGCGCGATGTGTCGGAGTTGAGTGTCGCCCAAGCATCGCGATCGATTTCAGCCTTGAGAGTAGTTTTTAGGGCCTTATATGGGTCGTTCGCGCCTAGGAAATAAGCATGGCGCACAAAGAAGGACTCCTCGTTATAGTCGGTATCCAAGAACCAGCAGGCGATGCCGTCCGCACCGTCGCTTCTTACTTCACCGGTGCTGGGGTGAAACACATCCACTCCATTAATGCGCACCACCAGTTGCTCGTCGGCAGGGACCTCGATAACGTCGCGCTTGCCATCGTATGAGCGGATACTGCGGCCTTGCGTGTCCAGCACGTCCACATCCGGTTCGCCGAAGACCACGAACAGGTTGCCCTTACCGGTGTTCTTAAGGTCTTCGGCCATGTGAAGGTCGGCGTTCATGCGCGCTTTGAGCACGTTGATGCGACCCAGTTTGCTGAATTCGCTAGCGGGGGCGTCGTAGTTGAAAGCACAGGCGATGAGTACGTCAAAGTTGGCATCCCCTGCTTCGCGTGCAGCATCCACGAGATCCGCTCGACTAATGGTACCGAATTCTGGGCCTACCAAGATGCCCGCACGCTTCACTTGCCCATTTTCCAGGTAGTGGCCTTCGGCGCAGACCAGTTCCCCTGGCCAAGGCTTCAATGAGGTGAATTCGATTTTGTCGGCTTTGTGCGCCTGTTGAACACCGGCAGAACGCAGGTTAGACAGAATAAGACTGGCGAAGTCCTGGCCGTATTCGGCTTGGGTTTCGGCCACATGGTCAATCAGGTTGTCTTCCTCGTCCACCCCCAGCACTCGGTGCGGCGACAGCGACTCAACAGTGAACGGTCCAGCCACGCGTACACGCTTTTTGTCCGCGTACGGTTTGTCATAAAGAAACTCGGAATCCGCTTTGGCGTCGATTGAGGCGTCGATTTCCTTTTGCCGGGAAATTCGTTGCTGCCACCAGTCGCTGTGGAGTTTCTTCGCCGCGTCACTCCATTTCGCATCTGTCTCGCGCGGGATTTCCCACTCCTGCCATTGCTTGCCGAGTGCCTTGTTTAAGGCTACGCGCAATGGTTCCAGCACTTGCTGGAATTTGTCCCATATGACTTCGATCTCGGCATTGTTGGCAATCGACTTCAAAGTAATGCGCGACACCCGCTCATACACGAAGCCATGCACAATGTTGCCATAGGTGGAGTGCGAACTAGGCATGCCTCGTGTAACTTCAGCTTCCTTCCGTTGGCCCTCCGGAGAATCGGCCAACAAGTAGAACGGGTAGCGCGCGCCCATGATGCGAGCTCTTGCCAATGCCAGTGCGACTCGCGAGGTATCAACGGTAATCCAGCGGCGGCCCCATTGTTCTGCCACATATGCCGTAGTGCCAGAGCCGCAGGTCGGGTCGAGCACAAGGTCACCGGGATCGGAAGCCATCAATAAACATCGTTCGACCACGGACGTCGCTGTTTGCACAACGTAAATCAAGCCCGTGCCGATCTGTAGCGACTCCCAACGATCTGTAATAGGCAAGACCGAGAAATCGTTGAGATAACGCTTATAGCTCACCGTTGAAGTGCCTGTGGCAACACGCCCCGCTTTCGCAAGAACCCCAAGACCAGCGACCGTTGTTTTCCAGTGATTCGACGCGCCTGAACGATATGACTTGTTCCGGAACTCAAAGATCTGCTCACTTGCTGCCTGACCAGATGATATGAGACTGGTTTGCCGAAAAATCCTTCCTGGGGGAATTTCAACTTTTCGCTCCAGTTCATCACGCTTCAACCGACGTTCTTCGCCGCCGTCAAGTTCAATTTGATCGTAGCGGTCTGAAGAAACATGGCCAGCGGTTCGCTGTGTGTAAAGCTGTCGATATTTGACCTTTTCTTTCGTGCGGGCGTACCAGAGTACAAAGTCCACAGTATTCGCGAGAAGACTTGCTGACTGGCTGCCGGTTTTCTGCACTTGGATCATCGAGATGAAATTGTCTTCACCAAATATTTCGTCAAGCAGGGCACGCACGCGATGCACATTCTCATCACCGATCTGCAAGAAAATAGAGCCGGATTCTGTCAGTAAATCCCTGGCCACTATCATTCGGTCACGCAAGTACGTCAGATATGAATGTATGCCATCGCGCCATGTATCCCGGAACGCCTTTACCTGCTCCGGTTCGCGGGTGATGTGTCCAGCGTTGCCATCTTTCACATCCCGGCTGGTGGTTGACCACTGGAAATTGCTATTAAATTTGATCCCGTAGGGCGGATCGAAATAGATGCACTGCACCTTACCGCGCAGCCCCTCGCGCTCGGCGAGACTCGCCATCACCTGAAGGCTGTCTCCCAAGATCATCCGGTTTTGCCAATGGCCTTCGTGCTGGTAGAACTCCGTACGATCCGCGCCTTCGGGCAAACCATTGAAGTCGCCGAATAAATCCAGCATGCCGGCTTGTGGCTCGGCAGCTTCGCGACGTCCCTCCGTCTGGCGACGTAGATCGTCGATCAGCAGCTTGGGTTTGACCTTTTCTTGGATGTAAAGCGGCGGCGCATTGACGACCAGATCTGACCAATCCTGTTGATCCTTACCGCGCCAAATTAGTTGTGGGTCGAGGTCGTGGTTGCGCTGGGCCTTTTCGTCCTCCATTCCGTTGTTGCCACGCTGGTACCTCACCTTTATTGGGGCCTGCTCGTGGTGTTGCATCACCGACTGATGCTCCACGGTCGGAATGTTCTTGCGCTTAGCCTCAGTGTGCGTGAGCTGTTCAACACTCTTGCCGGGCTGCTGCGTTTTTTTGGTCGCCATCTCAGTGTTCCTTGTTTCCCGCCGCAGGCGCAGCCGCTTCAATCATTTGGTTAAACTTCGCCTGGACTTCCTTGGCAAAATCTTCCTCCATTTCGTAAACGTCACCGAATTCTGCAAAGGCCCAGCGGCCATGATTGCCGAGATGGTTCACGCCTGGGATCCAATAAGTATCCATCGTGGATTTTTTTATCTTCGCGTCCTCACGCCGATAGCCCTTGATCTCAACGATCAAATTCAGTGGATCGCTCTTACCGCGACCGTCATCCACTTGCACAATAAAGTCCGGGATATAAATGCGGTTGGACGAGCCGAATCGGTAAGGTACTTCTAGGCCGAGGTTATGGTTTTTGGTATAGGCCAGCACCTTGGGATGGGATTCTGCAATACGGCAGAACTCCGCCTCCCAGCCACTATCCAAAATCACCCAGTTGACTTGATTCCTTGGCTGGTTTTCCAGCCCAACTGTTTCCCAGCGTTCGATGCCAGGGCGCGAGGTGTTGAAGCGAACGTGCGCACTGCTACCAGCCGGATTGAACGGGTCGAGAATAGCCTTAACCTGCCGCCCTTTTTTCAGTTCTTTCGCCGTAATGCCCTTTGTGATGTATTGACAGGCTCTGTCGGCCAGCTCGCGGTACATCAATTGCGCCGGACAGGTTCCTCCCTTGCACTCTAGGCACTCGTCTAACCACTGGCGCACAATACGTTTTAGTTGGCCAAACAAGGCAATCGGTGCATCTTGGCCTTGGTCACGCCAATGCTGGAACAGCAAATGCTTGGTCAGCTCCATCAGTAAAGTAGACTGGCGCACGTCTTCCAGGTGCTTGATATCCAGTTCCACCGTTTCGCCGATGATGCCAGCGTTGTGGGTTTTGGTCGCACCGACGTCCTCCGGCGTTAGAGTAAGGTGATGGTCTTCATCGAACTCGGCTTCGAGTTGCTCTTCCGGCAATTCAACGCGATAGCCCTGCACGCGCGGGAACCGAATTTCCAGATGGTCACGCTCCGGTCGCAGCGCATTGACCATTACGGTTTGGCGCGGCTTGGACGGCGTGACCACAACCGGCTTGGCTGTGAAGTCGAAGGGAATGCCGAAGACGTCGGCATATTCCACATCGAACAGGCCCGTGCTTTCATTCAATTCGTAGTTCTGACGCCGAAGGGCACGACCGATCACCTGTTCGCACAGTAACTGCGTACCAAACGCACGCACACCAAGAATGTGGGTAACTGTATTGGCGTCCCAACCTTCGGTGAGCATGGACACCGACACTACGCAGCGGATTTGTTCGCCCAAGCGGCCCTGCTTGCCAACGGTGTTCATCACCTCTCGTAACAGTTCACTGTCACTCAGGTTCTCCGCCTGGCGGCGGTCGCCGGTGCGTTCGACGATCTCGCGCTTGAAGCGTTCGATCTCGTCTGCGGCCATAGCCCGAAAGTTATCGTCCAGAGCCTCACCAGATTCGAGCTGCTCGCTATCGATAAGCAGTGTGTTCGGACGCGCTAGCGGCTCGCCATGCTCGTCGAAATTGCGGAACAGCTCCAGTCGCCCCGGCACCGGCGTGATGGACCTATCTTCATTCATGCGTTCGAAACCAGAGATGTAGTCAAACACAAGTTTGGAAGTGGCGGTGTTGTTGCACACCACGATAAAACACGGCGGCACTTTGATGCCTGCTTGCTTCCAGGCTTCGTAAGTTTTGAGGTAGTGGCCGTACAATGCCTCCAGTGCGGTTTGCAATTCCACGGGGATAGCCAATGGGTCGAGCAAGGCGCTCTTGCCGCGCCCCTTCTTAGGCATCTTTTTCCCAATGTGCTTCCAAAGTTCGCGGTAGATGGGCATTTCCGCGCCAGGGATGTTGTCGGCCACCGGCACACGAGGTAATTTGACGATGCCACATTCGATCGCATCCATCAGCGAAAAGTCGCTCATCGTCCAAGGAAACAACGTACCTTCCACGTAACCGGAACCGGCCAGGAAGAAAGGCGTTGCTGATAGGTCCATGACCCGCTGAAGGCCCAGTTTTCGGTTCACTGCTTCCAGACCAGAAATCCATAGTCGTGCGGCTTTATTATTTTCCTCAGCCTCGGCCCTCCTATCTTTATCCAGATCCTCGTCATCCTCCGCGGCGTGCGGCTTTTCTCTGTAGCAATGATGCGCCTCATCGTTGATGACAAGGATGTTCTTCAGCCCCATCAACTCAGGCATGACTCGTTGGAGCATTTGACCCTCGGTTTCAAGAGTGTCCAGCTCGCTACCGATGCGGCCTTGCAGCAAGCGACGCCCCCCCTTGGACAGCTCCATGCGCTCACGCAGTTTGAAAGAGTGGTAGTTGGTGATGACGATCTTGGCCTTGTCCAGATCCATCAGCATGTCACGTGGCACGATCTCGCGATTGGCGTAATAGCTATCTGCATCGTTAGGCAGCAGTACGCGAAGACGATCTTTGATAGTCAGGCCGGGGGCGACCAGCAGGAAGCCACGGGTGAATTTCTTGCTCTGCGGATGCCGCACGGCATTGACTGTCTGCCATGCGATAAGCATTGCCATGACCGTAGTCTTGCCAGCACCAGTGGCCAGTTTCAGCGCCAGACGCATTAGGCCGGGATTGGCATCTTGGCTGACCTTCTTCAGGTGATCGAGGTAGCGCTCACCATTCTTGCCAAGCTGCGGGGCTACCTCAGTCAGCCAGATAGCGGTCTCGGCCGCTTCGACTTGGCAAAAGAATGGGCGTACACCGGTGAACTTAAAGTTGCGCCAGTGCTCCAGCAAACGTGCTGTTTCAGGCGTGACACGCCACTGCGATTGTGGCAACCGCCGCCACGCATCGACCTCTCGCCGCACTGCATTAATCAATTCCGAATGACGGTAGCGCTGCCCATCGTCAGCAAGGTTCTCAACTTCATCCAGCGCCAGAGTGGTTTGCTCACCATGATGTCGGCGTGGTTTGGGGATAGGGCTTATGAAGCTGGAAGTTCGGCGAGAGTCCACGATTTCTTGCGTGGGATGCCCTTTGTCGTCGAGTTCCCAATGACGCGACGGATAGCCATAAGGAGAGTTGAGAATAGGCTGCTTGAAAAACTGGTCACTCACTTCTTTAGTCCCTAAAGTTTTAGGCTGTTTCGGGGCGACTCAAAGCACGAGGCCCTATCTTCAGCTACGTCCTTGGCCGGATGGCATGTTTAGGATCTTCACCCAGCAAACGAGTGATGCTGTCGATCAAATCCGTGATTATCCCTTAACGCAATGGATTTTGTAGCATTCATTAACCTCAAGGCTTTTGTCAGACTGGACTTAGCCGGTCAGAGCCAGTGGCTAGGAATCTCTACCTGGAAGTTCTTCGCCACAATGGTGAGGGTGGCAAGGATTTCTGCATGGCGGAGCTCATCAGTTTGCTGCCAGTTTGCTCGATGATTCAGGAGCGATTTTAGCTCAGCTAGGTTGTACATACCCAAGCGATGAAAGTTGCCCCAGGAAGGTATGCCGAAAAGGTTGTAGATGACCACTGTAGAGTCGCGCTCACTTGCCAGACGCTTCTCGCCTGTGATCTTTTCGGCCGCAGCCTCAGCCTCGTCGCGGTCGTCGTAGGTATTTAGTAATTTCATTGATGTATAAGCAATGGTGAGTGAGGCCGAATTTTACTCTGTGAAAGCCAATGTATCCTGTGATTTTGGACTGTTCCGAGGGTTTTATCCTCAAGGATGCGTCTCGCTGCCCAACGACTGTATCTGCATTTGCATAACAAGAATCCATGGTTTTTCTTTACCTATGCCGAGAGCAGCTTTTGAACGTACCAATCCTTGCAGCTGGTTAGTATTCCAAATGGTATTCCAGACCCAACTTAAAGTCTTATATTTGACATAAATATCACCCACATACGGGACCAATTCAAATTACCCCGGCCCACCAACTCTCAACGACAAAGCCCGCCCAGTGCGGGCTTTGTCGCATCTGGGGTTAGTCGAATGGCCGCCCATTTCCTTCACATTCTCAAGCCTGCCGGTGGCTGTGAATGTTCGAAGCGTACTAAGAGGACGCTGGGGGCTGCGGCACCGCTTTGGCTCATCTCCAATTTAACCAAACCAGTTTGGCTGTAAGACGAGTGCGCTTGTGTGATAGCAAAACCACAGCCATCCCCTTACCATTCCGCGGCTGGCTGGAAGCCTCGCAGAGAAAACCGGTTCGCATGTGGAAACTCAACCTGCACAAGGAAGGCAATAAACCATGAGCTTCATCGAAACAATCCAATCCAAGGAAGTCGATATCTACATATCGGCGTTCTTCACTATCCTCGGCCTGATTCTGGGAGCCATTCTGGATCGGGTACTGAAAGGCGATTCTCCACAATCCGCCAATCAGCCGGGCCATTCGGTAAACCTGACCTTCAACACAGTGGTCAATCCACCGCCGGGCGTGAACGCCGCCAGCACAAGCCAGGACATGACTCCAGTCATCTGCATGATGATGGTGATTGCCGGGCTGATTTATGTGTTTTTCCGGGCTGAGATACTCAACCTGCTTTCCTGGATCACGCTATTCACCATTTCCCTGTGGGCTGGCGGAACCTTGCATAGCCTTTATCGGGGCTTCTTCGCGGGCATTAAGTGGGTCGTTGCGCTGTTGTTTTGCTTGGCATTTTGCGTGGCCGCGACGTATGTCACCGACGAAGCTTTTATGCCCACCCTGGCGCCGCAAAACTTTCAGTACAGCCAGCAGATCATCAATGAGCAGGGCCTGACGGGAATAAAGAAATATTTCGTCCTGCTAGACATGCACTGGTTCCTGCTGCACCTGACAGGCGTAATGCTGTTTATCTATACCAGCCTTCGGATGATGCTTTTTTCAACCTACTTCATCGTTGCGGGTGCACATGCCAATAACAACGGTACTCACGAACCTTGGCTTTCCAGAAAAACCCGCAAGTACGCCAATCTGCGCAAAAACATCATCTTCATGCCTATCCTGCTGGTTCTCGCGTACCTGCTTACCTCGGGTCTTGCTTTCGACTGGTTCATCCACACGATGCCAAATCAGGTCAATGCGTTGATGAACACGGTGCTGTATGGGCGCTGATATTTTCATCGTGCGCTGAAGATCGACTGGCGGGACACCAACCCGGTTGGCAGAAGCGACATGAATTTTTCTTCACTGCGCCCAGCCGGGACAGCCTGTAAAGTCCACTCGCTCATTCAAGAAACTACGGTTCGCCCGCGCTCCTAGCGGGCTTTTTTTCGCCCATCATTTCCCCGCACCTTGCCGCTCCCCACCATATTGCGCGACTCTGCCTGCAGATCCCTCGCCAAGGAGCGCTCGATGCCGCTGTTATCCCTGCCCTGCCCGCGCCTGACGCTGGCGATCCTCTCCCCCGATCAAGCCGAGCTCGAAAGCGCGTTCTACCAGCGCAACCTCCGCCACCTGGCGCCGTGGTCGCCCATCCGCACCACCGACTATTTCTCCACCGCCAACATCCGCCGTCGCCTCGAGATCCAGGCCAGTGCCTTCGAAGCAGGCCTGGCGATGCATTTCGCGCTGCTGTCGCCGGACGGTCAGCAGATGATTGGTGCGTGCAATTTCAGCGGGATTATTCGTGGGGCGTTTCAGGCGTGTTATCTGGGTTATCACATCGATGAGGCGCATCAGGGGCAGGGTTTGATGCAGGAGGGGCTGGAGGCGGGGATTGGTTATATGTTCGATGTGCAGAATCTGCATCGGATCATGGCCAATTACATTCCCGGCAATGAGCGCAGTGCGCGGTTGCTTGAGCGCTTGGGTTTTGAGCGGGAGGGGTATGCGAAGGCGTATCTGAACATTGCCGGGCGCTGGCAGGATCATGTGCTGACGGCGCTGGTCAATCCGGGGCTCGAGGGGCCGGATCAGCGCTGGTCGCGGCGCCTGGGTTGAGTTGCGCGAAATCTGTCCGACAAAAATCCTTTCAGCTCTCGGGTTTGCGGCCGATACAGACCTGCTAACACCCCTGCTGGCTCAAAAGAACAACAATCTTCCAGCTTAACTGACGACCAAGAAACCCAACGTTTCTGGAGGATTTGCATGAATAGCTGGTTCGGTAACATCAGCGTGAACATGAAACTCGGCCTGGGCTTCGGCCTGGTGCTGGCCCTGACCTGCATTCTGGCGCTGACCGGCTGGACCAGCCTCGGCGGCCTGATCGACCGCAGCAACTGGATGAGCGACATCACCCAGCTCAACGCCGGCCTGACCAAACTGCGCGTGGTGCGCCTGCAATACATGCTGACCAACGGCGACGAAACCGCCGCGCAGAATGTGCAGACAACCCTGGAAAGTTTCGCCGCTCAGCAGCAGGCGTTGATCAGCAAATTCAAGAGTCCGGAGAACGTCAAACTGCTCAAGCAGCAGGCCGCGACCATCGCTGAATACCAGACCTCGCTGAACAAAATGCGCAACGCCTATCGCACCGGCAACAGCGCGCGCGACACCATGAGCGCCAACGCCCAGACCGCCTACAACCTGATCGAATCGATCAGCCAGCGCGTGCAGCAGATGGAGATGAGCGATCAGCGTTTCGAGCAGTTCCAGGCGGTTACTGCCGCCAAGGAAGCGTTCATCCTCGCGCGCTATGAAGTGCGTGGTTACACCGCGACCAGCAACGCCGAGACCGAGCAGAAAGCCGTCGGCCAGATCGACGCGGCCATCGCCAGCCTCAAGCCACTGAATGCGCAATTTGCCGCGACTCAGCAGGATGCCTTGCGCCAATTGGAAACCGCGCTGACCAGCTATCGCGGCGCGTTGATGGCGTACAAGAACGCCAACACCGAAGCCGTGCAGGCGCGTAAGGAAATGACCGATCAGGGCACCACCATCGTCGCCCTGAGCGAGCAGCTGTACCAGATCCAGCTTGATCGCCGTGATGCTGAAAGCGCTCAGGCGCGCACCTTCCAGTTGATCAGCACGTTGCTGGCGCTGCTGGTTGGCGTGATTGCAGCAGTGATCATCACCCGTCAGATCACCCGTCCGTTGCAGGAAACCCTGGCCGTGGTCGAGCGCATCGCCAGCGGCGACCTGACCCAGAATGTCACCGTTACCCGTCGCGATGAACTCGGCGTGTTGCAGCAAGGCATTGCGCGCATGGGCGTGACCCTGCGTGATTTGATCAGTGGCATCCGCGACGGCGTCACTCAGATCGCCAGCGCCGCTGAAGAGTTGTCGGCCGTGACCGAGCAGACCAGCGCCGGTGTGAACAGCCAGAAAGTCGAGACCGATCAGGTCGCCACCGCCATGCACGAAATGACTGCCACCGTGCAGGAAGTTGCGCGCAACGCCGAAGAAGCGTCGCAAGCCGCCGCTGCTGCGGACGGCGAGGCCCGTGAAGGTGACAAGGTGGTGAATGAGGCCATCGCACAGATCGAGCGTCTGGCCAGCGAAGTGGTGCGTTCGACCGAAGCGATGAGCGTGCTGCAACAGGAAAGCGACAAGATCGGCAGCGTCATGGACGTGATCAAGGCTGTCGCCGAACAGACCAACCTGCTCGCACTCAACGCCGCGATCGAAGCAGCGCGTGCCGGTGAAGCCGGGCGTGGATTTGCTGTGGTTGCTGACGAAGTGCGCGGTTTGGCTCAACGCACGCAGAAATCCACCGAGGAAATCGAAGGTCTGGTCGCCGGTCTGCAGAACGGCACCCAGCAGGTTTCGGCAGTGATGAACAACAGCCGCGCGCTGACCGACAGCAGCGTCGCCCTGACGCGCAAGGCCGGCGCCTCGCTGGAAAACATCACCCGCACGGTGTCGAACATCCAGTCGATGAACCAGCAGATCGCCGCCGCTGCCGAACAGCAAAGCGCCGTGGCCGAAGAGATCAGCCGCAGCATCATCAACGTCCGTGACGTGTCCGAGCAGACCGCAGCGGCGAGTGATGAGACGGCAGCGTCGAGTGTTGAACTGGCGCGGTTGGGTGGTCAGTTGCAGCAGATGGTCAGCCACTTCCGCGTTTGACGTTAGTCTTGCGCTGAAGCTGAAATCGAATCGCGGGCAAGCCCGCTCCCACAGGTTTTCGTGGTCGAGCACTGTTGATGTGTTCACCTCGATAACTGTGGGAGCGGGCTTGCCCGCGATGGCGGTGGGTCAATCAAATCCATGTTGCCTGACACTCCGCATTCGCGAGCAAGCTCGCTCCCACATTTGGATTTGTGTGACTCACCGGATTTTGAGCACACCGCAGATCCCTTGTGGGAGCGGGCTTGCCCGCGAAGGCGGTGGATCAGCCAAATCAACATTGCCTGACACTCCGCCTTCGCGAGCAGGCTCGCTCCCACCCTTGGATTTGTGTGCCACGCTGGATTTTGATCACACCGCAAAACCCTGTGGGAGCGAGCCTGCTCGCGAATGCGGTTTGAATGACAGAGCAGATTTTCAGACCTGCCACGGATTGATCACTTCAATCCCGGAAAACTCGAAATCCCGGACATTGCGCGTAGCAATCGCGGCTCCGTGGCCTCGGCAGATGGCCGCGATTTGCGCATCGGCCATTGCAATCCCCCGCCCCTTCGCCTCTGCATCGGCTACCAGCGTCGCGTACTCGACGGCTGCGTGGGCATCGAATGGCAAAATCCGCCCGGCAAAATCCTCTTCAAACATTGCCAAAGCGTGGGCCTGGAGTTTTTGTTTGCGCTTGCCGGAAGGTAATCGAGCGATGCCGTGCAGTATCTCCGCCACGGTGATTGCGCTGATGGCCAGGTCCATGGCCGGTTGCGCATCCACCCAAGCCAACACTTGAGCCTCGGGTTCGATGCGCATGAATTCGGATAGAACGTTGGTATCGAGCACTATCATTCAGAAAAATCCACCCCGAGCGGTTTTTCTGCACGCGCAGGCAGATCGAGGTCGGCTCCGCCCTCGGCGCTGAAACGCTGGTGAATCCGACTGCCGAGCCCTCCGGCACGATCAACCGTGGTGAGCGCTCGGCCCAGAATCAGCCGAGCCTCTTCTTCCATGGAATGTCCGTTGTGTGCAGCGGTAATGCGCAGCTGCTCCTTGAGCTTCTCGTCAAGGTTTCGAATGGTGATGCTGGCCATGTCGCCCTCCTGCAATCAATGAACTCATTGATTGCAGGCTAGCATATTCAGGTTTGATTGGAGTCAGGCCCGCCGAGCGGCATCGTCGGCACTGGCACACCGCAATACCCCTGTGGGAGCGAGCCTGCTCGCTCCCACAGGGGTCTAGGGTGTCAGGACTATTCGGGATACCCGGTGATTTTGCGGATGCTTTGGTACAGCGGTTTGAGCTGGCGATACATGCGCAAATACACCTCTCTGTACAACTGTTCATAAACCTTCTGCGCCTCAGGCTGCGGTGTGAAAACCGCTCCAACCCGAGTCATCGCCGCTATGGCCGATGGGAAATCCTTGTGCAATCCCAACCCCACCGCACAGCAAATCGCCGCCCCTAACCCGGACGCTTCATACACATGCGGGCGTTCTGCCGGCAGGCCGAAGATGTTGGCGGTCAGTTGCATGGCGGCGTCGCTTTGTGAGCCGCCGCCGGCGACGCGCAGGCGTTTGATCGAGACTTTTGAGCGTCGCTCGATGTTCTCCATGCCCTGGCGCAACGCGTAGGCCAGGCCTTCGAGAATCGCCCGGTAGATGTGTGCGCGGGTGTGTACGTCGCCGAAGCCGATCATCGCGCCTTTGGCTTCCACGCCCGGTTCGCGGATGCCCGGTGACCAGTAGGGTTGCAGCATCAAACCCATCGAGCCCGGCGGCACCGCGTTGACCAGCGCGTCGAACAGTTGCTCCGGCTCGATGCCCTGCTCTTTTGCCTGCTGCATCTCGCGCAGGCCGAATTCGTTCTTGAACCAGCTGACCATCCAGTAGCCGCGATAGATCATCACTTCGCAGTTGTACTGATCGGGCACGGCCGAGGGGTACGGCGGGATCAGCGGGA
>Ga0268255_10000591_pt1 | contig 24243 bp, 21 predicted proteins | sample AgamicOrMarz_FD_200256 | JGI IMG/M metagenome (GOLD analysis project Ga0268255, IMG submission 200256) | Agave microbial communities from Guanajuato, Mexico - Or.Ma.rz (v2) (version 3) | ecosystem: Host-associated > Plants > Phyllosphere > Phylloplane/Leaf | place: Guanajuato, Mexico...
GATATTTTATAATTCGCAAACTCATTTAAATTCTCTAGAAATTCATTTAAATATTCATTAGATGGAAATCTACATTCAAGCAGATAGCATCCATCTCCACTAATTTTATAGTTGTTTAGAATGAATTGATTTTGTGTTTTTACAAATGAGAGAAATGGGTGATGATGGATGTCATTTAAATAGATATTAATAAAAGCATGCATAAAACACCCTAGCTTTTCTTGATTTACTGTAATTGAATATCTTTCAATTACATCATTATCTTCTAATTTTGCTACCCTAGACGCAGCTGCTTGACCAGTCAAATGGACTTTCTCACCTAATTCTTTCATGGTGATTCGACTATTTTTAGACAGCTCACGTAAGATACTCATATCAGTATGATCTAACATATTTTCAAATCCTTTCACAAATCAAGTCAAACGACCAAAAGACTTGATTTTATCTATGTATTGCTCCACTGGACATAGTATAAGCTATACGTAGATTAAAGAAAAGGAGAGGGTAAGATGAAAATTAACCAAATTCGTAATGCAACAATTGTTGTTGAGTATGCAAATAAAAAGTTTTTAATAGATCCAATGTTAGCTGAGAAAGGTACGTACCCGCCTTTCCCAAACTCTGCAAGACAAGATCAAAAGAACCCTGTAGTTAGTTTACCTACATCCGTTGAAAATATTATTGAAGATATCGATGCAGTCATCGTTACTCACTTACATTTAGACCACTTTGACGAGGCAGCGCAAAGAATATTACCAAAAGGTATTAAAATGTTTGTTCAAAATGAAGAGGATGCAACAGAAGTGAGAAACGCCGGTTTCCAAAATGTAGAGGTATTACAAGAAGATACAGTCTTTGAAGATATTCAATTGATTAAAACAAAAGGGGAGCACGGCAGAGGAGAGATATTAAAACTTGCTGGTTTAGTATGTGGTGTGGTCTTCAAACACCAAAGTGAAAAAACATTATATGTAGCTGGAGACACGGTATGGTATGACGAGGTTCAAAAAGTTATTGATACACATAAACCAGAAATCATTGTTGTAAATGGTGGAGATAATCAATTCTTTGAAGGTGGCTCTCTTGTCATGGGAAAAGAAGATATCTACAAGGTGTACAAAGCTGCCCCTAACTCCCAAATCATTGTAGTCCATATGGAAGCAGTAAACCATTGGAAATTATCAAGAGAAGAATTAAAAAGCTTTATTAACGAAAAAGAAATGTCTTCGGCTGTTTTAGTGCCAGATGATGGCCAATCATACACGTTTTAAGCGGAAAATAGACAAACATAGTTGTTATCATGTTGGAAGAGAGGAGAAATCATCATGTCAGTTGAAACGAATAAAGAATTAGTGCGTCGTTTTTATGAAGCCATGCAACAAGAGAACTATGAGGCATTGAAAGAATTCTGCCATAAAGACTTTGTCTTTTACCCACAAGTGGATACGCCGTTTTATGGCGTAGAAGGTCTGATCGAATCAGAAAAGAAAAACTTCGATGCTATTCCAGGCTTCAAAATGCCAATTAAAGCTATGGTAGCTGAAGGCGATCAAGTAGCCGTTTATTTTATATTCGAAGGTATCCATACAGGTATACCGTTTGGTGGTATTCCTGCAACAGGAAAAAACGTTAAATTTTCTCTTATGATGCTTCTAAAAATTGTTGACGGCAAAATTATTGAGAAAAGAGCTCATTTTGATCGATATGACATTCTAAAACAACTGGGTGCTAATTTATTATAGTACCCTAATGGTGAGCTGGATTGCAGGTTATAATGTTATTTATTACCTCTTGTATTTTATTTTTAAGTGAAAATAAAAGAGACATTTTAAAAATAAAAGAACTTGCTTTGCGAACATAACGTCTTTCCTTTCACAAGAAAACTGTTTTAACAACTTAAAAAGAGTGTCCAGAAAAATAACTTTTGGACACTCTTTTTTCATTATGCTTTATTTTATGGTTCGGTATAAGTATTTCCAACGGATAAAAGATCATTATCTCCTATTTATGGAAATGATAAAACGGAGTACAGGACTTGTTTTTGCCGTAAATAGAGGCTTATGAACAGCATCGTAACATTCTAAAACACTTAATTTCTACAATTGGTAATCGATCTTTTCTAAAAAATGAGCAGTTAAAGTTTTGGCTATGTATGTCTTTTTTTCGTTAAAACATCTTGCAAAAGCAATTGATATCGAAGAGAAGGTGCAACCGATACTAGAAAGTAAATTTCAGGATTGGATCAATGCTAGGGTAATAGTCGAAGATGCAGCAAAAACGCCGACATTCGCCTTCTTAGAAGTGATGGATTCCATTATACGCCTGTATATGGCAATGATAAGAAACGGCTGAAGGGAAAATTAGAGGCTTCTTGGACAGTTTTTTGAAGAGGTATTTCACAACAATGATTATACAGAAAGAGATGTTGATATATGAAGAAAACAATAAAAGAACAGAAATTGGTATTAATTATACTTTTAAGCAATATATTCATTGCATTTCTAGGGATTGGACTTATCGTCCCTGTTATGCCGTCTTTTATGGATATCATGCATTTATCAGGAAAAACGATGGGCTATCTTGTTGCTGTATATGCGATGGCACAACTGCTTATGTCACCATTTGCAGGACGCTGGGTTGACCGTTATGGCAGAAAGAAAATCATTATAATTGGTTTATTCCTTTTTGGTGTTTCAGAACTTATCTTTGGTTTAGGTACGAATGTATGGGTGCTTTATATATCAAGAATTCTAGGAGGAATAAGTGCCGCCTTTATTATGCCGGGCGTTACTGCATATGTTGCAGATATTACATCTGTTCAGGAACGTCCAAAAGCGATGGGCTATATTTCTGCCGCCATTAGTACTGGTTATATTATTGGACCCGGCATCGGCGGCTTTATTGCAGAATATGGTATACGCATGCCCTTCTTCTTTGCGGCAGCCATTGCCATTTTAGCATGCATCCCATCAATATTTATTTTGAAAGAGGAGCCGCCAATAAAGGAAAGGATTACAGGTATTTCTGCTAATGCAAAGAAAACAAACTTTATAAACGATATAAAAAGATCACTTAATCCACGTTACTTTATTGCATTTATGATTGTGTTTGTACTTGCTTTCGGTTTATCAGCATATGAAACTATTTTTAGCCTATTTTCTGATCATAAGTTCGACTTCACACCAAAGGACATTGCCGCCATTATTTCAATAAGCTCAATCTTCGGCGTGATTTTCCAAATTTTTATGTTTGGAAAAATGGTAGATATACTTGGTGAAAAGAAACTGATCCAATTATGTTTAATTACAGGTGCTATCTTGGCGGTAGTATCTACCGTAATCTCTGGTTTTTTGACAGTGTTGGCGGTAACTTGCTTCATCTTCCTTGCATTTGATTTGCTTCGTCCTGCATTGACGACATTTTTATCAAAAGCTGCTGGGAAAGAGCAAGGATTTGTTGCTGGAATGAATTCAACCTATACGAGCTTAGGGAATATCGCCGGACCAATGATGAGCGGAATATTATTTGACATAAACATACACTATCCTTACCTTTTCGCCGCGGTTATTTTGGGCATTGGTCTTAGTATTACAGTAATATGGAAAGAAAAACAATTGATAGAAAGCTTAGAGGAATAATTAGAAAAGAGTAGGGCGCTTTGACTTCTGCCCCCCTTTTAGAAAAGCTCTCTATATCGAACTGCCCTATAAATGTTAGATTGATATCTAATATTTATGGGGGTTTTTTATAGCTAATTTTACACCTATAAAAAAATTCAACACAGTTTAAAATGGATGTACTAAATTATGTGCGTGAAACGGGTACATCCTCTATCTATTGATGCGGATGCGTTTTCAATATTTCTTCCGACTGTTCTTAAACAGTTACTCTAATTAATATAAGCATATCTGTAGGTTCAATACATATTCAAATCCTTTCAAAAATCAAGTAAAACGTCCAAAAGACTTGATTTTATCTATGTGTTTGTTAAATAAATGGTGCTACTATTCAAATAATAGAAGTGTTTAAAAAGAAAAGTGGTTGGTCATTTTGTAAACGCTTTAATATAAGACAAAGGGGTAATGACATGTTAAAAAGACTCAAAAAGAAAAGAAGAAAAAGTTTGATGGTTCTACCACTTGCTTCAGGAATTGCTTTATCAGGAATTAATGCTGATTTTGCTATTGCAGCTAATAATCCGTCACAAACAGTGACAGAGTACTCAAAACAAAGTAATCATAAAAGTGGGCAACAAACAGCGACTCCCAAGCTTGTAGATGAAGCGTCTATCAATGCTGTGATTGCAGCGATGACATTGAAGGAGAAAGCTTCTCTCGTTGTGGGTGGAAATAAGGAAGAAGTAACGTCAGGAAATGGGGAAATAATTGGAACACAGGCTACTAAGGTTCCAGGCGCCGCAGGGCAAACTCAAGCAATTCCACGTCTAGGAATTCCTTCTATTGTTTTTGCTGACGGGGCAATGGGAGTAAAACTTGACCCAACCCGACCAAACGATAATCATAAGTATTACACTACGAAATTCCCATCTCCTAGCGTTCTTGCCTCAACATGGGATACAGAGCTTGTTAAAGAGGTTGGAGAAGCAGAAGCCAGAGAACTAAAAGCATATGGAATTGATTTATTTTTAGCACCTGGTATGAACATTCAAAGCTATCTCCTAAATAGGAGGAATTATGAATATTTCTCAGAAGATCCTGTCGTTACTGGCAAAATGGCTACTGCATTTGTAAAAGGCATTCAAGAGAATGGCGTCGGAGCAACAATTAAACATTTTGCAGCCTTTAATCAACGTACAAATCTTAATGTGAATGCGATTGTGAGCCAAAGAGCATTAAGAGAAATTTATTTAAAAGGATTTGAAATGACAGTTAAAGAAGCTAAGCCGTGGGCTGTCATGAATTCATATAACAAAATAAACGGAACCTACGCAACTGAAAATAAAGAGCTCTTGAGAAATGTATTAAGAGAAGAGTTTGGATTTAAAGGATTCACAATGACAGATTGGGAAACAGGAGAGAGAGATCGAACCAAGCAAATGAACGCTGGCACGAATTTATTAATGCCTGGGACCGCAACCACTTCACAACAAATTATTGATGCTGTGCAAAGTGGTGCACTAAATGAAAAAGTTCTTGATCGTAATGTTAAGGAGCTTCTTCAGGTAATTGTCAAAACGCCTAGCTTGAAAGGTGAGCAGCCTTCAAACAATCCTGATCTTAATGAAAATGCAAAAGTAGTACGAAAAGCAGCTGCGAACGCAATGGTATTACTAAAAAATAAATCAAATACATTACCAATCACAAAACCCGCCAGTGCATCTATATTTGGTACTCCGCAAATTGAGACATTAACTGGTGGGCGAGGAAGTTCGACAGTTTATACGGAACCAGGAAGAATTATAGGAATTCCAGATGGTTTGAGAAATGCAGGGTTTGAATTAAATGAAGGCTTAATTAATAAATATAAAGAATATGTTGCAAAATTGAGATCGCAGGACCAATACAAAGGTACATCAGGAGATTTCGGTACACTCGGACCGAAATTACCGGAGATGGATATTACCGAAGATGCTATCGCAGCAGCTGAGAATACGGATGTAGGAATCATTGTTTTATCACCAGCTTTTGGAATACCTGCTATAGACCGAGCAAAAGAGGATTTCTACTTATCTGAAACACAACAAGAAATGATTGATAAAGTGTCTACTGCCTATCACGCCAAAGGCAAAAAGGTTATTGTAATTTTAAATATAGAAGGACCAATAGAAGTTGAAAGCTGGAAGGATAAAGTAGATGGAATCCTTCTATCCTGGCAGCCAGGTCAAGAGATAGGGAATGCCGTTGCAGATGTGATAACCGGCAAAGTGAACCCATCTGGGAAGCTACCACACACTTTTCCAAAGGACTATAAAGATTTACCTTATGCAGATACGTTCCCTGGAACGGGCGAAAATTATGTATATAAAGAAGACATTTATGTTGGCTATCGTTACAATACGACTTTCAACGTGAAGCCATCCTATGAGTTTGGTTATGGTCTATCTTATACAGGCTTTGACTATAGGAATATTAAAGTGACTAACACCAGAAATTTCAAAGATAAGATTATGGTCCATGCAACAATAAAAAATACAGGAGATGTAGCAGGTAGAGAAGTAGTGCAAGTGTATGTATCAGCTCCTGATGGAAAGCTTGAAAAGCCAGAACTAGAGTTGAAGGCATTCGCGAAAACAAAGGAATTAAACCCGGGTAAAAAAGAAGATGTAAAATTTGAGCTTAACGCAAAAGACATTGACTCATTTGATGAGGATTTATCCGCATGGGTCGTTGAAAAAGGCACTTATAAAGTGAAAATAGGGGCTTCTTCTACAAATATTAAAGGAACTGCTACATTTAAAGTAGATAAAGATATTGTAGTAGAAAGAGTAAGCGATGTATTAGAACCACAAATAAAATTTGATCGTTTATCGAGGTTTAACTAAACACTCATGGCTTTTTACCAAACCAACGGATGAAAGGCTAATTCCTGCAGCTGATAAAAACTTCAGACAACATTGATTAATAGTAAAAACATTATTAAAAATATGTCACTCTGGATGGTGGTTTAAACCTGTGAATTAAATTTTGAAGACTTATTCTATGCTTGACTCAATTAGTATGAATGATTGATGACTATAAAGAAAATAGAATAAGATGTATTTTTATCATATCTTATCACAGTAGGTTTACAAATATAAGAAGCAGCCAAGGCTTTCTTGAAAAAGCGTTTGGCTGCTTGTTTTTCTATTTATTTAATTAGATGAAAAACAATGGTATCCCTTTTGAATTGACTGGACAATACAAATAAACATATTGACCTTTTATTTTGATAAATATACCTTCTACTCACCAAGAATTGTTTGTTTTCTTAAGATGATGACGAATCCTATTGTTCATTAAAGCTTGTTAATCACAATTGATAATTGATAATTTACATACTTATTCAGTTCTACTAAGAATTGATCTAATACTTCATTAGATGGAAATTTGCATTCAAGCAAGTAACAACTATCTCCACTAATTTTATAGTTATTTAATACATAATTCTCCTGAGTTTCGATAAAGGAGAGATAAGGCTGATGATGGGTGCTTTTTGTATAGATATTAATCCAGGCATGTATTAAACACCCTAATTTAGGTTGGTCAACCTCAATTGTATAACGTTCAATTATTCCATTCTCCTCAAGTTTAGCTACTCTAGCTGCAGCTGCTTGTCCAGTTAAATGGACTTTCTCACCCAATTCTTTCATTGTGATTCGACTATTTTTAGACAGCTCACGCAAGATACCCATGCCCGTATGATCTAACATTTCTTCAAATCCTTTCAAAAATCAAGTTAAACGGGAAAAAGACTTGATTTTATCTATGTAATCATGCACTGGACATCGTATAAGCTATATGTAGATTAAAGAAAAGGAGCAATCAAGATGAATATTAAACAAATCCGAAATGCCACAATCGTAGTCGAATATGCTGGCAAACAGTTTTTAATAGATCCTATGTTGGCAGAGAAAGGTACGTACCCACCTTTCCCTGGTACGATTAGGCAAGATCAAAACAATCCTTCAGTAAGTTTACCAACCTCTGTTGACGATATTATTAGGGGAATTGATGCAGTCATTGTGACTCACTTACATTTAGACCATTTTGACGAAGCAGCACAAAGACTATTGCCAAAAGATATTTTAATATTTGTTCAAAATGAAGAAGATGCAACAGAAGTGAGAAACGTTGGTTTCAAAAATGTAGAAGTACTACAACAAGATACTGTTTTCGAAGGCATCCAATTAGTAAAAACAAAAGGTGAGCATGGAAGAGGGGAAGAACTATTAAAGCTTATGGGGGAAGTATGTGGTGTCGTCTTTAAACATCCAAGTGAAAAAACATTGTACGTAGCTGGTGATACAGTCTGGTATGAAGGTGTACAGGAAGAATTAGATACTCATGAACCAGATATTATTGTCGTCAATGGCGGAGATAATCAATTTATAGAGTATGGTTCTCTCATTATGGGAAAAGAAGACATCTATGAAGTACACAAGGCGGCTCCTAATGCTAAGATTATTTCTGTTCATATGGAAGCTGTTAACCATTGGACACTATCTAGAGAAGAACTAAAAAACTTTAGTAAAGAAAAAGGGTTCTTAAATAGTATTTTAATACCAGATGATGGTGAATCATATAGTATCTAATTAATCACAGTAATTCCTAAAAAGGGGGGGGATTAAATGAGCCATTCTGTGAGTAAGATTTGGACAAAAGATTTTTTCATTCTTTCAGCTGTTAATTTCTTTTTGACTCTAGTCTATTTTCTGCTAAATGCCACAGTAACGAGTTATGCTGTGAATGAATTTCATGCCACAACAGGGCAGTCTGGTTTCATAGCCGGGATATTTATTATCGGAGCACTATTAGGAAGACTGCTTACAGGTCGTTTAGTCTTATCAAAGAAGATTTTGATTTCCGGATTAGTACTCTTCTTAGCGACGGTGCTGCTTTATTTCTTTGATTTCGGAATTTACTTCTTGATACTAAACCGATTCTTAAACGGTATATCGGTAGGTATAGCAACAACAGTGGTCGGAACAGTTGTTGCACTGGTTATTCCTAATTCTCGTAGAGGGGAAGGAATTAGCTATTTCGCAGTTAGTACAGCGCTGGCTACAGGTTTAGGTCCTTTTATTGGGCTTCTTCTATCCCAAAATGCTAACTACAATTTAATTTTTATTTTTAGCCTTATACTCGGGGTCATTAGTTTAGGAATTTCCTTTAACTTGAACGTTCCACAAGTTATTAACCAGAGTAATGCTAATAAAAAAGCGTTATTTTCTAATTTAATTGATCCGAAAACAATTCCTATTGCAATCATTATCTTTGTAAGTGCATTTTCGTTTTCTAGTATTCTCTCTTATATCAACCTGTATGCAGTTGAGCTAAATTTGGTAAGTACAGCAAGTTTCTTCTTTATGGTATATACTGTATCAGTTTTGATATCGCGTCCATTTACGGGGCGTATGGTGGACAGATTAGGCCCAAATATCATAATGTACCCAGCGTTTATACTTTTCGGACTTGGCATGATTCTCCTCAGCTTTGCCGGAAGTAGTATGCCGTTGCTATTAGCTGGAGTATTAGTGGGACTTGGTTTTGGTAACATATCATCGATTTCCCAAACAGTGGCTGTAAGCCAAGCTACGCCTCAACGAGTAGGGCTTGCAACAGCTACTTTCATGATTTTTATGGATTTGGGAAATGGTGTCGGTCCATCAGTACTTGGTTTAATTATACCTGCAACTGGATATAGAGGGATGTACCAAATATTGACGATAATTGTTTTTGTGTCGTTAATCTTGTACTACTTTTTACATGGTAGAAAAGCAAAAATGAAACAACAACAGGCTTTATAATGAGATAACAGGGCATTCTGTTAAAATTGGATGCTCTGTTATTTTTAATGCAAAGAACTTCTAAATATAAATTTATCGTATTAAACTTTTTTAATTACAGTTTATAATTTATAGGTAGCACATTTGTTTAACTCAGTTAAGAATTCATCTAAACACTCATTAGATTGAAATGTACATTTAAGAAGAAGGGGTTTTTTATTCTATTCACAAAGTTCTAATATATAGTACTCATTTGCAGTCTGTAAAAGTATACCTTTGCGAACAAAAATAAAATTCAATTAGCGAACGGTTTTTGATGTTCGTTTAAGTGTAAAAGCACTATACGAACACCTTTAACCTAACATACAACTTTTACGAACGTTTTTAAGTAAACTATGTAAATGATAAAAGCTTTTATAGAAAAAGTCCATATTTGTCGTCAATAAGTGTAAATGATGAAATTAATGATTTTTATAAAATGTTTTACGATTTACTTATATGCTAAAGTTAGTTTTATATAGGTTATAAATAACTTGAATAAGTTATATTTCTAATTACTACATCGGGTTAAACTAAAAATGCTGAGTGATTTAACAATTTCCATTATAATTCTTCCATGCAACCTTTCTTCCTAACCTTATGATACTGAAATATCTTCCTTCATCTAAAATGTAATATATTACTAATGAAAACAATAAAAAGCATATTGTACACTTAATGGGTATGTAAGTAATATTTTATGGAGGTTTTAAATTGAAAGCTACTGGCATCGTTAGGAAACTAGACAACCTGGGAAGAGTAGTCTTACCCATCGAATTAAGAAGAACATTAAATATTAAAAAGAACGACCCTGTTGAAATTTTTGTAGATAATGAGAACATTGTGTTGAAAAAATATTCACCTAATTTAGCCTGTAAAGTGACAGGTGAAGTTTCCGAAGATAATCTAATCTTGGCAAAAGGAAAAGTAATTCTAAGCCGTGAGGGAGTAAAGCAACTGCTTAGAGAGTTAAAAGTAAAGTTATAACTCAAATATGAAGAATGAGAGCAGACTCTTTTCGACTTTTATACCTTGTATTTTAATTAAAATGTCTGTCCACTCTGCATAAAGACAGCACCTAATTATTTAGGTGCTGTCTTTATGTAAAAAAAGGATTTCTGAATCTTCAATCAACTAACTTTATATTACCAGAAGCTGATATAAACAAGCTATAACTTTGTTATAATGTCTGACACAAATAATCTAATGTTATTTTTCTTTTTATAGTTAACATATATAGTTAACATAAAACATATTTTCGGAATCACTTTTTATTATTCCTTCCCATCCAAATCTTAACCTCTTGATTTTATGCCGCGCGGCGCATTGCTCTCCGGCGGTCATGCAATACCATCAGGATGACCATTATCATCATAACTCCTAAGACGCTACCTAACTCTGTGGTCAGTACATGTGCAAGTGGGTACTCCGGTGCAGGTTGTGTATCAGGGCGAGTGGCGGACAAACGATTGAAGAGGTTATATGAGAACAGCATTCCCGATGCAATCCATGCTGTAGCCATAGGTGGAAAAAAACTCTTCGACCCGCGGCGGGTGGTTAGTACCAATAAACCCCAAGACCCTGCAAAGGCCCACACACCAGTACTCAATGACAATAGGTGCCACCATAAATCTCGGTTATCTAACATAGCTGGGTCGATGCCAATAGTTCCACCAGCAGCCCAGAATACCTTAATAAATCCAAGCAGGATACAGCCAGCCACGACAAGTCTAGCCAAGGAGATATACAGTTTCTGGCTGTTGCCTGGAAGTAAATCGGTAGCGATTGGACCAACAAATGCCTCTGGCCAACGCGTCTTGGCATATCCAGCTAAAGCAAGAGGTAGGCAGATGCCGGCTCCAACCAGTGAAATTATTACAAAAGTCTGCTCATATACCCAAATGTTGGCGACTCCTGTCTTCTGATCCCGTATCATAGCAGCAGGACCAAGCACTGGTGCCAACAACAACATAGGAATAAGTAAACCAGTACCTACCCAAACGGGAAAGGCAACCAACCAGGCAGGTAGCTTCTCGCCCCAAGGCATGCTGAACGCGAACGCTAACAGGATACCAACTGCGGCGAGCACCATTGTTATGGAGTTTGCGGTGCGCCAACTTATATCACCCATTTGTTGGGTCGGCATGAAGAGTCCGAAAGTCCAGGCAATTTTGATTAACAGATAAGGCGTTACTGCTATAGCAGCACCATAACCCCAAGTTCTACGTTTCTCTATTAATTGAGAAAGTATCTTTTTAATTGTCATAAGGTCATCTCTTCAGCTAAGTTAATAAGGTTAAAAATCCCTATCGCTATAATGTATAGAAAAATCCCAATTAAACTATCATCTTTATTTCTATTTATAATCATAAATAAACACTCCTTAAGGTTTATAAATTAAATTCTTTTAGTTAATCAAAAGGGTAATGATCTTATACATAACTCTAACCACCAATACCTTATTAAACTGCTCCCTTCTCTAAAATACTAATATTCCAATTAAAAATCCCTTATTCTAAAAAATTGACAAAATAAAAAAATCATCTTTATTGAAAACCTTCTTACCCCAATTTGTGTACAACAAATCTGCTTCGTTGAACAAGATCTTAAGTAATTTTAAATAAGAATGCTAGTTAACATAATGTCTCTTCAAGAAAGCAAGAAAGCAAAAGAACCCTTGTGGCAGTAAGGGTTCTCGACGAGGATATTTTCTAGTTCATGCAGCCTTTTATACATCTTTGACATACTAACGCTTTAGTAGGAGACGAACGAGAAAAAAATGTATAAAAAGCGCATGTTTTATACATATGCTCGTACGGAAAAATATAGTCTATATAGAAAAATATGTTATTATCTATCTAAAGTTATAGGGTTATCTTAAAAAGCAACCTCACTCCAATGCCATTAGAGAATGAGGTTGCTTTTATTTTTTTTATATTAAGAACAAAAACTAATCAGCTGAAGTAATCTTCTCTAATTCATTCAATAATTGATCAATTAATTGACTGATTATAATTGTATTATGGCTAGTAAATCCTTCTTCTAATCCTACTCTAATCATACGTTCTCTCGCTGCCTCTATATCCAAAAGTAAAGCCTTTCTTAAAGTACTGTTATATCTATATCTTTGCAATTATGTAGTCACCTATCTCTTTAAGTTGTTAAGTCTTTATTTAACAGTAACTGGATTTTTATCGTATAACAATAATTGTTCCTGTAAAATCCAATTAAGAGCGTAGAATGCGGGTTTTAAGGTTTAAATAGTTAATATTTTATTATCCATTTTACTTATTTTAAAAGGAGATAGAGATGAAGTATGGGACAGGTATTTAGTGTTAATCAACATAATCTTTAAATGGATAAAAAATTATAAATAGAAAAAAACACCTATAGGTATAAAGCTTTTCGTTTTATCTATTCCCTTCTGGCGTATGAAATGTAGCAAGTTCACTTCTCTTTTTATCCCACCGTATATTAAAGGCTGTAATAATATTCCCTAATATTTTGTACCTTATTGTTCCCAAGAATATGAGATTACAATAAAAAAACATAATTATTCTTAACCATAATCAGCATAAGACCATAGGAAATAAACACTTTCTAGTAATTGTAATAAATAGCTTTCGAACAAAAAATTGTTTATTTTTCCCAAACATTTTTCTTTAACGAACAGACAATTATAAACAAGTACGTTCTATCTATTTTAAGGAGGTTTTTAAGAATGACTAAAAACAATCAACGTTATAAGCAAAAAGATGCCCAGCTACTTGGAGGGAATATTACTGATACCGAATTAGGCCAAGAACTTGGAAGCATTCATCAAGCAATTTCGCAGTTAAGTCAAAATTTTTCTCAGTTACAAAATTCTCAACAAGGTGCTCAAACAGGCCAAGCATCAAATCCATTAATGCAGCAGATGCAATCGTTTAGCTCGCAGGCTCAACAGCAAATGCAGCAAACTGATCAACAAGTTCAACAAAATATTCAACAAGCGATTCAATCTATGAACCAAGCCCTTCAAGGGATTCAAGCTAATCAGGTTATGCAGCAAATGTTTCAGGCTATTCAGCAGGGCCAACAGCAACAAAGTCAACAACAATCATCGAATCAAAGTCAACAAATTCAGTAATAAATCAACTGAAAATTTGTAGGGGAACATATAGAAATTTTTATAAAATAGGGGTTTTAATTTACTTTCTGGTTAGAACCCCTATCTTTACAGCAACTGAGTAGTCAGCCTCTAGGTTTTAATTATAATCATCTTTTCACTTTGGAATGTAGGTAAAGAAAAAAGACCTCATTAATAATTGAAGTCTTCCTTCTCTTGAAGAATGAACGTTATTATCTATTAAAGAGTTGGAATTGAAACAATTCCATAATCTTAAGTTGTCCATAGATATTTTTTTTTATACTTTCTTGCTTCGAGGGCTAAGGCTAATAAAGAAAGATGAGTTAAATGTTTTTACTAATTACTATGTATGTTTCGGGATGAATTGGAAAAGTATAAAGGAGTACGTTTTATCTATTTTAAGGAGGATTTTATATGACACAAAATAATCAACAACAAAGTCAACAACAACAACAAAAACAAAAAGATGCTCAGTTACTTGGAGCCCACATTACAGATGTAGAGTTAGGCCAAGAATTAGGCAGCATTCGTCAAGAAATTTCGCAATTAGGCCAAAACTTGTCTCAATTGCAAAACCTTCAACAAATGTCTCAGCAAGGATCACAACAGAATTCTCAAGCAAACCAAGGATCTAACTCTTTAATGCAACAGATGCAATCATTTAGTTCTCAAGCTCAACAGCAGATGCAGCAAACAGATCAACAAATTCAACAAAATATTCAACAAGCAATTCAATCTATGAATCAGGCTCTTCAAGGCATCCAGGCTAATCAAACTATGCAGAAGATGAACCAAGCTGTTCAACAAGCTCAACAACCATTTGGATCACAAGGTTTTCAAGCATCTGGAAGCCAAAATCAACAAAACCAACAAAATCAACAAAATCAAATTCAATTGTGATCATAGAGACCTCACGTGCTTGTAAGTTTAACTAGAAGATAACCCATGAATACATTTATTCGTGGGTTATTTGCTTTTTATATGAATTAAAATATTATAACCAGAACAAACTATCCAAGATGATTAGAGTCATCAATAAAAACATAGTTTGCACTAGAAAGAACTACTGCTAGTCCCAGTAGTTTTTTCTGTTTAATACATGAGTTATTGATACTTTGAGCAAACTATCTGGGACACTGTAAGTGTCAAATACGTCTATTTAGAGCATTCACCAGAAGAACTATCTTACTCGCATGAGATAGTTTTTTCTGTTTTTTAAGCTGCATGTAATATACATACTTAGTTAACATAATCAATATTATAGGTAATCAAAAACTGCGTCTTTGGTTTTAAAAGAAAAAATACATCTTTGCGAATATACTAGCTAATTAACAGCGAAAAAGTCAGGGGTGAAGCCCCTGACTCATAATATACTGGTTTCCGTAAAGAATATATTTATGTCTAAAATTATTCTTTTGGAGGAAACCATGTATGACTAAGCATCACACACAACTTACCTCATCCGAAATAGCTTCTATTTGGACTGGTTACATGAATGATAGTATGTCCAAATGTATATTAAGTTATTTTCTAAAACAAATAGAAGATGAGGATATTCGTCCAGTTATTCAATTTGCATATGACATTTCGTTTAAACATTTAGAAAAACTGACGAATATTTTTCAGCAAGAGAAATTACCCATTCCAACAGCTTTCACTATGGGACATGATGTTAATTTAAATGCACCACATCTTTTTACAGATTCTTTTATGCTCATATATATTAATCACATGGCGAAAGCAGGCATGTTAGCTTACAGTGGGTTTGTTTCAATGAGTGCTCGAGAAGATATCCGAACGTACTTTATAGCAGGACTTCAAGAGGTATCGGCTTTGTTCAATCAAAGTTCAATTGTTGCACTTTCAAAAGGAATATTCATTCGATCTCCCTATATAGCTTATCCAACAACAACCGATTATGTAGATAGTAAACAATATTTAAGTGGTTTCTCTTTTTTTAGTAAACAACGGCCATTAAATTCGATGGAAATTTCCCATCTATTTATGAATATTCAAACAAACCTCATAGGTGCTAAGCTTTCACTAGCATTTGCCCAAACATCCCCTCGAAAGGATGTTCAAGATTGGATGATAAGAGGTAGTAAAATTGCAGAAAAACATATTCAAATTTTCACTAAAGCTCTTCTTAATAATGATATACAATCACCTATATCATCAGATATTGCTATTAGTGATTCAACAATACCAGCATTTTCGGATAAGCTTGCCATGTTTCATATGAGCATTTTAACTGCAGCAGGATCAGGAAACTATGCAACAGCAGCTGCAGCAAGTCAAAGAAGCGACCTTTTTTTGAATTATGAAAGATTATCGTTTGAAATTGCCCAATATGCTAAAGATGGCGTTGATATCATGATCCGTCATAAATGGCTTGAACAACCACCTGGAACGAAAGACAAGGAACAATTAGCTAAGAAAAAAGAATAAAGCTATATATTTAGAGCAGACTATGCAAGATGCTATAAAGCATCCTCTCATAGAACCCAATTGCATAAAGTCCAAAAAAAAGAAAAACCAACCTTTAGGACTCAGAGGGTGGTTTTTCTGTTTTTTAAGATGACTATGATATGCAACATTAGTTAAGTCGGGTAAGTTAGGGGCATCACTGCCCCCTTCTCCCCTAAGAACCGTGCAAGTCCCTTTCAAGACACATCGGCTCAAGCCTCCCATTGCAGGTCCATTTGCTGTCATATCCTCATCACACACCATATCGGTAAGTAAAACGTACGCCGACGCTCCAAATGGAGGTATACATAACAGTACGTTTCTTTCGTCAGAAGATAGCCACAACCTTATGTTCCTACGAGAGACCAACGAGAAGTCAGCTCCCTTTCGGGCCTATCATGGGTTTGTCCGTAAGGACGATAGTATCCATTCAGTTATACAGTTTCCTGCTTTCCTGTTCTCTTTCGAGATAATGGCATTTGCTTTCTCTCGTATCCTTTACCCTCTGCCACATCGTTTGACTTTGCAGTCATCCTACTGTTTACACAGATGACAAAGGGCTTACCAAGTTCCGCATCTTATAGATACGACGAGGTTAGGTGGGTTCTTTACTCCGGGCAAGATACGGGACGCGTCACAGCAGCTTTATGAATCTGCTTTTCCTCTTGCCAATACCCAAGCAAAGCTGTGCACTATCCTGAGCTAACACTTACGAAGCTTACAAACCTTCACTAATGTTCACCATACTCATCTTCCCCTAGCAGTGTTCCGAGTCGTGCACTGACTCTCTGTTTCCGCATTTCCGCATGCAACCCACGAGCCCGTTACCAGGCCCGCAGTTTTGGACGGGGATAGTTTTTGCGTCTAAACCAGTGGCGTGAGCCACACTATATAAAAGCGACTTCTTGTCGCACCATAAAACGTATTATCGGAAACAACATGGTAAAATGCTCTATTTCTTCTATGATAAGGAGCTTTTTATTTGTGAATCTATACTTTTACAAATAGGGAAAAGTATACGTAATTTTGAACGATCCATTTCTAATCTATAACTAATTACATTTAAGTCCAAAAGCATTTTGAATAGAGAAAAAAAGGAAGAGATTACTTAATATTTTTTTAAAAATAGGACTATGAGAAATCATCTTTTTTTACTATAATCTATCTGTATGATCTTACGATGCAAATTTCCCACCTGATCCATGTAATACAAATCAGTTTTTACTTTTTATTTTTATGATTACATTTAAGCCAAATTAAATATAGACTGAAGGAGCGTAAACAACCCTTGGTATTCGCAATTATTTATGAATTTTTATCCTCCCTACTAATAAAGCCTGAACCAAAAATTAAAAAACGCGTTAGTTAGTTTAACAATTCATATAGGAAACATAAAGCCCATCCACTTAGGTCGATGGGCTTTTTTATCTATTTCATACTATGTTATCCCAACCATCCTCTTCTTCTCTTTCTTCTAGTATAGCGTAGAAACACTTTTGTTCACTTTCACATAGAAATCCGATATATGGTTAAAATATCCAAAGATAAGAAAGTGCTGACACTATGTCATTATCCTTTGAAAATCAAAACATAATAAAGAAATGTCACCAAGATAATACAAATCAATGTATGGATTATACAGTAGAACGTATACAGGATTCACCATGAACGAATCTTAACATCATTAAACAGGAAACCGTTCAGATTTCGTCGTTCGTCAAGTGAAAGTGGGAAGAAGTTGTGGTGTTAAAGGATTCATTTTTTATGCGTTCAAACAAAGACCGTGAAGAAGGTGACAATAATGAAACGTAAAGGGGCTTTTCTTTTACTGCTGATGACGATGGTGGTCTTGCTCTCCAGTTGTTGGAGCAAAAAAGAATTAACTGACCTTGCCATTGTGGCAGCTATGGGTGTCGATAAAACAAAAGATGGAAGATATCACCTAACACTCCAAATTATAAATCCAGGGAACGTGGCGGGAGCTATGGTAGGAGGGGGCGGCGGTACTCAAAGCCCTCCTGTTACCATTTACTCGGCTTCAGGAGATAATCTAGTAGAAGCAAGTAGGCGGGCTTCAGGCAGAATTTCTCGACGATTGTATTATGCTCATACAAACTTGGTTGTAGTTGGAGAAAAAATGGCAAGAGAAGAAGGACTTAATACATTAATTGATGCGTTTGATCGAGATCCGGAATTTCGGAATACTTCTTCTCTCGTGATTGCGAACCATTCGACCGCAGCTGATCTTGTTAAAACGTTAACTCCAGTTGATAAGATTCCAGCGAATAAGGTACTAAAAACCTTAGAGTTTACGGAAAGAAAATGGGGAGAGAATGTAAAAACATCGCTCCAAGAGGTGATGAAAAGTCTTGAATCTCCTGGAAGAGGAACCGTCGTATCAGGATTTCGCTTAGTTGGGAATCCCCAGCAAGCACAAAAGCTGGATAACCTTCAAGAAAGTGCACCTGAAGCAACGCTTCGAGCTTCCGGAATTGCCGTTTTAAAACAAGGAAAGTTAGTGGATTGGCTGTATGGAAAACCAGCCAGAGGAACGGTATGGATTCTCGACAAAATCCAAGGAACGGATATTAATATTAATTGGGAAGGGAAAAAAGAAGCGATTGCCTATCAAACTGTACGCCAAAAAACAAGTGTGTCTGCCCAAGTGAAGAATGGTCAACCTCATATTTCTGTTCATACGCGTGTTGAAGGAGATCTCAGTGAAATGGAGGTACCTGTTGATATCACTAATCCAAAGGTCATCACAAAGATCGAACAATCTGTGAAGAAAGAAATTAAAAAAGAGCTGAAGACAGCTATTGAACGTGCGCAAAAAAACAAAACAGATATCTTAGGATTCGGGGAAGTGGTTCACCGTACTAGACCCAATCAATTTAAGAAATTAAAAAAGGAATGGAATGAGGTGTACTTTCCAAAGTTAAATGTAGATATTACAGTGGAAGCCTATGTACGTCGCGCTGGCTTACGAAACAAATCGTTTCTTTCAGGGATAAAAGAGAATCAAAAGTGATAAAGGGACGTTCCTGTATGTTGAGCGTTCTTTTTTATCTATTTATTCACTCATATCAAGGAAGATTTCTATATAGAAAAAATAGATGATAAATTATTAAGATAAGAGATGGAAGTATAACTTGAGCAACTAGGTTATCTAGTCTGCTTTCTATAAAGTGGGAGATAATGATGATAAGAATTTCTAATTATTGTGCTGTAGGGTGGGTCCTTTCTGCAGTATTAAGAGAGTATAACTAATTGTTTAACTAAGTTCTATAAGTAGTTTTTTTACTTTACCTGCCTTATGGTTTTAAAGGAGTATGCGTTTATGTATATAGGGAATAACCATCTTGTGGTTATTGGTTGGAATGAACGAGTCAAGAATCTTCTTTCTTGTTTTGGCGAATCTTTATCTCTAACTAAGATTGTTTTGATTGATAGCACACTGGAAGAAACTCACTTGTTACCTGACCATATTTATTTTATTAAGGGAGATCCCCAAGATCCCGAAACATTAGTAAAAGCAAATATTCAACATGCCGAAAAAGTACTTATAACAGCCGATCCAGACCAAACAGAAGAACATGCTGATATAAATTCAATTTTATCTCTTATTGCTTGTAAGGGAATGAAGCCTTCTATTTACAGTGTTGTTGAAATTCTAACTTCTAAACAGATTGTAAATGCAAGGCATGCAGGTGCTGATCAAATCATTCACAGAAGTTTACCAATAAGTCATCTTATGTACGATAAATTGTTCAGTAAAGAAATGCTTAATTAAGATGATGTAATGTCAGTTATTCTAAATGTCATCTGTTTTTCTTAACACAAGATGAATGATCCAAGTAACCCCCTTTTCATACATATGAAAAAGGGGGTTACTTTTTTATTTCTTAAATTTATAAGGCAATGTTGTCACAATGACATTTTTTCGATAAAGAAGGTGTGCCCTTAGTAATAAACTTGACTGGTTATGCAATGCGTTATGCCAGCTTTTTCTTGTGATAAATTGCGGAATTAACACTGTGACAGCCATATGACTATCATCAGCTCGCTCTTCTACACGATCAATAAAGCGTAAAAGAGGTCCAACTAAGCTTCGATATTGTGAGTAGAATGTAACTAAGCGTATATCAGGATATCGTTCGTTCCATATCTCTTCCATTCTCTTTTCACTTTCACGGTCAAATGCCACATGGACCGCAATCACTGTATCTCCAATAATTTTTGCATAGTTAATGGAATTCTCGACAGCCCTTGTTAAGCCTGCAACGGGTATAATGACTACATTTCCTTCTAATGCTAATGCTTCCTTATCTCCTGGCTTGATACGAAGTTGCTTTCCTACCTCTACATAATGGTTCTTAATACGGTGAAATAAATAGACGATAAGAGGTAAGAAAATTAAAACAGCCCATACTTGTGAGAATTTTGTTGTAAAGAAAATAATCAGTACCATGAAGCTAATAAAAGCACCTATAAAATTGGTCACTAATTTCCCCTGCCAGCCAGCTGGCTTTTCTTTTAACCATTTTACAATCATACCTGTTTGGGATAACGTAAATGGAATAAATACGCCAACAGCATATAAAGGAATTAACCGTTCTGTATTACCGTGAAACGCTATGATGAGTACAATAGAGGCAATTCCAAGTGTGACAATCCCATTTGAATAGCCTAAACGATCACCACGTATCGTAAACATACGAGGAATATACTTATCTACAGCTAAATTAACAGCCAGTAAAGGAAAAGCTGAAAAGCCTGTATTAGCAGCCAATACTAAAATCAAAGCAGTTGTACCTTGAACAAAATAATAGAAACCATTCCGTCCCAACACTTGGGAAGCAAGCTGCGAAACAACCGTCTCCTCTGCTTTAGGTGCAATTCCAAACCAATAAGCCAAGAACATGACACCTGAAAACAAAATAGCTAAAATAATGCCCATTGCAACAAGCGTACGTACCGCATTTCGTGCAGCCGGTTGTCTAAAGTTTGTTACAGCATTTGAAATAGCTTCTACGCCTGTAAGGGCTGAACATCCTGATGAAAAAGCTCGTAGTAGTAAAAATAAGCTAATTCCTGGCGCTGCAGTTCCAATAGCCGGATGAACGTCAGGAGAGACCTGACCAGTGGCTACTTTCCATATGCCTACTCCTATTAAAAGAACCAATGCAAGAACAAATAAATAAACGGGGTATGCTAAAGCCGAAGCTGATTCGGTTACCCCTCTTAGGTTTAAAATCATAATAAGGATAACTAATAAACAAGCAATAATGACCTTATAATCATGTAAAACAGGAAAAGCCGACGTTAATGCATCTGTTCCAGATGAAATACTTACAGATACGGTTAAAATATAGTCTACTAACAGAGACCCACCAGCAATAAGCCCTGCATTCTCTCCAAGGTTATGTTTAGATACAACATAAGCGCCGCCACCTTCTGGATAGGCATAAATAATTTGTCGGTAAGAAAGGATAAGTGCCGTTAAAAGGATAAGTACACCAATACCGATAGGTATTGAATACCAAAATGCTATCATTCCGATAGTAGCAAGCACAATTAAGACTTGTTCTGGGCCGTACGCCACGGATGAAAGTGCATCAGATGAAAGAATAGCTAATGCCTTGACCTTATTTAGCTTTTGTTCACCTAACTCTTTTGATTTAAGTGGCCTCCCAATTAATAAACGTTTTAGGGATGAATAACTCATCTAAACTCCTCCTGAAACCTTTGCCATTTACCTATAGTAGTTTACCCTCATCATTCCCTATCTCAGAAAAAAAACACAAAAAAGAACACTAAGGTTCTGCTTAGTGTTCTTTCCAGGACAAATAAAAGCAAACCTTCTCTCCAAACGCTGATGAGGTTAGCTGTCGGGTTCGGGCCTTTAGAGTAGCCCTACCTTCTTTTCGAAGGATTCACCCCAAGTGCAAGTGCACACAAAAATGGGTCCCCCACTCCTTAGTGGATTAAGCGATAAAAGGTATGAAAATAGCAAGATCATATATGTATGGTAGGTACTATACGCCTGAATTTTACATTTGTAAAGAGCTGTTTCAATTAAAAATAATTTTCATATAATTCGTTTTTTTCTTTTATGTAGATAAATAAATTTTGATATCTTGAGCAAACTGTTCAAGGTCCAACAAAGCGTCAACACAACATTTCAATCACTGTATAGAAAGTGACTGCCTTTTCCTAGTCAAAAGAGGCAGTCTTTTTCTGTTTTTGCACGCTAACAGGCTCACCAATCAGCCCGTTTTCTAATAAGTATTGTTCTAAAAATTCTTCTGTGCATTAGAAATCCTCGTTAGGGGAAAGTAAAAAAAGAAAGGAAGGTGAAGTATGTGCCTGATCTTTTGCAAGCCTTGAAAAGTGTAGTTCAGTCTTTTATTAAAGATGAGAATAAAACGCCTCTTCACATTGGTGAGGCGATGGGGTGTTGGATATTCTTAGCGTTAGCTGGTGAGACACAAGTACAGACTGAAGCAGGCATTAACAGTACAACGGACCCTGAATTGAGAAAAGCCCTTCAAGAAGCAGTCAACATGTTCAAATCACAGAAAGAGCGAATTTCAACATTTATGCTATCAGAAGGAATTCCGTTACCACCTCTTAGTGAATCCAAACCAATCTCTGATCCAAATAGTGTTCCATTAGGGGTTAAGCTCACGGATAACGAGCTTGCAAACAGTCTTAAGAAAAAAGTCTCGATGGCGATTACAAACTGTTCGGAAGCAGCGTCACAATCCCTTCGTAGCGATGTTAGTCTGATGTGGGCCGAATTTTTGCAAGAACACATAACCTTTTTACTAACCTTTAAATCATTGATGCGAAAACGGGGATGGCTCAAGGTTCCACCGCCGTATCACCCTGCAGGTCTACCCCAAGCAGAAAAGTGAGGTGAAAAATATGCCGGATGTTGGAAAAGCTATTAAAAATATTATTCAATCATATGTTGATGAGGAACCCAAATCACCCTTACATGTGGGGGAAGTCATGTCCTGCTGGTCCTATCTTTCCGAATTAGCTGACGAACAAGTTCATTCCGAAGCAGGGATTAACAGTACAACAGACCCTGAATTAAGAAAAGCTTTCCATGAAGCAGTTAAGATGTTCAAATCACAGAAAGAGCGAATGATTGCCTTTATGTTATCAGAGGGAGTTCCCATCCCACCCTTAAGTGAGTCCAAGCCAAAGTCTAACCCAAGCGATGTTCCATTAGGTGTCAAGTTAACGGATGATGAACTTGCAAACAGCCTTAATATTAAAATGGTTATTTTAATTACCTATTGTGCAAATGCAATCATTCAATCCGCACGCAATGATGTTACTTTGATATGGATGGAATATTTGCAGGAATATATGGCGTTTGGAGCAACCCTAAAAGAACTTGTGAAAAGGCGAGGATGGCTTAAAGTCCCTCCATACTATTATGCTCCGGGAGCGCCGATAAAATGAGATGGTAAAAGAAATTCTTAAGAAAGGGGACCTTGATGTTTCCTTAGATCTAGGAGGTCTTTCTTTGTTATGAATAGGCTATTGGTAACTTGAACAAACTACTCAAGAAGAAACGGGGCATCGTCTTATACAACCTACTTACGTAACGAAAAAAAACTGCTGATTGCACACCAGTAGTTTTTTCTTTTTTATGGATTTTATCGGCAATCATATATGCCTTAAAAGCTTTTTAGAATAGTTACGATCTCCTTGGGAACATTAATTTTTGTGGAGGTGATTGTAATGAATAACAACCAACAGCCAAACAAAACTTCTGCAGGAACAAACGCTGCAAAAGTAAAACAACAAAATGCTGCATCTGCATCTAACAAATTTGGAACGGAATTTGCTAGTGAAACAGATGTACAAGCAGTAAAACAACAAAACTCTCAAGCAGAAGCTAAAAAAAATCAACAATCTAGCCAACAATAAAGTTAACAAACAAAGGGTATTTCCATAATCATCGGAAATACCCTTTGTTTCTGTTTCATAACTACAAACATGAATAAAGCTTAATAATTTGAGCAAACTACCCAAGAGGCCGTGAGGCATCATAATGCTAATTCTCCAATTTCCTTACGAGAACAGAAAAACTACCTTCCCAACTCCAGAGGTAGTTTTTCTGTTTTTTAAGCTGTATATAATA
>Ga0268255_10000592_pt1 | contig 24211 bp, 22 predicted proteins | sample AgamicOrMarz_FD_200256 | JGI IMG/M metagenome (GOLD analysis project Ga0268255, IMG submission 200256) | Agave microbial communities from Guanajuato, Mexico - Or.Ma.rz (v2) (version 3) | ecosystem: Host-associated > Plants > Phyllosphere > Phylloplane/Leaf | place: Guanajuato, Mexico...
ACTGCTCGGCAACAGGATCTTTCGGACTGTTATGAGACAGCAGACGTCTTTTTAACGTCAGCATTTTATCATTTTTTTGATCTTTCTTTTTACGAGCCAAACGTCTCACCCCTTTGCGATACGCGAGCAGTTATATCCGGACGCTGTACGTTGGTTGCTTTTGGGACATCTTTAATCGTTGTAATAACTCCCATAACAGGAAGTTCTAAAATATTTTCAATATCCTGCTCTGTTTTTAACGTATTATCTAAGTATTCCAGTAAGAACGATAGACCCACACCTACCATCAAACCAACAACAATAGCAATTGCAACATTCATTAATGGCTGAGGTTTCACAGGGCTTGGTTTTTCGCCAAGCGATGCTTTTGACAGCACTTTTACATTGTCCACGTTCATAAGCTTAGGCACTTGCTTCTGAAAAACAGAAGCCGTTGTATTTGCAATCTGAGTCGCACGCTTCGCACTTGTATCTTGTACGACAATCTGTGCTACTTGAGAGTCTTGGGCACTCGTTACTTGAATTTGACCTTTTAAGCTTTGAGCTGATTCATCCAGCTTCAGTTCTTTAACCACTTTGTCCAAAATAGCCGGACTTGTGATAATGTCATTGTACGTGTTAATAAGCTGTACGTTCGTTTGAACGACTTGCGGATTATATAACTGTTGATCATTTTTCGCTTGATTGACTAAGATCTGTGTTTTTGATTCATACACAGGAGTTAAAACAAAAAAGCTAATTACAGCACTTACAGTTGCTGCGATGATGGTAATCAGTACAATAAGCCAAAGACGCTTACGAAGCACTGCAAACAACTCTCGCAAACTAATAGTCTCTTCCATAGTTGACCTCCGAACTTAGTAACTTCTAAAAAATTCAATCTACTTCATTATAATTGACAAAAGCTTGATTTACTATATTCTTTTGTCAATTAAATGAAAGCTTTACATTTCTTACTTTTACTTTCATTTTTTATATCGACACCGCAATCGATTTGTTTACTCTTTCCATGACTAATTGTTCAATTTCTCTTAGATGCTTTTCACTTTGGATAAATGATTCTTTCTTCACACCGAAATAGAATTTTGCTTTTGGCTCCGTGCCAGATGGACGGATGGTAAACCATGTGCCGTCTTCAAAATGATACTTTAGTACATTTGATACAGGAAACGGCATAGATTCAACCGTACCTTCTTTCATATGCACACGCTCGCCAGATTGATAATCTTCAATACATTTAACTGCGATTTCTCCTAGTTCGCTAACTGGATTCACTCGAAACGCAGCAACAAGTTTTTGAATTTGCTCCGCTCCGTCTTTTCCTTTTAACGTAATAGAACGCAGTGATTCTTTGTAATACCCGTACTTCCTGAAAATATCAAGCAAGCCGTCATAAAGAGACTTTCCTTGCGCTTTGTAATAAGCCGCGACTTCGGCTGCAAACACAGCAGATTGAACCGCGTCTTTATCACGTACAAAATCTCCGATTAAATAGCCGTAGCTTTCTTCATAGCCAAATTGAAATTGATAGTCGCCGCTTTGTTCAAACTCATTAATTTTCTCTCTAATAAATTTGAAGCCTGTTAACGTATCAAATGTTTTTAAACCAAAGCTTGAAGCAATGGCACGGTCAATTTCTGAGGTTACAATTGTTTTAACAACCGCTCCGTTTTCAGGCAGCAGACCTTGTTCTTTCTTTTGAATTAACAAGTAATGAAGCATCAGCGCTCCCAGCTGATTGCCCGTTAAAACGACATACTCCCCGCTGCTGTCTTTTACAGCCACACCAAGACGGTCCGCATCGGGATCAGTTGCCATTAAAAGATCAGCATCTATTTCTTTTCCATATTGGATCGCCAGTTCAAAAGCCGCATGCTCTTCCGGATTCGGCGACTGTACAGTCGAAAAATCAGGATCTGGAAGCTCTTGCTCTTTTACAACCGTTACGTTAGTAAATCCAAATGCCTTTAACCCTTCACGAACCGGCTTGTTTCCTGAACCATGCAAAGGAGTAAAAACAATTTTCAATTCCTTTCCCGCTTCTCCAACAAGCTTGCGATTTAATTGAATCGTTTTTAAAGCCTCTGTATAAGCAGCGCCCACTTCCGCTCCTATATACGTTAATAAGCCTTCTGCTAAAAGCTCTTGCTCTTCTTTTACAGAAATCGATAACTCATTTTCAACACGATTCATATGCAAAATAATCTTATCTGCATCTGCTGGCGGAAGCTGACCGCCATCTTCGCCGTACACTTTATAGCCGTTGTACTCAGGGGGGTTATGACTCGCGGTAATAACAATTCCCGCAAATGCGTTTAAATAACGCACCGCATAAGAAAGCTCAGGCGTTGGACGAAGCTCGCCGAATACATACGTTTTGATGCCATGATGCCCAAGCACTTTTGCGACTTATGACGAGAATCATAGGCAACAACTACGCCTTTTTTCTTTGCTTCTTCTCCACTTTCTTCTATATAACATGCAAGGCCTTCCGTTGCTTTTCTTACCATGTATACATTCAAACGGTTCGTTCCAGGACCAAGCTCACCTCGCATGCCGCCTGTGCCGAATTCCAGATTTTTATAAAATGCGTCTTCTGCTTGTTTGCCATTTTCTTTCATTATAAGAAGCTCTTCTTTTAACTCCGCATCAAGCGCATTAAATATTAGCCATTTGTCTAGCTGTGTTTTCCAATTCAAGATGTTGACCTCCTTTATCGTTCGGATGAGATGCAATAAGCTGAAGCGTTCCTTTTATGGTGAAGGAATCTATATGATTTGGCAGGATAAAATGATCTCCTTTTTGCAGAGCGCATTTTCCGTCTTCCGTACAAAGCGTTCCTTCTCCTTCAATGACGCTAACTAACAGAAAATATGCATCTTGTATCAGTTCCATTTCCGTCTGCACATCCCATTTATAGACCGTAAAATAATCTTCTTCTATAAACGTAATGATGGACCCTCCGCTCATTTTTATAAACGCAGGCTCCACTTTTGATGTGATGTGAGGAACGGTCGTGACTTCAATTGCTTTTTCCAAGTGCAGCTCACGCAGGTTTCCGTTATGATCACGACGATCGTAATCATAAACACGATAAGTTGTGTCTGAACTTTGCTGTGTTTCAAGTACAAGCGTCCCTTTACACAGTGCGTGAAGAGTACCGCTTGGCACATAGAAAAAGTCACCGGGCTTGATTTTTACACGCTGTAACAAATCATTCCAGTGACCTTCATCGACCATATTCATAAATTCTTCTTTACTTTGTGCACGATGACCAAAAATCATTGTCGCTTCTTCAGTACAGTCTAAAATATACCAGCACTCCGTCTTTCCAAATTCACCGTTTTCAAACTCATTTGCATATTCATCATTCGGATGCACTTGAATCGATAAATCTTCGTTTGCATCTAAAATTTTAGTTAATAGCGGGAACTTCCCACTATCAAAATGCCCAAATATCTCTGGATGCTCATCCCAAAGCTCACCTAGCGTTTTACCGATATAATCCCCTTCTCGCACGACACTTGGACCATTTGGATGAGCTGAAATTGCCCAGCACTCGCCCGTTTGAGCAGAAGGTATATTATATCCGTACTGCTTTTTTAATTCGCTGCCGCCCCAAATTCGCTCTTGAAAAAGAGGTGCTAAAAAAATAGGTGCTTTTTTCATCGTTTTGAATGAACCCCTTACTTACTTTTTATTTTTTTATTTATTTCTTTAGCGATATGTATCGCTTCATTGTTATAATGATTAATGTTCTGCTGTCTGCATGACTCAATGAGCGAAGGAGTCACTACTAAACTTTCTAACTCCTTCCACTCTATTATGTCGCACAGCTGATGACGAACTAAATAATCAATTGTGTGACGGTCTTCTTTCATGCTGCTGCGGTTTGTAATTAACAGCGGCACGCCCGCACAAACCGCTTCACTAACCGTTCCCCAGCCGGCTTTTGTCAAAACAAGATCAGCTGCTGCTACATAGTGCTGCGTTTCCACTGCATTCGTTGGAATATGATAAACATTAGGATGATTAACATTAACATTCGATGAAACGATAAACTTGCAGTTTGGACTTTGCCAAATCGCAAGTTCTGACAGCGTTCCAATATCGACTTTCATACCCAAACCAAAATAGATAATGTGACTTTCACCTGCAGGGTCAATTTCTTTACGGATGCGTTGCACTTCGTGATTATCTATATATCTCGAATAAAAACCAAAACTTTGATTTTCTTCGATACCCCAGTGAGGCTCATTACTGCATGCAAGAGAAAAATGATACGTCATTTGCTTGTACTGCTTATGTAGAAATGACAGCAACTGTTCTTCAATCAGCCCTTGGTACGCCGTATACCACGTGAAGTTCGATAGGCCGAGAGAAGGGATATTCAAAGCAGCAGCACTTGAAATTCCTAGTGGAGAAATATCAGAAATTACAAAAGAAATGTTCTTTTCTTTCATAAATTGCATTTCTTGATCCAGCTTCGTAGAGAATTCAGAGGCATAAGAAGAAACATTGTTACTTAATAGTTTTGCATCTGGCTCTAATGAATTTTCTTGTAAAACATAACCCACGTCTGTTACCACTTTTCGAAACACAATACGAGGTTCATGTTTAAAAGATTGCTGTACAAAACTAAGCGCAAACGAATGGCAAATAATAATCTTCACGTTTTCATTTCGCTTTAATAATTCACGAATAATGGCCGTGCTTCTAGTTGCGTGACCATATCCGTAGTCTGAAATATAATAGGCGATTGTTTTCAACCAGAAGCACCTCCTTACTATAATCATAAAAAAATAGAAGTTTAGACAAAGTCAAAGCTTCTATCTCTTATAAAATCACCTGCGGCCTTGACGATTGGAATTGTTTAATTACATCGTTCCAATCATACACAAGACGAATAGTATCTTCATTTGAAATCACTTTTCCCGTTTGGACTTCAATAAATTCAAGATCAGTTAACGCATGAATCCCATGCTTTTTACCAGCCGGTAAGTGAACAATGTCCCCTGCTTTTACGCGGCGAATGTAATCATCAAGCGCCAGCTCCCCTTCTCCGCGTACAATCGTCCATACTTCATCACGTAAATTGTGATAGTGATACGTCGAGTTCTTACCTTTAGAAATATGAATACGTTTTGTAACCATTTCAGTTTCTTCATCATACTTCGCATAATCTAATACGCGTGACCAGCCCCAAAGGCGTTCTTCATACATAGGAGGATAGTTCCAGTCACCAATAATTTCTTTAATCTTAGGGCTTGATGCCTTATCCGCCACTAAAATCCCGTCTGGACTAGCTGCAACAACGACATCTTTTACACCTAAGACCGTGACCGGAATATCTAATTCATTCACTAAATGCGTGTTATCTGAGTCATCCGTTAATACACCTTTTCCAATTTGAGATGTTGCCATTTCTTCCGTTAACGTATTCCACGTACCAAGATCTTTCCAGTAGCCGCTATACGGAAGTGCCACAATGTGATTGGCCTTTTCCACAACTTCATAATCAAAACTAATCTTTGGCAGCTCAACATATTCACTGTGCAGTTTTTCAAAGGAAAGAGGCAGATTTTTTTCTTGTAAAATTTGAAGCAAATAGCCTAAACGAAATGCAAAAACGCCGCAGTTCCATAGCGCACGCTGATTAATTAAACCAACCGCTGCTTCTTCACTCGGCTTTTCGGTAAAACGATCTACTGTAAAATAATTATTTTCTTCTACGCTTCCTTCCGGCACAATGTATCCGTATTTAGATGAAGGGTACGTAGGTGTCACACCCATTAAAGCTAAATCAGCTTTTGAATCACGAAGCACACTTTCTAAATCTTTAACCCGTTCAAAAAACCCGTCTTCAACGTACGGATCAACCGGCAGCACCACAACAATTTCATCTTCAGATGCTTGCTCTTCACAATGAAGATAAGAAGCAGCTAAAGCAATCGCCGGGAACGTATCGCGGCGTTCAGGTTCGATAATTAACGGAATATCCGTTCCAACCTGGCTTCTGATCATGTCACGCTGAAGCTTAGAAGTAGCGATAACCGTGGACTCATTTAACCCAACCGCTTCAATTTGATGCCAAACGCGCTGAACCATTGACTCTTTCTGCCCTTCTCGTCCTTCTAATACTTTTAAAAATTGCTTCGAACGCGTATCGTTCGATAACGGCCATAGACGCTTACCTGATCCACCTGATAACAATACGAGTTTCATTCATTTTCCCCCAATAAAAAAAGACCTGCTTCTTTGCAGCTCTGGCTTGTAGTTTATTTTAAATTAAATTCATTTCCGACTTACATCATTAAATTACTGAAACTTCTAGGTTATGAATCGTCTCTCTTCCAATAGAATCATATACCATGTTCGCCTTTTTTACGCTTTCCATGTCGTAGCAGTTTCTACCATCAATGACAATTGGATTTTTCATTAATTTGCCGTAATTTGCTAAATCAAAGTGCTTTACTTGATCCCACTCTGTAAAGATAAAGCAAACATCTGCATCTTTCAGCGTTTCTTCAATCGAATAACAGTATGTCACATCTTCGGGATGTACTTTCTTAAAATTATCAATACCAATCGGATCCCAAGCCTTAACATTCGCTCCATCTTCTAACATAAGCGGAATATTTACAAGCGTAGGCGCTTCTCGTAAATCATCCGTTCCGGGTTTGAAAGTTAAACCAAGCACAGCTACATTTAATCCTTTTAAACTATCAAAATACTTGCGAGATTTTTTAATGAGCTTAAGCTTTTGATTTTCATTTACATCAATCGCAGCTTTTACCGTTTTTAACTCGTAATCATGGAAGTTCGCCAGCCAGTGTAATGCTTTGGTGTCTTTTGGGAAACAAGATCCACCATAACCAATTCCTGCATTTAAAAATTTGTTTCCAATACGACCGTCGTATCCCATACCACGCGCCACATCTTCAATGTCTGCTCCAATAATCTCGCAAAGATTTGCAATTTCATTAATAAACGAGATTTTTAACGCTAGAAAATCATTAGATGCGTATTTAATCATCTCCGCACTTTTTCTATTCGTCACAACAATAGGGGCATCAAAGTTTTTATATACTTCTTTTAATGTCTCACCAGCAGCCTCTTCTTCTACTCCAATTACGATTCGAGAAGTATGAAGCGTATCCCTTACAGCTGTCCCTTGAGATAAAAATTCTGGGTTCGAAGCAACATACACATTCACATTATGTTTTAATTGAGATTTAATTAAGCTTTCAATTTTATCATTTGTACCAATTGGTACTGTTGATTTTAAGACTACGACACAGTCTTTTTCAATACTAGCTGCGATTTGCTCCGCTACGCCATATACATAGCTTAAATTTGCTGAACCATCTGATTTTTCTGGAGTACCAACACCTATAAAAATAACGTCTGCATCTTTATAAGCAGACTGGTAATCTGTTGTAAAATGCAAACGTTCTATATTATTGTTCATCAATTCTTCAAGACCTGGTTCATAGATTGGAGAAACTCCAGCTTTCATTAAATTTATTTTGTCTGCGTCTATATCTACGCAACTCACAGAATGACCATACTCTGCTAGACATACAGCAGTTACTAACCCCACATATCCAGTTCCAGCTACAGTAATTTTCATTTTTATCCCACCTTTAATACATTCAAATATTTTTTCGGAATGTATTTTTATAGTTGTTAATATTTAAATATCAATAATAGTATTGTATCTCAAGCGTCATTGTCACCTTAAAAAACTTAAATTACCGTTGGTTGGTATAGTAAAATCAAGTAGCATGAACGTTTTTATGCGGCATAAAAGTTTCGCAGTTTCAAGTATTGAAGTTCCATATTAAATTAGAGGAACGGTCAATTTCCAAAAAGACAATTGCCGTTCCTGACTTTCACCTACTATTCATTTAATAACCAAATTCCATTTTTACATTTACATCTTATATTTCAATACGAAACTTGTCTTCTTAAACAAATTAGATACTTTGAGATAACTTCCCTTTTGCTTTAACAAATTCATTTGCTAACAACCTTTTTTCATAACTATTCATTCCAATTATCCACATGACAAATAAGTATATTATACAGTAAGCACCGCAATTAATTATTAAAGATAACCAAGAATCATTTGGCATAAACAATATAATTGTCCCCAGACCTATAGAGACAATTAGGGCTATTAACAATCTAGATAACTCTTTAAAAAACCTAGGTATATTTAAACCCACTTTATAATGATAATATATATTCATCGCTAATATATTACCTAATACTAATGATAGAGTTGTTCCAAACGCTACACCAATAGCACCATATACATTAGACAAATAAATACTAATCACTACATTAACAATTGAGATACATAAATATATTTTGGCTCTAAATCCATGCATATTTTTAGCTTGGAGTATTGATATCCCGATAGTTTGAGTTAAAACAACAGTTAACGGTATCATAACAATTAATGCAATTATCCATGAACTTTCATAACCGGGGCCCACCCATAGTAATATAAATTTTTTTCCAAACAAAATAAAATTACTTATAACTACTCCTAATATTAAAAATTGTAGCCTTCCTGTTTTAATTAACAAGTCTGTTAATTCCTCACCTGAGGCTTTGTTTACTACCATTTTTGTTATTCTGGGAAGAAACACTCCTGAAATTGCTGTAGAAAAAGTAATAAAATATTGGCCAATTGTCATTCCAATGGCAAAAACTGCAACAACGCTAGTACTAGCTACAATCCCAAGAACCAAGTGACCAATTCTCCAATAAATCTGATCAACTACTACACTAACAAATACCAATGATGAGTAAGATAATATTTCTTTAAATAGTGTCTTATTAAAAGTATGCAGACGGATTTTAACTTTCAATCTAAAAAAAACATAAGCCATAGTAAACAGCATCATGAAAATATTAAGTATTGCATCTACCAAAACAATAGCAATAGCTTTATACCCTAGAGATAATAAGATTAATATAATAGTTGCTCTTATTAAAATTCTAGAAATTACAAGTATACGCGGCAAAACAAATTTTTCATATGCTGTTACAATTCCCGTAAATGAATTCATGGGCAACGTTAGTGCAAGATTTATTATCAAAATAATAAACATTACTTTTGCTATTTTAATTTCCTGCACTGAAAGGGAATTGCTAAAGATATTATCGAGATTTAAGAAAACCAAAATTCCTACTAACAAAACTACTAATGATATGACTGTGTATATTAGAAAGGTAGTGGCCAAAAAATTTTCTTGACCTTTTATATCCTTTTCTGCACGATACTTTGCTACATACCTTATTATTGTATTGCCAAGACCAAAATCAAGTACAGCTATATATCCTATTAAAGCACCTATTAGCATATATAAACCATATTCTGACTGGCCCAGATTACGAACAATAAAAGGTGTTAAAATTAAATTTGTTATATTAGAAACAAAAATTGATACATATGATAAATAAACACCATATTTTAATTGATTAATTTTCATTTTTTACTCCATACTTAACAGTAGATTTAACCTCTTTATGTATAGCTTAATATATTGTATAATTTAAACCTTGGTTACTGTTATTTTAATAAATATTCATCTAACTTTTTAAAATGATTCTTGGCATTTATAGCTTGCTTTGAAACATCAATTAAATTTGTACCCAAACTATTGTAAACAATTTCCGGCTCTAAATTATGGAGATTGGCCAGTTCAATATAAGAACCTTCAAAGCCGACGTCATTTATAACATTAGTCATTTTTTTGCTATATGCAATTGGAAAAACGGGCTTATTATATACCCAACCAACTATCATTGCATGGAACCTTGTGGCAATAACAAATTTAGATTTTGCTATTACACCAAGAGTCTCCTCCATGTTTAACTTGTACAAATGTTTTTTGATGTTATTCGAATATTTTTCAGGAATCATTTTAATTACATTCTCAATAGCTTCTTTATCTCCTTCCGATTCGCAGAATGACATGAACGTAACATTAAGTTCCCTCTCTATAAAATAGATAGATATATCTCTAAGTTTTTGATAGTATATTTCATCAAAGTTAGGTATATTTTTCTCTGAAGGCTTGATTACAGATATTACGATATAATTTTCAACCTCTTCCTCCACTGGTTTTTCCAATTGGAAGATGATATCATCAGCCATTCTAATATTATTTAGTTTTTCAAATAAATCATAAGAATATTTTTCCCTAAAGCATATATCTGTATATTCTTTAAAAAGCTCTTTATATTTCAACTGGAAATTCCTATCTTTATATGGACCAAAATTGGCTCCTAAGAGGAAAAAGGGTTTATTTTTTATAAGCATGTTTTTCTTCAATTCATATGCATACTGCCAATTATCTAACTCTATGAAAAGTGATCCACCAATCAAAACTGCCATATCACAGTTTTTAGCTATGAGATTACGTGTTAAAAACTCAAACTTTAATTTTCTTGAAAGAAAGTTAATTCCTCTTACAATCAATGTATCATCAGGGATAATTGTAATATTTTCTATTTTATTTAAATTCACTTTATATTCTCTTGGAGCGTGCAAAATAAATTTAGTATGAGGATAACGTTCACATAACACTTTAATGAATAAATCATCTCCTAAATTAAAATTTGTATAGGCATATATCATTACTTTTTTCATTTACTCACCTTCTTAAGACATATATTTTGCATTTCCTCAGTAAGTAATGTGATGGAGAGCTGAACTAAAATCCCTAAGTAATACTAGCTTATCTTCATTTACGACTTGAATAATGTAAATCTCTAAATTTCTAAGCTATTATCTAATACAGTTCAAGTTTTAAAAGAATGAATGAATTAGGAAAGATAATTTCATATTCACAAATTTTATCTCCTTTATTTCCTTACCAAATTTTTAACGTTTCTTATAAGCAACGTTAATAATGTAACTCCAAAAACGCTCCTCGTTAAACCTAAGAAAGCATATAACTTTTCAATTTTTCTCAGGTTGGATTTTTTAATTAGTCCCATGTAACAGTCATTATTAAGTGTTTTAATAATAACCTTTACTGAATCATAACAATGTCCAAAGTCTTTGTACAACAATTGCAAATATAAAAGGGCGGACACATAGGACTCTAGCTTAGATATTTTTAAAAGCTCTTTGTCAGAAGTCTTATATTTCGTCGACGTAACAACTATTTGTTCCTTGCGTTTTTCTATTTCCAATTGTAACTCGAAATAGTTCTCCCTAACCTTAGATCCAGCACCTGGTTGATAACAATTATAATGTACAAGTGGCTCATTTAAATAAGCACAGGTAGCAGCAACGGATAAATATTTTAATACAAATAAATAATCTTCGGCATAGGGCAAGCCTTTCGGAAAAACGATGTCATTTTTAGTAATTAATTCACGTTTATACAATTTCCCCCATGGTGCACAACCGCGACGATTTGCGATATAAAATCTATATAATAAGTCTGCAGATGCAACAGGATTAAAAGCCTTATTAACATAATCAATATATGTTCCACTGATTTTTTCTACATACCAGTCTGAAAAACAATAGTCAGAATTTGTAGCTTCTAAAACGTTTACCATTTTTTCTACACAATCTTTTTCGAGCCAATCGTCAGCATCAACAAACATTATATAATCTCCCGAGGAAACAGAGATACCATGATTTCTTGCAACACTGACACCACTGTTTTCCTGTTTTACATACTTTATAGTATCATTCAATTTACTCATACTATATATTATTTCTTCACTATTATCCGTACTTCCATCATTAACAATAATAACCTCAATATGATTATATGTTTGTTCAAGAATACTGATTACGCAACATTCTATTGATTTTTCTGCATTATAGACTGGAATTATTAGAGAAACTATACTATTCATAACTTTGATCCCTATTCTTCAATCTGACTTTTTTTTTGCAGTATTTATAAATGACCATAATAAAGCAATATATAAATAATGGGTCCCATACCGCATCTGTAATGTAACCTCTCGTGTATCGCATAATGTAGTATAAAAATGAACACCATATTGCAAGTTTAGTTGGATTATTTAATAATTTAATTAATTTATTCTCGTAATTTAATGTCAGCTTTGCAAAAAACAATACGAAGATAATACTGAACCAACCGAAATTCCACCACCACTCTGCAATAGATGACCCTCCCATACTAGCTACACTTGAATTCAGTAATGCTCCTCTTTCAGGCATGGATAAATAATCAGCAAATACTGCATAGTGGTTTAATGGTGTAGCAATGCTTAGCTTTAAACCATTACTTATTGAAACAAAAATTCCAGAAATATATGTTAATCCGAATAGAAAACTACCAGTATCAGGCACAGCTAGTTGCATCTGAATAACTGCTTTTATTGTACCTCCCATTTCGTACATCATATCAACAATTGGATTCGCTTCTAATACCAAGTATTTCACTTGATCCCAAAAATTAGTATCCACACTCATTTTCCTAGTTTGTGTTACGATAGTCATAATATACAGCCCACCATACACTAAAGCTAGGTGTACTATTCTAACTTTTGGTTTGAAATAGAAAAAGTACATAACCAAAATTGGTGCAATTGTTTGAATTGTGTTGCCTTTTCGCCCTGTAAAAAACATAAATATAGTATAGTATGTAATAATTGGAACCATTATCATTAAAAACTTTCTTTTGTTGTTTTTATAACTAGCCATTATGAGTAAGATACTTGGTAAAAATAATTTTGTAAACCACCCTAATGGTATACCATGAAATGAAGTATCAGCAGACATTGTCCCACTATAACCCTCTACTATTTTTGCAGTTACTTGAGCATAATTAGTATACAGCATAGGTAAAACTGTTATGAAAAACAATGTTATTCCAATTCCCCTACAAATTTTAGTTTCCACTAAATCCTCACTTGTTTTTTCTTCCACAGTACTACTCTTTTTAGTGAAAAACAAAATTAACCCAAATACATAAAAAGTAATTACTACATTTGAAAAAAACAAAGCATTAAAGCTATTTTGATTACCATACCTGTAGAGCATAATGTAAGGATTATATTCATGCAATTTAAAACCCATTACGACTACAAGGGATACGTGAAATAACCACATACTCAATAGAATAAAAAAGCTTGGAGATATTAACCTAAACTTTAATATTTTCCATACAACTATATAGTAAATAACAAGAACGATTGAAACTATGGCCATTCTATATTCCCAACCATTAGTCACGCCATTTAAATCAAAATAAAGATATCTCCACATTAAAACTAGGATAAAAAACCCTAATAAAATTAAACTAATTTTTTCACCTGTTAACTTTGCCATTAAATATTTCTCCATTTATATAGGATTATTAACGTATTCTTGTGCTCCTTTATAAGAAATCACCTTACCTGGAATACCGACAACAATAGCATTGTTATCTACTGACTTATTTAGAACACAGTTCGTTCCAATGCCAACATTGTTGCCTACCACAATACCGCCAATTATCTTTGACCCGGGGGCCATGTACACATTATCACCAATGGTAGGGAATTCTTTTTTTCCATTTTTAATTACCATCCCAACTGTACAACCTTGTGATATAGTCATGTTTTTACCAACCTTTTGAGGTGATAATACTATATTGCTAATATGAAAAATTAACAATCCAGGGCCTATATCCGCATTGTATGAAATATCATATCCATACTTGTATTTGTAATGCTTAAAAAACACCAGCGCTAATGGAAATATACTGTACTTTGTAAACTTTCTTTTTTTAGCGAAAAAACATATTCTTAACCAAACTGAAAACCTAAATCCTTCTGCATTAAAATATTGTTTAATGAAACTTTTCAGCCCTGTATCTCCGCTATATCTGTATAAGTCAGCCTTAATAAAATCAAAACATTTCACACCTAATTTCATCTCCTAAAGTATAATGGTGTATTTCATTCCATATATAGGATTCATATAGTCTAGCTGCCGCTTCTGTAGTAAACCCCCTATTAAACATAGAATTTACAAGTATATTTTTATCAGGACTCTTTACTTTTGACATTTTAAGAATTGCATCAATCCATGCACCTTCTCCATCTTCCAACGGAAGGGTTTGAACAAGCCCTAATTGCATATTCACCTCATCTGTAACTTTTGATGAAATTACTGTTGGAATACCAGCTGCTTGAGTTTCTACAGTTACAGTTGGGAGCCCTTCGAAATGGGACGGCAATACCGTAACATCCATGATTTGGAACAATCTATGCACATCTTCACGCCTACCCAAAAAAAGTACAACATCACTACAGCCATTTTTATCTATTTCAGCTTCAATTCGTTCTCTTTCTTTTCCAACGCCAATAAACAACCATTTAAATTGAATATTGCGTTCTTTCATTTCTTTAATTATTTCCACCATGAATTCGTGATTTTTCTGATAACCGAATTGCCCAATATGCCCTATAACTAAAATATCTTCTTCAATTTTCAAAGCTTCTTTCATTTTTACCTTTTCATTACTAGAAAGTGTTATTGAAAACTTGTTTACATTTATACTGTTTGGTATATGCATCACTTGATGTTTTTTTACTACTTTTTTGCCAAACAGATACTCAGAAGCCATCTTACTACAAGATGCAAATTCATCAGCCGCAATATTTGTAATCACTCTTGATCCTATCATCTTTAATTTGTTATACCAAATTTCGCTACCTTTATCCGAGGCCACATGTGCATGTAAGATAATCCTTTTTATACCACAAAGTCTTGATAGTAAAGAAAAATACAAACCTTTATAACCAATTATGTGAATATGGACAGCATCATAGGGACCATTCTCGCTCAAAATCGAGCAATATTCTTTAATACACCTAAAAAGTGAGGTTTTGTTAATCCTTGTGAGTGTAAATAACTTCCCTTTTTTGCTCTGAATTTCATTGCAAAAATCTTCACTGTATTTGGAAAAGCTGGCGACGTCAATTAATACCCTGTGAGTATCAATTGAATTAACTAAATTACGCACAGTAGAAGAAATTCCGCCTCCATATCCAGGAATAATATGCAATACTTTTTTTGGATTCATAATCACATCACCTAATTTTTAATAATCGATTCAAAAAAATCTAGATGTTTTCTAGCCATCTCTTCAATGGTATATTGCTTAGCAATTTCTAAGCTGGTAATGCTAGATTTTTCATTTATCAGCCACGAAAACTCAGTTATTGCATTTTCTAGTTCCTTTGTATCGTTTGGTTTTATCAATAGACCATTTTTATCCTTTTGAATCATCTCTATACCTGCCACACATTTATCTGTTGTAATTACAGGTAATCCGTACGCCATAGCCTCATTAATCACTAACCCCCAAATATCCTCTCTTGTTGGTAACACGAATAAATCTGCGGCTTTATAATATTTAGAAACTTCCTCCTTATTCATGAAGTCTAAAAAATGAACATTTGTTAAGTTCATATCCTTCTGCATTTGAATATACTCTTGGGTCGGCTTTCCCCCTACTATATATACGCCAATATTTTTATCGAGCTTTTCACAGGCCTTAAGGAGAACATCATAACCTTTACGATATATGAACTGTCCTACCGTGAGAATCATCTTTTCTTCAGAAATATTTAGCTTCTTCCGTATTGATACCTTCTCATCTATTGTTAATGGCTCTGCCAATATATCCGCTTTATAAATTGAAGTAAATGGATAAACGTAGGTTTCATTTACGTTCGCCCCGTAATATGCCAAATACTCTGTAGTGATTTTACCAGTACTAAGCCACGCTTTTGCAGAGCTAATAAAATACTTTTTAAGTTTTGAAAGAATGAGACCTTCTTCTTTTATCAAACCACCGTCTGAACTTATAATATAAGGGATATTTTTCTTATTCATATATACCTGTGCAAGCATCTGAGGTATTGTTGAATATACTCCCATAATAATTAAATCGTATGTATTATGCTTAAGATGCTTTATAATACCAAAAGAAATCTTTTTATCCCTAACGTTTAATCCTTTCAAATACATAAACTTAAAGTTTTTAAATTCGTTTTTCATCCAGCTATTATCTCTGTAGCTTACATTCTCCATTTCAAATAACACTGTTAAATCGCAAAATTTTCCTAATTCTTCAAATAATTGAACTTTGTAAGGTGCTGGAACAGTTGTTATGTATAAAACTTTCATCCTATCCCTCTTTTTTCCGTCACAAGTTAATGCAGTACTCTTCAATATCTTTTTCACAGTTAATTTTTCTCGTGACATATACTTCGTTTTTAGCAGTCAAGGATCTAAATTCTTGATTACCCATTACTATTAAACTATTAACTATATTTACGAAACTTTCTCTATCGGAAAGGTCTTCTACATACCCTCCGTTTCCATGATAATCATCCCAAGGAGTTACCCCTTTACTTAAAAGAGGTAGACAATTATTCATCATGGCTTCTACAATAACATGACCATAGTTTTCTCCCAAAGTCGGAAAGAAAAAAGTATGATATTGTTCAAATATATGATTAATTTCTGAATGTGGTACTTCACCTTTATAAGTGATTTTAACATTATTTGGAATACCTTTAATCACTGCTTCACACTCAAGCCAATATGCTCTATCTTCCATAGGTCCGTAAATATCGAACACAACGTTTCCTGTTTTAATCTGTTTTAAAATTTCTAGCGCATATTTCAGGTTCTTCTTTGGAAATATTCTAGATATAAAGACCATACGAAGTTCTCCAGGCTTTTTATCTAAAGCAGCAAGTTTCGGTATATACTTAGTGGGTAAGTTTGGAACGGTAAATGTATTGGCGTTCTTAAATTTCACTTGAATATCTCTTTCTTCCAAATCACTAGTAGCGTGCCACAGCAATTTACTATACAGCCCAATTAACTTACATAAAAAAATATATGTATATTTTTTCAGTTTTTTGTTTTCTAAACCGCCGGTAAAATCCCCACGTGGAGTAAGAATAACTTTACTTTTCTTTAGTTGACCAAGCCTTCTCAACAGTAACGGCTTAATTGTAAAAATTGGAGAAAAGAAACCGTTAAGATACAACACATCAAAATCAGTTTCATTTAAAATTTTCTTAAATCCACTTAAAGTTTGGCTGTCCTGACTCATGTAAAAAACCTCGGCAGAACCTACCTGATTCCACTGATTGATTTTAATATTTTCATATGAGCTTTCTGCTTTGAAATCTCTATCGGATGTTAATACATAGAAATCAAATTGATCTGCAAGATTTTCAACCATATTTGCACATGATTGAATCGGTCCACCGCCCTTATACCCTGGTAGATACTGTCCGTTTAATATCAACACCTTTTTTTTCATAGCTTTTCTCCCTTTTATGCTTTTAAGTCCTCTTGCGGCTTAATTTTCTTATCAAATTTTTCACATTCATACATTTTGGCATCTACTAAAAACCTATACCAATATGCCTGTAAAAAATGAAATATCCTACCTTCAGGTCCATCAAGAAATCCCAGTTTAATGTAATACCTATAAATAAAATATATATGCGCTCTAAAAAATTTGGGTAACCCGTAATACCCTTCATTCTTAACTAAACGCTTCATCTTAGCCTGTTTTGTTGATTTACTGTTCTCTAACAAATTTTCTTCATTTAGAGCTTTCTCAACTGTTAACTGGTGGTCTAATACTTCACGGTTGCTATACCAATTATGTTTATTTGTCCACCATTCCAGATCTTTTGTATTATTATCTATCAAATCGTTTTTGAACTTCACAGTCTGACCCTCAGATAAAATCATGTGTTCATCCATAATTTTTTGTTCACACATAGCTTTTCCTGTTCGAAAAATACGTAGCAACAGCTCAGGATATCTCCCACCGTGTTTAATCCAACGTCCCATGAAGTAAACTCGTCTCCGAAGTATTACACCGCTAACTTGTGGTCCTAACTCTGGTAATTTAATATTAATTTCTTGTACTAAATCTTCCATTAATTCTTCATCTGCATCCATTCTCATGGACCATTTTGTAGTGATATTAGTTTTTGTTAATCCCCAGTTAAGTTGTGTCGCATAATCTGTCCACTTGTTTTGATAAAAATCTAATCTACTTCCAATTTTTAAGAGTTCTTTATTTAACTCATTACATAATCTTTCAGTTCCATCAGTGCTGAAACTATCCACAATTACAAAACGTTTAGCAAGTCCTTGAAACGACTCTATACATTTCCTTAGATTTTTTTCTTCGTTTTTTGTAAGTATTACTACTGTAAGGTCTACCATAAAAATCCCTTTCTAAACATAGATTATGGCTATATCTTTAAACTGTTAAGTTTTTGCTATAACTTTTTGATAACTTTAGCTGGATTGCCTACAATTACACTGTTCTCTTCGAATTTCCCACTAACAACTGCTCCCGCGCCTACCACACAACCGTCTCCCAATACAGTCCCTTTCAAAATTAAAGCATTGCAACCAATAAAGCAGTTTTTACCTATTACAACTGGTTTTGTACCAATTTTTTCTTTTATATCAGCATTTCTTGCTTCAATTTCAATAGGATGAAAATCGTTGTCCAAAATCTTAGAATTCCCACCTATATTAGTATTCTCACCTATAATAATTGACTTTCTTGCATAGATTGTAGCCCCTGATATACCTACATTATTGCCAATACGAATTTCAGCCTGTGGTGTTCTAGTTACGATAATAGTGCGTTGGTACAGTCCTACCAAATTTGAAAGAAATGAAGACTTAATGGTCACATTGTCTCCAATTATTAACTTTGCATTTGACTTATTGAAAATCACGGGAACCCCCTTTAGCAACAAACCTTTACCATATTTAATTTTCATTAACTTCATTAAAAGCTTAAACCAATTACTATTCATTTTTTAGGGTTCCCTTTCTAACTATTCAAATTTATCAGCATGACTTAACTTCTTTGATATATTTATTTATAGAGACATTTTTAGTTAAATTTTCAACCAAATAAGCCCTTCCACGTTGACTCATATCACTAGTAATACTAGTTTCTTTTTCATCCAGATACTTTTGAATTAATGTCTCAACCATTTTGTAATTGCCAGGTTCAGTCACATATCCACAGTGCGTTTCTTCAATAATCAATCGTGCCTCTGATCCTTCTTCCAACGCACCTAGTATTGGTTTTCCAGCAGCAATAATTCCGTATAATTTACTCGGAACCGATACACCTTTAATTCCCTTAGCATTTAAGCACCAATGAACATCACCAGCATTTAAACTATAAATTAAATCCGATTTATCTTGGTAAGGAATAAATGTTACATTTTGAAGATTATTTTTCTTTTTGTATTGAACTAAGTTTTCTCGAATAGTCCCTTCTCCTACAAAGGCAAAAACTACATCGTCTCTATCTTTAAACTTTTCTATAACATTCATCAAGTTTTCAAGGTCATAATAAAGTCCCAAGTTACCTGAATACATAATAATAAACTTATCTTGTAAGCCATACTTCTTTTTAAAGGCTACTACTTTTTCATGATCTGCTGGTAAAGGGTAAATTTCTTTTTCATCAATCCAGTTGTTGATAAACGTATGGTTAGGTACTTTTCTGCCTTTAAATCTGCCTTTTAGTGTTTCAATCATATCCCGTCCAACAACAATTACCTTATCAGCTTGTTTGCAACTGAACTTATCAAACCACATCATAGCTTTTAAAATCAGCTTATTTTTACTATATCCAACAGCCATCGTTTGTTCTGGATTGAAATCTTGAATATTATAAATATATTTAGCTCGCTTCATCCATTTACCCCAAACACCAAGCAATCCACCTAGGATAGGTGGCTGAGAAATAGAATATACATAGTCCATTTTTCCAACCTTAAAGGTAGCAATCATCGCTCCGATAAAATATGAGAGAATGTTTTTAACTCTGCTTATCTTATTGCTCTTAGAAAATTCCGGTACACGAATACGAATAACATTTACGTCGTTAATTTCTTCTTTATAAAACATTTTCTTTTTATATTCGTCAGCAACTTTTCCAGTGTAAGATGGCACTACACAGACTATCGTTATATCAAATTCGTCAATCATTCCTTCTGCTAACTCTCTTAGGATCTGACCTGTCGAAGCTACATCTGGAATATAATAATGCGCGTATATCAATAGTTTTTTCTTATCAGTTTTCACCTTTTCAATCATAGAATATCTCTTTCCTATCTGCCTGAGGCTACACCTACTAACTTAAAAAGGAACTGCTTTACTAGCCTCTATATATTATTTATAAACTGTCTTTAATTTCTCGAGCCTGTTACTGCAATATTCTAAAACGTCAAAAAGAGCACTCCTCTCCTGTTTTTATGTAATGAGTACATTAAAACTGAAAGGAGTTAGCTCCTCCTAACAACTATATATTAATCTGAATGAGTCATCGATTCTAATTAAAAAATCAATCAAACATTACCTTAATTTTCTCTTCACTTTCAACTTTCTTCATATCCGCTTCAACCATAATACGAACTAGTTCTTCAAATGAAGTCTTCGTTGGATTCCACTCTAGTAACGTTTTCGCTTTAGTTGGATCACCTAATAATTGATCCACTTCTGCAGGTCGGAAGAACTTAGGATCGATTTCTACAATCACTTCACCCGTTGCTTTGTTTGTTCCTTTTTCTTCTAAGCCTTCACCGCTCCACTCAATTTCAATACCTGTGTGTTTGAATGCAAGCTGTACAAATTCACGTACTGAATGCATTTCACCAGTCGCAATAACAAAATCTTCTGGTTTATCGTGCTGAAGAATTAACCACATGCATTCTACATAATCTTTGGCGTAACCCCAGTCACGTAAAGAATCTAAATTTCCTAGCGTTAATTTTTGCTGTTTACCTTGTGCGATACGTGAAGCAGCAAGCGTAATTTTACGAGTTACAAACGTTTCACCGCGGCGTTCTGATTCATGGTTAAATAAAATTCCATTTACTGCAAACATATTATAAGATTCACGGTAGTTCTTTGTAATCCAGAAGCCGTAAATTTTCGCTACGCCGTATGGAGAACGCGGGTAGAAAGGTGTTGTTTCTTTTTGTGGTACTTCTTGAACTTTTCCGTACAGTTCAGATGTAGAAGCTTGGTACACACGCGTTTTATCTGTAAGGCCTAAAATACGTACAGCTTCAAGAATGTTTAATGTACCTTTTGCATCAACATCCAATGTGTACCCAGGCATATCAAATGACACGCGCACATGTGATTGTGCAGCTAAGTTGTAAATTTCATCTGGCTGAATATCACCAATGATACGTGTAACGTTTAGTGAATCTGTTACGTCACCATAGTGAAGGTGAAAGTTTGAGTTATTTAATAATGCGCTTGCTGCTTCTTCTGTTAAAAGATCTTCTAGACGCTCTTGGTTATAAGAAGAACTGCGACGGATTAATCCGTGCACTTCGTAACCTTTTTCTAGTAAAAATTCTGCTAAGTATGATCCGTCTTGTCCTGTTACACCTGTAATTAATGCTGTTTTCATCATATCCTCCATGTATATCGAGCGTTATTGTTTATTTAATTGAAAGGTCTTTAATTATTTAGCTGCAGCTAGTTCGTTATCTAAAAACCATTGATACGCTTTTTGAAGACCGTCTTCTAAAGCTGTTTCTGCTTTCCAGCCGAGACCATTCAGCTTTGTTACGTCCACTAGTTTACGAGGCGTGCCGTCTGGTTTTGATGTATCAAATTGAATGTCTCCTTCATAACCTACAACTGCTTTTACTTTTTCACCAAGCTCTTTAATTGTAATATCTTCTCCCACACCAATATTAACAATTTCATTGCCTTCATATGTATTCATTAAGAATAAGCACGCATCTGCCAGATCATCTGAATAAAGGAATTCACGTTTTGGTGTGCCTGTTCCCCACATTTCAACAAACGGCGCATTGCTTTCTTTCGCTTCGTGGAACTTGCGAAGCAGTGCAGGAAGAACGTGTGATGTATGAAGATTAAAGTTGTCGTTTGGACCGTACAGGTTAGTTGGCATAGCTGAAATATATTTTGTACCATATTGACGATTGTAAGATTCACACATTTTAATACCGGCAATTTTAGCAATCGCGTACGGCTCATTTGTTGGTTCAAGCGCACCTGTTAATAAGTATTCTTCTTTTAAAGGCTGAGGCGCTAGTTTTGGATAGATACATGTGCTTCCCAAGAACAATAGTTTTTCTACGTTATTACGATATGCTGCATCAATGATATTTGATTGAATTAACAAATTATCGTGAATAAATTCCGCTGGATATTCATTGTTTGCTACAATTCCGCCTACTTTAGCTGCTGCTAGGAAAACAAATTCTGGCTTTTCTTCTGCAAAAAATGCGTCGACTTGCGGTTTGTTTCGTAAATCTAGCTCAGCGCTTATGCGATATACTAAATTGTTATAGCCTTTTTCCTGTAATTTTCGTACGATAGCTGAACCAACAAGTCCTCTGTGGCCAGCTACATAAATTTTTGAATTTTTGTTCATTTTAAGACACCAGCTTTCCTTTGGTTAATAAGCATTTTTTGAACCAAACAGCAATAGAACCGTTCGGCATATAATCGTAATATCCGTCTTTAAAGACCGTGTTGTCATATACGTTAAATCTAATTCAACCATTTCTTCAAAACCAACGTTGCTTCTTCCGCTGACTTGCCATAACCCTGTACACCCAGGCGTTACGAGCAGACGCTGTTTTTGGTATTCTGTATATTCATTGACTTCTCTTACAAGCGGCGGCCGTGGCCCTACTAGACTCATATCACCTTTTAACACGTTTAATAACTGAGGAAGTTCATCAATACTTGTTTTTCGAATAAATCTTCCTATCTTCGTTACTCGAGGGTCGTTTTTCATTTTAAACATGGCACCCGTTGCTTCATTTTGCTGAAGTAACTCAGCTAGCTTAGCTTCTGCATCTGATACCATGGAACGAAACTTGTACATGTTAAATTCTTTGCCATTTTTACCTACACGCTTCTGTGAAAAGAAAATCGAACCTTTTGGATCTTCTATTTTAATTAATAGACCAATCACAATAAAAACAATTAATAGTACAAGCAGTCCTGCTAAAGATCCAATTACATCAATACATCTCTTAGAAAAAAGGTAGCCCTTCCTGTTATTCGGGCTCACTCTTTTCTCAGCAGGGGGTGCTTGGACAGCAGCTTCTGTTTTTGGTTCAGCAATCACTGGCAACTTCATTCACCCCTTCTAATCACTCAACAGTTACTTTATTGTCCGCTTCTTTTTTCACTAGATTATCCATAATCTCTAGTAAACTTTCTTTTAACTCTGGGTGCTGCAGTGCAAATTCAATCGTTGTTTCAATAAATCCTAGCTTTTCTCCAACATCGTAACGTTTGCCTTCAAAATCATATGCAAATACACGCTGAATTTCGTTTAACTTTTGAATGGCATCGGTTAATTGAATTTCACCGCCGGCTCCTACTTCTTGCTCTTCTAAAAACTTAAAGATTTCAGGAGTAAATACGTAGCGTCCCATAATTGCTAGATTTGAAGGGGCCGTTCCTGCTGATGGTTTTTCAACAAATGTGTTAACTTGATGGCGGCGGCCGTCATTTGAAATTGGATCAACAATTCCGTATCGATGCGTTTGATTATCAGGCACTGTTTGAACGCCGATTACTGAAGACAACGTTTGTTCATATTCATTCATCAGCTGACGAAGACATGGTGTTTCGGCTTGTACAATGTCATCGCCAAGCAGTACAGCAAAAGGTTCGTCACCAATAAATTTACGTGCACACCATACCGCGTGTCCTAATCCTTTTGGTTCTTTTTGGCGAATGTAATGAATTTCTACGTTCGATGATTGCTGTACTTTTTCTAAAATATCGAACTTCTCTTTTGAAACTAGATTATTTTCCAGCTCAGGCGCAAAATCGAAATGATCTTCAATTGCTCTTTTGCCTTTACCAGTTACGATAATAATATCTTCGATTCCTGAGGCAATCGCTTCTTCAACGATGTATTGAATCGTTGGCTTATCAACAATTGGAAGCATTTCTTTTGGCATCGCTTTTGTAGCTGGGAGGAAGCGTGTTCCGAGTCCAGCTGCTGGAATAATTGCTTTTTTTACTTTTTTCATCAATTCATCATCCCTCATTCTCTCTTTTTATTTACTGATTTAGGTATGTACGAGATGTAAATACTTATGAAAGAGCTGTACACATACA
>Ga0268255_10000598_pt1 | contig 24141 bp, 27 predicted proteins | sample AgamicOrMarz_FD_200256 | JGI IMG/M metagenome (GOLD analysis project Ga0268255, IMG submission 200256) | Agave microbial communities from Guanajuato, Mexico - Or.Ma.rz (v2) (version 3) | ecosystem: Host-associated > Plants > Phyllosphere > Phylloplane/Leaf | place: Guanajuato, Mexico...
CAGCGATGCATCGACGCCATGCTCGGTTACAACGACGCTCGCGACTGCGAGTATGTGCTCATAGTTTTTCTTCGCATCAGCTCGCATATGATTCCTCCTTGACAAACGGAACAGTGCTCCGTATAATGATAAATGGAACAGCGCTCCGTTTAAGTGGAGCACTGCTCTAATAAGGATAACACATGTGTGTGAAAGGAGAAAGCGATGTCTACAAACACAATGAAGGCAATTCGGCAGCACGAATTCGGCGGCCCTGAGGTACTGCGTCACGAGGAGGCCCCGCTTCCCGAACTGAAACCTGGGGAAGTACTTGTCCGCGTTCACGCGGTTGGCATCAACCCCCCCGACTGGTACCTGCGCGAGGGGTATAAAGATCTTCCTCCTGAGTGGCAGCCGGCGGTGTCCTTTCCCTTAATTCTGGGTTCGGACATGTCGGGCGTCGTCGAGGCGGTAGCCACGGATGTGCAAGGCTTCTCCATCGGCGATGAAGTTTTCGGCATGGTTCGCTTTCCTAGCATGGGGGAGAGCGCTGCTTATGCCGAGTACGTTACCGCACCAGCGTCGGATCTTGCACTCAAACCTGCTGGCATCGATCATGTGCACGCTGCAGGGGCGCCGATGGCAGGTCTCACCGGCTGGCAGTTCCTGATCGAGTTGGGGCACAATGAAGCGAATCCGTTTCAACCGGAGTCGCATCGCCCTCTGCCACTCAACGGCAAGACGGTACTCGTCAATGGTGCCGCGGGGGGTGTGGGGCATTTAGCAGTGCAACTGGCTAAATGGAAGGGGGCACATGTCATCGCGGTGGCATCGGGCAAGCATGAGTCGTTCCTGCGCGAGCTCGGTGCCGACGAATTCATCGACTACACCAAGAGCCCTCCCGAGGACATCGCCCATGACGTTGATCTCGTCCTCGATACCCTCGGTGGTCCAACAACCGGTCGTTTCTTGCGTACGCTCAAGCGTGGCGGCGCTTTGTTCCCAGTGTTCATAGGCTTCTCCGACGCCGAGGAGGCCGCAAAGCTGGGCGTCACGGTATCGATGACCCAAGTGCGCTCAAACGGCCCGCAGCTAGTGGAATTAGGGCGTTTGCTCGATGCCGGGACGGTTCGTGTCGCCATCGACAGCACGTTTCCACTTGCCGATGCTCGCAAGGCGCACGAACGAGCCGCCCGTGGGCACATCCAAGGCAAGATCGTGCTCACGGTTGTGTAAGGATGACAGCTCGAATGATTATCACACTCCTAGTGGAACGGCGCAAAACTATGCGGCGTTCCACTAACGAGGACCGCGAATGAGCTTTGGGAAAATTTGCTAACTTAATACGATATACAGAGTTAGTTTACATAAAGCTGATTATGTCTAGTTTCACTTTTCGGCATATCATTAAGTAATGATGAATGTACTTTATTAAAAATAGTTTTATCATTTATCTATATTGGAGAAAAATACAAGAAAAGCCCTCAAAATTAATTGAGGGCTTTTCTTACATGTGTGGTTGATCATAGCTGCTTTTACTAGTTGATAAAAGTGAAATATATACATGTACATATCTAAAATATAGTATTAGGTTATAATTTGTCCAATCAAAAGGTAAGCAAAATAAAAAGCTACCTCGGCATTGGCAAGCGAGGTAGCTTTTCGTCAGGGTTTACACGTATAAAACGTATTAAATCAAGTTCAAACAGATTATAGCACATTTTTGCTAAAAATACTATATTCTTCCGCATAAGCATATGTATAAAAGGTGGGCTTTTCATACATTAAAATCTCTTTGGTTGTGCTCCTAAACGTTAGTATATCAACGATGTATAAAAAGCTGCATAAAGCAGAAATCGTAACCTCATCAGAATCCTTGCCTACCAAGGGTTCTTTTTTTGTATGTGTACCGGAAAGAGACATTATGTTAACTAACTTTGTATATCTTATACAGGTTAAAAACAGAAAAAACTACTGGGCCTGAAACCAGTAGTTCTTCAAATAGCGCAAATGGAATCGAAATGATGCTTTATTGAATCTTGAGTAGTTTGCCCAAATTCCAAATATAAATCCTTTGTTTTATATATTAAATTTAAGTAAAGGGAGGGATTTGAAATTTTTTATTATGAAGTAATTTGTATAAGTTGCAGAAAAAAATTCAAAGTATATGAAGGCACATTGAAATATAAGCTAGTTAAAGAGAATATGAAAGGGAAATACACTTGTGAAGATTGTGGGCATAAGATACGTCTAGAAGCTATAAAAAATTTTTTTAATAGGTAAATAGATTTTTTGATAATCCATGATAAACCTACATTCTTTAAGCTTAACTAAACAATTTTTTCAAAGGCCTTTTTATTTCCGATAATGATGATTATGGTAACTCGTTGTTCATATCGTATACAAAATTTCTTTCGCAGGAATTCAATTATTTTATAACGAATTATTAGAGGGGTTTTATACAAGAAAAAGGAGGAATTAGCGTGAGAATAAATATTGAAGAGTACGAACTTCCTTATATAGATTCAGGTCCTTACGGAATTACTACGGGTAAAGATGGTGCGCTATGGTTTACTCAACATAAAGCGAATCAAATAGGTCGAATGACTGTTGATGGTAAATTAACGCATATTGATCTTCCTACTGTCAATGCAGGCGTTCTATCTATCACTTCTACAGCTCAGGGTGATATATGGTTTACTGAAAATAGGGTGAATAAAATCGGAAAACTAACAATAACAGGAGAGATTATGGAATATGTCCTACCTAACCCAGATTCAGCACCTTTCGGAATAACTGAAGGACACAACGGAGACATTTGGTTTACAGAAATGAATGGAAATAGAATAGCACGAATTTTACCATCAGGTGAAATAATCGAACATGATCTACCCCGGCCTGGTTCCTACCCTTCTTTTATTGTGGAAGGTTCTGATAATGCTTTATGGTTTACTCTAAATCAAAGTAATCAAATAGGTCGTATTACGCTAGAAGGAGATGTGACTACATATAATTTACCGACGGAAAGGGCTGGTCCTGTAGGCATTACGAATGGACCAGATGGTGCACTTTGGTTTGTAGAAATTAACGGCAATAAGATTGGAAGAATTACTACTTCTGGGGTTATAAGCGAGTATCCTATTCCTACTCCGAATGGCCGTCCACATGCAATCGTAACGGGTCCCGATGATGCTTTATGGTTTACTGAATGGGGAAGCAATCAAATCGGTCGTATTACAGTGAATGGGAAAATTACGGAATATCCTATTCCTACAAAGAATGCGGAACCCCATGGTATTGTAGTCGGATCCGATAAAGCCTTATGGTTCGCAGAGGAATGTAATAAGTTAGGTCGATTGAGTTTTGGCCAAAAACCATGAGAGGCAGTGAATATTTATGGAATCAAATAAAGCACACGGCCCAAATCCTACAGATAAATATCCTATTAAGGGAAATAATGTTGTACAATTCATTAAAAATACAACAACTAGGCCAAATATCATTGTAGGCGATTATTCTTATTACGATGCAAGAAACGGAGAATCCTTTGAAGATCAAGTATTGTACCATTATGAATTTTTTGGTGATCAACTTGTTATAGGGAAATTTTGTGCCATAGCCCCCGGCGTAACGTTTATTATGAATGGAGCTAATCATAGGATGGATGGCTTCTCAACGTATCCGTTTAATATTTTTGGAGAAGGTTGGGAGAAACACACACCCACGTTAAATCAATTGCCTTTTAAAGGAGATACGATAATTGGAAACGATGTCTGGGTTGGGATGGATACGGTCATTATGCCTGGGGTTAATATAGGTGATGGTGCCATTGTAGCAGCCAAATCAGTTATTACAAAGGATGTAGAACCCTACACGATTGTTGGAGGAAATCCTGCACAGAAAATCAAAGAACGTTTCCCAGAACAAATTATTAATAAATTACTAGAAATTCGATGGTGGGATTTAAATATTGAGATTATTTCTGACCATATTGATGTAATAGTAAATGGAGAAATAGAGAAGCTGGAAAAATTAAAAAATCACAATTAAGAGAAGACAACTATCTATAATTCCTATAAGGTTAACTACAATGCGTAGGGTACACTGAGGAGAAAACACAGAGGTTATTTGGTAAATAAAGAGAATTGTATCATGAGGAGGGGATTAAATTGAAACTGCTACAAATCAGACTATTAGTTAATGATTTTAAAAAGAGCACTGAATTCTATAGGGATTTGTTAGGAATTCCAATAAGTTGGTATGAGGAAGAAATGGAGTATGCACTTTTCAATAATGGAGAAACGAAAATCGAGATTTTATCTCAAAATGCCATGGCAGAAGTGATTGGAAAGGAAAATAGGTCTTTAGACGGCGAATCCCAATCTAACTTTTTACTTCAATTTGAAGTAGAGAACGTAGATAAGACCTATGATTATTTAAGAGAAAATGGGGTTGAATTTGTTACTGAACCACACGATCGTAAAGAATGGAGATCACGTATTGCACATTTTCGGGATCCAGATAAGAATCTTATTGAAATATATAAAATGCTGTAATTAATCAGGGAATTTTTCATACTCATTGTAGCTCTGTTTCGATTTATTCGAACAGAGTTATTTGTGCTACTACCGATAATACGTTTTATGGTGCGACAAGAAGTCGCTTTTATATAGTGTGGCTCACGCCACGGGTTTAGACGCAAAAACTATCCCCGTCCAAAACTGCGGGCCTGGTAACGGACTCGTGGGTTGCATGCGGAAATGCGGAAACAGAGAGTCAGTGCACGACTCGGAACACTGCTAGGGGAAGATGAGTATGGTGAACATTAGTGAAGGTTTGTAAGCTTCGTTAGGATTAGCTCAGGATCGTGCACAGATTTGCCTGGGTATTGGCAAGAGGAAAAGCAGATTCACAAAGCTACTGTGACGCGTCCCGTATCTTGCTCGGAGTAAAGAACCCACCTAACCTCGTCGTATCTATAAGATGCGAAACTTGGTAAGCCCTTTGTCATCTGTGTAAACAGTAGGATGACTGTAAAGTCAAACAATGTGGCAGAGGGTAAAGGATATGAGAGAAAGCAAATGTCATTATCTCGAAAGAGAACAGGAAAGCAGGGAACTGTATAACTGGATGGATACTATCGTCCTTACGGACAAGCTCATGATAGGCCCGAAAGGGAGCTGACTTCTCGTTGGTCTCTCGTAGGAACATAAGGTTGTGGCTATCTTCTGACGAAAGAAACGTACTGTTATGTATACCTCCATTTGGAGCGTCGGCGTACGTTTTACTTACCGATATGGTGTGTGATGAGGATACGACAGCAAATGGACCTGCAGTGGGAGGCTTGAGCCGATGTGTCTTGAAAGGGACTCGCACGGTTCTTAGGGGAGGAAGGGGCAGTGATGCCCCTAACTTACCCGACTTAACTAAACGTGTGTAAGACATATAGTTATAAAACAGAAAAGACCTATCTCTTTCCAGTCAAAAGAGGTAGGTCTTTTCCTGACGTAATTAGAAGTTAGTCGTGATGATTTTATACATCTTGAGTAGTTTGCTCAAGTTGTTATTTATTATCCGTATATAGTGGGGGAAGGATATAAATCAATTTCTTCTACTGGTCATTTGTAACATAAGGTCGATAAGAAAGATAATAGCAAAGAGAACAAGGCAAACAATGAAGATCTCACGAAAGCCCATATAAACCTTATTATTCATTTATATTGAATCCACCTTTATATCTTTGAGTAAACTTTTTAGGTTTTCTTAAGTAATAGAATGTTCGAATAAAGGGAAAGTATTCATATCAAATAAAACAACAGGGTTAATCATGCTGATACTCTTAGAATTTACTTCTCATGATGGTGATATAATAGGTCATTTGTCTTAGAGGACATAAATAAAGCTAGCTCATTGAGCTAACTGTAGTTTATTGTTCTTTATTGGATTAAAACTGTTGAGATAGACCTTTTCTTGAGCATACTTGAAATAATATCCCAGTTCATCTTGGTAGATTTTACGAGTAAAGAATCTTTCAAGTGTAGTGTTCTTAGCAGAACCAAAAAAGTGATCTCCTGTATCAGTATAAAAGATGTCAATAGCGTAAATAGAGAAGTCATAAACATATGGAAAGATGTACACAGCAAACTTACTAGTAATACCTTGTTCATACCTCTTGATGTGCTCTGTCTTTTTCACAATCTTTCAACTCCCTTGACTTAAGAATAACAGTACTCTGGAGAGTAATTCATTGTTTTTATATAAAATTAAAAGGAGGAACAACAAACAATGAAATTGTCCCTCCAAAGCAGAAAATGAACAAAACATGCTGCATATACAGTGTTTTGTCATTAATCGACAGTATACCATGAGAACGATGTCCTATAACCTTTGACACACGTATGTATAGAAAATGAAACATCTTGTAGCACTACTGACACATTGTTGATAAAAAAGGCATCATCCCATCATAAAACATGGCATATACAGCCTGAAATAGAAAAGCTACTGTGCCTCAACAGTAGCTTTCCATTTAAAAAAAATAGGTTGTAAATACCGATGTCGGAAGGTATTCGCTTACATTTTGTTCCTGTTTTCTGAAAAATATACTAACAGCAAATGAAAAAACTAACCTATGCGAGTAGGATAGTTTTTTGCAAAAAGAAAAAAGAATTGTACATGGATGGAGTATCCACGCTCTTTTGTAGTTTGCTCAACGTATAGAATGTTATTCATTATTGCAAGTACGCAATGATCTAAAATTGAATATCACATATCGTCTATAAAGGTAAAATCCTTTTTAAACTATCTATGTTGAACAAACCTTAATATTAACAAAATAAAAAGCCACCTCGGCATTGGCAAAGCGAGGTAGCTTTTTTCAGGGTTCACACGTATAAAACGTATAACAAGTACGAAAAGATACTGTAAACAAATAATATCATATTTTTCCATAAAAACTACATTTTATTGAACGAACATATGTAATAAGGTACATATAGTCATTTATGCGCTGATATTCGATAAAATGTTAGTAAAGGGAAGGTGATTAGATGGACGAATTTAAAGATTTACTGTCTTACGGTATTTTAATGAGGCCTACTTCTTATTCAAAATTAAAACTAGCCATAGAAGGGTTAGCATCTGAGGAATGGTTTAGAGATTTATATAAGGTTTCGTCTTACAACACTGTTATTTGGAAGAATAAAGAGATAAGAAAAATCCTTTTAGATTCTCAAAAGGTAAAAATGATAAAGAAAGATCAAAAACATTCAATACAGTTTATTAATCTGGTCAAAGAATTAGCGAAATAAATGATTTCCCCTCTGCTAAGGAGCAGAGGTTTTTTCATACACAAGATTTACGATGACTTACATTGCGTTAAGTAAATGATAAAGTATTTTATTAAATTAATTAATTTCATTATTCACTCTTAATGACGACAAATAGACACTTTTTCTTCAAAATAAATAGTAGTTAAAAGGTTTTATCATTCAATTAATGATATAGATTCTCCATATGTTCTTCTTTTTGCTATCTATAAAATTACTCCATCTTTCTCCTTGGCTAATATAATCATTAAACGTAGCATTTTTCATTACAATATGACCTCCACATTTATCTGCCAATTGTTTAGCAGATTCTTCATCAATGGGAAATGCTAGCGATTCCTCATTAGTAAATTCGTAACTGGATACCTCTTTCTTTTTTACGTTCTTATACGAATGATATACGTAATATAATTTACCTAACTTTATAAAATAGTATGGATACTCTCTGTTAGGCAACTTACTTCCCTCCATTTCTGCATCCTTCAATTGCTTTATAAGTGACTATTATTATCTTACTTGGACTTAAAAAGGTAAAATCCTTCTACGCCAAAGGGTTTCCTTTTCAGGTCTTCCGGAAAGCGTGATTATGTTAAATGTAAATTTATGGAAAACCTTTAGAAATATAGAGTTTTTCTTTTAACTCTTAAACTTCAGCTGTATTGTTCAATTAAAGGGCCATTTTCTGAAGTAAGGATTATTGAGAATATTGGACAGTTATTAATAAGAATTAGAAATTATTCTGAACTTTATATAGTAAAATAAGGAATGCGTTAGATGTAAAAAGGAAACTTAATATGGGGCCCTACGACATAAATAAAGAAGGTGTACTCTGATAGAAGAAATTCAGTTAAATAGTTTAGTATTACAATAGTAATTGGAAGGGGAAGATTAAAATGATTGTTGATTGCCATTTTCATGTAGATGAAACAATGTTGACTCTAGAAAAAATGATAGAGGGCATGGATAAAAATGATATAACTAAAACAGTTCTAATTGCCTCTATGAATGAAACAATGTTTGAATTGGATAGCGCTTTTCAAGATAGTTTACAACACTTTTTCCGGTTTTTAATACTAAATGCACCTCAAATTGGACTTAAAATTTATGATAGTCTAGTAAAGGATGGGTTTTTGAAACTTTATGGAAATTCATACAAGATTTTCACTAAGCCAAGAAATGATATAGTTGCTACTGCAATTGCTAAATTTCCGGAACGATTTCTAGGCTGGGTAGCAGTGAACCCACTGACTCATGAATCAGTGGAAGAAGTAGAATTCTATCTTAATAACCCGCGTTTTATTGGAGTGAAAGCTCATCCGTTCATGCATGAATATAGTATTAAAGCACTTGATCCAATTGCGGCTTTGTGCGAATCAAAAGGCATACCTATGATTATTCATCTATCTTCAGAAGCTGACTCCTATAAATATTTACCTGAAAATTATCCTAAACTAAAATTAATTTATGCTCACGCAGGTCTTCCATTTTGGAAAAAACTATGGAAATACGTTAAGGATCAACCAAATGTATTTGTTGATACATCAAGTGATTATCTTCACCAATCGATTGTAAAGAAGGCAGTTGAATCTTTAGGATTTCGTAAAGTTCTTTATGGTTGCGACGGACCTTATGGAATGAAAAAATTCAATCATTATGACTATTCGGCAAAGAAAAGTTGGATTGAATCACTTCATATTCCTGATAACCAAAAGGAATATATTCTTGGAAAAAACTTTTTAGGATTAATTGATTAATATAGGTATTGTATACCTCGTTGAATTACCAATGTTCTATGCAAGGCCGTACACAAAAATAATGTATAAAAAGTGCACTTTATATATATACTTTACCTCTCTGAAATAGTATCTTTACAAACCCATGGTATGATTTATTTGTAGATTTCATACTACCTCACTCCAATGATAATGGTGAGGTAGCTTTTTATTTTTTTAACAAGATTAATTATCTTCAAGGGGTTTTTCTTTTCCGATTATTTTTGTTGTTAACCAACTTGCTACACCACCTACTGTCATGCCTCCACTAATAGCTAAAATATGATAGATATAGTCCCCCCAATACATATAAACTCCGCCTCTTAAATTTCAGAATTTTTAATTATACTTATTCTACTACTTTTCCAGTGAAAAAATTGTAGGAATTTGGATAACAAATAGTAGTTAGTTATTTTTTCCTCAGGGTATGAATAAACGAGTGATCCTAAAGACTTTTCATAATCAAGTTATGTTGTCTCCTCAGTAACAAGAACGACGATTTTTGTTACCGATAACTCAAAAGTACACTGAATCTCTGACACCTCTAATACTGTTGTAGCAAAAATATAGAACATTATAATTATTTTAGTGTTTTTGTTACATTAATTCATTGAGGATACAATACATAATCTATAGTTAGGATATCCAATGTAGACAGACTAAAAAGATACACCTTTTTAGTCTGTGTAGAATCAAACGATATGACGTCTATTTAGTTAATAAAATAGAACTTTATGAACGTATAAAAAACAATTAACCTTTATAGACTATACGTCATATTCAATTTTAGATCATTGCGTACTTGCAATAATGAATAACATTCTATATATTAAGTAAACTACAAAAGAGGATTTATCCTACCCACATTTTCTTTTTTCTGAAGTACAAAATAAGAAACTACCTTGCTCCCGAGGTAGCTTTTTATTTTGCTTACCTTTTAACTGGACAAATTATAACCTAATACTATATTTTAGATATGTACATGTATATATTTCACTTTTATCAACTAGTAAAAGCAGCTATGATCAACCACACATGTAAGAAAAGCCCTCAATTAATTTTGAGGGCTTTTCTTGTATTTGTCGTCGCTAAGAGTAAATGGTAAAACTATATATTTTATAGGTTAGTTTATGCACTTACTCTTTTATATGAAAGACGTTAATATTGTATTTGAAATAAAATATAAAGTATTTAAAATGTATTTTTATTAAACACTTTATATTTTTTTTGTTTAATTATCATGGATATAGAAATTTCTTGAAGAGGAAAGAGAAGAGAGATTAGGATATGGTTAGAAATGAAATACTTTACGATTTACTTAACGAAAAACGTAATTTCGGTACAAAAAAATCTCTAAGGTATATATCCTAGAGATTTTTTATTATTTAGACTTTAGAAATTCCGTTTAAAAAAGCTAAGAGAAAGGTAATAAAAAAATTTTTTGCTTGTATATCAGACACACATTTAGATTAAAAATTAAAAACCCCTATTAACCATATGCTAAAGGGGTCCTTACTTATTGTTTAAACTTCAAATATGAAGTTCTTATAGAAGAATACAATAAATATGAATATATTTCAAGCCAACCCAATTGTTTATCTACTTGTTGCTACTATTAATAGGTTGATCTATAGATTGTTGGGGCTCAAATAGAGGGGTTTTAATACCGATTAAAGACGCCACAATCGTAAGGATGCCTGCTAAAATAAAAATTAAAGAGACGCTAATATATTCAGCTGCAACACCTGCTAACATTCCACTAATTGGTAAAGCTGAAAAAGCTAACATACGCGTTGAGCTAATTACTCTTCCTAATAAGGCTGATGGTACAATCTCTTGCCTAAGGGTAAACCAATTAATTGCCAATAATGTTACAGAACCGACAATTAAAATTCTACATAATATCAACAAAATAACCGCAGTGTTTGAAAAGGTAAGGATAGTTTGTCCTAAACCTATTATCACTCCACAATAGATAATTATATTTCCTCGCGGTAATTTGTTTAGTTTATTTGCAGCATAGATTGCTACAAATGAACCTAAGGTTTGTAGGGAAAATATCAAGCCAATATACTGTGCCGATAAATGTAGATTATCCTTTAGATGAAACATAAATAATGCTTCCATAGCACCATAACCCACATTAATCAAGAATATGAGAATAGTTCCTATCAAAATTTTTTTAGTATTTATAACGTATTTAACTCCTTCTGCTATCGAATTCATTATAGAACTATTAACTGGATTCTTGCTTTTATATTTCTTAGTTATTAAGCTAATGAATATTCCAGAAAGAAAATACGTAAAAAAATTAAAATATAGTAAGTTATGAGTTCCAACCAAAGCAATTAAAATACCTGCTATTGAAGGGCCAGCAAGGGTTGTAATTGTCTCTGATAATTTAAATAAAGAGTTACCCTGTATTAAATTTTCACCTTCTAAAATTTCTGGTATGACTGATTCAAAACTTGGATGATAAAATGCACTGACAGCTGATATTAAAAAAGCTACCACATATACAATCCATATATCTAAAACGTTTACTGAAGCTGCAAGAGGTATGATAATAATTAAAATGGCTGATAAAATATCACCTAGTAATAAAATGTATTTCTTACTTATGCGATCAGCTAAGGCTCCGCCTAACAAACTAAATAATACTTGAGGTGTAATTTCTAAAACAAATGTTAATGCCATTAAACTTGGTGATTTAGTCAAATCATATACTAATAAAGGCAATGCGATTTGAAAAAAAGACGTGCCCAACTTACTTGTTGTGGCACTCAAAAATAAGCATAAAAAATCTCTATTCTTTAATACTTCATAAGATTTCAATATTTATCCCCCCATAATTATTATTTACCTACTGTTACAGGGGCGGAATGGCAAACTGGACAATCCTCTTTCTTATTCCACTCTGAAATAGGGTAAGTTTGATATGTAAGGAAATTTAATTCCATCATTTTTCCTAATGATGTTGGAGTCTGAATGCCTGTTACTAACCCTAAAAATTCATTTACAATAGCACCAGCCAACATAGCTACATTGGGACTAATCGCAGCATTATTTCTTTGAAAATTCACCTGATGCATACTGTCAAGTTGCTTATTAACTATAACATCACTTTCTATTATGGTTCGTTTATGACACTCTACACACCCAGTTTTTCCAGGTAACATAGAATAAAATCTGCCCCTTGTATTTAGGACTCCACCAGAAACCAATGGCTTTCCTAACTTCACTACAGCTTCATTTACCCAATCCTGTATATGAAGGGTTGGTTTATCGGCCACACAAATTACATAATCACTACCTTCAATATGTTTCATTACATCTTCAGCACATTCTATACGTTTGTTAGTAACATTTAAATTAACATTGGGATTAAAGCTCGATATTCTTTCCTCTGCTAATTCCGTTTTTAACTTATTAATATCTTTTTCAGAATATAACAACTGTCTATTAAAATTACTTAATTCCAAAGTATCAAAATCTAGTGCATTAATGTTATGAAAACCTAATGCAGATAGATGATATAGTATTTGACTACCTAAACCTCCGATTCCGAGCAAAGCAACCTTAGTGTTTATAATAGTTTCTTGCACATTGTACTTGTTGTCCTCTAAAGACGTAAAAAGCGAAAAGTAATTAAGGTTTGCTTTATATCTTTCGAGTTCGTAATCTCCTATAGATTGAGGATTTAAAGAATTATCTTCTAAATATTTCTCTGTATCTAATGCCTTTATCCCATCTAAAACCTCATTTTCTTTTATGTTTGGATACTTTTGTTGAACTAAATGTACTATTTCTTCTATAGAATTTTTTCCGTTGATAAGAGAAATTAAATACTTAATACTTCCATTGGGATCTTCAATAACTCCTGCTACTCCATCTTCTTCACCAATATGGATTTCATCATTTATAAAAAATACAGGAATTGTCTCTTTGAACTTAGGTTTCATTTTCTCCATTTCACTCCATTTCTCTTAATTATTGAAATAGGGAACTATCATATGATAGTTCCCTATATTTACAGACTTGAAGTTTAAACAATAAGTAAGTAGTTCAAATAATTATAGCGTTTTAGCCTGGAATACCGTTTAATACAGCAGCTTTATTAGTTGTTTTTTTAACTTTTACTTTCATAACTAACACCTCCATTTCTTAAAAGATACATTTATAATATTGCATTAAAAAGGAATTTTCAACAAATAAACCCAATTTTTATAATATTCAAACAAAAACAGGTAAATAATCCTTTTCTTCGTTTGTTTTAAACTTGCAAATATTCCATTTATAATATTTTTTCTTGCATATAAAACCAGCATAGATGAGTAATCCAGGTTTCCGAAGTTTTCCATTGAGTAGATATTCTTCTAACTTGTGATTCCGTTAATAACTCATCATACTCATACATCTCTCCTACCACTTTACGTATAATTAAATCTCCTGCAGGTAGAATGTCTTGACGCCCTATACCTCTCATTAGTATTGACTCTGCCGTCCATTTTCCTATTCCTCTATGTTGCATTAAATAGCTACAACCCTCGTCACGGTCCAATAAATATAAGCGACTTAAGTCTAACTCCCCATTTATAATGGCTTTAGTTATTTCATGAATATATTCAGCTTTTCTTTGACTTAGCTTTAGGGCACGAAGTTGGTTTATATTTAACTCCATCACCTTATGGGGGCATAAATCTGTATAATATTCACAGTTATTAATTATTATTTTAGCACCTGTTTTTTCTAATAAACTCTTTTTAATCCCGTGAGCAACTTTTGCACTAATTTGTTGACCGATGATTGCCCATATAGTGGATTCGTAGACACTTCCTAATAAAACAGGTCTAAACCCTTCGTACATTTTTATTAATTTTCCTATCTTAGATTCATTAGCTATAAACTTTTGAGATTTGTCTATATCTTGTTCCAGACAAAATATTGTGATAATTTTCTCCTTTACTAGTTGAACATGATTATTTTTAACTTCTTCACCAATAACGTTAACTTCCAAGTACTTACTATCGATTCCTTCGTCCCTAACTAATACTAGGTACATTCTTCCCCCTATTACAAAAGCTCTACAATATGTGTTTTCAATAACCTTCTCGATTACAAAGGAGGGCGAGTTTTTTATGTATCTTAAAATTAAATCAAAATTATATATGTTTGGTTTATTAATTCTAATTATTTTTTGTCTCATAAGTTCCTCCTAATTTTTAATAAATCTATATTAACAGGCTTTCTTAAAAAATTAATGATTAATTTAAATAAACAGATAATATTTATAAAACTATCCATATTTTTCATTGTAATACTTTGGATATGTTATATTTATAGTAAAATTAAAGGAGTGAGCAAAAATGAATGCGATGAGTTTTATTTTACTAAACTTTGAAGAAGTAAGACGTCGAAGTATAGAAGTATGGATGTCAATACCTCAAGATAAGCTAGACTGGCGCCCTGATCCAGAAGCAATGTCATGTAGGGAGATGATACATCATGTTCTTGAAGGAGAATACCTTTATCATCAAATGTTAGAAAAACCCCTTAACCTTTCTCTAACAGAGGAGCATAATCCTTATAAGCCAATAACATTTAGTTCTGTTGAAGAAGCATTAAAGTTTGCTCAACCATACAGGGAAAAATTTATAGATTTTTTAGGACTCATTGATGAAAAGCAGCTCACAGAGGTAAAAATAGATCGTTCGGAAATGGGATATGTTCGAGAGTTGGGGGACATGTTGTTAAGAGTTGCTTATCATGAATCGGTACATACAGGACAACTTTTAGATTATTTAAGAACTGCTAAAGTTCCACGTCCTTTAATATGGGATTAATTTTCTGATTAATCTCCCGTTGTTTCATTTTTATCTGCTATAAAGAAAGTTCATACAAAGCCATAAAGTTGTTTACTTAAAGGGGGAGGAACCATCGTGAATAATGAAAAGCAGTTACTTAAATTCCTAACGTTTCAACAACTTCACAAAAGACCCTATACTTTTGTTTTGCCTAATGCTTGGGATGTTATTAGTGCTAAAATTTTTGAGAAAAATGGGTTTCCAGCTATTGCTACAACTAGTGCTGGCATAGCAATGTCTTTAGGATATAAAGACGGAGAAAAAATTCCTTTTGATGAAATGCTAGAAGTTGTTAAGAGAATTATTAATTCGGTCGATGTTCCTGTTAGTGTGGACCTAGAGTCTGGCTATGGAGTGTCTACTAACGAAGTAGTAAATAATGCTAAGCAAATCATTCTCGCAGGAGGGATTGGTATAAATTTGGAGGATGGAACAGGGGATTTAGATAGTCCTGTTTTGGATATGTCATTGCAAGTGGAAAGGATATCTGAAATTAGATTACTATCCAAATCGCTAAAAGCCCCATTATTTATTAATGCACGCACTGATTTATATTGGTTAAATATAGGTGATCTAGATTTAAGACTTCAAGAAGCCATTATTAGAGGAAAAGCATATCAAAAGGCTGGAGCTGATTGTATTTTTATTCCTGGGCTATATGACATAGAATCCATTAAAAAAGTTCGACAAGAAATCTCTTGTCCCATTAATCTTTTGTCTGGGCCAAACTTACCTTCTATTAATACATTGTCACAAGTTGGTGTTGAAAGAATAAGTACTGGATCCGCCCCTTTTAGAGCAACTGCTACATTATTGCAAAGAATTACTGAAGACATCCTTTATGATAATAATTTTCAACGATTAATGAATGATAATATGAGTTATAATGCAATAACGGAACTAATTGAGACCCCTAAATAGAATTTATCAATTTTATTTAGCTTGCCTTTATAAAACTGATAGGACTACTGAAATATACAGTAGTTCTTTTGCTGTTTGAACTATATTTAAACAGTTACCATAAAACACATTATCGGAAACCACATAAAAAGAATCACTTCCTTTTATGCAGCTTTTTATACATCCTTGATATAAGGGGATTTCCTTGGATAAGTGGGTAAGATTTGATGTATAAAGCGAGCACGTTTTATGCATATGGCTAATCAAAAAAATATAGTATTTATAGAAAAATGTGTTATTATTTATTTACTAATATTTTTCTACCTCATGACAAATATTAGCTGTAAAAAGCAACCTCGCTTGCCAATTGTCGAGGTTGCTTTTTATTTTGTTAACGATAATAAATACTTTGACCTCTTATAATAGATTTAAATACCTTGTCTGTTAAAGGATAAGTTTTTAGTTACTGTAATGGATTTTCTAGGAATTCAAAAAACTAAACAATAAAAAATCAAATGAAAGTCAAAAAAGACTGCCTGATTTGGCAGTCCTTTTTCTTTTCCTTATGAAAAGTGACGATTAATAGTATCTTCCACTCTTGTTAACATACCTTTATAAGCTTCTTCCTCAAGGTATCCAATGCTTCCAAATAGTAAATGTTCTACCGTTTCGATTCCAGTAAAATCAAATATTCCAACATCAGATGTTACTTTCAATCCTGCAGTCATGCCAATTTCATCGTAGACATCAGTAGGGGTACCATGGGTATTAATAATTAAACCTTTTTTACCTTTCAAGAGTTTAACAATCCCTTCTGCACCAGGCATATAAGCGAAACCATAGGCAAATACTCGATCTACATATCCTTTAAGAATAGCCGGAAGTCCCGTCCACCAAATAGGATAAATAAATGTTATCGCATCTGCTTCAGAAATAAATTCTTGTTCTGTTTTGATGTCATTAGGTGTCTTTCCTGCCTTCATAGCTTCCGTATCTTCTGGTTTTAAAACAGGTTGAAAATTAAGTTCATATAAATCACGCACGATAACTTCGTGTCCGTTTTTCTTTAACGTATTAACGGTTGTATCTAAAATTGAATGATTTAAACTCTCCGGATTAGGATGAGCGTAAACAATCAGATGTTTCATAGTTAATAACCTCCGTGTATTTAATTTTTATTTGATTACTAAAGATAATTTAATATTGAGTGAATTTCTTTGGAAACTGCTTCACAACTCCCGTAGAGATTGTATCTGCCATTAAGATGATATGTGAGAGTCCTTCATCAATCGCCCCAATTCTTGCTTCCCAATCTTTCGCTAAGCTTGCAGATAAATCATTTGTCACCAATTTCAGATGCATATACAGCAATTTTTTTAGATCTTCATTTTTTAAATACGGGTTAGCATGGCTAAGGAACGCTGCTATATCATCAGCATTTCGATACCATTCTTTGTTTAACTGATTCACCAAGGCTTTCTTTCCAGTTTTGGCTGCATCTACAATCTTGCCGTCAAGGATAATATGTTCCTTAAGCAACTCCGTAAGCTTGTTTCCGGCTTTCTCCCCATATAACGGCTTCACAGCATTCCCAATATCCTCTTGGTTCTTAAGCAATCTTGCCAATACCTGCTTTTGATCTTCTAATCCTGCTGTTGTTGCACTTGTAATATAATTGCTTGTCCACAGTACATGATCAATCCAAAGTCTTCTGAATTCATTTTCAAACGTTACCTCAGATTGGCTAATACGATGTTCTTGAGCTTCAGCGACAGTACTAATGGGTCCATTCAACATGTTCAGTGGAAATAACAAAATAAATCCTACCATTAATATTCTCTTCATAAAAGCTACTCCTTCCAAATTAAGTGATTATCGTCCTTATTATTTGTATAGGAGATTTTCTACATTCCTTAAAATATTACTTTCCAACGTTAATTCTTTATAGAATACCACCACATGCCCAATCAGCTAACACGTATGAAAGGTTACAGAGGATATCTTTCTATAAGATTACAGTAGAGAATTTCGAATCCTCGGTCCTTGTATTTATCTATTCATAAATAGTATTGCTTGTCTCATATGCTTATATAAAATCTTAGAAGGAAAAGAGGTGAAAAGTGTGAAGCATATGCTGATGGTATGTAATCAACATGTGAAGGATGGACTTGTAAGCCTTGAAATTCCCCATGTAAAGAAGATTCACTACTCTAAACACACCTGTTCTTTTTGTAATAAAAAGGCAGAAATAAAAATTTATTATTCTATCGCTCAAAAATATAGTAAAACCAATTCTATAGTATGAAGAGCATATAATCCGGCCTGTTTTTAGCAAAAATAACGCTGCAATACTCGTTCTACATTTGGTGATCTTATACTAATATTTAGGGTTAAAAACCAAAGAGGACTAATTAATATACCTTCTTTTTAGACAGAATTTCCCTTCATCTAAATAATATATTGGATAGAAGAACACGTTGAAAAAGCTCAATTCTGAAAAGATTTGAGCTTTTTTATGTGAGCCTAAGCATGTCCAGACATAAAGCAGAATAACTTAGAATGAAACTATTTTACAATTGTAGGGGGAGTAATAATGACTAATGCATTTGTTGCACGATCCTTAGATGAAATTCGTTTTTGGTCAAGGATCATGAAGGAACACTCGTTGTTTCTTCGATTAGGTTTTAGATGTGAGGATACACAATTAATTAATGAGGCGAATCAATTTTATCATTTGTTTGAAGAAATTGAACAACGGTCTCATTCATTTACTAACCAAACAGATCCCGAACAAATGAAAAGATTCAATTCAGAAGTCCAACAAGCAGCCACAGGTATATTTGCTTTTAAGAGGAAAGTTTTAGGTTTAATCTTAACCTGTCAACTACCGGGTTCAAATAACTTTCCTCTCTTGGTTGATCATATTAGTAGAGAAGCTAACTATTTTAGAAAACGATTAATTGAATTAAACGAAGGGAAATTAAAGCCCCTTGCTGATGCCATTATCAAGGAAAATGTCTTCTTTTTAAGAATTATGGCTGATCATGCTCAGTTTATAGGCCATCTTCTTGATCCATCCGAAAGAAAACTTGTAGATATGGCCAGAAACTTCAGTCATGATTTTGATCAACTAGTTTTTCAAGCAAGAGATTTAGAGTCTATGAAACCACAATCTCAAACGGTACCTCTTTTAGATCAATTTCTTGATCAGAATCGTGTTTCTGTTGCATCACTTAAGGATTTCAAGAAGACTGCCAGAGATTTAATTGAGGAATGTAGAATTAAAAGTATTATCCACCCTCTTCTGGCAGACCATGTTTTTCGTGAAGCTGAAAGGTTCCTTCATATCATTGATATGTTTGAAAAGAGTCTTCAAGCACAAAAATAGCACATGATGTTAAATTGACCTTTCTTTTTACCAATTTTAATTACTTAAATGAAAAGGCTTCAGATTTCAATGAAGCCTTTTTTTACTACCTTTCTTAGAGATACTATATTTTTTACGATGGCTGTTGGAAATTTTACATAATTCCTATAAGATGATAATGATATTCATTTTCAATTATGCTATTATATTTTAGTACTTATATTTTTAATTATTGGAGGAAACAACATGTTTATTGAGGTTTTAAGGCAAAACAAGAAGGTCTCTATACTTTTAGCTGTATTACGTGTATATCTTGGGTATACATGGGTAATGGCTGGCTGGGGGAAAATAGCAGGTGGACCGTTTGATGCTTCTGGTTTTTTGAAAGGAGCATTAGCACAAGGAGTCGGCGAGCATCCAGCAGTTCAAGGATGGTGGGTTGTCTTTCTAGAAAACCTGGCCATACCTCATGTACAACTATTTAATACATTAGTACCTTGGGGAGAATTACTAGTCGGAATAGGTTTATTAATTGGATGCTTTACTAAAACAGCTGTATTTTTTGGTCTTGTTATGAATTTTTCTTATTTGTTTAGTGGTTCAACAAGTACCAATGTACAACTTGTTTTATTGTCTATGTTTATTCTTGTTTCTGCTTTAAATGCAGGGAGATATGGAGTGGATGGTGTGTTGCTATCACGACTTAAAGATAAATTATTTATTAATAAAACCACTGAGATTAAAGATGTGGCTTAATTTCTTTAGATAAGTTCAAAAGATCGCTGATATAGGCGGTCTTTTTTGTTACTGTTCTTAAATTTATAGGCATAAGAAATACCTTATATAGCTCTTAAACAATAACCATCGTGTGCTTTTTCTTTGTTCGTAATTCTTGCTATATAGCAAGTCAGTAGGGACAGATACTCTGATAATCATCTATATATGGTCTGTACTTAGGTGTCTTATATAATTTATCTGTATTAACACATACTAAAAACACATTAGAAGCTCAATTGTATTTTTTAATTAAACCACTAGCTGAATTAATAAATTTAGATATACAAAAAGGGGAGCGTTTTATTTCTGATACGACCAGATTGGAGGCGAATAAGCAATGAGTTTTATTGAAGTTATAGGCAGGGTAATCATTTCTTTTGGTGTTTTACTATTAATGACTCGTATTATGGGGAAAAAACAAGTAAGTCAGTTAACGTATTTTAACTATATTACAGGGATCACAATTGGTGCTGTCGCTGCTTCTATTACTATTGATACAAGTATTGACATGAGTGATGGTTTCACTAGTATAGTTTGTTGGTCACTACTCACTGTTCTAGTCAGTTATATTAATCTAAAGTCTCCAAAAGCTCGTATATTACTTGATGGTCAACCTACAATTGTCATCAAAAATGGAGAAATCTTAGAGAAAACATTAGCTGGATTGAGGTTAAACATGGATGATCTTAGTATGTTATTACGAGAAAAAAACATTTTTTCGACTCAAGAGGTGGACTATGCCGTATTAGAACCAGATGGGCAGCTGTCCGTTTTAAAAAAGGTGGATCAACAGAGTGTTACCAAAAAAGATTTAAAGGTAGCAGCTGTGAAACCTTTGTATGTGCCTACGGAAATTATTGTTGATAGCAAAGTTATTACCCAGAATTTAAAAGAACTGGGTTTAAGCCAAAGCTGGTTGGAAAAGCAACTGCATCAATCAGGAGTGAAACTACAAGATGTATTTTATGGCGAAATACAAAGTGATGGCACATTATATATTGATAAAAGACAAGATAATTAGCTCACATTAAATTAAAAAGATAAAAGAACATGGTGAAACGCATTTTCCTTTGCTATTGTTTACCTCATGAAATTTTATTTGCATAGGATTAATTTTATAGAAAACCTCAAAAAGGTTGCTATAGACCCACATGAACTTGCTTTGTTAGGATAATAAAGAAGTAAACGTGGAGGAAAAAACATGGAACAAAGATACAAAGATTTAAAGATGGGTGAAAGAGGAGCTATCTTAAGTATTTGTGTGTACATATGCTTATCTGCTTTAAAATTATTTATTGGATATACGACCAATTCAGAAGCCTTAAAAGCTGATGGTTTGAATAATACAACTGATATCATTGCTTCAATTGCTGTACTGATCGGCCTTAGAATTTCACAAAAGCCGGCTGATAAGGATCACCCCTATGGTCATTGGAAAGCTGAGACAGTTTCCTCTTTGGTGGCTTCGTTTATTATGGCCATTGTGGGACTTCAGGTTCTTTATGAGGCTGTTATTTCTATACTTGAGCAAAAAACAGAGGCTCTAGACTTGATTGCGGCCTGAACAGGCATCTTTTGTGCAGTTGTCATGTATTTTGTTTATCGATATAATCGCAACTTAGCTACAAAGATTAATAGTCAATCTGTAATGGCGGCAGCTAAAGATAATTTGTCAGATGCGTGGGTAAGTATCGGAACAGCCATTGGAATTATTGGAGCACAGTTTCATCTTCCTTGGTTAGACTCCGTTACAGCCGTTATTGTAGGATTCCTTATCTGCAAAACAGCTTGGGATATTTTTAGAGAAGCTTCTCATCATTTAACGGATGGTTTCGACGAACAACAGTTGGAAGAGTACAAGGAAACCATTTTGAATACTCCGGGTGTAAAAGGTGTAAAAGACATAAAAGCAAGAAATTATGGAAGTAGTCCTGTAGTAGATGTTTCCATTCTCGTAAATTCTACCTTGGGAGTAGGCGCTGCTCATGATATAACAACTAAAGTGGAGAATGCATTAGCACAAGAACACAATGTAGTGGATGCTAACGTACATGTGGAACCAAGCTAAGAAATAAGCAAGCATGCTAATTAAAACGAACATTTAAGGGAAAGGAATTAATCATATGGAACTGGGATATAAGAAAAATATACAGCTTAAAGATAAAGAGTTAAAATATAAAAGAAGAGATAATGAGGAAACAATTGAATTGATTATTTTCATTGTACTCTTAGGTGTAATTTTTATTCTCAATGCATTTTTTAAATTCTTATAGCCCTTTTTTTATATGTGATCGTACGGAAAAATATAGTCTGTATGGCGAAAATATGTTATTATATGTCTGCACATGCATTTTATAGTAAAAAGCCACCTGTCCTGCAAATACTGGGTGGCTTTTTATTTTATTAACGATAATAATTACTTTAACATCTTGTAATAGATTTGAATATCTTGTCCGTAAAAGTATACCTTTACGGACTTTTATATTATATAAGAAATCCATCATTTTTATCGTTCGTTTAAATTTGAAAATGAATTACGAACGTCTTATGAAATGCATAAAATTTTACGAACGTTTTTAATGTAATAAGAGGAAGAGAACCACAAAAGGAATATAAAATAGAAAACAGAAGATTTGGATACATACATGGGAGCAGTCGAGATTAAAATGAAGGTCGTCAACTTCAATCAATGCAAGAAGTTGGTATTTCTCCCCGTGATATTTTTTAGAAAGAAACTCGTTAATAAAAAGTATTTGGTTAATAAAAAAGGCTTCCTAAGTAGAGAAGTAGTTCACAGGTGTAACTACTTCCTTATGGTTTTATACTGGTCTTTTATAATGATACTACTGTATGTTATTCATTCTTGATTGGTTGAAGATACTCAGTTTTGGGTAGTGAAATTTGATGAGATACGGGAGAAGCAATAATCAAAGATGTATTGACTTTACCATAAAGGCTTAAACGGTTTGTAAAGGCTTCTAACTGTTTTACGGATGAAAATGCAGTTTTCATAAAATAACTGTTTATTCCGGTTATCCGGTGACATTCTAAAATATCTTTTTCTTCTTTGATAATTTCTTCAAATTGTTGAGTTTTTATTTTTAAATTTGCTATTTGAATAATTGCTTTTACACTTTTTCCAATTGCGTCAAGCGAGAGAATTACCGTAAAACCTTGTATTGTACCATTTTTTTCTAAACGTTGTAGTCTTTTTCTTATGCTTAATGGACTTAGAAGTAATTTTTTAGACAATTCATTGACAGTAATTCTACTATCTTCTTGTATAAATTGCAGTAAGCTACGATCAATCAAATCCACTTTCATCACCCCATCTTCAAATAAAATTGTTCTTATATTCCTTTATCAAGACACTATTAGCATGAATCTAAAAAGGATACTTGACTATAGATGGTTATTATATTAATAAATCAATCATTAAATCCATTTTTAATCTTGATGGTTAGAAATAAACCGAATTTAAGATAATAAGTTAAAAAATTAAATAGATGACTTATAATATCTTAACAGAAAATCCTTCAACGCAAGACGATACTATACTATAAGTCCAACATCATATACCTAACATGCATCAAAGGTTCAACGAAGCACTTGTTTCTTATTGTAACTACAACTCCCACAACCTCTACAATTCGCCTGTAGATTTGTTTTACTGCAATTTATCTTTGTGCCTTCAAGATGCTGTAAAATATCTGCAAGAAGATCATTGACACTATCACTGACAATGTTTTTACCATTGACTAATGCAAATGGCTGTACTAAACATTGGCCGCAATAAAGCAAACATTTTTCTTCTATAATTTCCACATTTGAAATTTGTTGCAATTTCTCTTTTACATCATAGAGCTCTTCTTCAAAATTACAAGGGCAAAATTTAACAGTATATTCCATTTTATTCTCTCCTTTAGACTAATAATTTGTTGATAGGATTTAGAATGATTTTACAAATATTTTAAAAAAAGATGCAAGAATATACAGCGACGTATTCGTGCTTTAGCACGTTAAGGATGAAACCTTTCACAGAATAAACGCTTCAATGTAAGCGCTTGCTTAACGAGAAAACTAGTTATAATATTTAGATTGTTGGAAATATTATCCCCTTATTTGGGAATAAAACTATTCATCTATTAAAAAAT
>Ga0268255_10000600_pt1 | contig 24087 bp, 20 predicted proteins | sample AgamicOrMarz_FD_200256 | JGI IMG/M metagenome (GOLD analysis project Ga0268255, IMG submission 200256) | Agave microbial communities from Guanajuato, Mexico - Or.Ma.rz (v2) (version 3) | ecosystem: Host-associated > Plants > Phyllosphere > Phylloplane/Leaf | place: Guanajuato, Mexico...
AACTATTTCCATACAACTCACCTCTTTCTCGAATCAATCTGTAAATCGAGTGAAATATCTTAAAAACTGATTAGAATCCTTTATGTTCATCGACCATTTATTTTGTTATATTTTAGTGGCATCAACAGAAAGTTAACGCTTTCAAATAATTATACCTTCAAAAGCACCGGTATGGGAGAGGAAACTACACTGTATTTAAATAAAGGAGGTATTATTTTATGGAAAATAATTATTTCACATTAGAAATTTCATCGAGTGGAAATTTAACAAATTTAGTTTTAAAAGAAGATACTCACCAAATGAATTGGGTCATTGATTCCAACTATCTGGAGCAAACAGGATATGAAGAAAAGGATAAGTTATTTGGCAGTTTTTCGCTGACAGTGGACGGCAGAAAGCTTTCCAGTATGGATACAATCCCAACCATCATAAGAGAAGATGGCCAAGCATTAGTTACATACACCTTTGAACAAATAGAAGTCATCATGAAATATGACTTAAAGCAGACTGACGAAAATCTAGTCTGGAATATAACAATGAGGAATCTTCACGCAAAAGAAGTAAAGATTTCCGAATTCGCTATTTGGTCATCATTTTCATATGTTATGTTTCGGAAGAATGACCTTAATATGCAAACAAATCATTCAGCTGCTGTGTTTACTTCGATTTCTGCTGATTATTCGAAGCTGGCATGTGTGCGCAGAAGTAATGAGGCACCGCATTTAGGTATGTACCAGACGAAAGGACAAACATTATCTGTTGGAACATATTGTGCGTATAAAAATCTATTTTTTGAAAGCGTTTCCCCGTCGCTGGATGGACTGCTTTTTCATCAATTGATTCTTGCGGGAGGATATCCGGATGGCTTCGAGAATGCAGATTGGTTATATAACAAGACTGGACTTACACTTTCAGGCTTGAGCGAGAAGGAATGGGAATACCAGTTGCAGCCTTTTAAAGATCAACAGGATTTTCAACAGATTGGTAAAAAGAACTATGACCATCCTATTTTTGATTTTCAGCCCCTTGCCATAGCGGGCAAATACTATGATTTTTCTGTGGAGCTGCCTGACAACAAGTATTTAACAGATGCTTATATTGAGTATTTGGATCGATTTGGAAACCGGAAGAAAGAAAATATCGTCGGGAAAATCAGAAAGACGAACCAGACATACGCTGCGAAGCTGCTGTTAGCTGAACCTGGTGAACATAAACTCACAATTGAAATAGATGACAAGTCTTTTGACAGCATTATTTTAAATGTAATGGAGCCAATCAAAACAATAATCGAAAGTCGCTCCCGCTATATTAGTGACATGCTATTTAATGGAGCGGAAGGAGAGAATCCTTACAGTTATTCACCTATCTCCAATCAAGGAGAGTCACTCGGGAAATTAAGCTTAGTGCTGAAAAGTAACCTGCTTGGCAAAGTGAATCCGAAAGAAGTGCAGCAAGTGGAAGCTAGCTGTGTCTATTATATTCGTCAAAAGTGGTTCGAAAAAGGTGATTTTACAAAGCCTGTCAACTTATATGGCGACTTCTACCGCTGTATGGATTTCGAGTATATTGCCCATGTTTTTTATCTTCTTTCCCAGTTCGATCAGGATATTTTGCAGCTTAATGAACCAGATACCTATTTATCCTGGGCTGCTGATGTTTTCTCCTTAAGAGTAAACCCTGATCTCCATGATACTCCGAGGGGAAAGGAAGAAGCGCAAATGTTAGGGGTATTTTTCCTCTACATTGACGAACTAATGGCAGAGCTGAAAAATCGCGGACTAACAAAAAAATATGAGGAAATCAATGCACTGTGGTCTAACATATCACAGACTGTTGCGAATGACAGCTCGACATATAAAGCGGCCGTAACAGAGCATTTCTATGACAATGCGGGCTTTGGACCTGCTGCAGGAGCTTTAGCAAGTACAAAACATCATGTTGCTGCCAAACGATATGGTGAATTGGTGCTTGCGAATATAGGATTCTCCAATGATTTCCGCGCCCAAAGCCCTGATCGCTGGTGGGAAGCCTTATCTTATATGATTCATTCCCTTTGGGGAGGATTTACAGCAGCTGCCTGCCTGAAGGTTTATGAAGAATTACATGATATCCGCTATTTAAAAGCAGCATACGGGGCAACGATCGGGATTCTGTATTGCTATGACACAAACGCAAAAGCAACAGATACGAAACTAAGTATAGGGGAAGCTGCTTCCACTTACAGCATCGCTGGTCCGCATATAAACAGACCAGATTTATCCCGCAACCGCTTTGGGCAGTCAACATTCTTTCACGATGGCGGTATTTTTACCCGCTTATTCACGAAAGAAGAGGAGACAGCTGATTGGGATATGGGAGAAGAGCTTGTTGCCTATTTAGATGGGTTTGGGAAAAAGACATTCCTTTATGAAGAAGCTGGCAAAATTGCTGTCGTTAATGGTTCTATTGAAGAAACAGAGGCAGGGCTGTTAATAACAAGCTACGCCCCATACCCGACTGAATATCATTTTTGTGAAAAAGATATACACTTCGTTTCAGAAAACGGTCAATTAATACCGCAAGTTTTGTTAGTAAATGGACAGTTCAAAGCGAAAAATCAATTACTGACTAGGGAGTGAGTGAGATGGTAGAAAGCAGCACAGCTAAACAGTTACAAGACAATAAAATGGACGATAATCATTCAAAAATGCCATTAAAACGTGTATTAGCTTATGCAAGTACAGATACTGCCGGGAATTTGCTTTATTGTACCCTTACTAGTTTTATCATGTATTTTTATACGGATGTTTTTGGGATATCGATTGCTGCGACAGGAACAATTTTGCTTGTTGCCAGAATATTCGATGCGCTAGATGCACCTATTTGGGGGTTAATCATCGACCATACAAATACAAAATGGGGCAAAAATCGGCCGTATTGGCTTTGGCTGGCCGTTCCATTTGGCGTCATCTTCTTTTTAACATTTTTAGCCCCAGACTTATCTGGAAATGCGAAAGTTATTTATGCTTTAATTACTTACATTCTAATGGGAATTGTCTACACAGGAATTGCTACACCAATTACGGCAATCTTGCCAAACTTAACAAATAACTCCAATGAACGTGTGCGCTTGAACTCGTGGAGAAGCAATGGCGGCATGATCGGTTATTTAATTACTGCTTCTTTCACATTGCCGCTTGTAGCCTTTTTCGGGAATGGAAACGATAAGCTAGGCTTCCAAGTAACAGTTGGTATTTATGCTGTCATAGCAATTGCTTTAATGCTGTTTGCTTTCGCAGGGACAAAAGAAATCAATACAAAAACTATCAAATCTATCCCGATTCGACAAAGCTTTAGGGCGATTAAAGGAAATTGGCCGTGGATAACTTTAGTTCTAGCCTTTATCTTTTATTGGTTAGGCAATACATCAAGAACATCGACTTTAATCTATTACTCGCAATATAATTTAGATCAAAAGAGCTTGGCATCGATACTAAATGGACTGGTCATATTCCAAATGATTTCCATCACGATTATTCCGTTTGTCGTTAAGAAATTTTTGAAAACGCACACACAAATACTAGGCTTTGCAGTAGCGGCAATCGGTCAAATAATTATCGCATTTGCTGGTGCCAGCACGTCTATGATTGTCTTCGGATGGATAATTGCTTCACTAGGAACCGGCATTGCTGTAACACTACCATTTGCAATGTTATCTGATACAGTCGATTATGGCGAATGGAAAACAGGCATCCGCGCCAGCGGCTTCCTGACAGCAATCGGCAGCTCCTTCTGTATCAAAATCGGAGCAGGCTTAGGCAGCTTTATCCCATCCATTATTATGGATAAAGCAGGCTACGTAGCAAACGTCACCCAAACAGCAAGTTCGCTTGCAGCAATTAAGTTCTGCTTTACATGGCTGCCAGCAATCTTCTTTATAGTTGGAGCAGTTATCATGCTGAACTATAAGAAGTATGAGAAGAATGAAGAGAAGGTTCGGAATGAGTTGTTGTTGAAGCGGTAATAGAATAATATATTTAAGAGCTTAAGGGAGAACAGGGATGTTTTTTCTTGGGCTCTTTTTTATTTTCGAGTTATCACCAAAGGCGTTCAAATCTTTATTAGAATAGGGACCGCACTACTAAAAAGAATTAGTGATAAAATAACCTAGTTTCCCTATATTAAAACGCTACGAAATATTTGCAGCCATTTTTTTAGAAAAAAGGGGAACCTTTTCTATATTAAATACATCCTACATTTGAAAAAACAAAAACAAAACAATAAGGAGAAGAACACTTGAATAAGAAGGAAGTTCTAGAAGTATGGATAGAGGAATATGCAGACCGTCTTGTTAGGCTTGCCTATACATATGTAAAAGATTATTTAAAGGCTGAAGACCAAGTTCAAGAAGCATTTATTAAGGCATTTAATTCAATGGATCAATTAAAGAATATAGAAGAGCCGTTTCCTTGGCTTGCACGAATTGTTATTAACGAATGTAAGAATTCGTTTAGAAAATCTTTTCGAGAGGTCATTTCGGATTTTATACCTGAAAGAAAGCAGGAAAGCAGTGAAGATTCATATCTTCAAAGTGTTAAGGAAGAAGAGATACATAATGCCGTATATGAATTACCGAAGCACTATAGTTTACCAATAACTCTTTTCTATTTTGAAGAGCTATCCATTCAGGAAATATCACAAATTTTAAATCTTAATATAGGTACAGTAAAATCAAGACTTGCTCGTGGTCGGCATTTGTTAAGCAGGAAAATTAAGGAGGATGGGTATGGAGGAAAGAGAATTAAGATCAGCAAAAATGTACTTTAAACATAAGGTGGACATAGAAAATTTTAAAAAAGAAACGTTTGAAAAATTAGATAGAAGTAAACAAGTCCAGCTAGAAGATAAGAGAAAGAAAAAATACCCTATTTGGATGATGGCTGTAGCAGCTTCTGTCATGATTATTGGTACTGCTATCAATTTCGGTGGTACATATATTGCCGATGCTGCAGAGACATTAATCAACGAATTATTTGGTTCCAAAGAAACATTTGAGAAAGCTTATCCTAATGAGAGTAGTGAAGAGATTGATTTCTTTGAGCAAACCTTAGCAATAGCCAAAGAGAATTTAACAGAGGAAGAGTTCAACCAGTATAGTCAATTATTAAAAGAACAAACTGAGATTTTTACTAGGGTAGAAAAAGAAAATAGAGAATATCCTAATACGGAAGAAGAAAAGAAACTAGACAAAATTCGAGCATCATTGCGAATTTACGAAAATAAAATTATACCAATACAAGCCCAACAACTGGCAAGCTTCGATTTTACTGAACCAACATATGTACCTGAAGGGTATAAACAAGTCAATGAAAGCTACGGTTTAGCCGATGCAAATGAAGAACCAGTTTTTTCGATAGAATTTAGCAATGGAAAGTCTAACTTTTGGGTAGAACAAATAAAAATCGGCCAAACAGTTGATATGGAATCAAAGGAAGCTGGTTTTTTTGAAAAAACTGAGTCATATTCTTTAAATGGATTCCATTTTGATTATGTTCCCTCAAAAGTTGAGTGGCCGTTGCAAGGTTTGCGGGTGAATTTTCCTGAAAAAGGTTACAAAGTCATAATTCTTGCAAATGATTTGCCACAAGAAGAAATGGAAAAGGTATCAATGTCTATGATAGAAAAGTAATTGGATTTTGAAAATCTTAACTTGTCTATTAATTGGAAGCGAAGGCGAAATAACTGCAGTCGCTTCTTCCTTGTTCAAGTAACGGAAAATGATTGAAGTAGTTACTAACTAACTGCTCGTAGTATTATCATTATCATCACTTCAAAAATCAATTTTATTTCTCTCCACTATAGCCCAAGCAATTTAATCTATAAAAAATCACCCATAAACGCTGCATAAGTATCTTTTATGTATTCTAGTAAAGAAATCATAGTTCTGGCTTTCATTTAGGCACAATTTTCTCTATTTTCTAACTCATTACCACAGATAGTACAATACTCATTTTTATAAGCCACTTAAAGATATAGCTTTTATACTATAGCTATAAAAGCTAGGTTAGTCGTTTATTATTTCCATTCTATTAAAAGGATAGAAACGAACTTCTGCCACACCTACGACATCTTCTTGCGAAATAAAGCCAAACTCTCTGCTGTCACTGCTTTTTAGGCGGTTATCTCCCATCACATATAAATATCCTTGGGGGACGGTCTCTTTTAAATCTGCTGTTAAGTTGTCATCTGTGCGAAGCATTTCTTTATTTGTCTTTAAATAAGGCTCATCATATTTTTTTCCGTTTACATATAAGCTATCGTCTTTTACCTCCATTTTGTCTCCTGCGAGTCCAATGACTCTTTTAATATAGTAATCACTAGATACTGGGGAATGGAATACAACTATATCAAAACGGTCGATGTTAGTTATTTTCGAAACAAGAACTCGGTTATTGTTTTCTAATGTTGGCATCATTGATTTGCCGTCAACTGCGATTGGAACAAACAAAAATTGGCGGCAGATGATAAATAGTAATAAGCAAAACACAATCGTTTTTGCCCACGACCAAATCTCTTGTTTTCTGTTTTTTTTCATTGGAGAGACTCCTTCTTATATGAATTTTATATATTCACACTACCATAATAATACAATTCGAGTGGGGGGGGATTTCAAAAGTGAAACAATTTTTTTAGAATTGAAACTGCTCTGTAATACGTTGCCTAAAGTAACAGCCCAACTCGCATGAGCAGGGCTGTTAGCAATTTATTTAGATTTATCATGACAGCAATATTCACCGTCTGTCTCTACTTTTTGAGTGACAGCGTAACTGTTCCCCCATTCACACATCGTATTTAGTACAGGTACAAAGGATAAACCTAACTGTGTTAAACTGTATTCCACTCTTGGCGGAACTTCTTTAAATATTTCTCGTGTAACAAGACCAGCTTCTTCTAACTGCTTTAATTGTTCTGTCAAAACCTTCTGTGTAATGGTTGGCATTAGTGTATAAAATTCTTTTGTTTTTCTGGGCTGTTGACTTAGAAAATAGAGGATTAAACATTTCCATTTACCGCCGACGACACTCATAAATATATTTATTCCTGTGTTCGGATTGCTCATCTCTTCTCCTCCTTGATAGGCACTTAAAGGTGGCTATCCCACTTTTTTGTGCGTTATTTTCAATCTTCATTATCGCTTTTATAATTCAGGTAATAAATAAAAATAACGGAGGAAATTGTGATGAGTGTCAGAAAATTGCTAGACGAAAGACGTTCTGTAAGACATTATGATTCAACCTACAAAATTGAGGAAGAAACAGTGATGGCCATAGTAGAAGGGGCGAGTAAATCGCCTAATGGCAATAATATTCAGGCAACCAGATATTTAGTCATTGATGATCCGCGGTTAAAGGAAATTTTATTGCCTATTGCTTATAATCAGCAGCAAGTAGTAGATGCATCGGTAATCATCGTTGTTCTTGGGGATTATGATGCATTTGAAAAGGAAAATATCATAAAAATACAGGAGCAGGGCTTTCAAAACGGATACTTTAACATAGAAGTCAGAGATTTTCTAGCAAAGGCAGCTATTGATTACTATTTAAACAAGACGAAAGAAGACCTTAAACTAGAATTGATAAGAGATGCAAGTCTAGCATCTATGTCCTTACTGTTATTAGCTAAGGAGGCTGGCCTGGATACAATTACGATGTCTGGATATGATTCAAACTTGTTAAGGGCGGCATTAAATATTCCTGACAGATATGTAGATGTCATGCTGATAGCGATGGGGAAAGGTGTGAAACAAGGTCATAAAACAGTTAGACATGATGTGAGTAAAGTTATCTTTAACAATAGGATTAATTTCTGAAACTAAAAGCTGCAGACCTTGCTTCATCAAACTAGCACAAGGTCTGCAGCTTTTAAAGTTACTAACTCTTTTTCATCCCATTCCAACTTTTCCTCTCCCCAGTCCTCACGCCGGAAAAAATAAACTGGCATATTCCAAAATGGTAACACATAGCAATATTATTGGGCTTTCGTCGGAGAGATAAGCTCCTTTTTTAAAGATTTGAATGAAAGCGCATACCGCTTGCTAGAGTCTTTAAAAAAGACAAGTATGGCACCATAGCACAGAAGGCCTAAGAAATAGACATATGGGAAGGGGTTCACGGATGAAGAAGCTTTTATCTGTAATTTTAACTGCTGTTTTATTGTTTGTGTTGGCAGCCTGTTCGGGGGGCGGCGGAGGTGAGGATGATGAGGGTTTTGTTGGTGTCAGCATGCCTACGAAATCGTCTGAGCGCTGGATTAGTGACGGTAAGTATATGAAGGAAGAGTTTGAGAAGAAAGGCTATAAAGTCGATCTTCAATATGCGGAGGATGTTGTAGAAAACCAGGTCTCCCAAATTGAAAACATGATCACAAAAGGCGTTAACGTCCTAGTTATTGCAGCAATTGACGGCGAGGCGCTGACAAATGTCTTGGAAAAGGCCCATAAGCAGGAAATTAAAGTAATTGCCTATGATCGTCTGATTAAAAAGAGTGAGTATGTCGATTATTATGCAACATTTGATAACTTCCAAGTTGGTGTGCTGCAAGGAAGCTATATAGAAGAGAAGCTTGGACTGAAGGACGGGGAAGGTCCTTTCAATGTTGAGCTGTTTGGCGGCTCTCCTGATGATAATAATGCTTATTTCTTCTTTGATGGAGCGATGTCGATTCTTCAGCCTTACATTGATTCAGGCAAGCTGGTTGTTCAAAGCGATCAGACAAAGTTTGAGCAAGGCGCAACATTAAGATGGGACGGAGCAACAGCGCAAGCTCGGATGGATAACTTGTTGAGCGCTCATTATACGAAGGAAAACGTTGATGCAGTCTTGTCTCCATATGATGGTATTAGCATTGGCATTATCGCATCCTTAAAAGGTGTCGGCTATGGAACGGCAGATAAGCCGCTGCCAGTCGTGACTGGTCAGGATGCTGAATTAGCATCTGTTAAGTCAATAATAGCAGGCGAGCAAACACAAACAGTCTTTAAGGATACGAGAGAGTTGGCGAAGAAAGCAGTGGACATGTCAGAGGCTGTGCTGAATGGTGAAGAGGCAGAAGTCAATGATACAGAAACATATGACAATGGCGTAAAGGTTGTTCCAGCATATCTATTAGAGCCAGTGTCAGTCGATAAGGAAAACTACCAAGAAATTGTTATCGACAGCGGCTATTATGATGAATCTGAATTGAACAACTAAAAGTTAGCGGCAGTTCCTTTCCATAAAGGGGAACTGCCTTAGGTAAGAAAGGGGGATGGCAGCATGGGAAGTATTCTGGAAATGAGGAATATCACGAAGGAATTTCCCGGCGTTAAGGCGCTCGATGATGTGAACTTGAAGGTGGAAGCAGGCGAAATCCACGCACTATGCGGCGAAAATGGGGCGGGGAAATCAACGCTCATGAAGGTGTTGAGCGGTGTGTATCCTCATGGCACATATGCAGGGGATATTCTCTTTCAAGATGATGTTTGCGTGTTTAAGGATATAAAGAGCAGCGAAAGTTTAGGAATTGTAATCATCCATCAAGAGCTTGCGCTTATTCCAGAGCTGTCGATTGCAGAGAATATTTTTTTAGGCAATGAACAGGCGAAGGCTGGTGTCATCAATTGGAATGAGACGGTAGTAAAGGCAAGAGCGCTATTAAAGAAGGTCGGGTTATCAGAAAATCCGAATACGCTCATATCGCAAATTGGTGTCGGCAAGCAGCAGCTTGTGGAAATTGCTAAAGCTTTGTCAAAGGATGTAAAGTTGCTGATTTTGGACGAACCTACTGCTGCTTTAAATGAAGAAGAAAGCGAAAATTTGCTCCAACTCCTTCTATCCTTTAAAAAAGAAGGAATGACGAGCATCATGATTTCCCATAAATTGAACGAAGTCTCAAAGGTCGCTGACAGCATTACGATCATCCGCGATGGAAAGACGATTGAGACATTGAAATGGGAGGAAGTCTCAGAGGACAGAATCATTAAAGGCATGGTCGGCAGGGAGCTGACGAACCGCTATCCTGACAGAACACCGAAGATTGGCGAGACAATCCTTGAGGTGAAAGACTGGGAAGTCCTGCAGGGTGACAGGAAAGTCATCGACAGCATCTCTATGCATATAAAAAAAGGCGAGATCGTCGGGATTGCTGGGGTGATGGGTTCTGGCAGGACAGAATTTGCGATGAGCATCTTTGGGAGATCCTACGGAACAAAAATCTCTGGCCATCTTTATAAGGATGGCAAGGAAATCACCGTCAAAAATGTTCCTGAAGCAATTGAGAATGGACTGGCTTATGTGACAGAAGATCGGAAGAACTATGGACTCATCTTAATTGAGGATATTAAACGGAATATATCTTTGCCCAACTTAAAAAAGCTCTCAAAATTCTCTGTTTTGAATGAGCAAGTGGAAGTGAAAGAGGCGGAAAATTATCGAAGCAAGATGAATATTAAAACACCGTCGATTCTGCAGAAAACAGGGAATTTAAGCGGAGGCAACCAGCAGAAGGTTGTTTTAAGCAAATGGATATATTCAGAGCCAGATATCCTTATCCTGGATGAACCGACACGAGGGATTGACGTTGGGGCAAAATATGAAATTTATACAATTATTAACCAGCTTGCCGAAGAAGGGAAAGGAATCCTTCTTATTTCATCGGAGATGCCGGAGCTTTTAGGAATGTGTGACAGAATTTATGTTATGAACGAAGGCAGATTAAAAGGAGAGCTTGAGGCAGCGGAAGCGACACAGGAAAGCATCATGAAATATATCACAAGCTGACGTTCCTAAAGAAAGGGAAGGGGGAATTAAGGTGAATACACCGTTGGAAGATTACCGCAATAAAGGCTCTGTTTTATCACTAATTCAGAGCAACCTACGCCAATATGGAATGTTTACCGCATTAGTGCTGATAATGATATTGTTTCAATTTTTAACAGAGGGAATTCTGCTGCGGCCGCTGAATATTACCAATCTTATTTTGCAAAACAGCTATATTCTCGTTCTCGCCATAGGCATGGTGCTCGTTATTATTACAGGCCATATCGACTTGTCGGTCGGTTCTGTCGCTGCATTTGTCGGCGCTATTTCTGGAATATTAATTATCAACCATGATATACCCGTCTTTTTGGCCGTTATTCTTTCTTTATTAGTTGGGGCTGTTATCGGTGCATGGCAAGGATTCTGGGTTGCTTATGTGAAGATACCCGCCTTTATTGTCACACTAGCAGGGATGCTTTTGTTCAGAGGCTTGACGATGCTTGTCCTCAAAGGCAAGTCTGTCGCACCATATCCACAGTCTTTTCAGGATATCAGCTCAGGATTCGTTCCAGATATTTTCGGAGGCGGCACGCTGCATTTGCTCACGATTGTGGCAGGAATCGTCTTTTCGATTATTTATTTGCTGATTGAAGCGCGAAACCGCAGAACACAGATCCGCTATGACTTTGAAGTTTCTTCAAAGGGTCTTTTCATTACGAAGATCGCAGCTGTTATTGTGCTGATTAATGTGTTCACATATGTATTAGCAACATATGAAGGCATTCCAATGATTCTCATAATCCTGATTGCTCTAGTTGTTATATACAGTTTTGTGATGAAGAAAACAGTCATGGGCAGACATATTTACGCGATCGGCGGCAATGAAAAAGCGGCAAGCCTTTCTGGAATCAAAACAAAAAAGGCAACATTCTGGGTGTTTGTGAACATGGGCGTTCTTGCCGCGCTTTCTGGATTGATTTTCGCAGCAAGGCTTAATGCCGCAACACCAAAAGCAGGTAACCTGTTCGAATTGGACGCGATTGCAGCCTGCTTTATCGGCGGAGCATCTGCATATGGCGGCATCGGTACAGTTGGCGGAGCGATTGTCGGCGGGCTTGTTATGGGTGTGATGAACAACGGTATGTCTATCATCGGCCTTGGCATTGACTGGCAGCAGGCTATTAAAGGACTTGTGCTGCTGATTGCGGTTGCCTTTGATATTTATAATAAGAATAAATTAGCATCTTAAATTACTTAAAAACCAAGCTCGAGAAGGGCTTGGTTTTTATATTAGTGCCTAGACAATGGATTACTCAAACTCCTCTAGCACTATTTTTCCAGACTCCACTAATGCATGCGCCCTTCTAATATTTTCGGTATGAATAGGAGAGTGTTTTCTTTAATGTAGTTTTAATAGCACCTGAATCAATTAACTGACTTAAAGAATCTTATCACTGGTCTAAAGTGAGCTTGAAAAAGACGGCATTATCCATCGTGAGGTTTTTCCAGAAGTCCCGCCAAGAGTAGAATATTCCATGACAGAATTCGGAAAAACATTAGAACCTATCATCACCCAGATGAAGGACTGGGGCGATAAATACAAATCGAGAATCCAAAGTGTTAAAGAAGAGTAAAAAGCTAAGGAGGGCAGAGAATAATCCCCGCCCCCATCACTCGGGCCCTACTTCCTCATAAAGAATCCGTGCCGTGATATCTTGTTCATAATTACCAAAGCTTCTGCCGTAAAGGGTCAGTCCGCCGACAGTACCTTCATCTTTAACAGCAAACTTCAACTTGATATCGGGATGGTCTTGGAGACCGACATCCTCAATTGTCACATCGGAAATACGGCAGCCGTCAATAAATGTTCCGTTCTTATTGATGCGCAGCAGCTTTAACAGGCCGTATTGGTTTAGGTGAGGTGGCCACCAGCTTGGGTTGCACACACCCTTAGTCCCGCCGAAATCTCCCGGTGAATTCCAATCACCTAGTTCTACATTATTTAGAGAGAAGAAGATATCAGAAGGCCAGTCATTATTGTAAAAGGGAGCTTCTGAGCTGATTTCAAATATAAACTGGATTTCTTTGAATTGCTGGTTTTTCTTTAAATAGTTCGGAATTCTGTACTCGAGAAACCCTTTCTTCAGCCAAACGATATCGGCATGAATATGATCTGGGTCAGCGAAGTAACGAGGGTTATCAAACTCGCCGATAATGCTGTCCTTTGTCGCAAGGCCGCATGTTGGCTCTGCGGCATAGTCACAGTAATGTCCTACCTTTATTTCATACTCGTAAAAGTTCTCCACCCCTTTGTCCTGCAGCTCAATTGTGAGAACATCTTCATTCAAATAACAGATTTTCTGAATGCCATGCTTGCCCCCTGCTGTTGTTATGTCAATCAGTCCGCTTTCTTCCAGCTTTTTAATATGCATGGTGACAGCTCCATTAGAGAGCTGGAGTTTTTGGGCAATATCGTTTAAATTCAAACTTTGATTTCTCTGCAACAGGGTTAATATTTCAAGGCGGATTTCTGAGCTCAATGCTTTGTAAATATTTAAGCCAGAACGGAGATCTTTTATATGTATCATGAAATTACCTTCTTTCTAAGTAGGTAGCGGGCAGGCTCCTTATTTGTCTGCCCGTTTTTGTTCATATTGGGAAAATGCCTTCAAGCTGATCCACATCATATAGAAAGCAGGAACACTTGCGCCGAAAATAATAATGCTCCCCGGAAAAGTAATAAACAGATAAATGATGAGAACAAGACCGCCGGCCATTTTAAATCCGGCTAACGGCATTGCCAGTGTAAACAGCAGCGCATTTTTGATGAGATGAAGTCCTTTCAGTTCATAGTGAACATACATGGTGAAGAAATGCAGGATACTGCATGCATACAGCAAAGCGATAAATAAGACTGGAAAATAGAGGTACTGCAAGAAAGTAATCGACGTGTGCTGGAGTGCCAGCAAATCAGCATACAAAACAGCCCCGCCAAAGGTGAGCAGTAAACCTAGGAGATTGCTTTTCAGAAATTCTTGCCTATAGGTAGACAGGAACGTCGGAAATATCGGCAAGTCTGTTTCACCAAGGAGCCATTTGCGCATAACAGCAAACAAGCTGACAGTGGCTGGAAAGACACCGAATACTACTAAACCAAGCACTGTAAACACCATCCATAATAGATGAATATATAGAAAGCGCAGAATCCAGTTGGAGATAGAATAAATAGAATCAACGAGCACAGCCCTTTTCATAGGAGACACTCCTTTTCTTTTAATAAAATATAAAATAAGCAGCTGCTTCTCTTTTATGTTTATGTGAAGGAAACTATAAAAATATAAAAATCTGCAAAAATCATTCTAATTTCCTTTGCATACGAAAAGAAAGTGACACTTTGTTGGGAAGTAAAATTATTTTACTGAAAATATTCCAAGTGATTACCGACTATTTTCACTTTATGAAAGCGATTTCCTAGACTTTCTCCTTAATTATGAAAACGCATACATTTTTAATGAGATGGCTTAATACTATGTAAATGTGTAAAACATTTTATGTTCTTTTAAAATAAACTGTTTTCCCAACAAGCTAAGAGGAGGAAAAAGGATGAAAAAGGGTCTATTAGGAATGCTGGCTATCATTCTAGTAAGCTCCATGTTTTTAGCAGGCTGTAATAAGGGCAGCTCGGATAAAGGCTATTCGAACGGCGGAAAGGGAACAAAGATCGAATTGTGGACGTTTAATGAGCTCCATGAACAATATTATGAGCATATGGCGGACAAGTGGAACGAAGAAAATCCTGATGATCAAATCAGCATCAAAGCCACTACATACCCATATGAAGATTTGCATAACAAGCTGCTTGTTGCCTTGCAGTCAGGAAAGGGAGCTCCGGATATCTCTGATGTGGAAATCTCGAAATTCGGCAACTTCTTAAAAGGGGAGCCGCAAATTCTTCCATTAGATGATGTGATCGACCCGGAAAAGGAAAATATCGTGCAATCACGGCTTGATATTTATGCGAAAGACGGCAAGACATATGGCGTGGACTTCCACGTAGGTGCAGCAGTCATTTATTACAATAAAGAGATTTTAGATAAAGCGGGCGTAAATCCAGATGACATTAAAACATGGGCTGACTACAAGGAAGCTGGTAAAACAGTCCTGGAGAAAACAGGCGTCCCAATGACAACACTAGATATTGAAGATCAGTGGTCCTTCTGGCCGCAAGTCGCCCAGCTGGAAGGCAATGATGATTTATTGAAAGAGAATGGCGAGGTTAACTTGACAGATCCGCGTATTGTCGAGGTGCTTCAATACGAGCAAGACCTTGTTAAAGAAGGAATTGCCATTCCATCTCCAGGAAACGACCATCACTCAGAAGAATATTACGGCTTCATGAATAATGGCGGAGCTGCGTCTGTATGGATGCCAATGTGGTATATGGGCAGATTTACAGATTATATGCCAGATTTGAAAGGGAAAATCGTCATTAAGCCAATGCCTGCTTGGTCTGAAGGAGCACCACGCTCGGCAGGGATGGGTGGAACTGGCACAGTTGTAACAAACCAATCTGAAAATCCGGATGAAGCAAAGAAATTCCTTGCTTATGCAAAGCTGTCGAAGGAAGGCAATATCGAGATCTGGAAGCAGCTTGGCTTTGACCCAATTCGTTCCGATGTTTGGGATTTGCCAGAAGTAAATGAGGAGAATAAATTCACGGAATACTTTGGTCCGAATATTTTCGGCACATTGCTGGAAGTGAAGGATGAAATTGAAGGGGTTAATATTGGCGAGAAAACACCTGATGTTTCTAATGCGGTGAAGACGACGATTCTGTTCCAGTCATTAGTGGAAATGAAAGATCCGAAACAAGCGCTGGAGGAAGCAGCAAGTCAGATTAAATAATCCATAATCAGCGGGAGGCATATTCCTTTTGCCTCCTGTGAACCTAAAGGGGGGATTACCTTTGAGCCAAAACATGGAAGCAAACAGCAGACAGGGTGTGAGGAAAAAGAAGAAAAGAAGTCTCCTTTATTCTCAAAATGCCGCTCCTTACTTTTTTATCTTTCCATTCATTCTGTCTTTCCTAATCTTTTTTGCTTATCCTGTCATCACAACAGTTATCATGAGTTTTCAGGAAGTGCTGCCAGGGCAAACGACCTTCATTGGCTTAGAAAACTATAAGGAATTATGGAATCCAACCTTCCTGACAGCGATTCGCAACAGCACCGTTTACACGATTTTGACATTAATTATTTTAATTCCGGTGCCGCTCGTGCTTGCTGTTTTCCTTAATTCAAAGCTGATGTTTGCCAAGAACTTCTTCCGATCTGTTACGTTCATTCCGGCACTGACATCTGTTGTTGTCGCAGGGATGATCTTCCGCTTAATCTTCGGAGGGCAAGAGGGAGCATTGCTGAACTCTATTCTGTCTAACTTTGGGATGGAGCCGAAAGCATGGCTGAACCATGGCGGCACAAGCATGTTCGTCCTTGTTGTGCTGGCAACATGGAAATGGATGGGCATCAATATTCTCTACTTCCTCGCAGGACTGCAAAATATCCCGCAGGAATTGTATGAGTCAGCTGAAGTAGACGGTGCTTCGACATCACGGAAGTTCTGGCATATTACGCTGCCGCTGTTGAAGCCAATTAGCATTTATGTATTTACCATCAGCATTTATGGCGGTTTCTCGATGTTTGCAGAGAGCTATATGCTTTATGGAAGCAACAGGTCGCCAAATAATATTGGGCTGACAATAGTCGGCTACTTATATCAAAAAGGCATTGAACAAAATAATCTCGGCTTCGGTTCTGCAGTCGGCATTGCCTTGCTTGTGATTACGCTAATTATTACCTTAATTCAGCTTAAATTCTTTGGCATGTTTAAAAAGGAGGAACAAGGATGAAACCGAAAAAAAAGCTGAAGCTGTCGTCCATCCTGCTGATCCTTCTGTTTGTGGCAATTGGAATCTTTGCTTTATTCCCGCTGTTCGCTATAACGCTCGGCTCCTTGAAGCCGTCGACGGAAATTATGAGATACGGGCTGAATCTGAAGCTGCAGGCAGATATTCTCTCACTCGATAACTATTCCTATTTGTTCAACGGTGAAACAGATTATTTCATCTGGTATAAGAACAGCATTATCATCACCATCGCCTCCACATTATCATGCCTGCTTTTGACGAGTATGGTCGGTTATGGACTTGCTGTCTATGATTTTAAGTTCAAAAACCTTGTGTTTGGCCTCGTCTTAATTGTGATGATGATCCCGGTTGAAATTATTATGCTTCCATTATATAAGCTCACAATGAGCCTTGGTTTAATGGACACATTAGTTGGCGCATTTCTGCCATTTGTGGTTGCGCCGATACCAATTTTCTTCTTCCGCCAGTATGCAAGCGGGCTGCCCCGTGATTTGCTTGATGCAGCACGGGTTGATGGCTGCACCGAAATCGGCATTTACTTCCGGGTAATGATGCCGTTAATGACACCAGCTTTTTCGTCCATGGCGATCCTGCAAGCATTAGGAAGCTGGAACAACTTCCTTTGGCCGTTGATTGTTTTAAGGTCGAGCGAGAATTTAACATTGCCAATTGGCCTGTCTACATTACTTACGCCGTACGGCAACAACTATGATGTGCTGATTGCCGGATCTGTTATGGCAATTTTCCCAGTGCTGATTCTGTATATTTTCTTCCAGCGTTACTTTATTGAAGGCATGACTGCTGGCGGAGTGAAGGGTTAAGTAAATAAAAAACTATTATAAATGAAGGGAAGATTTATTCATGTACAAAAAGGCAAAGATGATTTTAGAAAAAGATTTTAAAATTGCGGAAATTGATAATCGGATATATGGCTCATTTATCGAGCATCTTGGCAGAGCAGTATATGGCGGAATATTTGAGCCAGGCCATCCAGATGCAGATGAAAAGGGCTTCCGCAAAGATGTGACGGGCTTGATAAGGGAGCTTCAAGTTCCACTGATCCGCTATCCTGGCGGAAACTTCGTGTCAGGCTACAATTGGGAGGACGGTGTCGGCTCTGTTGAAAGCCGGCCGAGCCGCCTTGAGCTTGCATGGCGGACAACGGAACCAAATGTTGTCGGCACAAATGAATTCATGGAATGGGCGAAGCAGGTTAATGCAGAGGTGAATATGGCCGTCAACCTCGGAACTAGAGGAATTGATGCGGCGAGAAACCTTGTTGAATACTGTAACCATGACAGCGGCTCGTACTACAGTGATTTGCGCATAAGCCATGGGTACAGAGAACCTCATAAAATTAAAACTTGGTGTCTTGGTAATGAGATGGATGGTCCATGGCAAATCGGTCATAAAACAGCGGCTGAATACGGCCGAATTGCCCAAGAAGCGGCAAAGGTCATGAAATGGGTTGATCCAAATATTGAGCTGGTCGCCTGCGGCAGCTCCAACCGCAACATGCCGACATTTGCAGAATGGGAAGCAACTGTTTTAGATCATACGTATGACCATGTTGAGTATATTTCCTTACATCAGTACTATGGCAACCATGATAATGACATCAGCAATTATTTGGCTCTATCTCTTGAAATGGATGATTTTATTTCCTCTGTCATCTCGATTGCTGATTATATTAAAGCAAAAAAACGGAGCAAGAAGAAAATTCATCTGTCCTTTGATGAGTGGAATGTCTGGTATCACTCAAGAGAAGCAGATAAACGCATTGAACCATGGACTGTCGCCCCGCCGCAGCTGGAGGATATTTATAATTTCGAGGATGCCCTACTTGTCGGCTGTATGCTGATTACGATGCTTAAGCATGCTGACAGAGTGAAGATTGCGTGTCTTGCACAGCTTGTGAATGTGATAGCACCAATCATGACAGAAGAGAACGGACCTGCGTGGAAGCAGACAATTTTCTATCCATATATGCATGCATCCGTATACGGCAGGGGCATTGCCTTAAATCCGGTTATTTCCAGTCCTAAATACGACAGCAAAGATTTCACAGATGTACCAACATTAGAGTCAACAGCAGTATATAATGAAGAAAATGAAGAGCTGACGATTTTTGCAGTCAACAGAGATCTTCAGGAGGGCTTGCTGCTTGAGTGTGATCTCCGCAGCTTTGAAGGTTATAAAGTCGTCGAGCATATTGTTCTTGAGAATGACAATATTAAACAAACAAACTCTGCTGCAGCGGAAGCAGTTAAACCACATACGAATGGAGATGCTGCGATAAGCGGAGGACAGCTGTCTTCCATGCTGCCTAAGCTGTCATGGAATGTCATTCGCCTAGCAAAAGCATAATGGATAACAGCCATGCTAAATTTTTTAGCATGGCTGTTTTATGTAGAAAAGGCTAAAATTTAAGTTTAGTCAGCACAGGCCCCACCTACGCCTTATGCCATTGATAGCCACTCATGCTATCCACGCTACTTACAATCATAAAGGACAAATATGAACAGATTACGGACATACTGTAAAAGATATGTTAAAAAATGATGTCGTTAATTTCTTTTTGTCCGGAAAACAATATATTCTGCCTGCACGAGCAAAGCAATAAAAAAGATAGGGAAGGAGATGGCTACCAACTTCCTATGCCAATCTAGATTTCGCTTCAGCAAGCCTCCGGAAAAAAGCATTTCTATTAAAGAAAACAAGAATTGCATCTTCATTCAACTCCTTTTTCTTAGTTTGCTGAAATCAGGAGTTGTTATGCGCAGGCGCGTTGAAAAAAAAGAAGCCCGAAGCATTGGGCTGTCATTTTTAATTCAGTTCAGTGCAAGAAGTGCCTGCTTGCATGATTGGAAAAAGCGAAAATTCAATTCCTTGCCGTTCGTGTAAGTAATCGTGTCTTGGGCCATTTTAACTTGAACACCGCTGATAATAAGCTCTGTCCCCATTAAACCAAGAATATCGTTAATCATTTTTAGACCATTATGTACAACTTCATCATATCTTAATAATCCTTGCAGATCGATAATGAAATAATCTTCCTTGGAATTACCGACATATACGGAGATATCTTCGACAAGCTGTTCGAACCTATCCATTGTTAAATCGCCGATGAGCGGCAAAATCGATGTTTTTTCATTAATCGAGATAATGGGAGTAGAGAGACTTTCTATTTGCTCCAAATATTGATTAATAAGCTGCTCTGACTCTTTTCTGTCTGTAATGTCTTTTTGAATGCCGACAAAAAAAAGTTTACTATCGACTCCGATACGTATAGGAGAAAGCTCGAGCTCATTCCAGAACATTTCACCGTTTTTGCGATAGTTACGCAGCTGAACAACTATATGTTCCTCATTCCTGATCGCATCCCTCAATGCTGTAACTGATCCTTGCTTTTTATCATTGCCTTGTAAGAACCGGCAGTTTTTACCGAGTATGTCTATTGCCGCGTACCCAGTCAACCGTTCAAATCCTTTATTTACATAAATAATGGGGTTATCTTGTAAGCTTGGGTCTGTTATGACGATACCGGTTCCAACTCTTTCTATTGCTTCTCTGATAAAGCTGTCTCTAAACATGTCAGGATACTGATTTGCTTGGATGTTGTTCCCCTCCTCGGTAGTATATTCCAATTAATAATACTCATTATAACAAAAGGGAAAGGACAATAACATTACAGACTCTTATAGGTATGTTAAAATGACAAATGCAAGCAATATGTCACATTTTTTTCCATTATTTTTAAAAATTATAAAATAGTGCTAAAAAACCTTTGCAAGACCAGTAAAAAGTGTTACTATAATTGTACGTTATTAAGAACATATTGTTAAGAGAAAATTAAAGAGTACATATTATAATTTTTTAGATAGAGAGAAGATTTAAGATTGGAGAGGTTAAAATGAAACAAGTAAAAAAAGCGATTATTCCAGCTGCAGGGTTAGGAACAAGATTCCTGCCAGCAACAAAGGCAATGCCAAAGGAAATGCTGCCAATCGTCGATAAGCCAACAATTCAATATATCGTCGAAGAAGCAATTGCTTCTGGTATTGAAGACATCATTATCGTAACAGGAAAAGGCAAAAGAGCAATCGAGGATCATTTCGACTATGCTCATGAATTGGAGCAAAATTTGCTTGAGAAGAAAAAATTTGACCTTTTAGAGAAAGTTCAATATTCCTCAAATCTTGCAGATATCCACTATATCCGCCAAAAAGAGCCAAAAGGACTAGGCCATGCTGTTTGGTGTGCAAAAAGCTTTATCGGAAACGAGCCATTTGCGGTACTACTCGGTGATGATATCGTTCAAAGCGAAACACCTTGCTTAAAGCAGCTTATTGAGCAATATGAAGAAACACTTTCACCTGTAATCGGCGTACAGACTGTTCCAGACAGTGAAACAGACCGCTACGGTATTGTTGATCCAATCTCCCAAGAAGGCAGACGCTATCAAGTAAAGAACTTTATTGAAAAGCCGAAGCGCGGAACAGCGCCATCTAACCTGGCTATTATGGGCAGATACGTGCTGACTCCAGAAATCTTCATGTTCCTTGAAAAGCAACAAACAGGTGCTGGCGGCGAAATCCAGCTGACAGATGCTATTCAAGAGCTTAACCAAATCCAACGTGTGTTTGCATACGACTTTGCAGGCAGCCGCTACGATGTTGGGGAGAAGCTTGGCTTTGTGAAGACAACATTAGAATTCGCTCTGCAGCAAGATGAAATGAAACAAGAGCTGATTGACTATATGAAGCAATTGATGAAAAAGCATGAAAATGCAGAAGTAAAAATCATCTAATTAGAGAGAGAACAGGGCATAGAAAATGTCCTGTTCTTTTTTGTTCGATAACGCTCTTGTTCCATATTTTTACTGTATAATAATGACAGTAAAAGGGTGGGGAAAATGAGTAAGGAAACAAAGCAAAAACCAGAAAAGGATTTTATCGATTCTGATTGGTTTCTGATAATTATAGTGACAGGGTTCATCAGTATTTTTATTATTAAATAGTAAAGGCGAGGGAAGCATACCTTCGTCTTTTTTAGTTGGCAAAAAAAGACAGACAGAAGATAGTCCTTCTGTCTGTCTTGTCCATTATTTCGCTTTAGTGACTGTTTTCTCTGTTACTTTGCTAGTGTTTCCAGCTTTGTCTTTCGCTGTAACAGCAAGCACTGTTTTGTCTTTTTGCTTTTTAATCGTGATAGAGTAGTTACCTTTTTTGTCTGCTTTTCCGCTCGCTATCACTTTTTTATTTACTGTTATAGAAACCGTTGCATTTGCTTCTGTACTGCCTTTAACCTTCGTTGTGGCAGTTGTTACATTGTTTACCTTTGGAGCTTTTGGTGCTGTTTTATCAGCAACTGTAATGGTCTTAGCTTTGCTGACATTGCCAGCTTTATCCTTCGCTGTAATGCTCAGCTTTGTGCCAGCTTTTTGTTTTTTGATAGAGATAGAATAAGCGCCTTTGCTGTCCGCTTTTCCACTCGCCACTGTCTTTTTGCCGTCTTTAATAGTAATCGCTGCATTTGCTTCTGCTTTACCAGCTATTTTCGTGCTGTTATCACCGATTGTACCGCTGACTGAAGGAGCGCCAGGTGCTGTTTTATCAGCAACCGTAATTGTTTTCGCCTTGCTGACATTGCCAGCTTTATCTTTGGCCGTAATGCTCAGCTTCGTGCCAGCCTTTTGCTTTTTAATGGCGATAGAGTACGCACCTTTGCTGTTCGCTTTTCCATTGGCAACTGCCTTTTTGCCATCTTTAATTTCGATGGCAGCATTTGCTTCTGCTTTACCTTCAATCTTTGTGCTCTTGTCACTGATTGTGCCAGTTACAGAAGGAGCAGAAGGTGGTGTGCTGTCTCCAACTGTGACAGAAGCTGCTTTACTTGTCAGCTTCGCACCGTCTGTTGCTGTAACACTCAGCTTTGTGCCCATTTTCTGTTTGGCAATCTTGACAGAGAACTTGCCTTTGCTGTCTGCTTTGCCTGTGCCGATTGATTTATTATTTGCCTTAACAGTAATCGTCGCAAATTCCTCTGCCGTTCCTGTCACCAGCGCATCATTGTCGCCGACTTTATTAACCTTCGGTGCATTCGGTGCTGTTGTATCTTCAAGGACAGCTGTACGGATCGTTGATTTTGCTTTTACTCCATTTACTGTCTTTTCAAATGTCACTTCAAGAATACTGTCTATTTTTTGCTGTGGTATTTCAATTGCGTAATTGCCATTCTTGTCTGCTGTTGCCTTTTTCACTTCATTGCCAATCTTCACACTGACTGCAGTACCGCTTTCAGCCGTTCCTTTAATAGCATAACTGCTGTTGTACACATCGCCGACAGCTGCTTTTAGCAATAATGTGCTGTAGGCACCGTAAGCATCAAGTCTGCCCCAGCCAGAAACATAATCATAGCCTGGAGGAAGGCTGTCTCCTTCTTCATAAATAATTTCGCCGTCTTCTGTAATCACTTCAACTGTGTCTTCAAACTTGTAAGGGTTGTCCTGCTCCTCAAAAGCAACGTTTTTAGCTGTTTCTGTCAGGATTTTTTCGACTTCAACTGGCTTCAAGCTGCTGTTTAAGGAAAGAAGCAGTCCTGCTGCTGCCGCAACATGCGGTGTTGCCATAGAAGTACCGCTGTAGTAAGTAACATTACCATTCGGCACAAGACTCGGGATATTAGTTCCTGGTGCGACTAAATCAGTGCCGAATCCGTAGTTGGAATAGTCGGAAACAAGATCCATGTCATTTGTTGCGCCGACAGAAGTTGCATACTTGCTTGATGCAGGATAGCCGACTTCATCATAACCATCATTTCCTGTTGCTGCAACGATAGTCACATTATGTTTGTACGCATATTGCATCATATATTCCAATGTTCTGCTGTATGGTCCGCCAAGGCTCATGTTAATGACTTTAGCTCCCTTATCAACAGCATATTTAATACCTTTAGCGATTTGTTCCGTGTCGCCAGCGCCGCTAGCGTCTAGAACTTTAACAGGAAGAATCTTCGCATTAGCATGAACACCAGAAATTGAGTAGCCATTATCCATGCCTGCTGCGATAATGCCGCTCACATGCGTTCCATGACCATTATCATCAAGCGCATTATTGTTATTGCCAATATAGTTATAGCCTTCAGATGCCAATACATTGCCACTTAAGTCAGCAAGCGTGCTGTCCACACCTGTATCAACAACGGCAATGACTGTTTCACTTGGCTTAGCCACAGTCAGCAAGGAATGAAGCGGACCGAACTGGATATCTGCACCACTTGTTCCTTGTGTTTGGCCAGTATTGGATAACGACCATTGGTATGGATTAGAAACATCATTTGTTGTCTTGCCTAATGCTTTATATGTTTGCATTTGTTCCACATATT
>Ga0268255_10000613_pt1 | contig 23895 bp, 40 predicted proteins | sample AgamicOrMarz_FD_200256 | JGI IMG/M metagenome (GOLD analysis project Ga0268255, IMG submission 200256) | Agave microbial communities from Guanajuato, Mexico - Or.Ma.rz (v2) (version 3) | ecosystem: Host-associated > Plants > Phyllosphere > Phylloplane/Leaf | place: Guanajuato, Mexico...
TTCCGTCCCGTAAAGGCGATAAAGCCATTTCGCGAATTCAAGCATACCGTATACTAAATGCCGCCGCTGAACGTGCTGGCCTTTCGTTAGATATCGGTACACATACGTTAAGAAAGACATTCGCTTACCACGCGTATAAAGCTGGCGTTGATCTTACGTTGCTGATGTCCGTATTAAACCATTCGAGTCAACGCGAAACGCTTAAATACATCGGAATCGTCCAAGACGACGTTAACAGCGTATTTGCTGGCGTTAACTTATAGAAATACGAAAGGCCCTCCGCCTACTTGACGGAAGGGCTTATTTTCGTTTATGCTGACGTAAAGTTCAAACGTTATTTTGATACGCCGATTTTTCTGGCGTCAGGAAACGGGATTCGGACGGGGTGGGCTTGGGGGCTCGCCGTCGTGTATCGAGCATTCATTCGTTTGCATATCGAATGTTACACAAACGCTTTTTGTTACATCTAATTAATTATTAAATCGTTGATATAACAACGTTCACAACGAATCAACCACGCAATCATTCATCGTTTGTTTTATGCATGCGTCATATCAACGTTTGTAATGCGCTATTACCAGCCGTATAATGCATAAGATATTGCATAAACGATGGCTGATTCGGAAAGTTTCAGGCGCCTGTCTGTCAGACCATGCGTGCTGGTAGATAGTACACCGTAGTACATACACTACTCATACCTACCCGCAATCACATACCGAGTATCTACTATTATATAGTGCGCCCTATCTTACGCCTTGGACTCCTCGCTATCCAGTCGCTTAGCAAACGACTCTATCTCTGCGTCAATCACATCGTAATCCACACCGCCTGTATTATCTACGGCAGATACCTCGTGCTTCTCCGTTAGCATTTCGTTAAGTTGTAATACGAGTTTAGCCATCGCTGCATTCTCCGTTTCTGCTGCGACGCGATAGATATTATCTAGTACTTCCGGTAATCTCGACTGCGCATTACGTACCATCTCACGCTTTAACTCTCGCTCAAATAACGGATCTTTCTTCCAGTTGAATATCGTTGTTCTACCTACGCCTACTTCTTGCGCTATCTGTTCCGCTGTAAGACCGCCTTGCTTCGGTTGTGACAGCAGTTTAATAGCGTGATAGTGTTCGGTAGATAATCGTTTAAGTGCCATTCGTTGTCACCTCCGTTAAAATATAATCGCCCCTAATACGAAACCTAATCCGGTAAATACGCCGGCAACAATAAGCGCGATGATTAATACGAATCTATCGAACGCCTTACCTAAGTTCATATATTCCGGACTCCTTTACGTTAGATTAATCGAGTACATAAAGTTACTGATATCAAAAATCGATATCACCGTTTATCTCTTCGTTTTATCCTTTAAGGTCTATCGTCAAGTACTATAAGTAATTAATAAAGAACGAAACCGTCTACGAATGTAGGCGGAATCTTTTATAGTTCTTAGTTATTTAGTTCTTAGTAATATAGTTCTTAGTACATATCAAAAAACGATATCAGGTGATATTAAAAATCGATATTAGCTGATATTAAAAATCGATATCACCAATCGCTTCCTCCTCTTCTCGTATCTTATCAAGCGCCATCATCTTACGCTCATACTCTGCGCAAGCTAACGGAAACCTCTGACGAAACTCCGTTATCTTTAACGGTGCTGGAAACGAGAATACATGAAACGGACGATTATTACGATATCTTCTTTGAACGTATAAAAGTCCAACGTTTTCAAGTATCGCTACATGATTACCGACTGTATTTGGCGTCATAGCTAATTCGATACTTAAACGGCGTTGTGACGTCCAAGTCTTACCGAAGTGTTTATGCTCTTCGTTAGTATTACGGTGCTGAAATATCGCTCTAAACACGTCTAATGTAGCGCAAGTAACCTTATAGTCGGCGTATGTTTTATCGTCGTCCATCCACGGTTCCTTTGCGTCTTTCTTTGCATGGCCTAATATCGTATACAGTGCGACCTCATTCGGATATCTAACGAATGCACCTTCGAATACATGATTGTAATAGTTATCGTTCACTATAATCGATCTCCTTCACTATAAATTAACTAAAAAGAAACGCCGAGTAATCGTTAACTCAGCGCTTGTTGTTTGCGTTTGTCGTACTCGTCAAGTAGCACTCTTAGTTCGTTTGTTTTCTCGAATAAGTAAAAGCGATTGCCCGTACGTTCGTTGACGCCGATGCAAATATATCGTTGACCATTCCCCATCAAGAAATGGTATAAAGTCGTTGAGTAGCAATATAAGTATTTATCCATTGTAATTCCTCCTATTAACTAGATTGACTAGCGCGCAAGCCTCGTAACTCACTGATTATTTCGCTCAGATCATCATTTAACTCATCTAACACCTGTCGTTTCTTTAATTCATTACCTAACGAATAAAAATCGTCTTCATGATATTCGTCGTCGAATTCAAAAACATTGTAGTCATCGTTTATCTCACGGATTTGTTCTAATACGTCCGTCCTACGCTGTTCTAATTCGTTTATACGTTCTGAAGTCCATACGCTAGATTGATTCTTAACTGTCTTCGCCCTGTTATATATCGGATTCAATTCTCGAATACTCCAAGACTCGTATATCTCCCTATCAGTCTTGTCTCGCACTCTATACAAAACTATCTTGTATATTTGACGATAAAAAACAAAGGAGTTACTTTTACCTCGTATGTGGCTTAGTAACCTATCCCTAAAGTTTTTAGTTATCCCGATATACAAAAGATTTCCGTGTTTGTCGTAGAGCATGTAAAGACCACTTTCATCCTTTAACCAATCTTTATCTCTTTTTAAAAAGTCAGCTACTGTAAATTGTGTCATTATTTCAGGTAACTCTACACTAATCACTAAAATCAACTCCATTAAAGTTATTAAAGAGAGGTTGTTAGCCTCTCTTTTTTCGGGTTCACTTACGTAGCTAACTAAACGGTCAAAATGTCGGGTTTCTAAGGCGCTTATTTTCGCGTCGAGCAAGGTCGTTGGTCATTAAACGAAAGTTAATTGCGCTGTAGAGCTCCGTAGCGACACGTTATTCCGGAAATATTTCACAATCTTCTTTAATAACGCGTCCGCCGGTACTCTTAACGGCATAGAAATCCGAAAACTCCTTCGCGACATCGAATACAACGCCGATTTTATCTGCATACCAAACCGAATCCTTGTTCGTTTTTATAATTCGAATTTTCATAACGATGCCTCCTCGTTTAGTATTTCGATTACTTTCGTAATCTCTTTAGTTAACACATCGTTCCCGTCTAACTCAGCCGCCTCTAACAAAATTTCAAGCTCGTTTATAACTAAGCGCATATCACACTGCCTCCGTTTCGTTATCTAATCGTTTATTTGCGATTTCTATATATTCCGATTCACGCTCGAATCCTATAAAATGGCGGTTCAGTTTTGTAGCCGCTACCGCTGTAGTCCCACTCCCCATAAAGCAATCTAAAACGACGTCACCCTCGTTTGAACTGTGGCGAATGATATTTTCGATCATTTCAACCGGTTTAGGCGTGATATGACCTTGTTTCGGTGCAACCTCATAATCCCATACATCATGATGTGTTTTTTGGTGATTAAACACATAACGTAGAGACTCATATTCTTGACGTAATGATTCGTATGTTCTATCAAAGTTGAAAATATCGTGTAGTTTATTAAATACGTCTTTTGTAGGGAAAATATAAGATCCGTTACCTTGAAAGAAATGTCTAGCTAACCCCGTCCCTTGTTTCGGATTCTTTTTACGCACCCACCCACACGCTATATCTATTTGATTAAAATTCATCCCAGTTTCAACTAAATAACGGTTCATATATTCTCGAAGAGGCTTCAGAGCTGCGGGTAGTTTCTTAGAAATCCCAGTTTCATCTTGTAATGTATAAAACAAGCAATACTCCGATAAAGGACGGTAACTGCGACTAGACTCAGTTTTAACTACGTTGTCAAAATAGAACTTACGATGGCTGCCGCTATAACGTTTATTCCAAACTATGAAATTCCTGTAAGTAAACTCCGTCTCCTCGTCTAGTGAATCCATCAGCTTACGAATCTGATTCATATCATTATGGAACCAATAAAACGAACCACTCGGCTTCAATACGCGCTCACATTCGGTAAAAACTTCCGACATAAACTCTACGTAACTATCGACGGTCTTCCACTTATCCCAACGCTTATCCTTACCGATATTATAAGGCGGATCTATTACGATTAGATCCACCGAATCGTCTGGCAACAACCGCATCCCTTCGATACAATCACGCTGATAAATACGATTCAACTCTAATTCACCGATTAATTTTTTCGCCATCACTGACCGCCTCCTAATTCGCTAATATGTCGCACAATCACCGGCTGCACTTTCGTAAACTCGCGATATTTGCGCTTGCGCTCAACATTACGACTCTTCGTACGCTTATTCACCGCAAAGTGCTCGCGCCCTGTCCGAACTCTACGCGTCGGCTTGCTGTGTTTGCGTCCGTCCGTTCCGTGCGCCTCTCCGAGCGTATCTGCGTATTCGTTTTCGTGTCGTGCGTCGAGCTGCCAGTCGCTCATAAACGGATATTCCGTGCGGGTAATCTTATCCGGATGCATGTCGGTTAGTTCTTCGCAAAGAATGGCGTCGGTTAACTTTTCGAGTGTCTTAGCGTCAGGCCAGTCGCCCGCTGCTTCGCGATATTGCTCCGTCAGATCCTCTACGATTTGCATGCGTAGGTCACGATTAGCGAGATTGTCGGCGAATTTAATATTAGCGATATTATCTACGTATTGTTGCGCCGCTTCCGTGTTATCGTTGTAATAGAGTTCTCGGGACTCCTTAACGAAGTCCCTCTTCGCCTGTACCTGCGCCTTAGTCGTTTCGATGATTCGTTCTACATACGCGATTAGTTCCGCCTTGTGGTTTGCGCTGAATGTGAATTTGAAGTCGTTAGTCATCGTTAATTCCCTCCGTTTTCTGTTAAAGTAATTTCGAAATGTTCGCTAAACCAATCGCCGTTAATACCATTTCCGTCCGATACGATGTGTTTGTCTCCGTTTATATTCACAGATATAATTTTCGATTTATAAATAGCTGCCGGATACTTTTCACCTTCTATAAACGCCGTAGTTCCCGTAGGTTTCAATACGACTGTCTTTACGCACGTTATTAACGCTAATTTCATTCCCCATCGCCTCCAATTTCGTTTTGAATCGCGTCTAACGAATACCCTTCGCCATGCCATCCCCAGTATTCGTAAACTGCCGCTATCTTCTCGACTGCCACGTCGATATGTCCTACTAACGTTGTTCTGGCGACGCCTGCCTGTCGCGCCGCATCCTCTTGCGTTAGGTCTTGCGTATATACCAGGCGTAGAGCTTCCGATTGCCGGTCGGTTAGCTTTGCCGCTGTAATTGCCGTTGTTAAATCGATAAGCATTAGTACTGCGTCGTAATCGCCGGCGTATTGGCGTAGTTCTAGCGCGCCTCGTTCCGCCAATAAACGTTTGATGCCTGCCGCCGTGTTTAGCGCCGGATACGACTCTTCTAATGCGCGTTCTCGCGCTGTTAAGTCGGATTTTACTGCGCCCATATCAAACGCCTCCTTTTTCGATAAGTTGTTCCGCCAGTGATTTGCCGATCACATAAGCCACTTTCGATGCGATTCCGTTGCCTACAATGCGGTATTGTGCGGATAACGGCAGGTCTTCCGGCAACACGTACCAGTCGGGCACGGATTGAATTCGCATACACTCGCGCAGTGTAAAGCGTCGTGGCTCGATTTCTCCTGCTCTAACGTCGTCCATCGTGAAATCACCTGCGCCTGGATGAATCGAAGCATCGCGCGGACTAGTTAATACTGTGTAAGCAGCGTCATCATGACTGACGATTCTGTTACGCGATAGATACTGCGATGAGTACTTGCCGTCTTGTGGGTTGCGTTGGTCGATCGTTGGTTCCAGTAAGTCGCCGATTACATCACGCAATATTTTCGTTCTGTACTCCGCTTCATTTGTCGTTGGAAATTCGAAGGTAAATCCGAGATCCTTTCGAATACCTACGATAAACACCCGCTCACGCTTTTGCGCTACTCCGTAATCCCAGGCGTTGATTAGCTGCCAACTAACCTCGTAGCCTATTTCGTTAAATTTCGTGAGTAATACGTCAAATGTCGGTCGGTGCTTCTTCGAAATTAAACCCTTTACGTTTTCGAATACGAATGCTTTCGGCCGTTTTTCTTCGATGATTTCTAAGTAACGATAGACGAGTTTACCGCGCTCACCATTTTCGCCTTGCCCTTTACCTGCGACCGAAAAGTCCTGACAAGGTGGTCCGCCGAAGATTACGTCTGTATTCGGTAGACTGCCTGTATCCACCGAATTAATATCCGCTTGTTCTACGTGATCTCCGAAGTTATGTCGGTATGCCTTTACCGCATTCTTATCGAAGTCTAGCGCCTTAACAATCTCGTAGCCTGCCGACTTGAAACCGATCGCACCAAGCCCTCCGCCGCAGAATAGCTCCAACACCGTTAGTCCGTTCGCTTCTAATTGCGGTGTAACGTCGTAATTCATAAAATCGCCCCTTTCGATTAGTTCAGTCGGATGTAACTGACACGATGCCTTCGCCAGTGGTGACGCTAGAATTGTTAGCGCCGGTTCATCCCACGCCAACTTTCGAAGATACATCGTTCTGCCTCCACCGCTGTAATACGACCCTTTCATAAATGCCCGCTGCTCATCATCGTCTAAATCCCGCCAGTTGCCGCCGTCAGGTATTTTGTGAGCGTAGGGCTTTTCGTCGTTCCGTAAGCCGTGTCCGTAATGATTCGGTATCATGTAACCGCCTCCGTTTCGAATAAAAAAGCGACCGCCTCAATCGAGAACAGTCGCCTAAGTTAGTATATTAAATTTACCGTTCATTGACGTTTATTCCCCTCGCACCGCTTTCTCTACGCCTAAGTCGAACATGATAGCGTCCAGTTCATCGTAGCAAAAATCCGGTGTCGTATTATTCTCAACGCAGTAGTCTGCGTCGAATTTGTCAAGGTTCGTTTCGGTTTCGTGCGTTAAGTCGTCAGCGCTAAAGTCATCGCCCGCTTCAATCGCCCGTCTGACGCGTGTTTCTAAGTCTGCTTGGATGCGGATAATAACGTAGCCTTCCGCTTTCAATCGCTCATATTCGTTTGGCTGTCGTAAGTCGCTGATAAGGACTAGCGAATCGTTGTTGCGTTCAATCTTCCGCAAGCAAGCGTCTAGCCATACGTTTTCGTCAATCTCGCGCATGATCTGACCGAAGCGCTGTAGTAAATAACGCGGTTTAGGTTCGCGTGGTACGTTCGGGAATATTTCGAATAAGAACGCTTTAAGTGAGTCGCCGAATGCATACGGTGTGAAGCCGTAGAACAGCGACAGGTAAGCAGTCGCCATATCCTTTCCGCTTCTTAACGGGCCACAGATGGCGATTTTAACCGGTTGTTGGCATGTGCATTTAGTCATCGATTTCTTCCTCCTTCTATTCGTTGCATTAATACCGACAGATACCAGATTAATAATCCGATAGAAACTCCGCTTATTATTGCGAATATGGCGATACTAATCATTTCGTAACGCCTTATTGATTTTATCTATCGCTAATCCAATTCCGATAGCCTCTCCGTGGTAAGTAATCGCCGCACGCTGATATCGACCTTCATTTTCGTTACGTTTCTGAAACATTTCGTTTTCCATAGACACTAGTTCCGAAACTACCTTTTTGATGACTTCGACCGGTACAAATGCAGTAACCTCCGCCCCGTCGCCTAAGTCGTTAATACGTCCGATAACTTCCTCGACATCCTTTTCGTTCTCATCTACGCGATCTTCTAAGTCGGCGATGTCGATTACGTGGTCGAGGACGGTGCTTTCTATGCGATGTAGCTCACGTTTTAGCTCCGCAACTTCCTGCGCAAGATTTGCGAGTAAATCATTAACGGTTAATAATTCGTCTTGACTAGATTGTTCAACGAGTTCTAATACGTTGAATTCACTTTCGTATAAGAACAACGGAGTACCGTCACTAAACATGTCGTCTACGTTGTATTTAATAGTTCCGTCACTCTCTTCGGTTAATCTAGTTACCATATATACGTTTCCGACAATGTATCCGTCAACACTTGCGATGTAGTCTTCTTGGTCGATGCCGATAACCAACTCACTGGCGACTGCTTTGCGCTTGACCTTGCAGTATTGCTTTCCGTTGTGAATAATCAAATCCGATTCCTCCTTCGGTTCGCCTTTCGCTTCGTATAATAACTCGCTGACTTCTACGTAGGAAGGTGCGGACGGTTGGACCGGTTGTTCGATTAATTCAATAATCACGTATTTATCGGAGTGAGTATCGAGAAAGTCCTCATCGTATATCTTTTCGTCTATCCATAAGCTTCCGTCGTTCCTACCGTTAAAGTAATACAGTCTATCTACGATCCTAACTTCGTTAATTAAGTTTCCGTCAAACTCTGTAATCAGCACCGTATCGCCTTCTCGTACTGGGCGGTCAACTTTGCGGTATAGTTGCGAGTTGTGTTCGATGACTTCTTCGCAGTCTTCTTTGTAAACCGCGCTTAGTGATTTATCGAGAAGGTATTGAGTACCGCAATCAGTTGCATCGAATACCTCACCGATTTTATTTGCGTACCATACTGTCGGGTAACAAGCTTTTACAATTCGAATTTTCATCTATTTACGCCTCCTCTTTTACTAACTCGTTAATTGATACCGGGAAATGCGGCTTAACTAATTCATAAACAGCCTTTGCGTATTCTTGTATTTCGACTTGGCTATCGTGTGCTAGGCGTTGATTTAAGAAGTGAGCGACTGACTGTAGCGATGCAGTCCAGTAATATCGGACATACATTCCGTAAGCTGGTAAGAATATGCGTGCTTGTTCTGGCGCCATACCAAGTTCGATAGATTTCTCGTATAATCGCATCGACTCTTCGACGTGCTTTTCATATACGTGTTGAAGTTCGCCCATTTCGTGATATTCGAGTTTATCCATCAAAGGACCGCCGCTACCTTGCTTCGAATTGTCTGGCGCGCTTCTCCATTCGTCCGGATTCGGAATATAAAACGCTGGCTCCTCCGTTACATAACGACGACTACTTTCGTTCCAGGCGGTCATGTTATCTCCGGAAGATTCTTGAATTGACGATCCTACGATATATTTGAAATGTTGACGCGCTACCATTAACGGCGAGTAAACTTCGAATTGCAGCATCGCATGTCTAAACGGTGATGTATGGCCTTCGCGGGCTAAGTATTTAATTAAACGAGTATCTCCTTCGGTAAGTTCAGTCGATTCCTTGTCGTAGCTGACGCGTGCGCTATTTACGACTGTAAGGTCGCTGCCCATTACGTTAGTTAGTCTGACATATCCTTTATCGAGTACGTTAATCATTTCGTTCATCATTCCGCCTCCTTCGCTTGTCTCTTAATCTCCGCTTCCAACAACGGCTCCGGACGCACAAACGTCGGCGGCTTCATAACCTTACCCGTTTCCGGATTCGTATGGACCTTGCCGTCAGGCCATAGCTTCGACATATTCGCCTTCTGGACGATATCGAATAACGGTGTAGGTTCAACGCCTAATTCTACGAGTGTGCCAATCGCTAAATAAATTAAATCGATCATCGCGTCCGCTTGGTCAACGACTGTTTTAGCGTGAATGAATTCGTCTAACTCTTCCGCCATGTAGCCGAAGCGCTGTTCTCTTCGTGCGAATGGCATCGTAGTAGGTCGCTCGGCAACCGGTTGATTAAATTTCGTTTGGAATTCCTTAACTTGTTCAAATTGTCGTTTCATCGTATACTTCCTCCGTTCATTAATTTTTCGATTGCTTCCATTAACGGTGCATTGTCGGGCTGGTTGCGTTTAACCCACTGCCTGACTTCGTTAAAATTTCGTATAGTCGCTTCTTTGTTGCGTCGGTCCTCGTCGTTTTTCCAGTATGCGGCAACTCGACGAACCGTAAAGAATATATCGTGGCGATCTTTCGGCGACATTGGAGCGCCTCTGTTTTCGCCTAATACGTGACATAAGTGATGGCCGGCGCCTTCTATGCGAGGGTCATATTTAGTCATCGAGAACCACGTCCGCTAATAAGCTCGCTATTACTCCGAATAAGAAACATTCAAGCAACGACGGATCGTGTCCGAATAAATACGAAATAGCAACGAACGATATTGCGAATAAACCGCCTAACAGTAAATTTTTCATATCGTAATCCCTCCGATTTATAATTTATTAGCGAACAAATTTTACGGCTTCCACTCCGTTTATCTTCAATATCAGCGACTCAACCGCCTTCTCCGCGCTCACCTCCGCCTTATCCTGCGCCCGCTTATCGTTAGCAATGTCCGCCTTGATTTCCGACTTGGCTTCGCTGTATAACGCCTTTAACTTCGCCTCATCGACGTCCTTTCGCCATAGCCCGCTATCGTTCGTAATTGTCATGTTGTCATATGGCAGTGATAGGGCGATTAGCTTCGGCTGCGGTAGCGTTACCTTTACGACATTGCCTACGGTGCTGATTTCGATATCTTTCGTATTGACGCCGAGCTTGAACGTGCCACGGACGTTAACCATCGCCTCCTGTTTTCCGTACCAACGACTATCCGAATAGCGCTCCGTCTTTTCCGCTTTGCCTGTTAGCGTGACGAGCTGCGCTGATTCCGTTAGTGCGTTGACGATTGTTTCTTCGTGAAGTACAACGGAGTGGACGATTGGTTGCGGCTCTGCTGGCGCGGTGTGGTTAGCGTTGAAAACGATTGTGCTTCCGATTACGCCTCCGACAACGACTGCGATTAGCGTGCGTTTCATCGCCAGTCAGCCTCGATGATATTCAATACGACAACGTCTCCGTTATCCGTTTGTAAATAGATGACCGTTGTGCTGCCGTCGTCTACTACTCGTATCTTACCTGTCGTATAATCCAATTCGTGCTTATCGATTTGTTTTAACGGATTATAAGCCATTTACTTCGCCTCCTCTTCGTCATTTACAAAACGTATACTCAAACAAGAATTTCATAACGAAACCTAACGTCGTGCCTACGGTTAAGCCTGCGATTGTGACTGCGATGTATTTCATGCTGTCGTCCTCCTCACTAGTTTAAGTTATCCGCATGTTGAGCGAGTTTACCTCGGAAGTTAACGCTTAGTTTTACAACGTTGCAATATTCCTCACCTTCGAAGTGATCGATATACGGTGCGAATCCGCTTTTGCTTTCGTCAGGTAAATCGCATTGTCCGACATGGCCTTCCATAACAACGGTACAACTATCGTGAATTCGTGTTAGTATCTTCTTCAGGTCGCCTTTTGTAAAGTTCTGACTCTCCGCGATTACAACCGTCTTATCTTTCAAGTTGATACCGCGAGCAAACGTATGCGACATCGGATAAACCCAAACGTGGCCCGCTTTAAGCGCCTCGACATTCTCTTCGTTGTAGATTACCTTTTCGGGAACCTCTGCGATTTCTAACAGCGCATCCTTCAACGGAGTTAAATATTCCTTTTCCTTCTCCGGTTGATTGCCTGGACGGAATCCCATTCGCTTCTCTTCAACAGGTGCGAAAATGTATACGAGAGGCTTTCCGATAATCTTGGCGCAAGCGACTGCGAGTGTAGTCTTACCGCTACCACTCTTCGCATTGACTATCGTTAACTGATTGTCGAAAATAGAATCGACATAAGCACGTTGTTCGTTCGTTAGTTTCGGTTCAAATCCGAATAGTAAGTTATCCTTCGGTAATGGCATTGCGTTCGCCTCCATTCGATTGTTTACTGCGCCTTACACTTAACATTACGAAGCGTATTTTAACTTCGCACAAAATCGTGTAAAATAAAATTAACGAAAGGAGTGTTTCGTATGGTAAATAAAAAGATCCGACGTCAAGGCAATTCACATGCAATCTATTTACCGCTGGAATTCCTCAACGAGCTCGGCCTTTCCGCAGGCGATGACGCCGAAGTCAGTATCGACTCAGTAACGAAGGAGATAATTATACGCAACGCAAAAACGGCACCTCTTACGGAAGACAATCGATTTGATCGCCTCGTAAAAGATGCCGTTGAAAAGTATTTATCGAGCAGGGGCCTTTAATCGCCGCTGCTTCGTTTCATTTTAGTTATTGCGCTACGTCAGTAGTATTCGTATCAATTGCGTCTACTTCCGCCTGCGTCATCGGTTTTGCTGCGTCAGTGTTCAACTTTACTTCGTTAGTTTTAACGTCTAGGTCAGCCGCCTGGTCGTTCGCTTTAGTGATTTCGCCTTCTAAGCCCTTCACTTGCTTATCGACTTCCTTCGCCTTGTTTACGCCCCAAGCAATATCGTCTTTCAATTTCGCATTCTCTTTCGCTAATGCGTCTTTTGCTGCGCTTAACTCTGCGTTTTGATTCGTAAGAGCCGATTTATCTTTCGATAGTTGGTCGATTTGAGCCGAAAGCGTTGCGATACTTTCTTGCGCCACTTTTAGTGATGCGATTTTATCGTCTAGTTCCGCTTTAAGTGCTGCCGCTTGACCTTTCGAAGCTTCTAATTCGCCGTTTTTAGCCGTTAGTTGCCCCTTTACGTCTTCTAATTGCGCTAGGTTAGCCGCGATATCTTTCGATAATTGGTCAACGTTAGATTTAAGCGCTGTGTTGTCGCCGCTTAATTTAGTGATTTCGCCATTCTTGCCGGAGATTACTCCGTTAGCTGCAACGATCTTTTCGTCAGCCGCCTTCTTTAACGAGTTGATTTTCGATACTAACGCATTTTCCGAAGATTCATAGCCGACGATTTTATCGCCTAATCCACCTAACGTTTGTTTTGCGTTGTTGATTGCGTCGCCACCCGTCCACGCTAATCCTCCGATAACTCCTGCGCCAGCCATAACTCCGATAAAAGTTTTAGAAGTAAAAAATGTTGCAATCCCCATTCTAACATCTCCCTTAATTTTAGTTGTTTAGTAACTTTTTACCTTACGAGTAATATATTATTACATTGTAATTACTTTGTAAATACTTTTATGTAAAAAATTAGCCCGACATTTCTGCCGGACCTGTTTTTATACGTTATCGAAATTGAAATCTTCGTCACGCAACGTCTCAACGTTAAGCGAAATCGTATAGCCGTCGCCTTTAGTCGAGAAGAAGTCGTGGTTCTTTGTTTCGGTATCTAAACCGTTAAGTACAATCGGATTAACTGGCGCGTGCTCAAAGAACGGCTCAAACCCGAGATTCTGTAGCGCACGGTTAGCGTTGTACTTCACGTACTCTATTACATCGCTAGCAATGCCGAGCTTTCCGTAAATCTCATGCGTATAAGCTTCTTCGTTCTTGAACAACGCTTCTAAAGACGTATACATCTCACGATCGGCTGCTTCTCGCTCAACATCCGTTAGTTGTTGGCGTAATTCCTGCGCCTTCAATCCGACGTAGGATCCGTGAATACTTTCGTCCATAATAATCTTACGAATGATTTCTCCGCTGGCGATCATGCGGCCTTGACCTGCGAGATATACCGGAAAGTAAAATCCGCTGTAGAATAAGAACGATTCAAGAAACACGGAATGTACTAGCGCCATATATAACGTGTAAGGACGAACACGCGGGCGGAACAACTCTTCGTAATAACTAACTACCGTATCGGCTTTTCGTTGTAGGTGTGGTTGTTGCGCTACCCATCCGTTAAGGAGAAAGTCGGTTTCTTGCGAAGGTAGTAATGTCGTAAAGATATGTGAATAAGATTTAGCGTGAATATGCTCCATCATTCCCATAAACGATAAAACTGCCTTACTTTGCTCGTCGCGAATATGCAGCGAAATTAATGGCATTCCTTCGCTAGCTTGGCGCGTATCTAATAACGTAAGTCCGGCGAGTACTTTCTTATATACGTCGCGTTCTACGTCGGTAAGCGAATCCCAAGCGCCGAGATCCTTTTCGACGCTGAACTCTTCTTCCGTCCAGAATTGTGCGATGTTCTGATTCCAATACGTTAGTGCTGTGTCGTGCCCTTTTGCGTTCCAGTTTGCGGCTTTAAAGTTTGTCATCTATTCGCCCTCCTTCGTTATTAAACCGAGCAGCTAGTGCATTCGCTAATGTCTAATCGTTTGTTACGTGTATAATAAAGCGATTTAAGTCCTTTTTTGTGCGCATATACGTAATAGCGAGCGAGTTCACGCGTACTAATGTCGCTGCTTACGAATAAGATTGTCGAGATACCTTGATCGACGTGTCGCTGAATTTCCGCAATCATATCGATAAGGCGGTATTGATTCACGCTAAACGCCGATTTATAGAACCACTGCGTTTTCGCTGATAAGAAAGGCATCGGATAGAACGTTTCAGCATTTCCGTAAGTTCTGCGCTCAATCATGTCGACGATAGGCATTACGGAGCTCGTCGCGTTCTGAATATACGAGATTGATTGCGTAGGTGCAGTCGCTAGTCTATAGGCGTTATATAAACCGTGCTCTTGAACCTGCGCCATTAATTCCGCCCATTCTTTCGGACCAGGAACGTCCATTCCAGCGAATAACTCTTTCACCTTTTCCGTTTTTGGTGAGAAGTCTTCCGCTAGATACTGCGCAAAATATTCACCGCTTGCGTAATCGGACTTATCGAAATCCTTGAATACTTCGCCGCGGTCTTTCGCAATCAACATCGACTTTTCAATCGAATAGTAATTTACGAGCATAAAGAACGTGCGGGCGAAGTCGCGTGCAATTCCGCTTTCATACCCGATTCCGTTTTTCGCTAAGAATCCGTGAAGGTTCATTGCTCCAAGTCCTACGCTGTGAAGTTCTTCGTTGGCTTTACGTACGCCTGGTGCGTTAGCGATATACGTTAAATCAGAAACCATCGTAATAGCTTCCATTCCCGTATGAACTGATTCGCGTATCTTTCCGGACTCCATTACATTTACGATATTAAGAGATCCGAGATTACAAGAGATATCGCGTTTGATTTCGTCTGGTGTATCGTAGTCGTTAATAACTGACGTTTCCTGCAGTTCGAAAATTTCGGTGCAGAGATTTGATTGTTTAATCTGTCCGACATCTTTTAGCGCGTGTTTTTTATTAGCGTTATCTTTGAACATTAGATACGGATAGCCTGACTGTAACTGCGTCTGTGCGATTTTATTTAACATATCGCGAGCATCAAACGACTTCTTTTTCACGTTCTCATTCGCTACTAATTTATCGTACATAACTTCGATGTCCATATCGTCAAGGTGATGTCCGTATTCCTTAAATACTGTGTAAGGAGCGAACATGTAGAACGGCTCTCCTTTTTCGGCTAACTCGAAGAACTTTCCTGTCAATACTAGGCCGATAGATAATGTTTTAAGACGGATATCCTCAGATGCGTTAATCTTCTTCGTGTCTAGGAATTCAAGCACATCCCAGTGATGAACGTTTAAATACGCTGCAGCTGCGCCTGGGGCGTTGTCCAAGTTGATCTGCATAGTTAACGCCTAGCTCTAATTGCTTCGCTACTGGCACGACCCCTTTCGCATTATCTTCAATACCCTTAATCGCCTCACCACGCGAACGAATCTTCGAAAGATTTATCGCAATTCCTCCGCCTAACTTAGATAACTGTTTCGTAGTGCCAATCGTATAGTTAATCGAGTTTAACGAATCGTCCGCTTCAAGTAAGAAACACGAAACTAATTCACCGCGACGAGCCTTTCCGCTATTTAAGAACGTAGGAGTTGCCGGCTGATAACGTTGTTCCATCATCGCCGCTACGTATTCGGAAGCTTTGGCGAACTTACCTTGACCGAGATATAAAGCCGTAGCGACTACTCGATCTTCATAATGTTCGTAGTAACGTTTCTTATCGTTCGTGCGCATCGCATAATCCTTGTAAAACTTCGACGCTGCCATGTACGACTGAAACTGGAATTTGTAATCGTACGCCTGTTTGAACAACGCTTCGACTTCCTCTTCGCTGTACATTGCGTAGAAGTCTTCGTAGTAGTTATTTTCGATTAACCATTTCACACGCTCTGTTACGCTAGGAAAATAAACGTACTTTTCCGCTACTTCTCGCATGAATACCTCGACTGCTTCAGCGTCCTTTTCTAACTGATAAAACCCGTCTGCTCCTCGTTGTTTAACCTCGTTATTTAATTCGATATGCTTACTCAATCGCGCTCATCCTCTCCGTGAATAGTTTTACGTCGTCGTCCGTTCCGCTTAGTTCGAATTTGTGTATGATCGGTACGTTATATTCGTCTGCAATACGGTCGGCAGCGCGGGCGAAGTTCTTGCCCCAGTTACGATTGCCACTCGCCGCCACCGCGGTTAAGTATTTATAATTGCGTGCTAAGAATCGGCTGACAGGCGTAGGCACCTCGCCGAATCCTAGCGTATTTGTTACGAGTATGAATGGTTGGTCGACCGTCTCGGTTAATTCGATTGACTGGCCGCCGATATCGCACTTCGATAGAAAGCGTGGAATGTTACCGGTTAGCGAATAGTAAACGACGATCATTCTTCGTTCGCTTCTTCTCGCCGGATTAATTCGTTCGTATCCGCTAAACCCTTCAGTATTTCCTCGCGTTCCTTTTTCTTTTCGATTACCTTTCGCTCTGCTCGTATGATGTCGTATTCGTTATCCTGCAGCGATTTCTCTTGGCGGTGTTTCATGTTATATAATTCACCTAACGTATGTTTCACCGTTCAATCACTCCTTCACGAATTAAATACGCTAATGCAATCGCAACCGCATCACTTTCATCGCTAGTCGCAAACGGTCCATCATATCCGGTCCATTCCCGCACAGCCTCCGCGACTTCCTCTTTTTCCGCCTTTCCTTTTCCGACGACTAGCTTCTTCACTTCCGCCTGGCCGAGCGCCTTTTCCGTGACCGCAAGACCGAAGTCATTTAACGCACGATCGCAGGCATTCCAGCCGGAGAAGATTGCGTAGTTGATATTCGGCATCTTACCAGCATACGCCTCACGAACGATTGCGTCATACGGACCATGCTCGCGAATAAACAAGTGCATGTAGCTTTCGATATGCTTCGTTCTGGCTGCATAGTTATCTTTGGCGCTAGTTTTGACGTGACCTACTGCGACTACTTTCGGCTTGCCTTTCCGCACTTCAACGACTGCGACTCCGGGAAGATTTAGCGAGATATCGAATGCGAGGATTCTCATGCGCTCTCACCTTCTCGCACATCCGTAATGAATTCCCACGCATCCAAATACGCTTGCTTTTTGAAATCCGGCATGTTTGATTTAAGCGCTAGTTTCGCCTGTTGTTTCAGTTCTTCATATTCCTCGGCGCTTAAGTCTTTCGCGCAAGCCGTTTTAAAGTTATTGAACGTCCAGCCTTCTACGTTAAGTGCTGGCGGATTACCTTCTTTTGCTCGGCGTACTAAGTCAGCGAAATAATCGAGAAGCTGCTTGCGATCTTCCTCCGTTATTTTCACGTCAAACGATTTAACTACTGGCGCACTTTCCGCCCAGTTGTCTTTTACGGCGCTAACATACGTAATGATATAACTATCAACTCCATACATAATCGAGTAGATGATACATTGCTTTTTATGCTTCGGATCTGCTGACGTAAGCTTCTTGACGCCGTTACGTGTCTGCTTGCTCTTCACTTCGAGTCCAATACGTTCGCCTGTTTCGGTGCTTACCAATACACCATCCGGCTGTCCGATTAAGTCAAACACTTGCCCGTTGTGCTCGACTTTATGTTGTTTCTGCGCGAATTCCTCCCAAAACGGATAACCTTCTTCGGTACGTGTCGGAATGAAAGGCGGATTCTCTCCCGTAAGTTTTTTGTAGTAGCGCTCAATTTTAAGTACGTCAGTCTGTACAATATCCCCGATTGCCGTTCCGAGTTTCTGCCACTGCGACTGGTGATTCGGTTTCGTAACTTTATCCTTCTTAGCCTTTCGAAGTTTCATATATAATTCACGCGGACAGCTTCCGGCGCTACTCGGACTGAAATACGTTCCGTAGTAACTAACTTTACGCGGGTTCTTCGTAATCTCGTAGGCTTGCTGCGCCATTAACAACTTCAGCCCGTCGTCCCACGGTTCGGGATATTCGTTAAATCTATTAATCATTTCCGTAAACTGCTTCGCGTATTTAGTCATTCCGGTTCCCCCTCGTTTTTGTCTACTGAATAAAAGATAACCTCCGCTGGCTTATGCAATACTTCCGCCACAATCAGCAGTAGTGACGCTGCAGCTACCGCCTTTGTGAACGCAATCTCTACGTCAAGCACGTAAGGCGCTACGAAATAGAATGTGGTTGTAAGTATTGCGAAGTTTAGTATGCGAGTCATTTCGCCGTTCTCGCGTATTCTAATGCGTCCTCAAACTCCTCTATCGCTGTCGGTCCGCTTGTACGTGCCATTTCGTGGCCATTTCGTAAGAATACGATTAGAGGCGCTTGCTGCATTCGGAACTTATCAATGATTGTTTCGCGAACTTCTGGCAGTACCGTGTCGATGTTTGTGTATTCGATATTTACGTTAGTTAACACCGTTTCCTGTTCCGATAAAAATAGCTTAGTAGGCCCGCAATAACGGCAGTTGTTTTTAGTCAGCACTTTAATTTCGATCATTTAAATAGCCCCCTTTAGTTTTTCGAACCATTCATCTTCTTCTACTTTGTCAAACCAACGTATCGGATTTATTTCTACGTCGCATCGAACTGGAACGATCATTGTAACCGCCTGCTCCATCGTCTCTTTGATACGGTATAACTCGCTTTTCGGGATATCTGCGGGACATTCTATAACGAGCTCATCGTGTACTTGGAGTAGTATCGAAGCGTCTGTTTCCTTCAACACCGGCTGCAAATCAACGATAGCCTTTTTCAGAATTGACCCAGCGCTTGCCTGCACCGGAAAGTTACCAGCCATACGATCCGCTCTAAAATGTTGGAATCGGTCCTTCGATTGGTAATCGGAATTCAGTCTACGTTTACGTCCGAATAAATCAGTAACGTAGCCTTGTTTGCGAGCTAGGCGTTTCTGTTCGTCCATATAACGTTTGATGCCCGGATAACCTTTGAAGTAGTTGTCGATAATTTCCTGTGCCTCTTCCTTCGTGATTTCAAGCGTATTAGAAAGGCCAGCCGCACTCATTCCGTATACGATTCCGAAGTTAACTACCTTCGCCTGCTTACGAAACTTCTGCTGCGGTGAGCCCTGCGTTTCTTTGTCCTTCTCGATGTCTTCATACGTAAACTTACCTGCGCTAATCATCGAAGCTGTCATCGAGTGAATGTCGAGCCCTTCCTTAAACGCCTTGATTAGTTCCTTTTCGTTAGCGAGATGCGCAAGTACGCGTAATTCGATTTGGCTGTAATCTATTGATACTAGAATGCGGTCCTGGCTTGACGATAAGAACAGTTGACGTATTTCTGGACGTTTAGCTGGTATCTGCTGCGTATTCGGATTCGAACAAGTAAATCGCCCAGTCGCGGCTCCTAGCGTATTGTGCCACGGATGGATTCGACCGTCGCTCTTAACCTCTTTCGGTAGCTTCTGCGTAAATGCTTGGCGTAGCTTACCTACTTCGCGATATTCGAGCATCTTAGAAACGACTGGATGAGCGTTTTTAATTTTCTTCAACGCCTTAACTCCGGTAGATCCTTTCTCTAAATCCGGAAGCTTTAAATCAACGAATAACTTTCGCTTCAGTTGAACCGGACTGTTTAAGTTAATTTCCTCGCCGAACATTTCTGTTATCTCAGCGATTAGTTCCGATTCTTCCTTCGCCAGTTTTTCATCGATAGTGCTTGCCGCGTCTTTATCGAATTTGATTCCGCGAATGTCCGACCAGATAAACTGACGACAAACCGGCATTTCAATCTCGAATACGAGTCGCTGAATCTGCTTCAAGTCGTCGCTCTTGCTGTAGAATTTCGATATCCAATCGTAAAGCATTAACGTTTTCTCCGTATCACCTGCAGCGTAAGGTAACGCCACGTCTAACGGAATCTTGTTAAACTGCGTATTCGGAAACAACTGATCGAAGTTATCGCTTGGTTTTCGAAGCCAATCGGTAATCAAGTCCTTCAATCGATGCGACCGGTTTTCGTCGAACGCCATCGCCATGATCCGTGTATCAGCGTGCAAGTTATCGACCAAGTTAACGCCGTACTTTACGTAGAACCATTTACAGTCGAAAGGAGCGTTATGCATCACCGTTTTAACTCGTTCCAGGTGCGGTTTTAGTAGTCCGATAATGTCAACGCCAATTAATCCTTCCGGTGTTTCTTCGTGATTTAACGGAACGTAGTAATGACGTTGCCTCGTCGATACTGAAAATCCCGCCATATTACCGCGCCAGGGATCTAGCGCACCATTATCTTCGCCGAATGTTTCGCAGTCAAGGCCGATTAAGTCAGCCGTTTGTAAGTCTGCGATTAAAGCGTCAATGTCAGAACGCGTTGACACTAGCACGTAATTCTCCGGAGTCTTCGCCACTAACTCCGCTAACTTTTCCTCGCGCTGACTTTCCGCAAGGTCCTTGTATATCCTTAACGCCTCCGCCTTCGAGAATCGCTTTTTCACATCCGCCGGATTCCTGCCGACCTTACCCGAAGCCATTGCCTGTTTGACTTCGAGTAGTTTCGCTTGGTCAGCATCGGAGTTTTTCATCGATAGAATTCGCTGCCACGCCTCATCTAACGATTCAGTCGCTGCAACTTTGCGCTCGCTTGCCTGCTTGACGCGTGCCTTAGCGTCTTCTCTGGCGGTTTCGTTGTCCGCTGAGTCTCCGTTTAGTTTTAATCGTAGATTTAATTGTTGCAAGTCGAATCACCTCCGATTACATGAACGAATGAACAATTGCGCCTATACCTAGTACGCATAAGTTCGCAACAATCATCGTAAGTGTTAACATTAATTTTTCTTCGTCACTCGTTTCGAATTGCTCTTTTGTAGCCTTCATCGTAATATAGCCGAGGAATAACGAAAGCCCGAATGCTTCTGCGTAATTTAACGTTGCTAATCCGAATATCTCTGACGGAAACCAATTAAACAGCCGCATAAAGACGTAACTAGAAAAGAACGCCAGCGCTATCGAAAAGAACATATCAACCGTTTTAGCCATTACAAATCCACCCTTCCGCAATTTTCCTTTTTATATCCGTAAGCAAGCATGTCGACGTTGTCCCTCGCCCACTCAACGAAACAACTCTGATTACAGTAGTGGACTTCGCGTTTGTCATCGTAGAATGCCGATTGGCCTTCGTTTAGTTCTGCGTTGCATTCGTTGCAGATTGCGGCTAATGTCATGCGCCTACCTCCCGACTGAAATTTATCGGTAAATGCGTCCACTTTTCCGCTAGCTTATCTTCCGTAGTCCAGTACTCGCCGATTTCTCGATTCGGGAACATATAAACCTCGTTATCTAAAATTCCGATTAGAAACGAACAATCGCTTAACGTATAAGTGGTTCCGTTATTTTTCTTGGCGTAGACAACGACCTGACCTTCGCGATCGAGCCGTCGTCGTGCCGTTTTGACCTGAATTTTGATTAGCGTTGAGTCATCGCCAGGCGCCGTTACCCACAAGTCCGCAGGCTCGGGCGTTACTGGCTTGGCGATAGTGTAGCCGTTAGCAATCAACGCTGTTTGTGCGAGGAGCTCGGAGTGAGCGCCTTTATCGACTGTTTCGTGCGCCATACGTCCGCCTCCTTAGAATGGGTAATCTTCCGCTTTTACTTCGTTATTGGACGCGAAATCGGAATCGTTTCCGCCCGTGTCAGCGTCAATAGTAAGTCCGATTAAGTTTAAATCGAATCCAGCTGCGACTAGATTTTCTTTCTGCGTCTTCTCATCCGCCTCAAATAGAAGACCTTCGAATAACTGAGCGTTGAATTCCTTTTCGTTAAACTTAGCGAAATTCTCTTTCTCTTTGTCGGTTAAGTCCTCATCGAAGTCAATAATCGGAGTAAGAGCGACTTTTGTATCTTTCGCTAACCCGGTCGCATTGGTTTTCGTCAATTCGAATGCCAGCTTGCCGAGTTTCTTCTCGTACTTCGCAATAGTAGCGTGAACACCTTGCGCTTGTTGTTTCGTTAAGTCAATGAGAATCTCTTTTCCAGCTTCTAAATCAACGAACCCGAAAACAAATCGCTGCTTACCACTGTATTTTCCAGCTTCTTGCCACAAATCTTTGACTTCCTTTTCACTGGCGCCGTTCTCTTTAGCTTCGCGACCTTTATCAAAGTAGTACTGAGAAGCCTTATCCCACGCAGTCGGATTTCCTGTAACAAATCCCTTCTCATTTCGTTCAGACGGATCCTTCGCCACAAACGTATTAACCTTCTTATAGATGCCATATCCCACATAACCCATCACATCTTGAGCACTGACACAGCGAACCTTATACGTAGTACCGACTCCGAACTTAGCGAAATCGTTGTTTAATAACGTTTTGCCTTCGCTTCCGTTATTGGATAAAACACCTAACGCATCTGCGCCTAATTTAAATTGACTCATTTAATCCGCTCCCTTTTCCCGTTAATTTGTCCGAGCGCCGGACTGTATGGCGAGTTGGCACCTCGCATCTCTTAGCTTTTACGCTGTTTTAAAGACTCGACCGTCAAATCCGCAGATTCGCATATTACCGGTCAAGCGTGGCGGCTGCCTGTTCCGCCCTCATACTTCCCACGCCCGTCGTAAAGCACGCATGTCTACAGCCGATACCACAACAGCGCTAGGCTTGTCGAGGCGACAGATTTACTAAACGACTGTCTGCACGTGCTCTCCGACGGACGGGCGATGCTTTGATCGCCTTGACATTCCGCTATTAATTTGATACGTTATAAACCTAGTTGTGTAGTAATTTTTGCTGACGTATAGCCCACCCGCTATGCGTCTTTTCGTTTTAAATCGCGATATATGATGACGTACATCCCTACGAAAAATGCCCCGACGGGTATCAACGGAATTATAAACTCAGACATACAACGCGACTCCTTTAGCGATATGCTTTTTACTCTGCTTGATTTCCGCAATTTCTTTCGCTAGTAATTCTTTCGTTACATTTAACTGCTTAATTTCCGCTTTTAACTCGCTTACCACTTCCGCTTTTCTAGCTCGTAACAATCGAAGCGACAATTCCGCTAACTTAACGTCTGCTTTCGCAATCAATATCGTATTCTTTCTAGTCACCGCTTTTTCTCGACGGTCAATCTCTTTTAACTTACGGATAGCTAATTTTTCGATTTCCTTCTTCATCGCAAGTACATTTTCGTTTTCGTGACCGGCTGGATGTACTGTAAATACGAAATCTGCGTCTACTGCAACCGCGAACACTACGCCATCACGAGCGAATATACGAGCTGGCCTGCCGTTTTCATCTTCCGTTACTGTTAAAAACTTTGCTTTCGCCAGGTTTTGTCGTACCCAGTTAGCGCCTTGACTTTTATCAATTCCGAAATGTTCAAACAAACGATCAACCGCATGTGCTGCAACTTTCGCATTTTGAATCACCCCAACTTCACCGCCTTGATTGACGACATCTTAATATAATCTGCTGGATCTTCGTAGGGCTTTAGTCCACCGTTATAGATTTTTTCAACATCTTTCGACAAGTTTTTCGGGTTATTCATCACATTTTCCCTCTTTTCCGTTGTAATTTTCCGATATATCATATAAAATGACGGTAGAAGTCATAAAAAAGATGTTTCTTTTCTTTTTGATTGACGTATAATAAAAGAGAAACCACGTCGGGCCTCATGCCTGAAGTTCCGACGTATCGTAAATTTAAAGCGCGACTAAATAGTCTTGGTGATTACCGAACTGTTTTGAATCGAATTTGCCTGCCAGCTTTTCGAGTTTGCGCGTAATAGTGTAATGATGCATTCCTAAACCCTTCGCGATTGCCAAC
>Ga0268255_10000617_pt1 | contig 23854 bp, 19 predicted proteins | sample AgamicOrMarz_FD_200256 | JGI IMG/M metagenome (GOLD analysis project Ga0268255, IMG submission 200256) | Agave microbial communities from Guanajuato, Mexico - Or.Ma.rz (v2) (version 3) | ecosystem: Host-associated > Plants > Phyllosphere > Phylloplane/Leaf | place: Guanajuato, Mexico...
TTTTTGGACTAGAGCTTGAACAAGATCTGTTGTAAACTGATTCATAGGAAGACCTTCTTTCTTTGAATTGGTTGTGGTGACTTAATTCTACAAGAAAAGGTCTTCCTTTTTGTATTTATTCATTTATACAAGATATTTTACGCTCTCTATTTATTAGTGGAGATATTATAAAAATGAACAACAATTAGTTAATTGTTAATACTATATGTATAGGTTTTAAAGATATTTAAGAAAGGAAGTACTAATATTGAAAATTTTAACTGTTATTGGTGCAAGACCTCAATTTATTAAAGCATGTATGTTATCTAATCTATTCGAAAAAAACTCTAAAATAACGGAAGTAATCGTGCATACGGGTCAACATTATGATAAGAATATGTCGGATATATTCTTTCAACAATTACAAATTCCTAAACCCTCATATAATCTAGGGGTAGGGTCAAACTCCCACGGAAAACAAACTGGAAAAATGCTTGGATATATTGAGGAGATTCTTTTAAATGAACAGCCTGATGTAACTCTTGTTTATGGTGATACGAATTCAACCCTAGCTGGAAGTTTAGCTGCTTCTAAGCTTCATATTCCAGTTGCTCATGTCGAAGCCGGATTGAGAAGTTTCAATAAAAAGATGCCTGAGGAAATTAATCGTTTATTGACTGATCATCTTTCTACATTTTTATTTTGCCCTACTACGTCATCGGTAGTAAATTTAAAGAATGAAGGGATAGAAAACAATGTATATCTAACAGGAGATATAATGTATGACGCTATAATTTATTATAAAAAGATTGCTTTAAGTCAATCTAATATAATTTCCTATTTAAATCTTATCCCACAAGATTATTATTTAGCCACTATTCATAGGGCAGAAAATACAGATAATCCAAACCGTCTTAAAACTTTACTCACTGTACTTTCTTCCTTGGAGAGGAAGGTAATACTTCCCCTTCATCCTAGGACAAAAAGTAAAATTAAAGATTTTAATTTAAACAGGTTCTTTTTAAATTCTCATATTAAGGTAGTAGAGCCATTAGATTACTTTGATATGCTTACTTTAGAGAGTCAGGCCAAAATGATATTGACAGATTCTGGAGGGGTTCAGAAAGAAGCTTATATGCTTAAGGTTCCTTGTGTAACACTTCGAGATGAAACAGAATGGGTTGAAACAGTCACAGCAAAGTGGAATACTTTAGTAGGCGCTTCGAATTCGGGAAGTATATTAGAAGCTATTTCAAAAACAAAAAAACCTGATGAATATCCAACTCCTTTTGGTGACGGAAGTGCTTCAAAAATAATATATGATACCTTAAATGAATATGATTTTTAAAATTGTATTTTAATATTAATTAAAAACGATGTAGTCGTATAGACAGAATTTTGTAAAGGGGACAAGAGGATATGAAGAGCTTGTAATATAGTATTTTGATAATCCATTATATATTGTTATTACTCTTATCCCTATAAAAATAATTTGTTATTGAAGAATTAGTCAGTTCCCATTATTTATAGCGCCCTATTGAACATCTTGAAGAAGTATAAACATGTAGTAAGATATAATAACCTTATTTATATAAAATACTTAATATTAGTGGACGATAAGCTCTCATAAACATCGAATAATCTATTTTCCATTATATCCCAGTTGAATAATTCCTCCATTACTTTTCGAGCATTTATACTCATTTGGCTTAATTTATCTCTATTACTATTAGCATAAAGTAAGGCCTCTGCATAATCAGAAGCTGTAGCATTCAATTTATTTACAACAATGCCACAGTGAAAGGTTCTAACAAAGTATTCCATATCACTAGACTTATTCACTAAAACTGGTATACCGTTATTTAAATAACTAAAAAATTTATTTGGCATAGCATACATAAAATTTAAGGATTTAGAAGAGTCTCTATCTATCCAACCTAGATCTACATCACTCATCGCATCTGGTATTAAATGGTAATCAACCCAGCCAGTCATTATTACTTTATCAGATATATTGGGAGGAACAGTAAACGAATTCCCGTGTAAAACCCCTCCAATAATCTTAAAATTTAAGTTCATTGAAGCGTTGCATATCTCTGTTATCTTACACATCTTTGTTAGGCTACCTGTTTTATCAGACACGTTTCCTTCATGACAAATCGTTAATTTTTGTTTGCTTTTTCCTCTAATAATGAAATTATTAGCCAAAGGTGGGGAATTGTAAATTACTTCCACAGAAAGGGTGGGGTCAATTGTTAAGAACCATGCTTTAATAGACTCAGATACCGTAATTACATGGTTAACTTCCTTCAGCATATTAAGAAGCATTTGATATTTTCTCTGAAAAATGTCATCTGTTGTAGTAAACGGGTCAGGGTCAATTTCATGGCTATCGTAAATTAATTTAACGTCTTTTTGTTTCTTCTCCCTAAGAAATCTCTTTATTTCTGCACCATAATGTAAAGAATAAAATTCATGAGCATGGTAAATATCAGCTTCTTCTGCAACACCTAGGTGGAAAAGGGGATCTGTTAAGGGGTTAAAGGTTCTTTTACTAATATCGTAAGTTTTTATTATAACTCCCTCATGGATAAAGGTCTGTTGAAGAAATTTGTCTGTAAAAGGTCGAGAGTTGACATCAAATAAATAGCCATTTCTTCTTGGCACTATCATTGTTACGTGATACCCCTTTTTCACTAAACTTTTAGCTTCCTTTTTGAAAATTCTGGCATCTAAAAAAGGGTGTTCTGTCACTAACATGCATACCTTTTTATTAGTCATTAAATTCACTCCTGTTTTTTGTGTGTGACCCCTATTTTTATAATAATAGGTTATAAGAAATACTTCTGGAATATTTAATATATAAAGAAACTTAATCGGGAGAGATACGTAATTATTCTAATATAGAACTATTTGATATCTTTATTATTTTTGAAATATTTATTGTATCTAAGTTAATAACTATAGATAGTTATGTTTGGTTAGCTTTTCTTATGTGTTTAAATAATTCCTATAAAAAAACCGCTATTTCAGCAGTCTTATAAGTAATTATTTTTTGTTATCATCATCAACATAAGAAATCCATAATTTGGTATAATCTAGAAGGACTTTCTCGTTCGAAATAGAATATAACCCATGCAATAAATAAATATGAATGAAATGGTATATACCAGAAATTTTAGGTGGTTTATTATAAATTACGTGTCCAAGATCATAAGTGGTATAACCTCCAATATCATAATATTTTAAGATATGCTTTGTAGTTTCAATTCCCTTTAAATAAAATTGTTTGGCTAAATTAGAAAAATTCGGGTTTTGGTCTTTGGTAACTTTCCACCAATCGTAAAGTCCAAATAAGGTAAAGAGAAACCCGTTTAAGGTATAAGAACAAGGTGTGACTGGATATTCTTCAAAAGTGATATACTGATCTAAGGAGGGATGCAAATACTTCATAGAGTCCAGAGTGCCTCCGTTTGATATTGGATTTAATAAAAATTTAAGACACTCATTCCCTGCTTGTAATATCTTTTTATCCTTAGATAAATTGTAGGCTCTTGCATAGGCACTTAAGGCTTGTCCCTGAGCCATCCCTGAAACCCAACCTTTTTTAAAATCTCCTAAGTAATATGGGTAATCAAAAGCATAGGGAAGAGCTCCGGAAGAATTTTGTAAAGAGATGAGGAAGTTAACAGAATCTAAAAATTCTTCACGTTTTTTATTTCCTCTTATATATTGTCCATATAAGGTAAGTGAAAATTGTGCTATGGTAACAGGATTATAATAAAAATCTGTACCGTACTTCACCTTAGGAATACCATTAGAATCGAAAGTGATTTTTTCGTTCTCATAGTATCGGTTGTTACAACCAAAATTTAAATAATCTCCAAGAGGGTCATAATCTTGTAAATACAATTTGTAGTTTAAACCTTTTTTATATCTTATTAAAGCATCATTAACAATATCTTTATATTCAGGTTTAATGTTGAAATCAGGCCAAATCAATGTTTAGCGCCTCCTTTTACAGTATAGTATGTCTAATAATATTAATTTGTATAGTTATAAGTTTACTTTAGAAAAATATTACATAAGAGAATTAATAATGAGTAAATTGTTTTAGTTAAGTATTATGCAAATGCTTGTGAAAGTTATGTTGAGAACTTACAATTTTAAATCCTTCAGACAAATAACATTTTATAGCTCTTATGTTTGTGAGTTGTGTGCCTATAGTGACTTTCTTAACTTTTTTTTCATAATAATAACTTAGAAGAGATTGAATTAATTCTTTGCCTAGTTTTTTCCCTTGATATTTAGGTTCTACTCCTAGTAATTGGATATTAACTTCCTCGTTATTTAGGTGTTTACATATGGCGAACGCTAAAATATTAGGTCTTTTTTCCAAGATGAAGATGTCAGCATCTGATTTTTCACTTTGATTTTTCACCCAACAGCTATATAGTTTATTACATTGTATATTATTTAGATGAGGATCTGTGTGAAACCGGTCGGTAGTATATATTTGCTCGGCTATTTGCATAATCTGATTTGTGTAAAGTGAATCGTTAACAAGTGTAAGTCGATGTTTATTATCAGAGGAGTACTTGCTTTTATTATTAAAAACATACTCCATTGTCACTAATGTATCCATTAAATTAAATTTCATATTTTCTAACCAGTGAACAAGATGGTGGAAAGATATTTCTGTTCTACAAAATAAACAATCTATTGATAGGGATAAACATAAATTCTCTAAAGTAGATTCAAGGTTATTAAGCATTGGAGTAGTAAGAGAAGGGGAATTTAGTAAAAAACTCATAGACCAAATATTTTTATCAAAATGATTGCTATCCCATTCCAATTTTGTCAATTCTAAAATTTCTAGTAATTTGTTGTTTGATTGTAAAAATATAGCGAAATTATTCTGTTTTAAATTGAGATCTGAAGTTCTAATATTTATATTGAATTTTTCATATAAATCCCTTGCTCTCCCCCAAATAATTTCCCCATTTTCCATGGTAATCTCCCTCCTTGATTTACATAATTATCAGCTAACAAAAATAATTAACTTTTATTTTAAAATTTCCAGAAAATAATTTAATAGAGTTAGTAGATAAATATTTTTTGCTTATTTTAATATTTTTTTAATATTTTCAATGACTTTCTCAAGATCATTATTTGTCATTTTTGTATACAGTGGCAGACTTATTATATTATTATACACTTCCGTCGCGTGGGGGTAATCGCTTGCTTTTAATTGGTAGGTCTTCTTCCAATAAGGATGCAAATGTAAAGGAATAAAATGTACACTACAACCAACACCATCTTCGTACAGTTTTTGTATAAATGAATCGCGTCCTAATTTAGAAAAATTCAATTGTATTGTATATAAATGCCAGGAGTGCTTATCGCTATTTGAGCGAGGTGGTAATTTTATAGGTAAATTTTTTAATTCTCTGTCGTATATCTTTGCCATTTTTTCACGTTTTTCTTGGAAATTCCATTGTTTTTTTAATTGGTGAATTCCTATTGAAGCTGCAAGATCTGTCATATTATATTTGTAACCAGGAGCTACTACTTCATAATACCAAGCCGGTTTTTTCGATAAATATCTATCAAAAACATCACGATTTATTCCGTGCAAGCGCATTGTTTTACATCTGTCCGCGATTTCTTTATTTTTAGTAATTAACATTCCACCTTCTCCTGTTGTCAAGGTTTTGGTAGCATAAAAGCTAAATATAGTAGCATCGCTCTCTAAAGTGCCTATTAAATTTCCTTTATATGTAGTAGGTAGGGCGTGGGCCGCATCTTCTATAACTTTGAGATTGTATTTTTTAGCAATTTTCAAGATATCATTCATATTACATGATAACCCTGCAAAATGTACTGGCATGATTGCTTTTGTCTTCGATGTAATAGCACCTTCAATTTTTGTAGTATCTATATTAAGAGTATAAGGATCTATGTCAATAAAAACTGGGTTTGCTCCGAAGTAACGTATAACTTCTGCTGTAGCAGTAAATGTATAGGAAGTAGTAATAACTTCATCATCCTTTTTTAAACCAATAGCTTCCAAAGCAAGGTGCATTCCCGCTGTAGCCGAATTAACCGCAATTGCGAATATGTTCCCACCTAGAAATTCTCTGAATTTCTCTTCGAATTTTTTTGTTTTTTCTCCTGTAGTTAACCAACCAGATTTTAGCGATTTCAAAACTTCGTCTATTTCATCATTTCCAATATCAGGCAAATGGAACGGCAAAAAGTCTTTCATAAAATCATCCTTCTTTCATAAAAATACTTATTATTAAAATTTGATGAATACTTTGAATTTTAATTAAAAATATGGAATCTAGATTTGTCCTATGACCAAATGTTCAATAATTCATTAATACCTCTAATTAAAGTGAATATTTCTTTGAAATTTAGTTTGAAATTACAAAAAAGTAGTATGTTCAATATTAAGAACAATTCGGTGTGTGTAGATAGAACAATTTATGGAATAAGTTATGGAACGACTTTAATTTAAATAAATAAAAAACAATAATTACGTTAAATTGTGTAATTATTGTTTTTTATCGTATTGAATTATGATATTTAACATAAATCTTTTTAAAGCTTTAAATGTGTCGACTAACTTCATAATTTTTATATGTTTTTGTTTATTGTTTGCAATAGAAGCTCTTTTATTTCTTCTCTTTCTAACTTTGAAACATCCTCGAGGTCCTTTAAATTAAGGTTTTCTATTTTATATAGGGGTTCTGCTATCACAATATTAGGGTGATTAGTTGTCCTTATATTTTCACTATCATAAAATAGCACTTCATATAATTTTTCTCCTGGACGTATTCCAGTAAATTTAACTTCAATATCTTTATAAGGAGTATAACCGTATAATTGAATCAAATTTTCAGCTAGTTCAACTATTTTTATAGGTTTTCCCATTTTTAAAACGAATATTTCTCCTCCTTTAGACAAGGATCCCGCTTCTAAAACAAGATGAACGGCTTCGGGAATAGTCATGAAATACCTTACCATTTCAGGATGAGTTACAGTTACAGGTCCTCCCGACTCAATTTGCTTTTTTAAAATAGGAATTACACTTCCTCTACTCTCAATCACGTTTCCAAATCTTACAATAGAAAATTTAGTGGAACTCTTATCAGCACCATTCAAGGTAATTAATTCTCCCAAACGCTTTGTCATCCCCATAATATTTACAGGATGTACAGCCTTGTCAGTAGAAATAAAAACAAAGCGTTCAACTCCATATTTTGATGAAAGTTCTACAACATTTCTAGTTCCAAACACATTATTACAAATAGCAGCTTCTACATTATTTTCCATTAAAGGTACATGTTTATGGGCAGCTGCATGGAAAACTACTTCAGGTTTATGCATTTTAAATATTCTTTGCATAAGATATTTATCTTGTATATCTGCAATAAAAAAAGATACTTCAATTTGGGGAAATTCTTTTTTTATCATTGTTTCCACATTAAAGATACTGTTTTCTCCTCTTCCAATTAATATAAGTGATTTAGGTTTAACTCTCGCCACTTGTTTAACTAATTCACTGCCAATAGATCCCCCAGCTCCTGTGATAAGAACGATTTTATTACTTAAATAATCTGTTATTTGGTTAGTATAATGAATGCTTTCTCTTCCTATAAGCTCTTTAACATTAATCTCCTTAAGTTTTGCTAAACTCGATTCTCCTTGAATCCATTCTCTAACAGGTGGTAATATCCATACTTTCACCTTTGTTTCCTTACAAAATTGTATTAATTCGTTTATTACAGAACTTTCTACAGAAGGCATCGAAATAATGATATCTGTAATGTTAAACTCATCTACTATATGGTTTATTCTCGAGCGTGGCCCCAGTACCGGTATATTATATATCTCCATACTGTGTTTATTAGGGTCATCATCAATAAAACCTATAGGTTGGAAATCTAATTCTTTTGTTTGTATGATTTGACGAGCAATTATGGTGCCTGCAACGCCAGCTCCTAATATTAAAGTAGGATTTTTCCCTGTATTTACAGAATATAGGGAGTTGCTTTTGGTAATATAAAAAAGACGAAAAGTAATTAAAGTTGCAACAGAAGCTAACCATATAGTTACCAATAGGGTAATCGGGTAATAAGTATCCAAGAAAAGAAAAAAGTATAATGTATATATTAGAATACTGAAAGTCAAATAAATAAGTACTTTCATTACTTCTTGAACCCCATTATATTTCCAAATACTTTTATAAGTTTTCGAAAAATTCAAGAAAAAAACAGTTATTGCTATATAAAGTATCAAAGAAAAAAGGTTATTTGGTTGAAATATCTTTTTCTCACCTATTATTGATAAGGAGAAGAAGTAACAAATAGTTAATAATCCAATATCCATAATAGGTAATATAAAAGTTTTAATGGAATACTTCATGCTTTTTCCTACCTTCATTTGTTTATTTTATTTTATTAATTAGTGATAAAATTGGAACCTTAAATTCTAATGTCAATTAAATGGGGTAATTATTACAATGGGATTTAATTTATATTAAACAGGAAATTTTTTTGTTTAGTTATAAAAAAGAAATGGAGTTCAAGTGGTATCACTTGTTATTACAGAACGTATGATGTAATAAAGTGTGGTTAGTAAAGGTGGGTGAAATATGGATAAGTTTAAAAGTGAAGTAATTGATATAAGTGCTCTAGATTATAACCAAATGAATATTAAAGATCTAGGGAAAATAATACATCTACCAACTAATCCAGCAGGTCAAGTTAGTACTCAAACATATGCATTGAAAGAGCTTGGAGCTGATGCTTCTTTTTGTAATTATTATGACTTGAAATTTAAATATCCAACAAATATACCCTCCCCTCTCACCGATAGGAATTTGGATAAACAAAAAAAAAATATGCTTCAATTTGCAGAGAAGTGTTCGAGTGAATATGATATTTTCCATTTTCATGCAGGTCAAACTTTTACAGCTTATGATTACAGTGAGTTAGAGATGTTAAAGTTACTGGGGAAAAAAATGATTATGAGTTATTGGGGATCAGAGATTCGAAGACTATCTATATCTAAGCAAAAAAATCCTTTTGCAATAGCAAAAATCCTTGATGAAAATTGGATTTTATCAAAGATTATGGGTGTTTCTAAATATATTGATGTTGCAATTGTAGCCGATCATGAATCCCTGGAATATGTTTATGGGTATTTTAAAAAAATTTATATTGTAAGAGTCTCAATTGATCAGAAATCCCTCATTCCACATTACCCTCTTACTGATGTCAAAAAGCCAATTATAATTCATGCACCAAGTGATAGGTATATAAAAGGAACAGAGTATATATTAAACGCTGTTAATAACCTAAAGAAAGTATTGGATTTTGAATTTGTATTAATTGAGAATATTCCCCATAGTGAAGCATTAGAGTGGTATAAAAAAGCAGATGTAGTGATAGACCAACTGAATCTTGGTATTTATTCCACTGTATCTGTAGAAGGGATGGCCCTAGGAAAACCAGTAATATCTTATATCAGAAATGACCTTAAAAATAAATACCCCAAAAATTTACCCATTGTTTCTGCTACTCCTAAAACTATAGAAAAGGAATTAACTAAGTTAATTAAAAACCCTACTTTAAGATATAGACTTGGGATAATGGGTAGACAGTATGTAGAAAAAAATCATCATCCTGAGATTATAGCGCGTAAACTAATAAATATTTATAGAAATTTATAAGGAGAATGTTTTATGCCGAAAGTTTTAATTATCAGTTATTTTTTCCCCCCTTTAGGATCATCTCAGAGAGCTTTAAAATTCGTAAAATTTTTATCGAATTTTGGTTGGGAACCATTTGTCATAGCTCCCAAAACATCAAATTATCTTAGAAGGGATTTCACAATGGAAAAAGAAATTCCTACTCAGTGCAGGATTATCAGATTACCTTTCAGTGAAAAATTACCGGGAAATCCTTTAGTTACGGAAGAAGATTTTAAAAGTGGCTGGTACGAAGGTGCTATTGAAGAAGGGTTAAAAATAATAAGAGAAGAAAATATCGATATCATATATACTAGTTCTGCTCCTTATATCTCTCATATAGTTGGCAAAGAACTAAAAGATAAGACAAATGTCCCTTGGATTGCTGATTTCCTTGATGAATGGACGACAAACCCTTTTATTATAAATAATCACCCCGAAGAAACAATGGACTTTAATCAAAAGTTGGAAAAGGAAGTATTAAATAATGCAGATGGTATTATATCAGTATGTGATACAATCACTGACACTTTGTTTCAATTGTCAGAACAGACTTCAAAACATAAATTCCATACTATTATGAACGGTTATGATTCGGAGGATTTTTATAACATCATTACAAATGAAGTTAACGAAAAGTTTAGACTTTGTTATATGGGGTCACTATACGGTATGATTAACACTTTAGCAGAAGAGTTTTTTCAACACCTTGAAAGATTTATTTTGCAGAAAAAGATACCTAGAAATGAAATAGAATTATTAATGGTAGGAGATTCGTATAAAAAAGATAAATTAAATATTTCACGCCATACAGGATATGTATCCCACCAGACCGCTATAAACTATGCTTCTACAGCTGATCTTCTACTTCTTTTTATACACCCAGGACAAGGAAATCAAACTGTAACTAGTAAACTCTACGAATTGATTAACTTAAAGAAGCCTATATTAGGAATCGTGCCCCCGTACGGAGAAGCCGCAGATATTATTCGTAAGACACAAACAGGAATAGTAGTAGACTCTCGTCATCCTGAAAAGGCAATATCTTGCCTAATATGGTACTTTAATAAATGGAAAGTAGGGAAAAATGCAATTACTCCTAATTTAGAAGAAATAGAAAAACATGACAGAAAAAAACAAACTGAACATCTTGTTGCAATAATGAATTCAATCAAAAAGTAATCGAATTCTAAAATATTCAAATCAGATTAATTTAAAAGGTTTTTTATAAATAATTATATAACGGTACGAGTACCTTTTCTTAAATTATAATAAGGGCAGATCCAATAATTTAAATATTAATATATTCATTTTTATTTGTATTACAAAAGGATTACTTAATTTTAAGGGAGGTTACTATGGATTTAGGGATTAATGGAAAACGAGTGCTTATAACTGGTGGCTCAAGGGGAATTGGAAAAGCTATTGCTCAAGCATTTATCCAAGAAGGAGCACATGTCGGCGTTGTAGGAAGGGACGAAGAAGAACTAAGAAAAGTTAACGAAGAATTGGGAGTGAAGACTTTTCAGAGAGATCTCTTAGATAAAGATAATCGCAAACAATTAATTAAAGATTATCTTAAGAGTTTTAATGGTATTGATATACTTATTAACAATGCTGGAGTTAGCTTAGGAGAAGGAGTTATTACTACACCATTAGAGAAGTTCGAAGAGACAATGGAATTAAACTTTTTTTCTGTCGTACATTTAAGCCAATTGTCTGCTACTTATATGCGAGCTAATGGTTCAGGCTCAATAATTAACATAGCCTCTATTTATGGAAGAGAATCTGGTGGAAGGTCTACTTATAATGCTTCTAAGTCAGCTCTCATTAGTTTTACAAAATCATTTAGCAGTGAGGCAATTAAATATAATATTCGAGTTAATGGGGTGGCGCCAGGGGCAATTTTACATCCCAACAAAGAATGGAATCGTCGTTTAGAAGAATCCCCTGAATATATAAACAATTATATAAATCGGGAAATTCCAGCCGGTCGTTTTGGCAAACCGGAAGAAATCGCTGATGTTGTGTTATTTCTAGCTTCAAATAAATCATCATGGATTGTAGGATCAACAATAAATGTTGATGGCGGACAATCTAGATTGAACTTTTAATTATTTGAATGGAGAGGAGTTTATATAGTGAATCGACCCAACCTAAAGAATAATACTATATTAATTGTAGGGGGTGCAGGGTTTATAGGAAGTACATTAGCAGATAAATTAATTGAATCTGCGAACAGTAATATTATTATAGTTGATAATCTTTTTTCAGGGAGAAAAGAAAATCTGTCTCTAGCCATAAATAACGGAGCTACTTTATATATTGATGATTTAGAGTTTGATGGGACTCTAGATTATATTTTTAATAATCACGATATAGATATTGTTTTTAATTGTGCCACCAAGCCCTTAAACTACTCGTTTATTAACCCTTCAAGTGCATATATGACTAACCTCACCGTATTAAAAAACCTCTTAGAATTTCAAAGGAAAAATGCATTCTCTACATTATGCCACTTCTCATCATCAGAAGTCTACGGTTCAGCTTTATTTGAGAGAATGGATGAACAGCATCCTTTAAACCCCACGACTACTTATGCAGCGGGAAAGAGTGCCGCAGACTTATTGTTACAATCTTATGTAAGAATGTTCAATTTGGATGCCTTTATTGTAAGGCCTTTTAATAATTATGGGCCTAGACAGAACTTCGAGGGACCATTAGCTGGTGTAATTCCAGTTACAATAAAAAAGATTTTGGAGGGTAAAGCACCTGAGATTCATGGAAGTGGTAAACAGACTAGGGATTTTATATTTGTAGAGGATACTGTTCATTTAGTTACTAAAGTTTTCCCATTAATTCCTGCAGGAGAGTGTGTCAACATAACCAACGATCAACAATTATCAGTTGAAGAAGTAATCGATACTATCGTGGAAGCAATGGGATACACAGGAGAAATCATTAAGAAAAAAGAAAGAAAATCTGATGTAATTAACCATAGAGGATCAAATAAAAAACTTGAAAGTTTAGTAGGAGGAATTCAGAAAACAAATTTTAAAGAAGGAATTGAAAGGACCATTAATTGGATCAAAAATGAGATAAAGTGATTTAAGGTTCCAAAAAATTAAATCACAGTAGCTTATATAATTTTTTGTATTCTAACCTTTTGTTATAGTAATTCAAAAAATTACGAGCATCAGTTTTATTAACACTATACTGGTGCTCGTCAAACTAAGCCATAGTGTTAGAGATTAATTTTATCCTTTTACATATACATCATTAGTACAACTAATAAAAATAATTACTAAATTTAATTAAGAGTTTTTATTTTTTTAGCAGGTACGCCCACGACAGTTTCTTCATCTGAAGTATCTTTAGTTACTACAGATCCTGCTCCTATAATAGTTTTTTTACCTATTGTAATCCCGGGTAAGATTGATGCATTGTTTCCAATTTTGGCGCCATCTTTGATGTGAGGACCCTTGAGAGAGTATTTCTTTGCTCCCATATATTTATCATTTGACATAGAAACGCAAGGACCTATAAATACATTATCCTCCAATGTGGTATCTCCTGTAATATATGACAAAGTCTGTATTGTGCAATTTTCCCCAATTTTACTGTTTAATTCTATGATAGCAGCCCTTCCAATTACTGAATTTTCTCCAATAAGAACATTTTCTCTAATACTTGCATGATCCCCAATAAAAACATTTCGGGATATAAGAGTTCCTGAATAAACTGATACCATGTTGCCGATTTTTGTATCGTTTTTAATAACGAGAGATCTCTTATTTTCGATTATTTGACGCATATTAGTAGTTCCATTTGCTTGAATTCCCAATACACAATTGCATCCAATTCTTACATTATCTCCTATTTCAGTTCCCTCCAAAATTACTGTATTGTGCCCTATAGAAACATTTTGACCAATAGAAACCCCTTCTTCTATAACCACATTATTTCCTTTACTTAAATTCATAGGATTATTTGACAATAAACACCTCTCCTTTTATAAAGAAATCTTTTCTGATATTTCTTTAATAAGTTGGTGAGCCCTTATTTGTAGGGTGTGGTTTTGATGAATAAACTGATAGCCTGCCTTCGTTATTTTTTCTCTTTCTTGCTGGTTTTTCAAAAAGTAATCTGCTTTTTCTTTAAAATTATATTCATTTATTGGAATAAAATGAGTATTAGGTATAAAACCTAGATTTTCTAATTCTTTAAAAGTTGGAGCTAATAAAAGAGACTTACAGGCAAGTGCTTCATAATATTTCATAACTGGATAATTAAAAACTGAGGGACAAGTGAAAAAAATTTTTGCTCTATTAATTTCTCTTGCATATTTTTTATCTGTATAAAATAAAGCTTCTCTATCTTTCTTAATATTTTTATATCCAGGGTGTTCATGATATACGAAATTAGGGTCTGTTTTGTAGAATTCAAGTATTTTTTCCCTTAGTGGATAAGTATTACTAGTAGCCCCCATCATTAAAAGTTCAATCTCTTTTTTTAAACCGTAGTCTCTGTAAAGATCAGGATTTATAAAGTGGGGAAAATGAATCATCTTGTTCTTATATTCAGGGTAAACAGAATTAAACTTATCATGAGTTATTGAGAAAATACACGAAATATTATTTTTTTTTATATACTGTCGCCTCAATTCGGTAAATCTATGAACGTCACTCACAATCAGTCCAGTAGGTATATTTATAGAAGAAAGTCCACTTATAATTGGATACATCTGATTTTGTAAGTCATTTGCTACTAAGATAAAATCAGGTAATTCAGGAATTTGTTTAAGAATATTATGGATGTTATTAGATTCTCTCCAAGTGGTTAAGTTAGTTATTTTATATAGTTCCAATTCTAAAAAATAAAAGTTCTTATCTAAGGTATTCTGAGTATCTGCTATTATAAATAATAAATTTATCAAGTTTAAGTTCCCCTCATCTATATATTGATATATTAACAGACTGGTACAAACGCCAATTTTATTAAAAGTCTTGTAGATGCCCATCCTTTAATATGGCTTATAGCATAATCTAAAGTAGCAAGATATGTAGACGGGAGGATTTAAAATGAAAGTAGGGGTGATTGGGGCGGGCAGTATGGGAGAAAAGCATGTAAGAACTTATACATCTTTATCCAATTATTGTGAATTCGTCGGCATTTATGATAAAAATAAAGATAGAGCAAGAGAAATAGAAGACAAGTATCAAATAAAACAGTTTGACTCAATAACTGAACTACTTAAAGAGGTAGATATTGTAAGCATTGCCGTTCCAACAGAATTTCATTATGAAGTGGGTTTAGCTTGTATAAATCATAATGTTCATATGTTAATGGAGAAGCCTATTACTAGTACTATAGAGCAGGCGAAAGATCTTATTTCAAAAGCAAACCAAGCAGATATAAAAATCCAAGTAGGACATATTGAACTATATAATCCTATGGTTAAGTTGCTTAAGAATATATTAATGGATGAAAAAATTATATCGATTGATATACATCGACTGAATCCTTACGATAGTAGGGTTTTAAATGTTGATGTTATTCATGATTTGATGATTCATGATATATATATTCTAGAGTACTTACTAAATGACGAAATGACCAACTTTTATGCAATGGGAAAAGTAATTGATAATACAGTAAAGCATGCAACTTTAACTACTCAATGGAAAAATGGAATTATAGCTCAAATGACAGCAAGTTTTAAATCTGTGAAAAAAACTCGCACTATTGAGGTAATAACGGAAAAAAGTTTTATTAAGGCTAATTTGTTAGCAGGAAAAATTGAAATAGTGAGATTACCAGAACAATACATGAAGCAAGACAGTGCTTTTTATTTTCCAAGTATATCAAAGGAAATAATTGAAATACCTTATAGTGATCCGTTGAAGGTGGAAATAATTGACTTTATGAATTGCGTAAAAAACAACGACGCGCCTTTAGTAAATGGTCACCAAGGTATTGAAATTTTAACTATATGTAATAAAGCAAGTAATTTTATAAAAAAATTCACCTAACGAATTATAATTATAAATCTCTTTGTCATGGATAACAAAAAGGAGAAGAACTTTTTGAATTAAATGCTTATTTACTCAATATGTTCCCTCCTATTATAACTCCAATATTCCTTAGTTGGAGATTTCCAAAGTAAGCAATTTAAATATTTCCTTTAATATTTTCGTTGAAAATAAAGAGAACAGATCAGTCTAATGATCTGTTCTCTTTATTTTTATTAATTATATCCATCAGGGTTATTTCTTTGCCATTTCCAAGAATCATAACACATATCATCCAGGTTTTTTGTTGCTTTCCATCTTAATTTTTCATTAGCTTTCTTAGTATCTGCGTAACATTTATCAATATCTCCGGGCCTTCTATGAGTGATAGTGTAGGGGATTTTATTTTTTGTAATTCTTTCATAAATTTTAATTAAATCCAACACACTATAACCCCTTCCGGTTCCAAGATTAAATGCATCAATCCCTGTAGTCTGAACAACTCTTTCTAGGGCCTTTAAATGGCCTTTGGCTAAATCTACAACATGAATATAATCTCTTACTCCTGTTCCATCATGTGTATTATAGTCTTTGCCGAATACATTAACTTCATCTCTTTTTCCTATCGCAACTTGATTAATATAGGGCATTAGATTATTCGGAGTTTCATTAGGGTCTTCCCCTATCCTTCCACTTTCATGCGCTCCGATTGGATTAAAGTATCTTAAAAGGCTAATACTCCAATTATGGTCAGAAAGGTATAAGTCGTTTAAAATTTCCTCAATAATCAATTTTGTTCGTCCATAAGGGTTTATTGGTCCTAGTGGAGAATCCTCAGTAATTGGGACATGTTTTGGTATTCCATAAACGTTTGCAGATGAGCTAAATATCAGCTTTTTAACATTATATTTCCCCATTATTTTACAAAGAATTAAGGTCCCAGTGACGTTATTATGATAATAATGAAGGGGAATTTCTATTGATTCATTAACAGCTTTTAATCCGGCAAAATGAATAACGGCGTCAATATTATTTTCAGAGAAAGCCTTCTCTACAGTTTTTTCATCAAGTAAATCTCCATTGTAGAATTTGAAATCTTTTTTAGCTAATTCAGATACCCGTTTTAATGATTCAGGTTTGCTATTAGAAAGATTATCTATTACTACAATCTCATAGCCGGCATTGAGTAGTTCAAGACAAGTGTGACTCCCAATGTATCCAGCACCTCCGGTCACTAATATACTCACAGATATTCCTCCATATGCTCCTTTGATTTTGTATGTTGTAAGAGAGTTTATAAACCTACCAACCCTAGATTATTACAAACAGGATTAGTGCTGATTGTTTGTAATGTCAGGTTCTAAAAGACTGGTGTATCCTTATCTTTTATGCGTTGAATTCTCTAGTATATTAAATGCTTAATTATGTATTTTTGCTTGGACAAACTAACTACACCTTCAGGATAATTTAATCGTTAACATGACTCGCTTTAACTATAAATTTTTAACCTATAATATTAACGACGAAAAAGCTAAGTGAAAATACTACTAAGGACCCTGGACAAGCACACACTTCTTTTTCATTAAAATGAATAAAACATAGAGAGTTTATGAAGAAAGGATGATTACAATCAAAAAGTATTACACTCACTACAATTCTAGAGATGGTAATTATTATTTAAATGAGCGTTATCCTAACTCTCAAAAGGAATATAGGGAGAGGCACAAGAGGAAAATGGAATCGACAATGCAGCTGACATGGCCTTTAAAATACCTGTATTTCTAAGCCCCCCCCTCCTCCCTTAATACTACTCAATCGAGATTTCTCCGACGTCCCATTCGAGAGATTGAGAATGTTCTTCTTTTTCCACGCACTTTGCCTGATACAGAGCAATATCCTGAAAAAACATTGACAAGTGTACGACGGTTGGTGCTCTCAAGCTATGGATTAATTGCAGTCAATATGCAGCAAGTTTTTGCTAACTATACACAAACAAATACAGGAGAAAATCCACCACAACCGTCATGGGAAGGCGCCCCTTTTGTGCAAATAGAACCTAGTATGGGGTATCAAAGAGGATTACCTCTCCTGCTCATCAAAGAAAAAGGAGTCAATAACGTAGGCTTATGGAATCCAGCTGTCACTCCATTCCTTATTATTGAATGGAGTGAGGTATTCCAAAATTGGATTGCTCAAGTAAGAGGTGGATATTATTATCAAACAGAACCACAGTATCGCTATGGTCCTAGAGATATGTAGAGATGATAATCTCAAAGAAATCATTAAATCTCTTATAGTGGAGGTGAAAACGATTGGCAATAATAAACCGTGGATCTTGTGTAGGAATTTTATATAGAGCAAGCAGTGGTGCTTTATGTAGAAATGGCTATTGTGTTCATAATAGAAGGTTAGTAGGTGGTGTTATAAATGCTACTTCTAATACGCTAAATGTCACTACAAGTATAGATACCACAAATCTTCAATCTTACTATAGTATTCTTCTTAGTCATTTGGCTGTTGATAGTTCTACAGGACAAGTGACTCAAAAATATCTTTATTTTAGAAGGAAGCGGATACAAATGGTAAGGGTAACACCTTATACTGGATATAACGATCCTAATTGTCAAAGGGCTAATCATTATAACATCTCTAATATTATTTACCCTGGAGAATGTGTAGGAATTAGATACCGATCAGGTAACGAATGGAGAATTTCGAATGGTCGATATTTATATTGGACAGGACAAGTTAATCACTGCATATTTGATGAACGCCCTCAAAGTACCAATAGACAGTTTCTACGACAGGTTTGGTATTTTCATTGGGTACTTGATCCAAATAACGAAAGAAATATCGTTCCAAGAAAAGCTTCTAGAGGACGTGGTGCTCCAGGCGGAGAAACCAGAGTATATGTGTTTAAAAATAGGATTCCATCAAATGGACAAACTGTATTAGTAAAGGCTGCCTCCCCTGTCAATTCCCCTTCAAGACCTTATAGAATTTTGTATCAATAATAGCAACTAACCATAAAGTTTTGAAATTCAATAATTAATTATTAAAAACAAATTATAAAAGCAGCAAGATTTCTTGTAAGGTACAAAAAATCTTGCTGTTTTTGTGTTTTAGGTTATATATTAACCGCCAAAAATCTTACTCCAGAATCCTTTTGGTTTTGAATCTAGGTTCTCCTGGGCGGCCGCGATAAGTTTTTTTGTATCGCTAATTTCACGTATTGCATTAGTCAATTTCTCATCTCGTTTTTCTAGGTTGTTTTCAATGTATTTGTCTTGATGGTCCAGCTTTTCTGTAAGTTTCTTTATAAGACTTCCTTGTTCATCTAATCGTTGGATAAGTGCTAGTTGAAATTGCTCATCTTTTTCAGAACGATTAAGCAATTCTTGAACTTTCTCTTCAAGGGATTCTACTTTCTTCTCAAAATTTGATTGAACTTCAACTGCTTCCGGCACAATTTCTCCTTGAAGCCATTGGTTTATCATCTTATAGCTCCAGTTTTGTTCTTGAATTCTTTTTTTGATTTCAGTTAATAAATCAATGTTTTGTTTGTTATACCTTCTATGTCCTCCTTCCGTTCGTTGAATTTGGAGGTTGAATTCTTTTTCATATAAGCGAATAAGATCTACACTTAATCCAGTTAGCTTTACTGTGTCTTTCAAAGTATAAACTACTTCATTTTCACTTTTCTCATACATTTTTCTAGGATTCTCCTTTCTATATAAAAATCTAGATGGACTTTGAAGTTGATATATCAATGTTAATGGCGATTCTAGAATGTAGTTGTACGAGATATTATTCAAGCTTTACATTTCTAGTAAAATTCTATTAATTACTTTATATTCCTGTTCCTTTATGTGCATTTTCCCTTTTTTTACTCAGCCTCTTATTCTCCCTTTTCAATTCTAGATGAAATCATGAACTTTGCAAGAGTAAAACTATTTATTTTAATCGTGGAAAAATCATGTATGTAGTTCAAAAAATTAGTTTAAGAATCAACATTTCACGCTCCGTAATTAAATCTTTATTTTACCGAATGTCTTCAAAAAATGAATTTCATCAGTTAAAAAATATCTTTGATAATAAAAATCCACGCCTTTTCCTTTACTGAAATCAAAAAAACTAGAATGTCTATAAAGCTTGATACAAAAAGGTTTTAGATAAATCTAGAATGTACATTATCTAGCTTTAATTCGAGATCTTTGTATAGCATATTAAGTATTCTTTACAAAACAATATACACCTTGGATTCCTTCAGTATCTCAACCTATTGCGGTGGTCTAATGAAATTTCTCTTTGGTTTGTGTAATTCTTGTAGAAGTATTTTCTTAGGTTGAAACTAACATTAATTTTTTATAGTTTATTTTAAGGTTTTTAAACCTTAAAACGAAAACTAGAAGTATAATAAACCATTGATAATAAAGAGTTTCTAACGAATCTAGAGTGCACTTTGTCTAGTTTTTAATCAAGAATAATAAATCTAATTAAATTCTAGATACTTTTACATAAATACGGTTATTATAAAATCGAGGTATGGCCGTTAAACTACGGATTTACAATACGTGGAAAAACCACTCCCATACCAATTCACTTTTTAAAAGAGGTAAATTTCAAAAGTGCGAACCATAAAGTTGAACTTTAGTTGAACTTTATGGTCTTTTCTAGAATTTCCTGAACTGAAAATAGATTTAAGTTCAACTTATGAAATTAAAAACATTGATATAAAGGTATTTTAATAGAAAATAAATTAAACTTAACAATAGGGAAGTTTTTTATTTTGTTTTTAGGTATCGCTTAAATCGATATAAAGCATGGCGACTAGACAATCCAAAGTAGTAAATAATGTGTTCGTTAGAATATCCCTCATGAATTTTGTTAAGTATACAGCTGTTTCGAAAGTGAGTAGATCTTACATTCGCTTTTATGCCAGAACGTTTAACTTCTCTTTCAATCATACGCTTTGTACCAATTACACTAATCCTTTTAGGTTTATTTAAACTGTAATCATACCAATAAATCATTTTTTGAGGGTGAAAAGAAATAAATAATGGATCGTCTGTATAGTCCTTAGGTCTAAATAGCAAAGGGATTGTTGATAGGTAATTATATATGATTTTCTTATCATGTTTAGAAAGTTCTAAGATGCGTTTTGTTTTATTCGTGTTAACTGTTAATGTATTCTGTGCAAAGTTAATGTCTTTTATATTTAAAGATACAACTTCATTAATGGTAAGACCGTAACGAAGCATAAGGATGAATATGGAATGATTACGAGGTCCTATATATTTATATATCTGGGATTGAATATCGCTTAAATGTTCGTGACTTATAACGGAATCTAAAAGAATCAAAGTATCAGATTCAGTTATAAAATCAGTGCCAGTTAATCCTCGTTGTTTTTTTGTTGTTGCTTGTAAAAGACCAATATCACCTGTGAGGTTATAATATTTCAACAATCCATTTAAATGTGATGCTACACGCCTCAGATTCGCTTCTGATAAGTTTTTTTCTTTTAGATAGGTAAAATATTCTTCGTAATATTTTTTGTCACCTGGCAAAGTTTCTGAAGGTATATCAGGGTGATAACGATTTAACCATTCAAAGAACTTCTTTAAATCATGCTTATACATTGAAATTGTAGAAGCTTTCTTTTTAGATTCGTCTAAATGAGAAAGGAAATCCTGGAGAAGAATAAAGTTATCCAAACAAGACACATCCGTTTTTAGGTAAATTTAATATACCGTAATTATAACAAAAAATAAATAAACATGCTTACAAAAAGAGAACTCTTGCTCTTGCATTCTGTATATTAAATTTACCTTCGCGTAAAAAAACGTGTAAAAACCACGACTTTAAAGGCCTGGTTTTTACACGTTTTTTCTATATTTAATTTCTGTTTAAAACTTTACTTTGTAAAAAATCTTTATAAATTTTTTTTAACTCTTTATTTTTAAAATCCCTAACAAGTCTTGGTTCTAGGTCCAATTCTTCACGCTTTTTTAAGTCTTCTTTCATATTTCGAATGACTTCTTGTAAGCCGGCTTCTTGGGCTTTTTTTACTTCTTCTTGAGTGGGTTGATCTGAACTTAAAATCAGCATTCTTTTTAATTCTTGAAACTGGAGGAGCTTTTCTTCAAATTCCATTTGAGTTCCATTTTCTTTTAAAAATGATTCTTGCTTCTCCTTTAATGTAGAATCTTTAAGGAGTTGTTGTTTATCTCTAGCTTGTGCTATAAAATCTGGAACTAATTCTTTTTTTACAGTCTTTTTAGAGTTAATAGGCTTTGATTCTAGTGAGAGCTTGGCATAATCTTTTTGAATCGCTTTTACTACGTAGGAATGAGGGTGAGTAACATCTCCGGTAATCAAACGATCTTGTGTGTATCTTATATTTCTTTCTAGGTGTTCTTTTGTAAATTCTGATAAAAGCCACTCTATTTTTTCCGGCTTGACTCCTAAGTCCACTAAATCAGTCTGAACACTGTTTTTATAATCTTCTAACTCCACTGAGTGTTGATTTAATTCTAGTTTTTTCTCTTTAGTGGCGCTAGCATTATTCAACGCGGGTGAACTAGTAATGATAAATTCTATGGATGTTACTTTTCTACCGGTTTTTATTTCAACGAATTCAAAGTGGATATCGGTTTTATTATTAATTTCTTTTTGAGCTACTGCTAATACTTTACTTTTAAAATGGCCATACTGTTTATACTTAGTAGATTCAATAGCTAAAAAGTGACGTAATTCTTCAAGAGTGAGTTCCCTTTTTCGCAGACGCTCATATTGCTTAAGCAGCTCATAAATACGAATTGAATAGACTGAATTGAGTCTCACTACATTCTCTAATTGATACGATGTAAATTTTTCTTTAAGCTCTAAAAACAAATACTTTAAGCTAGGATGAAATTGTAAGGTTATGTAGCCTTCATTTTCTTCATAGATGGACGTAATTACCCAGTTGTAATTTCTTTGTCTGCCTTTTTCTTTTATTGTAAGAATTTTTGTTTGAAGACCATTCACGATTTCTTTTAAGTAGGAGTAAAAACCTGTGCCTTTCTTATTGCCTACAATTTCAATGAAGTCTTTAGCTCGAAATCTATAGGTCTTTAATGTTTCATCATTAGGTTGCACTTTAGATGCCATGATTAAAAGAATTCTTTGTTCTTGTAAAGACAATTTATATGTACTCTCAATGAGGATGTTTGATTTGGTTACCCAATTTTTTATATTTATACTTTCCAGATCATATGGTTGAACTACAGTCGTTTTCTTCATAAAATCCCCCATATTTTTCTAAACTATCACTAAAATATCATAAAAGTGATACTGTGTAAATTGCATGTTAAAGAGCAACCTGTCCTTATCATTTAACTATCACGCAAAATTAGTGATACTTCACGAGGATTTTTAACTCTAGAAACCTTACTTATTCTTGATTTATTAAACTCAATCTTCATTTTAATACGCAAAATTGGTGATAGTAAGAGCATGTCTACATTTCTTACGCAAAATTAGTGATACTTAAGCCACATCCACATTAGTCACGCAAAATTAGTGATACTTAAGCCACATCCACATTAGTCACGCAAAATTAGTGATAGTTCGCGCAAAATTAGTGATAGTTTCACGCAAAATTAGTGATAGTTTCACGCAAAATTAGTGATAGTTCGCGCAAAATTAGTGATAGTTCGCGCAAAATTAGTGATAGTTATCAGTATCTATAGAAGGTCTAAAACAATAAAACAATAAAACAAATATATAAAACAATATATAAAACAGTAAAACAACTAAGAGAGTAGTTGTTTTTTTACTTTATAACTTTCAAGATTAATAATTAAGTAAACGGATACATTTGTAGTGAGGTTTTTAGAATATTATCAGTACGTCCAAATGAGGTAACTTCTAATCATAGGTAAAATACAGAGATTTTATGAGGGAATCATGAATTCTTATTGAATTATAAGATTAATAGACGGTATAATAGGGTCAACAAAACAGTGCGGAATATAAAAAGACTCCAACGTGTGCAAGTGGTGCGCCAACACCCTTACACCGTCAACCCTAAAAGCACTAGGGAAAACACCTGTCGAAG
>Ga0268255_10000618_pt1 | contig 23853 bp, 21 predicted proteins | sample AgamicOrMarz_FD_200256 | JGI IMG/M metagenome (GOLD analysis project Ga0268255, IMG submission 200256) | Agave microbial communities from Guanajuato, Mexico - Or.Ma.rz (v2) (version 3) | ecosystem: Host-associated > Plants > Phyllosphere > Phylloplane/Leaf | place: Guanajuato, Mexico...
GGCAATCCGCAATAAAGTTTCATTAGAGCAACAAGTTGAGACATTAGGGTTTGAATCAGAGACCTATGATTATTCATCTTTATTAGCAGATTTAAAGGTACTGCCGCCTTTAGATCATCCAGATCCCACGCATTGTTTAGTTTCCGGTACAGGTTTAACACATTTAGGTTCTGCATCAGCACGCGACAAAATGCATCAGCAAAATTTAAGCGATGACGGCTCAGTGACCGACACCATGCGGATATTTCAATGGGGGCTACAAAAGGGCCGTCCAGCAGAAGGTCAGATCGGTGCACAGCCAGAATGGTTTTATAAAGGTGATGGTTCAATTGTGGTAAGACCGGGAGCGGAGTTACCTTTACCTCCATTTGCTGAAGACGGCGGCGAAGAACCTGAAATCGCAGGTCTATATGTGATTGGAGAAGACTTAAAGCCTTACCGAATTGGTTTTGCACTGGGTAATGAATATTCTGACCATGTAATGGAGCGCCGTAATTATTTATATCTGGCCCATTCAAAATTACGTTTTTGTAGTTTTGGTCCAGCTTTACGAACAGGCGAATTACCAAAACATTTAGTGGGAACCAGCCGCTTGCGCCGTGATGGACAAATTATTTGGGAAAAAGAGTTTTTGTCGGGTGAAGACAATATGTGCCATAGCTTGGCAAATTTGGAATATCACCACTTTAAGTATCAACAATTCTTAAAAGCAGGGGATGTTCATATTCATTACTTCGGTACAGCCACTTTATCTTTTGCCGATGGTATTCAGGCACAAGTCAACGATGAGTTCGAAATTGAAATGAAAGAATTCGGTCTTCCTCTTAAAAACAAACTTGCTCATACACAAGCAGAGTTACCGATCGGTTCAGTTATAACACTTTAAGGAATTTAAAATGGTCATTGGACACAACTTTATTGGCGGTTCACGTAGTGCACAAAGTACAACTTTATTGAAAAGTGTGAATGCAACAACTGGTGAGGCTTTGCCTTATGAGTTTCACCATGCAACCGAACAGGAAATTAATCAGGCCTGTGAAGCAGCCAGCCAAGCCTTTAAAACTTACCGTCATACTTCACCTGAACAGCGTGCTACTTTTTTAGAAAACATTGCAGATGAACTCGATGCCTTGGGCACCGATTTTCTAGAGACTATTTCGCAAGAAACCGCTTTGCCACTTGCCCGTTTACAAGGTGAACGTGGCCGTACCAGTGGACAAATGCGCCTGTTCGCTAAAGTGTTGCGTCGCGGTGACTTTTTAGGAGCCCGTATTGATACAGCTTTGCCTGAGCGTCAGCCTTTACCTCGCCCAGATCTACGCCAGATTAAAATTGGTGTTGGTCCTGTGGCAGTCTTTGGGGCTAGTAACTTTCCACTCGCTTTTTCAACTGCGGGTGGTGACACGGCTTCAGCTTTAGCTGCGGGTTGTTCTGTGGTGATGAAAGCGCATAGTGGTCACATGGCGACAGCAGACTTTGTGGCTCAGGCAATTGAACGCGCCGTAGAAAAATCAAATATGCCTAAAGGCGTATTTAACATGATCTATGGTAATGGTGTGGGTGAACCACTGGTTAAGCATCCTTTAATACAAGCGGTTGGTTTTACTGGTTCACTACGTGGGGGTCGTGCTTTATGTGACATGGCTGCAGCCCGTCCACAGCCAATTCCAGTGTTTGCTGAAATGAGCAGTATTAACCCGATGCTGATGTTACCGGAAGCCTTGAAAAACCGTGGCGATAAAATTGCACAGGACTTAGCCGACTCAGTTGTTTTAGGCTGTGGTCAGTTCTGTACCAATCCGGGTTTAATTTTAGGTATTAAATCAGCCGAGTTTAGCCAGCTCATTCGTAACCTAACTGAAATTATGGGTGGCAAACCTGCACAGACTATGCTGAATGCTGGAACCTTAAAAAGCTATACCGCAGGTCTTGAGCATTTAACCGAGCACCAAGGCATTGAACACTTGGCAGGTCAAGCCCAGCAAGGCAATCAGGCACAGCCACAACTATTTAAAGCTAATGTGGAGCTGTTATTGGCAGGTGACCAGCTTTTACAAGAAGAAATCTTTGGGCCAACCACGGTCATCATTGAGGTTGAAGACAAAGCGCAACTCATTCAGGCACTACAAAGCATGAATGGTCAGCTTACCGCGACGTTAATTGCTGATGAAGCAGACTTAACCGAGTTTGCAGATGTGGTTCCAGTATTAGAGGAAAAAGCTGGACGATTACTCATAAACGGGTATCCAACGGGTGTTGAGGTGTGTGATGCGATGGTACACGGCGGGCCATACCCAGCAACTTCAGATGCACGAGGTACATCAGTTGGAACTTTGGCTATTGACCGTTATTTGCGCCCAGTCTGTTACCAAAACTACCCGCAAAGTTTATTGCCGGAAGCTTTAAAAGATAGCAACCCATTGCAGATTTTAAGACTTGTGAATGGTGAGATGACCAAAGCAGCCATCTAAAAATTAAAAAGAGACCACAAGTTGGTCTCTTTTCATATTCTAAAAATAAATCTATAGCGGAGTAGGCAAATTAAGCACGACTTGAGTATCTTCAATAACATCTAAGCGGAGAATTATCTAGCGTGGTTTTTATATATAAATAAGGTCAGAAAAGATGAGATGTTTGGTATTTTTCTAGTTTCTAAAAAACTTATCTAGAGTACTAAGCTTGTATAAATAGTTTCTTAAAAGTAAATAAAGATGAAATCCCCTAAAAGAAGTTACTATTGTTTTTAAAACTAATCTAATAGATGTCTCTATTAGATTAGTAACAATATCTTATTAAATAATAGAATATCCACCATCAATTGTAATGCATGAGCCATTCATAAAACGGGCTTCATCGGAAGCTAGAAAAATAGCTAACTCGGCAACTTCAGTCGCTTCTCCAAAACGATCCAATGGAATTTTATCAGTCGGACGGGTTTCTAGCATTTTGGCTGTCATTGGCGTACGAATAGTACCTGGGCAAATAGCATTAATTTTGATGCCATGTTTGGCATACACTGCTGCTAGATGTTTTGTATAACCAATTACAGCATGTTTTGAAGCTGTATAAGAAGCGCCACCCATTTGAGCAACTAGACCCGCAATAGATGCAATATTGATAATTGCACCAGTACCTTGTTCAATCATTTTTGGTAGAACCAAATTACTTAAATTAAATACGGCTTTTACATTAATGGCGAACATCGCATCCCAAAGTTCTTCGGTCGTATCTAAGCTATTGGTATATTTGTCGAAAATACCTGCGTTATTAAGTAGTACATCAATTCGTCCAAACTTATCTAATGTGAATTCGACTAACTGCTTGAGCTGATCAAATTGAGTGACATCAACTTGAAAAGCAAAGGCTTCTCCACCTGCATTGATGATCTTCTCGGCAACGTGGTCGGCCTGTTCAAAATTCATGTCGGCAATAATTAATTTTGCTCCTTGTTGTGCAAAAGTAATTGCTTCCGACTCTCCCATACCAGAGGCTGCACCTGTGATAATACAGACTTTATTTTGTAGTCTAGACATAATAAATTTCCTAAATCCTAAGTTTTGATCTAAGCTCTCTTTGTGAAATAGATGCTTAAATATTGAAGTTCTCCTGTAAGACTTAAAATACGTATTTAGCCAAACGAGCTCTAGATACAATCTGGGAATGAAGACGATATTCAGACATACTGAGCGAATATCGGACAGGGAATTTAGAAAAGGGAAAATGATGAGGGATCAGATTATTCAACATCCGCTCTCAGAAGAGATGATTAAATACGATGACTACATTGCAGGTTTAGCAAAGGGCCTCAATATCCTTGAAGCATTTGGCACAGATCGACAGCGTTTAAATGTTACTCAAGTCGCAGAGCGAACTAATATTACCCGTACAGCAGCACGTAGATATTTAAAGACACTCAAGTTTTTAGGCTATCTTGAAACTGATGAATATTATTACTGGTTAACACATAAGGTACTTAAGTTTTCAGGGGCTTTTTTAAGTACAGCACATTTACCAAAAATATCGCAGTCTGTCTTAAATCATTTATCTGAAAAAACGACATTAGTTTTCTCAGTGGTGGTTCAAGATAATTATGAGGTCGTTCCGATTGCTAGAAGTGTCCCGCAAAATGATCATTTCCGGGTAAGTCCTTTTGGTATTCATCTAGGTAACCGAATTCCTGCTCATGCTTCATCAACGGGTAAAGTTTTATTAGCGCATAAATCCTTAGAAGAGCAGAAAAACTGGATTAAGTTATATGGACTCAAACGATTTACTGCATATACATATACAGAAGAAGCCAGTTTTCTAGCTGCATTACAGACCATTAAGGACAATGGTTATTGTATTTCCGCTGAAGAATATGAGCTAGGCGTAACAGCAATTGCGATACCGATTATTAATCAGACTGGTGATATTATTGCCGGATTAAATGCTGTTGCTCCGATTTCTAAAGTAAATGATACCTATCTGATTAATACGGTTTTGCCATTACTAAGAGAGGCAGCCAAAGAAATTCGAGACATGATTTAGTTTATTGTTCTGTGGTTTCAATCAAACGTCCGTAGTGGGCGTTTTTTTATATTTAAAATAATTTTATGAATATTTTAAGACTATTTATTTTGTCTTATATAACCGTTGGAAGAGACGATTTTATAAACAGTGAACGATATAAGATGTGTTTGCGCGATCATCGTTCAATTTAAAAGAAAGTGGTCTAGTCGGAACTGTGATAGCCCCGTAGTTTAATAAAAAGAAAAGCGTTCGATACAACACTATCAGGATGGTGTAGCTAGCTATTTTAGGCAAGTGAACGCATGGATCTGTCGCAAGGAGTGACAACAATGAATACCAAATTACCCCAACAGCTTGAATGCGATTTGGTTGTGGTGGGTGCAGGTGCAGGCGGTTTGTCGACTGCGATTACTGCTAAGAAAAAAGGCTTAAATGTTATTGTCCTTGAAAAAGACGATGTGTTCGGAGGTACAACAGCTTTTTCTGGTGGAGTACTATGGGTTCCAGGAAATCATCATGCAAAACAAAATGGTATACAAGATAGCCGTGAAGCAGCATTGACCTATTTAAAGCATGAAACCAAAGAATTTTTTAATGCGGAGGCTATAAACGCATTTCTGGATTATGCACCTGAAATGCTAAATTTTTTCGAACAATACACCTCGGTTAAATTTATCCCGACACTTTATCCAGACTATCATCCAGATGCTCCTGGTGGGGTTGATATTGGTCGCTCTGTGTTAGCTGCACCCTATGATATTCGTGGTTTGGGCGAGAATATGAAGCGCCTACGTCCGCCTCTTAAAACCATTACCTTTATTGGCATGATGTTTAATTCATCTAATGCGGATTTAAAGCACTTTTTTAATGCCACTAAATCATTTACTTCATTTATCTATGTGGCAAAGCGATTAGCTATTCATTTAAAAGAACTGGCTGTCTATGGTCGTGGTACCAATGTCACAAGCGGTAATGCTTTGGCTGCACGTTTGGCTAAATCTGCATTTGATTTAGATATTCCAATCTATACAGAAGCTGAAGTTAAGCAGTTAAATTTTGAAAATGGCAAAGTTGTTGGTGTACAAGTTCAACAACAAGATCAGCACTGCCAGATTAAATCTAAAAACGGAGTCGTGCTGGCATGTGGTGGTTTTTCACATGATATTGAACGACTCAAACAAGTTTACGCGCACCTGAAACATGGTGGTGAACACATCTCGCCTGTGCCAAAGACTAATACAGGGGATGGTTGTCGCCTTGCAGAGTCGGTTGGTGGTGTAGTGGATATTCAATATGCGGATTCTGCTGCATGGATGCCTGTGTCAAAAGTCCCTTATACAGATGGCTATGGCGTGTTCCCACATTTATTAGACCGTTATAAGCCTGGAATTATTGGTGTGCTTAAAAACGGTAAACGTTTTACCAATGAATCAAACTCTTATCATGATGTAGGTGCAGATTTATTTAGGGCCTGTGAGGAGTTTGATGAAACAGCCATGTGGTTGATATGTGATCATAAAACGATTAGCAAATACGGTTTGGGTTATGCCAAACCAGCCCCAATGCCACTTTCATCTTTAATCAAAAAAGGCTATCTCTTTAAAGGTAATAGTTTAAAAGAACTGGCACAGCAGGTGGGGATTAATGCTGAGCAGTTGGTTAAAACAGTACAGCGTTATAACGAAGGGGCTGTTAAAGGCCAAGATCCAGAATTCCACCGTGGTTCTACTTCATTTAACCGATATTTGGCCGATCCAGATCACAAACCAAATCCATGTGTAGCACCAATTGAGCAAGGCCCATTTTATGCTGTGAAGGTGTTTATGGGCGATTTAGGAACATTTGACGGAATCAGAACAGCTGTTACTGGTGAAGTTTTAAATCAGTTTCATCAACCCATTCAAGGTTTATACGCAGTTGGTAATGACCGTGCGAGTATTATGGGTGGAAACTATCCGGGTGCAGGAATTACTTTAGGGCCAATCATGACTTTTGGTTATATCACAGGATCACATATTGCTGATTTAGCTAAAGGAGGCAACGGTTTTATATCATCTAAAAATTCTAAATCTACCAACTCTCAATCTGTTAAGGAGACTTTTCATGTTTCATAAACCGATTGTTGATCATCGAATTTATAATATTACTCCAAGATGTATGCCTAAATTTCTTGAGGTATTCGATCAGCTGGCGATGCCTATTTTGAAAAAACACTTGGGTGAGCCGCTTGGTTTTTATATTAGTCATATCGGTACGTTAAATCAGGTCGTACATTTATGGGGTTATGACAGTCTGGATGACTATGAAAAGCGTAGTTATGCCCGAGATACAGATCCTGACTTCCAAATTTATTTGAAAGCATCTGAGGGTTTAGTGATGTCACAGGTGAATCAAATTTTAAGGCCAGTGAACTTAGCTTCATTAATTAAGCCTTAGATAGCAGTTTATTTAAAAATTCCCTTAAGGAACGGTGTTTTGAGAAAAACACCGAGGGAAACTTCGTGCTTTTATAAGGAGAAACTCATGAGCACAAGTCAAATACAAAGGAAAGATGTAAAAAGCATATTAAATGAAAATAAGATGGGTGGACTACAAAAACTCATTCTATTTTTTTGCTTTGCTATTATTGCCCTAGATGGTCTGGATGTCGTAGTCATGGGACTGATTGCACCTCAGATTATTCAGAAGTGGGGCATTAGTGCAAAAGATCTAGCACCAGTTTTAAGTGCAGCATTGGTTGGATTAGCAATAGGTGCTTTAGTTTCTGGACCTTTATCAGATAAATTTGGCCGAAAACCAGTGCTAATTTTAAGCGTACTTGGCTTTGGTATTTTTACTTTGCTGACAGCATTTTCAACTGATATCACACATCTCTTAATTTATCGCTTTCTTACTGGATTAGGTGCAGGTGCTGCTGCTCCCAATGCAGCAACTTTAGTTTCAGAATATGCAGCAGATCATCGCCGTTCATTTTCAGTTACTGTTGCCTACTGTGGTTTTTCTTTAGGCGCTGCAGCAGGTGGTTTTTTAGCAGCATGGCTGATTCCTGAGTTTGGCTGGCGTAGTATGTTGATATTAGGCGGCGTACTGCCTTTAATTTTGGTACCATTTTTATATTGGAAAATGCCTGAATCAATTACCTATCTAGTCAAGCAATCGTACTCACAAGGTAAAATCAAAGCGATTTTAAAACGCTTATTTCCACAATCTTCTTTTTTAAATCAAGAAATTTATCTGAATGAAGTAAAAACCGAGAAATCTGGTCTAGGTCTAATTTTATCTAGTAAATATCGCTATGGCACGATTATGCTCTGGATCAGTTATTTCATGGCATTATTTTTAATCTATCTATGCAGTAGCTGGTTGCCAACTTTAATTAAGTCGAATCAATTTACGATTTCTCAAGCTGCCATTGTAACCTCGTTCTTTCAAATTGGTGGTCCTGTTGGGAGTATCACTCTTGGTTGGTGTATGGATCATTACCGTCCACGTTTGGTTCTTTTTATTGCCATGTTGATTGGTGCACTTGCGACCTTTGGGTTAGGGCATTTTGGCCATGATATGGTGCTTATGTGTGTTTTTGCATGGATTCTTGGTTTTACCTTTAATGGTGGGGCCGTTGGTTTGAGTGCTTTAGCAACTGGATATTATCCGACTTCTGCTCGCGCAACTGGAGCAAGCTGGATGAATGGTATTGGACGTTTTGGTGCAATATTAAGTGCGTTCGCTGGAGCTGCCATGATCAGTTCGGGTATGTCATTTTCTATGATGTTCTCATTGTTAATGATTCCTGCTGTACTTTCTGGTTTTGCTGTTTTAATTCAGGGTATTAAAACGAAACAGTCTGTTGTGCAAACTAAAACACAGTTGAGTTAAATCAGTAGTAAAGCAAGTTGATTAACAATTTTAAAATCTATCTTTGCTTCTTAAATATTTTCTAGGGCTTTGAATTAGCTTGATCAGCATGCTGGTCAGGTAGGGATAAATACATTTAAAAAATGTATAGCAGTTGATTCAGTTGAAATAATTCAAGGCTTTATGTTCATAATAAACAATGTGCTAAGGAACAGCATTAATGAAATTTTCTATGACTTCGCTTGCGATGATTTCAACTTTTACATTAGCAAGTAGTGCAGTATTCGCCTTGGATCCTTTAGCTCAGGATCAAAAATGGATATTGGGCGATTGGAACGGAAAACGGACTCAACTCGAACAGCAAGGTTATCAATTTACTGCCGCTTTTCAAAATGAAAGTGCTGTTAATTTGAGTGGGGGATATGACGATTCACCACGACTGTTTAATGCAAACCAATGGACATTTGGTACACGTCTAGATTTAGAGAAAATCGCAGGTTGGAAAGATACTCAAGCACAGTTGAGCATCACGAAACGAGATGGACAACCGCTTTCTACTGATCGGATTAGTGATCCTAGAGCGCCGCAATTTAGTAGTGCTCAAGAGATTTATGGTCGTGGACAATGGTGGCGTTTAACCAGTGCATGGGTTAAAAAAGGATTTTTGAATAATGATCTACAAATTAAGGTAGGTCGTATGGGGCTTTCAGATGATTTCAATGCATCGCATTGTGAGTTTCAGAACTTAATGTTATGCGGAGGTCAGTTAGGTAAAACAGTAGGAGATATTTGGTTTAATAGTCCTGTAAGCCAATGGGGAATTAACGCCAAATATCAATTTTTACCTTCGCTCTGGTTTGGAACAGGGATTTATGAGGTCAATCCTGAAAATGCTTTAGAGCAACATGGTTTTAATTTGGATATGGATCAACGTAAAGGTATTTTAATTCCTGTGGAACTATCGTGGAAACCCAATCTTGCATTGTTCAATAGCTTAGGTGGTGAATATAAAGTCGGTGCTTTTTTGTCAACGGCAGATGCACGTAATGTTAGTACAGATGAAAAAGGTAATATTGAGCCAAATGCAGCAGATCGGAAATGGCAAAAAAATAAGCATAGTGTTTGGCTTAATGCGCAGCAACAGGTTTTTGCGCCTGCGGACGATCCTAAGCGTGGTTTATTTATTTCAGCAAACTTTACTTTTAATGATAAATCTACAACTGTTGTTGAAAGCACACAGCAACTAGCGCTTTGGTATAAGGGCATATTCGAGCATCGACCAAATGATACCATTGGTTTAGGTTTGGCACGTTTTGATGTGAATGATCGTGTCCGAGAACGCCAAAATGCATCTAATCAATTGTTGGGATTAACCGAAGCTGACTATGCGAATCCGAAATATACACCGATTCAGTATGACGAATTGAATATTGAATTGAACTATAACTTTCAATGGTCACCTAGTATTGCTTTACGACCAAATATTCAATATGTGCATCAAGCTGGTGGTGTAAAACAAGTGGATGATGCTTGGGTCGCAGGTCTGACCATGAAGCTTAATTTTTAAATATGTATGAGTAAAAAGGCAAATAGACATTTGCCTTTTTATTTTCCAAACAAGATTTTTAGATTTTCTTGAAAAAGCGTTTCAAGTGATAAAACTTCATTTGGATTCAGGATGCCATTGTGAATCATACCCATCCACATAGGGCTCACAATAAGCAATGCAAATTGCTGTGGGGAAATCGTGGTTGATAATTCTCCACGTTGAATCGCTAAACTGGTTAATTGCTGAAGTTCATACTGAATAGGTAAAAAAATCTTATTCACGTAAGTTTGACGAATATGTTGAAAATTATTTCCTTCACGTAAAATTAAGAGTGCCATATCAGCACGACCCGTCGTTTCAAGCGTTAAAACGCTGGGAATAATCTTTTTACAAATAAACTCGTAAACGGTTTCATTTTGAGTGATTTCAGAGGCGCGAATAGGACGAAATGAATCGTTGATGAGAGCATCAATTACGGCTTCAAATAGCTGATCTTTAGTTTCAAAATAAGAATAAATGGTACCTTTACCTAATTCAGCATGTTTAGCAATATCTGAAATTTTTGCTCTAGCAAAACCCACTTCAATAAAATGTTGTAGAGCAGAGTCAATAATTTTCTTTTTAGTTTCTTGCGTCTTTTCTAGGCTTGGGCCGCGTGTTTTAGATTTTGTCATATTGAACTAGATTTCATTATTACCAAGATTATTCTAACATAAATTGACCTGTGGGTCATATTTGAATTAAAATCGACTTAAGAGTCACTTTTGGTTGAATTATGCAGACACCAAAGTCCAGTGTTCAATATTGCATTATTAGTTTTGCGCTGTGCCTTGCTGCTTTAAGCACCGCTCTGGCAAGCCCTCTATATGCAATCTATGAACAAGAGTGGGGAGTTTCACCATCTCAAATAGGTTTTATCTTCATTTCCTATATGTTAGGTGTAGTTTTTTCACTCCTGTTTTTAAATAAGCTCAATGTAATTTATCACTATAAAAATGTGATTTTGGTCAGTCTGGCTTTAACCATTTTAGGTTTAATGTTGTCTGCATTGGCAAGTTCTGTTTGGTTGCTGGGTTTTTCAAGGTTTCTGATTGGAATTGCTTCAGGACTTATTACCACAGCTGCTATGGTGGGACTCAAAGACCAATATCCGTTTCGTAATAAGGCATTAGCTGAAAAGCTTACTTCTATAATTACTGTTTTGGGTTTTGGTTTGGGACCTTTGGTCGGTGGTGTATTAGCTGATCATACCGCGAGACCATTGGCGGATCCTTATTGGATTATTATCTTTTTTTCACTTCTAATATTTATCAGTGTGTTTTGGGTTAAACCCAGATTTAAAATTGAGAAAAAATATCAGTTAAATGAGTTATTAAAGTTACAAGGTTTAGCATTACCGCAGATGGCTTCACGTAAAGTTTTCTGGGTCTGTAGTGTGGCTGCACTTTGTAGTTTCGGGGCCTTCAGCTTATATGCAGCTTTGGCCGGGACTTTTATTAAAGAATTACCCATTAAATCATCAGCCACCTTAACTGGTGTATCAATTTCAATCATTTTATTTGTGTCAGTGCTGAGTCAATTATTTTGTAAATCGTTTAAAGAATTGCATGTGTTGTATGCAGGACTATTCGCTTTATTGCTTGGAACCATTAGTTTGGTGATGGCAGAAGTCGAACACATAGTTTGGTTTTTATTGATCAGTATTTTACTGACGGGTATGGGGCATGGTTTTACCCTAAGTGCTGTCTACCATTTTATTGGCAATATGATGGATCGGGAAAAAAATCCGCTGATCTTTTCTAGTTATTTGTTTATTGCTTATCAAGGTACGATCTGGCCTGTCATCCTTTCCAGTTATTTTATTGAATATTTCGGGGTGGTCATCACATTAGGGCTGATAGCAGCATTATTAATGGTGACTATCGTTTGGTTGATGCATCAACTTAAATTTAAGGTGGGGCCTATATTAGCTTGTCATAAATAATGATTGCTCAGTTTGTGGAGCTTGAAAAATGTTTTTAAAGGGAGTCTAGGCAATCGAAATATGATTTTGATTGCCTTAGAAGCTAAAAATTAGATATGGATTAAATTGATGATGGATGCAATTTTTTCGGAAGTCGCCATGAGTGCTGGTGCTAACTCTTCAATACGTTTGGGACTTAAGCGTACAGAAGGTCCTGCAATACTGACTGTACCGAAAGGTTGGCCTGTCTGTGGATTGAGAATGATTTTAGCCATAGCAGACATGCCTAGCTCATAGGTGTCACTAATCACACCATAACCTCGCTCTCTAGAAGCCTTAATCATTTGCTCTAGTTCTGTAAGGTCTTTTGGTGAGTTTGGTCCAAAGTTCTTGGCTTTATCGAAACCTTCACGTTCCACAATTCGTGAAAAGTCATTTGGGTCAAGGATAGATAAATACGCTAAACCACAAGCTGAAGCTGGCAAATAGGCCACGTTGCCAGAGTCAGGATCATATTTTAGACCTGATTTGGCTCCTTGAGCTTTACCAATCCAGATAATTTTTTCGTCTTCGATTAAACCGAGGCGAACCAGTTCAGAAGAGGTTTCTGCCAACTCATCGAGATAAGGCTGAAATGTTTCGGTAATCGAACGCGATGACAGAAAACTCAAACCCATTGAGGCAATTTTAAGAGTGAGCTTGTAGTGCTGCGTGATTTCATCTTGATAGATGTATCCCATATCTTTCATTGCAGTCAGGATGCGATGCATTGCAGACTTTGGGATATCAAGATCAACAGAAAGCTGACTAAGTGCGCATCCATCCACTTCTTTTAGTAGTGCTTCGAGGATGAGCAAAGAACGATCGGTATTGCTGAGCATAAAAATCCTAATATTATTTTTTGGAACACTGTTCCAAAAAAATTAAAAACAGATTATAGTTGTTTTAGATTCTATCTCAAATGCTGTACAGATGAATCATTCAGATACGGAGTTTCCTAATTATTCAGCTTTTGAGAATAAGTAGGGAGCAAAACTGAATAAGCGATGGAAAACGCATATTTGCTGATACACACTAATGGAGTAAGTGTATGACTCAACAGGTAAATTTAAGGGAGTTTATTGATGAAAATCGTATATCCCCAATACAAAAACTAGTCATCTTTTTATGTTTAATGATTGTCGTTGTTGATGGTATCGATATATCAATCATGGGTTTTGTAGCTCCCGTCATTAAGCAGCAATGGGGAATTACTACAACTGATCTTGCACCTGTAATGAGCGCAGCTTTAATTGGTTTAGCTGTAGGCGCAGTGATTTCAGGACCTTTGGCAGACAAGTTTGGACGTAAAAAACTACTCATTATTAACTTAATTGGTTTTGGTGTATTTACTTTATGTGCAGCAGTTTCTTCCAATGTGACTGAGCTAATGATGTTCCGTTTTATTGCTGGTTTATTTATGGGAGGAGTAATGCCGCAAGCTGTTACGTTGGTAACGGATTACTCACCTATGAAAATGAATGGCCGTATGGTTACCATTATTCTAAGTGGATTCACAATTGGTGCTGCTATTGGAGGTTTTTTGGCTGCTTGGGTGATTCCACATTTTAACTGGCATGCCATGATGATTATTGGTGGAGTCTTACCACTTGTTCTAGCCGTTATCGCAGTATTTAAATTACCTGAATCTATTGGTTATAAAGTCCTGAAGGAACATCCAAAAGTAGAGATTGATGCCATTATCCATAAAATGGCACCAGATTTTGATACAACTGACACTGTTTTTGTTTTACCTAAAGCAAAAACCAATACGGTCGATAATCCAGTAAAAGCAGTCCTCAGTCCTTTTTATTTCTTAGGCAGCTTTTTGCTTTGGTGGAGCTATGCATCTGGTTTGTTTGTGGTGTATTTACTTGGAAGTTGGTTACCAATGATGAGCCATGAATTTGGTTTCAGCATTAGTGAAGCTTCAATTATTACTGCGATTTATCAGCTAGGGGGCCCTGTGGGTTGTATCGCATGTGGTTATTTGATGGACAAGTTGAATCCACACCTTGGTTTAGTGATTGCATATCTTTTAGCGATTGGCTTCATGTTCTTTCTAGGTGCAGTGGGCCATAACTTTGTAATGTATAGCATGATGTGTTTCTTCATCGGTATGTGGATGAATGGTGCGAATGCAGGTCTGAACAGTGTTTCAAGTTCATTCTATCCAGTTTTTGCTCGCGCGACCGGCAACAGCTGGATGCATGGGATAGGCCGATTAGGAGCAGTGGGTAGCGCATTTGCCGGAGCATATTTTTTAAGCCTAGGATGGGCGACGAGCAAAATCTTCCTTGTACTTTGCTTACCAACCGCCGGTATGGTCGCAGCATTAATCATTATGAAACTGGTTTATTCGCCAACAAAGATACGTCAGCACGAACTTAAAAAAGTTCAAATCTAAAATTTTCTAACTCATCGATTTTTAAGGAGATTGAATAATGGATATTCAATTGAATGGATCAACTCGTCTTTATTTTGTGGTCGGACATCCGATTGTACAGGTCAAATCACCTGAGGGTGTAACGATGGAACTGCTTAAAAAAGATTTAAATGCGATTGTTGTCCCTGCTGATGTAGCACCAGAACACTTCCCAAATTTTGTTCAGCAAAATTTGTATTTGAATAATAGTGACGGCTTGATTGTCACGGTTCCTCATAAAATTTCGGCTTTGAATTGCTGCCAAAAATTAACTTCACGCGCACAGTTTATTGGGGCGGTAAATACGATTCGCCGCTGTAAAGAAGGGTGGGAAGGAGACATGCTTGATGGTAAAGGCATGGTACAAGCGATACGAAATAAGTTAATCGAGTTAAAAGATAAACGCGCCATTTTGGCAGGAGCTGGTGGAGCAGGTAAAGCGATTGCTTATGAATTACTTCTTGCTGAGGTAGCAGAACTAGCAATTTTTGATGTGGATCAAACACGTCAACAACAACTGGTTGAACAACTTCAACAACTAGGTAAAGGCAAAGTTGTTGCACATAACAATGATCCAACAGGATTCGACGTTGTGGTCAATGCGACACCTATGGGAATGAATGGTGATCCTTCAGCAGCTTTTCAATTAGAAAAAATAACTGCACAAATGTCGGTTGCAGATGTTGTAACTAGTCCTGAAAACACACCATTTATTCAACATGCATCGACTTTGGGATGTAACGCAGTCAAAGGAACGGACATGTTTATTGAGGTTCGCGACTTAATGATTGCTTATTTACTTGAGAAAGAGCAGGAGCAACAAGATGTCGCGTGAATATTCACTTTCATTTTTGACCGTTGCAGATGTGAGTCCTGTAGAAGCAGTCAAAATTGCAGCAAAGTGTGGTTATGCAGCAGTGGGCTTACGCCTGCTGCCAGCAGCACCTAATGAAGTAGATTATCCAATTTTAAATGATAGTAAGCTAATTAAGGAAACAAGGGCTGCTTTGGATGATACAGGTGTTCGTATTGCTGATGTTGAAATTGTACGAATTACTTCTGACTTTGAACCAGATACATATTTACAGTTTTTAAGTACCGCTGAGCAGCTCGGTGCAAGGCATATTTTGGTTGCAGGAAATGATCCTGATCAGTCACGACTGATACATCACTTCGCACAATTTTGTGAGTTAAGTAAACAGTTTGGCTTGAGTTGTGACCTAGAGTTCATGCCGTGGACCAATGTGAAAACTTTGGCGCAGGCTGAATATATCGTCAATCAATCAGGGCAAGAAAATGCTGCCATTTTAATTGATGCATTACATTTTGACCGATCAGATTCAACACTTGAGCAGATCAAAGCACTTGATCCAAAGCAATTGAACTATGTTCAGCTTTGCGATGGCTTTGCTGAATATGATCCGAGTGATGAAGGCTTAATTAAGATTGCACGTTCTAATCGATTAGTACCAGGGCAAGGCGAAATTGATCTTATAGGGTTAATTCGTGCTTTGCCTAAAGAAATTATGTTAGCTGCAGAAGTCCCCAATTTGGTACTAGCTGAACGTCCAGCTCTCGAACGCGCTGAAATTAATTTGCAAGCAATGAAACAACTCGTTGCGCTCGCTCAATTGGGCACTGTTACGGGGTAAGAAGTATGAACGCAAAAACCCAACAACCATTTCAGATGACACCAATGCCAATTCGTGAATGCTACGAATGTGATGTTTTAGTCATTGGCTCAGGTGCAGGTGGGCTTTCAAGCGCCGTGACCGCAGCATTTGAAGGATTAAAGGTTATTGTCGCAGAGAAAGCATCCGTATTTGGTGGAACTACTGCTGTATCGGGAGGATGGTTATGGATTCCTAATACACCTCATGCTGAACGTGAAGGACAAGCCGAACCAATTGAGATACCTAAGCTATATTTAAAAAATATTTTGGGTGAAAAGTATGATGAAACTAAAATCCATACTTATTTAACTCAAGCACCAAAAATGGTGGAATTTTTCGAAGCTAAAACTGAGGTTAAATTTAACATTGGTGCAGCGGTGCCTGACTTTTTTAATATTGAAGGTGCTAGGGTTGGGTGGCGTTCGATTGTTGCTGCACCTTACGATGGCCGTTTACTTGGTCAGAAACTAAATATCCTACGTCCACCAATTCCTGAAACTACACTTTGGGGAATGGGTATCGCCTCTGGCGCAGATATGAAGCACTTCATTAATACTTTTAATGCAATCCCATCCTTTATTTATGCGACCAAACGTGTGTTACGGCATTTCTTTGACTTAATTTTCACTAAGCGCTCGACTCAAATTGTAAATGGTAATGCTTTAGTGGCGCGCTTACTCAAATCTGCACTCGATTACAATGTAAAACTCTTGGCAAATCATGCCATGACTGAATTAGTTGAAGAAAATGGTCGAGTGATAGGAGCATTATTTAAAACACCAGCTGGCATCGTTAAGGTAATAGCAAAACATGGTGTGGTACTAGCAACAGGCGGTTTTCCACATGATGAAAAACGTAAGCAAGCTTTATTTAAACATGTGAGAGAAGGAACCCCCCATCATTCAGCTGCTCCTGAAACAAATATAGGCGATGGTTTAAGTGCTGCAGAAGCAATTGGTGCAACTGTTGACCAAACATTGCCTTGGTCTGGCGCATGGGCTCCTGTTTCATTAATTCCGCGTTTAGATGGAACTTTAGGTCGTTTTCCGCATTTGGTTGAACGAGGTAAACCAGGATTAATTGCAGTTTTAAAAAATGGATGCCGTTTCACGAATGAAGGTGAATCCTATCCTTTATTTATTAAAGATTTATTGAAAAATACCGCGTACAGTGAGCAAGCACATTGCTGGTTGATTTGTGATCATAAGTTTATTCGCCGTTATGGATTAGGCGCTGTTAAACCTTTTCCAATTTCTCTAGGGCCTTGGCTGGACAACGGGTACTTAAAACAAGGACACACTATTCAAGAGCTGGCTGTGGCATGCGATATAGATCCAGTTCAGTTTTTAAAAACAGTTGAGCAGTACAACCAATATGCCTATTTAGGTCAAGACCCCGAGTTTCAGCGGGGTACTACTCCTTATCAAAAAGCGCAGGGTGATGCCGATCATCATCCGAACCCATGTATTGCTCCAATTGAAAGTGGACCATTTTATGCAGTTGAAGTGGTGCCAGGAAGTCTAGGGACATTTGCAGGACTGGTTACAGATGAATATGCCCAAGTTCTAAATAAAGCAGGGCAACCGATTAATGGATTATTTGCGGCTGGAAATGATCTCAATAGCATCATGGGGGGCCAATATCCAAGTGGTGGAATTACCTTAGGTCCAGCCATGACATTTGGTTATCTTGCTGCAAAAAAAATTGCTGAACAAGCTCGAACTGAAACAGTAGCGTTCACGTCACATAAGCAAGATTAAGGAGAATTGAACATGGATAAAGAAGTTGATTTATTGGTTATTGGCGGTGGTGCAGCTGGCATGTCCGCAGCACTATTTGCCAAGCTTAATGGATTAGATGTTTTACTTTGTGAAAAGGCTTCCCAAGTAGGTGGTACTTCAGCAACATCTGGTGGAACAATTTGGGCACCAGGATCACATTTAAGTGTTCAAGCAGGTGTTCCTGATGATATTGAGCAAGCGCGAATTTTTCTTAAATCTGTAGTGGGTGAACGTGGTGGTGAAGAACTTCGCGAAGCATTTTTAGCCTCATGTGCCGATATGATTCGTGATTTAGATGAGAAAACAACAGTTAAGCTTAATGCTTGTTTAGCGCATCCCGATTATGTGAAAAATCAACCTGGTGAAGCATTTGGCGGTCGTGCGCTTGCACCTGCTGAATTTGATGCAAGTGTTTTAGGTGCTGACTTTAAATATGTACGTCCTCCACGGGCCGAGTTTATGGGCTTAGGCGGCATGATGGTCAATCGTAGTGAGTTAAATGCACTATTAAATCCTATACATAGTTTTCAGAACTTTATGACCACTTTGAAAGTTGTGGTGCCTTATTTGCTTTCAAGGTTACGTTTTAATCGGGGTACACGCCTTGTTATGGGCAACGCTCTGGTGGGTAGTTTATTTTACAACCTTAAACAAAAGAATGTACCAGTTTGGTTTAATGCGCCACTGCAAGAGCTGCTAGTCGAAAAAGGCAAAGTGGTAGGAGCCAAAATTAAAACTGAACAAGGTGTAAAAGTCATTCATGCCCGAAAAGGTGTAGTTTTAGCCACAGGTGGTGTGGGGTGGAATACAAATTTACGTCAACAATTGTTCCCAAATGGTTTAACCGCAGACTCATTGTCTCCCGACTCAAACACAGGTGATGGGCTCAGTAAAGCCCTTGAAAAGGGTGCAAAACTTGACCCATCTGTGGATAGTAGTGTGCTTTATTTTCCATGTTCCATTCATGTTCATGCCAACGGCTATAAAGCTATTTGGCCACACATTATTTTAGATCGGGCTAAACCAGGTGTGATAGCTGTCAATGATGATGGCAAACGCTTTGTCAATGAGTCAGATTCCTACCATGACTTTTGCATGGCGCAGCTTAAAATAAATCAAGGTAAAGCAAAAATTCAGTCCTATTTGATTTGCGACCAAACTGCGATTCAAAAATATGGGTTAGGTTTTGTTCTGCCTGGTGCAAAAAAACTCGATTACTACCTCAAGGCAAAATATTTATTCTCTGCAAATTCACTAGAGGAGCTTGCCCAAAAAGTTGGAATCAATGCTCAAGGATTAGTGAGTACTGTTCAGCGTTTTAATCAATTGGTTGAACAGGGTGCAGACACCGACTTTGGTAAAGGTAGTGGTGTGATGAACCGTTTTAACGGGGATCCTGAGGTAAAACCAAATCCATGTTTGGGCAAACTTGAGCAAGGACCATTTTACGCTTTACCCGTTATTCCAATGGACTGTGCAAGTAGCGGTGGATTAGCTGGTGATATTTATGGTCGAGTGCTTGATCAGAATAATCAGGTGATCACTGGGCTATTTGCCTGTGGCAATGACCTATCTTCAATTTTTAAAGGAACATACCCAGGTCCCGGAACAACGTTAGGGCCAGGGATGGTATTTGCTTGGCGAATTGCTCAATTTGCCGCAGGAAAACTAAATAAACAAGTGACTGAACAACCTACACAAATGACACAACCACGGAGAACCGCATGAAGCTTTATCAACTGATTAATATCACTATCAAAATGGGTACAACCGCAACTGTTGCGACAGGTATTCAAAGTTTTTACCAAAATACGAAAGCTAAAGGTAAGCTACTCGGAGTTTTTTTCTCAGATATAGGTCAACTCAATCAAGTTGTTGTATTACGTAGCTACTCTTCACAACAAGAACTTGACGATGAAAATGCACGTTTAGCCGCACAAGACAACTTATTTGATACATCAGAAAATATCATCAAATATTCAGTTGAAAATTTTGCTGGTTTCGACTTCTTACCAGAAGTTGAGGTAGGTGATTTTGGTCCTGTCTATGAAATTCGTACTTATGAGTTGAAGCATGGCGGTGTTCCTCATGTTCTTGAGGCATGGAAAAATGCAGTGCCAACTCGTACTCAATACTCAAAATTAACAATAGCGATGTATGCTCTTGAGGGCACGCCGCGTATTGTAAGTATTTGGCCATACTCATCATTGAATGAGCGTTCGGAAGTTCGTGCTAAATCGGTTGCAGATGGTATTTGGCCACCCAAAGGCGGTCCACAGTGGTTAACCCATGAGATGCAGTCAATGATTGGTCTGCCAACTTCGGTATCACCACTGAAATAAAGTTTGGTAATAATGTATTGAAAACTAGCCTACTAAATTGGTGGGCTGGTTCTAAAAAAAGAGGTAATAGATAAATGCACGTTATTTTTTAAAAAATTAAACTAAAAAATATTCTAACTAATTGCGTATAAAATTCTCTTGTACAACAATTACTATTAAATTCTCCAAATTGTACAATTAGGAAAACAATATTTCCTAATTTATTAGTTAATCTTAATAGATCATTCTAGCTTAACCGTTTATTTTAATATCATTCAGGCCATTTGTTAATTTATTCGCTAAATGAGTAAATGTAATCATATCGTCTAAAGTGAAACCATTTAAAGCTTGCTTATAAAAATTATAAATATTCTCTTGTAATTGTTCCCATCGAGCTATTCCTTCTTTGGTCAACATGATATTTTTTGCACGGCGATCTGTTGTGTCAATTTGGCGTATTACATAGCCTTCGCGTTCGAGTCGCTTCAAAACACCATCTAAATTTTGTCTACTTACATCTAGGTATTCAGTTAACTCAGTAAATGACATAACCGAATTAGTTTGTGGCCTTGATAATGCACCTAAAACTGCCCAATGTACTGACGAAATTCCTAGCTCATTTACACATTGACGATCTAATGAGTTTCCAAGTTGAAACAATCTGAAGAATAATCTGTTGTGAATTGGATAAAGAGAATGATCATAACTTTGTTGATCTTTTTGGGTCATAATCTAAACTGCTAAGTATTGAGGATTTATCTATATTATATACTTATAACCAGATGCATTTATTGAAAATAAAAAATGGAATATTGATGATTTATGTAATGTTGGTATCGATTTAGATAGTCTGATTTGATAGTTTTTACCGAAAATTATCAAATCAGCTATATATTAGGCAATATTTAAAGTTGGTTTAGTAGCATCATTGATTCGTAAATTCTGCTTTACGCTTTTCAATAAATGCTTGTATACCTTCAGTCGCATCTTTAGTTTGGGTACTAGCAAGAAACATTTCACTTTCCAGTGCTAATCCATCAGTAATATTCAAATCTAATGCAGATTGAACAGCTTTTATGATAAATGCTGTGGATGCAGGAAATGATTCTCCAAAACTTGATAAAAAATCTAAGCCAGCTTGAACTGAATCTTCAGTCGCTGTAATTTGTGTGATTAAACCTATTTCTTTTGCTTCAAGCGCATCAAAAATTCTTCCACTTAGAGTTAACTCTAATGCTTTTGCATAGCCTACGATACGAGGTAAGCGTTGAGTTCCTCCATATCCTGGAAGTAGGCCTAATTTAATTTCAGGTAAACCAAACTTAGAATTAAGACTACAGATACGAAAAGTACAAGCCATTGCTAATTCTAAGCCGCCACCTAGAGCTGCGCCCTTAATTACGGCTAGTGTAGGGAATGATAAATTACTAATCTTATTGAAAACATTTTGCCCTTTACGTGAAAGCTCTAGATATTCTGTAGGGGTTTTATTTTGTAGTTCAGTGATATCTGCTCCAGCACAAAAAGCTTTTTCTCCTTGACCAGTAAAAATGAGAACACGAGGAGGGCTTTGAATGACTCTGTTAAGTAAGTCATCAATATTTTGAATCATCTCCTTATTTAGAGCATTTCTTGCTTCTGGTCGGCAAAGAGTAATTATGGCGATATCGTCCTGATAATTTAGTGTTGCGTTCATCTTTTAAACTCCTTTTTTGATAGTTAAAAGCATATTGAATTATTTATTTGAGTCAACATATTTACATTTTTAATTAATATTTTTAATTTAAAATCATAGTAAACAGCAAGTTATATATTTTATTATTTAATTTATATCAATATATTGACATAAATTATTGCAATGATTACTCTTGGTCGAAATGAAGTATTACAGCTCCAATCAATAAATAAGGGCAAAAATGTAATTAACAAAATTCAAGAAAATATAAAGAGCCATGAATATCAAGGAGATGATCATGCAGTACATTGATGTACACAAAATTGCTAATGATGCAAAGTTTAATAAGTTCCATGCCAAAGTATTAGTTTGGTGTTTCATTATTATTATCATTGATGGCTATGACATTGCTGTTGCTGGTATAGCTATTCCTTCAATCATGGAAGAAATGGGTGTCAGTGCTTCGACAGCTGGCTTTATGGCTAGTTCAGCATTATTTGGCATGATGGTGGGGGCTATTTTTTTAGGAGCCATATCCGATAAAATTGGCCGACGTCTGACAATTGCAATCTGCGTATTTCTTTTTAGCGTATTCACTGCACTAGCTGGAATGACGAATGATCCTATTAGTTTTAGTATTATGCGTTTTATCGCAGGTTTGGGGATTGGTGGGGTGATGCCAAATGTCGTAGCACAAATGACTGAGTATGCTCCCAAAAAAATACGTAATTTCATGACCGCCTTGATGTTCTCGGGGTACGCTATAGGCGGTATATTGGCAGCTTTACTGGGTAAACAATTTATTGTGGAATTTGGTTGGCAAGTCGTATTTTTTGCGGCTGGTATTCCTGTATTGCTCATACCTTTTATTATGAAATCAATGCCAGAGTCATTGGCATATCTGAGTAAAAACAAGAAAGATCTAGAACTAAAACAGACTATTCGATTGATTGAACCCAATATTCAAATAGATGATGATGTAGCACTGCTCAATATTACAGATCCAACCCATGCGGGCTCTTCTGTTTCTTATTTATTCGCGAATGGACGTGGTTTTAGCACAATCATGTTTTGGGTAGCATTCTTTACTGGGCTATTTATGGTCTATTCACTGAGTACGTGGCTGACTAAGTTAATGGCGATGTCGGGTTATACGCTTGGCTCAGCATTAAGCTTCGTGATTGCTCTCAATTTTGGCGGGATTATTGGTGCCATAGGTGGAGGTTGGTTGGCTGACCGTATGCATATCAAATGGGTATTGGTGTTTATGTACAGTTTGGGAAGCGTATTTTTGTACTTGATGACTTTGCCAATGCCAATACACATGTTGTATATCACTATTGCAGTGGTTGGAGCTTGTTCTACAGGCGCTCAGATTGTTGCTTATTCATATTGTGGTCAGTTTTATCCTAGTGAGATTCGTTCAACGGGTATAGGTTTGGCATCTGGCATTGGTCGTTTAGGCGCTATAGGAGCACCATTACTGATAGGAATGATTATGGCCTTGAATCTACCGATTGAACAAAACTTTATGGTAATTGCGGCAGCAGGTTTAATCGGTGCAATTGCATTATCACTTATTAATCATAATCGTTCATTTTCAAAATAATTCACTATGGCATGGTCTATCACATGAATATGAAGTAATAGACCATTTTTTATCTTTACTCGAGGATTACATGAAGGCTCTTGTTGCTGTAAAACGCGTGGTTGATGCCAACGTTAAAGTTCGTGTTAAGCCGGACAATAGTGGGGTTGACCTTACCAACGTAAAAATGTCAATTAACCCATTTTGTGAAATCGCAGTGGAAGAAGCGGTTCGCTTAAAAGAAAAATGAACAGTATCAGAAATCGTTGTTGTTTCTGTAGGTCCTAAAGAAGCTCAAGAACAAATCCGTTCTGCAATGGCTCTAGGCGCAGACCGTGGTATTTTGGTTGAAACTACTGATGAAATTGGCGCTTTAGAAGTTGCTAAAATTTTAAAAGGTGTTGTTGACGCTGAAAAACCAGAACTTATCCTTCTTGGTAAACAAGCAATTGATGATGACTCTAACCAAGTA
>Ga0268255_10000622_pt1 | contig 23772 bp, 17 predicted proteins | sample AgamicOrMarz_FD_200256 | JGI IMG/M metagenome (GOLD analysis project Ga0268255, IMG submission 200256) | Agave microbial communities from Guanajuato, Mexico - Or.Ma.rz (v2) (version 3) | ecosystem: Host-associated > Plants > Phyllosphere > Phylloplane/Leaf | place: Guanajuato, Mexico...
CTCCTCATTTAAGGTTACTGACCATGAAAACCCCTCTCCCAGATTATTTGGCAAATGTGATAGAAGCCTGTGAGGTAGATAATAGCGGACATCTAGCTGACTATATTCCAGAGTTAGCAAATGCAAATCCAGATCGATTAGCTTTAGCCATGTCTACAGTAGATGGTGAAATTTATTCGATTGGAGATGATAATGTTGAATTCACCATCCAGTCGATTTCTAAACCATTCGTATACGCCTATGTTTTACAACAGCTTGGCATTGATGCAGTACTTGCGAAAGTAGGGGTAGAGCCTTCGGGGGAAGCCTTCAATGAAATTTCATTGGGTAAAGATGGTCGTCCGAAAAACCCGATGATTAACTCTGGCGCAATTACTGTACATTCCTTGATTCAGGTCAAGCATGGTTTACATAGTGCAGAAATTCTACGCCGTTTTATGAGCGAGCTTGCAGGCCGCGAATTAAGTTTTGATGAGTCTGTTTATGATTCGGAAGTCAAAACAGCCTACCGTAATCTTTCGATCGGTTATATGTTGCGGACTGTCGGAATTTTAGAAACTGACCCTGTAGATATCGTGAATGGTTACATTCGTCAATGTGCGATCATGGTTACGGTTAAAGATCTAGTCCGTATGGGCAGTGTACTTGCCAATGGCGGGGTCGACCCTAAAACTGGAAAGCGTTTGTTAAACCGATCTGTGGTTAGACAAGTACTCAGTGTCATGATGAGCTGTGGCATGTATGATGCCGCGGGTGACTGGCTGTCGACTGTAGGTATTCCTGCTAAGAGTGGTGTAGCAGGTGGTATTTTGGGTGTTCTACCGGGGCAGGTCAGTATTGCTGCTTTTTCACCTCGTTTAGATGAGCATGGTCATAGTATTCGAGGTATCGATATTTTAGAGCGATTATCTCGTGACATGGGATTACATCTCATGGAAGGTACACCTTCTGCACAAACCATTGTACAAAGTCATTACCGCACAGGAAAAGACGCATCATTAAGTGTGTATGTACTTCGAGGTGTATTGAAATTTACCGAAGCTGAAATGTTGTTGCGCATTTTACAAGATGAGACAACTGACCAAAGCACAATCGTCATTGATTTAACCCAGATTTCACTTATCCATGATGTGGGTAAACGTATGTTCTTAGAAGGTGTCGATCGTCTGATTGATGATGGCCATACCCTTGTTTTAGTGGACCCTGAACAACGATTAGATCATGCCAGAACAGCGAAAGATCGTGAGTTGCATGTCTACCACGATTTTGATGATTTGCTCGAAAAGCATGAGATTCGCACTAAAAAAAAGACTTATAGCGACATCGCGGCACTTCTAAATTGCTGAGGTGTTTTTCCTAGGTGTCGCTTAAACATCGCACTGAACGCGCTGGGGTTTGTGTACCCCAGCGACTCTGAAACTTGAGCAATAGATTCACCATTCGCAATTTTACTTAACGCAAGTGCAATATGCATTTGCTGGACCCATGCCCGATACGATAGCCCTGTTTCTTTTTGGAACATGCGCATTAGGGTTCTAGAACTCGCACCAATCTCGTCAGCCCAATCTGTTAAGTCTTTTGAATGGTCAGGAGTATGTAATAACTCTTGGCAAATTTTTAATAACCGTTTGTCTTTCGGCCAAGGAATCTGGATAGGCAATAAATTGGCACGATGAATTTCTTCAAAAATCAAAATTTGTAAAGAGCGGGAAAGTTCTTGAGAGGTTGCTGTATTTGGCGTGTCTTCTCGCTCAATTTCATTTAAACGAATCAAAAGCTCATGCAACAAGTTGCTTACTCGAATAATAAAGCAATGTTGTCCCATTAGAGCGGCTGCATTTACTTCAACCAACGCCGTATTTAACTTCACGTGACTCAGTGAAATCACGCTGTGCTCAACATGTGCTGGAATCCATAACGCGCACATGGGCGGCACAATCCAGACATTGTTCGGTGTAAACACCTGAATATTTCCTGTTGATGCATATAAAAACTGTGCACGTGTATGTGTGTGTGTAGGCGTGATTTCTCGGTAAGAATGCTCAGAAGATAGCCCAATCACAAGTTCAGACAAATCAGACTGAATAAGATAATCGGACATAAACTATCCTAAAAATTGTCACTTATACGATGATTATTGGAAGATAACTTTATAAGCGACAATTTACAATAAGCATCTCATTTAAAAATATTGGAGTTTTTCAGGTATGACGTCTTCAATACAATTGAAAGATGGTATTGCCAATACCGTTGCAAATGATCAGCCTCAGGGAATGATTATTAAAATTGTAGGCTCCGTGGCGGTCGCACATTTACTGAACGATTTAATTCAGGCCGTGCTACCAGCTATCTATCCAATGCTAAAAGCAAACTTCTCGCTGAGTTTTGCGGAGGTTGGCCTGATCTCGTTTGTATATCAAATTACAGGTTCACTGCTACAGCCTTGGATTGGACTTTATACCGATAAACATCCAAAACCGTATCTTCTCCCACTCGGAATGATGGTTACATTCTGCGGTATTATCTTGTTGGCATTTTCACCAAGTTTTGCTGTGTTGTTATGTGCATCTGCACTAATTGGGGTAGGCTCTGCAACTTTTCATCCAGAAGCTTCGCGGGTGGCGCGAATGGCATCGGGTGGGCGCTTCGGTACAGCACAGTCGACTTTTCAGGTGGGCGGGAACACGGGTACAGCCATTGGCCCATTGTTGGCAGCTTTACTGATTGTTCCATTTGGACAGCATGCAGTTGTGGGCTTAGTGATATTTGCACTTTTAGCGATTTGGGTTCTATTTGGGGTAAGCCGCTGGACAGTGAATCATGCCAAAAGTCAGGTGGTTTCTCGTGTTACACAAGCACATACTAAATTGCATGGTCGTAAGCTAATTATCGCTTTGAGCACAATTAGTTTATTGATGTTTGCCAAATTTACCTACATTGCCAGCATTAGTAACTACTTTACTTTTTATCTTATTCAAAAGTTCCATATCAGTATCCAGACCGCTCAATTGCATTTATTTGCCTTTTTAGCAGCTGTTGCTTTAGGTACATTTGCTGGTGGCCCAATTGGTGACAAAATTGGCCGTAAAGCTGTTATTTGGGTTTCATTTGTGGGTATGGCGCCGTTTGCATTAATGATGCCGTATGCAAACTTATTTTGGACAACAGTTTTCTCAATTATTGCAGGTTTGGTGTTGTCGTCTGCTTTTGCTGCAATGGTGGTTTACGCACAAGAAGCTGTTCCGGGCCGTGTGGGTATGATTGCAGGTTTAATGTTTGGTCTTATGTTTGGGGTAAGTGGTATTGCCGCAGCAGGGTTAGGGCATTTAGCTGATATTAACGGCATTGAATGGGTATTTGGTTTATGTTCATTCTTGCCATTACTTGGGTTTGCCACCGCATTTTTACCAAACACAAAAGTTAAATAAATGAAAAGACTCTCAGTCATATTCAACTGAGAGTCTTTTTTAAATAACGTGAGTTCCAATTAAAAACTATTTTTGAATACCAAACTTAAATACGGTGACACTATTATAAGTTTGATTTGGGTTTAAACGTGTAGAAGGGAAAGTTGGTTGATTCGGGCTATCTGGAAAGTGCTGCGTTTCTAATGCCAGCGCGTCTGCCTGTCGATAAAGCACACCATTTGCACCAACAATATTTCCTAATAAATGATTCGCTGTATACATTTGAACACTTGGTTCAGTGGTTAAAACCTGCATTGTTCGTTTAGATTTTGGATCAACCACATGAGCTGCAAGATTTAACTTTCCTTGAGACTTTTGATTAATTACCCAAGTTTGGTCATAGCCATATCCATAGGCCAATTGCTGATTATTCGCTCGAATATCTTTCACAATCGCCTTAGGCGTCCGAAAATCAAAAGGTGTACCTGCAACCGAAGCTATTTCACCTGTTGGTAAAGAGTTTTGATCGGTTACCAATATACGGTCTGCATTGAGTTGTACCACATGATCTAGTACACCATAAGGGTTATTGCCAGCGCCTGACAAATTGAAATAACTGTGGTTGGTTAGATTGACGACTGTAGGCTGATCAGTTTTGGCCTTATATTCAATTTGGAATTCATTTCGATCTGAAAGACTGTAGATCACTTCTACATCTAATTTTCCGGGAAAACCTTGATCTCCATTTGGACTAGTTAACTTCAGAGAAGCTTTAACGGTTTCACCTTTAGAAACGAGGGGCTTAACTTGCCAAATACGTTTATCAAAACCCGGATTACCGCTATGCAATGAATTTGGTCCATTATTTTTTTCAAGATTATACGTTTTTCCATCTAAGCTAAATTTAGCATTACCAATACGGTTAGCATAACGACCAATTAATCCGCCAAAATGAATCCCTTCCTTGGTATCAGTGACTTCATAGCCTTTTAGATCATCAAAGCCCAAAACGATATTGTTTTTTTTACCTTGTGCATCGGGAGTTAAAATCTGTGTAATTACACCACCGAAGCTAATAAAAGAAACTGAGACTCCTTTGTTATTGGTCATGGTGTATAGATCAACTTTTTGACCGTCTTGAGTTGTGCCATATGGCTTTACATTTAATGTTGCTGCATTTGTAATTTGCGCAAAGCTATAAAGAGTGAAACTTAAAATTGCTAATTTTTTCATGTTTATACTCTATTTTTTAATAGTAAGACTGGACGAATATAAGATTGATTTTTCGTCTTTTTAAAGAGTTTTTTATTATATATAGTGTTAATGAGGATTAGCACTGTTAACTGTAAGCATTGAACAAACTGGCACTAATCCTATTAATAATACTCAACGGTAAGCTATTTTTATGAATCATCCCGACTCGGTTTTAAAATTTTCGCTTGGTCTTAATGGCTTATCATTTGATATAAACAACCAACACGTTCAACTCCAACAAGGCTTAGGGTTTATTAATTCAAAAAGTATTCGTCATGGCATTGTTGATGAGCTTGCTATCGAAAAGATGATTTATCTTATTGAGGAAATCATCGAGTCTCAGCCATTAAGAAATCTAAATATAAGTAGTATGGCTGTTACGTCTGATGCAGCTATGACACAACTTAGTGATTTATTTTTTAGTGATAAAAAACAAATAAGTCGTATTGAGCTTGAGCATGGATTTAATGATTTTATTGAGCGGTTGAGTTATTACACAAACCAAGTGGCTCCAAATCAGCTTTATATTTTTACTTACTTTGTATTTGTTCGAGAGATGATGCATCACTTAAGAGTTGAGCAAATTCAAATCATTTAAGAAATCACTTTCTCAATCTGCCAACTCATCATAAATCCAGTTTAAAAACAGCTCAATTTTAGGAATAAACTGGTGGGTTCGTGGATATACCAAATGATGAGCAGAGATAGGAATCGATAGTTCATCTGCAAAAACTCTCACTAATTTTCCAGATTCTAAATAATTTTGAGTGAGTAAATTACTTTCCAATACAAAACCTAGTCCGTGAGTTGCGGCTTCAAGTGACATGTAAGAGCGGTCAAAACTTAAAGTGTAGGGAAACTCGGGAATGCTTAAACCTTGATGTGCAAACCACTGTGGCCAAGTAACTAAGGTTGAGCGGGATAAAATCAATTCTTTTTTTAATAAATCTTGAGGTTTATGTACAGGACTGCGTTCAAGTAGCTTAGGGGATGCAAGCACTTCTAGCTTTTCATTACGAATCGTTCTGATTTCTACACCCGTCCAGTTAGGCAAACCATGACGAATATCAATATCGATCTTGTCGCGGGTAAAGTGCAAATTTTCATAAGAACACGACAGGTTGACCTGAATCATTGGAAATTTTTCTTTAAATGATTCGAGGCGAGGCAATAACCAAAGCAAACCAAAACTTGGCGAAGAATGAATGTATAAACTGTCTTTCGGGCTTTTATCGGCAGCTTTTTCAGTGGCTAACATCAGGTTATGCAAAATGGTCGTGACATCTTGAAAATAGCGTTCGCCAGAAGGAGTCAGCGTCACACCACGGGCACCACGAATAAATAAACTCTGCCCAATCATTTCTTCAAGCTTAGCAATTTGGTGACTCACTGCTGATGGCGTGAGATTTAAATTCTCGGCTGCCTTGGCAACATTGCCGAAACGGGCGGTTTGTTCAAAAGCCTGTAATGTTTTAATTGAAGGCATCTGATTGAAATTGTTTTCACTGCTATCCATGAAATGATCCGTTTTTATCCCTAAAAGTTATTTAAAAATAGCATAGGCATGAATTTTTTTCATGTCTTGTTGAATTCGAGCTGATTGCTGGTCTTGGTAAAAAAAGAGATTCTAAGTCAGAACTCAGGATATAAAGCGTAAAAGAGGATTGAACATGTTACTACAAGGAAAAGTGGCATTAATTACCGGTGCAGCATCAGAACGTGGAATTGGGCGAGCAACTGCAGAAATCTTTGCACAACAAGGTGCTAAAGTCATTATTGTTGATTTAGATCTTACTCAAAGCCAAAACGCGGCAAAGGCAATTGGTGAAGGACATTTAGGTCTTGCTGCAAATGTTGCAAATGAAGAACAGGTCAAAGCAGCTGTTGAACAAGCACTACAGCACTACGGCAAGATTGATATTTTAATTAACAATGCAGGGATTACTCAGCCAGTTAAAACACTCGATATTCAGCGCAATGACTATGACCGTATTTTAGATGTTAGCCTGCGCGGAACACTGATTATATCTCAAGCTGTTATTCCATCCATGAAAGCAAATGGTGGTGGAAGCATTGTGTGCTTATCTTCAGTTTCAGCGCAACGCGGCGGTGGTATTTTTGGCGGGCCACATTATAGCGCTGCCAAAGCAGGGGTATTAGGTCTGGCAAAAGCGATGGCTCGTGAGTTTGGTCCCGACCAAATTCGTGTAAATTCACTTACTCCGGGTCTAATCCATACTGATATTACTGGCGGTTTAATGAATGATGACCGCCGTCACGACATTCTTGCTGGTATTCCACTAGGGCGTTTAGGCAAAGCGCAAGACGTTGCAAATGCAGCATTATTTTTGGCAAGTGATCTGTCAGCTTACTTAACTGGCGTAACACTCGATGTAAATGGTGGCATGCTGATTCATTAAGGCTTGTCATTTAAAAACTAAAAATAGAATGATGGTCACAAGAGGATACTGTGGCCAAATGTAAAGGGATTCGCATGATGGATACAGTATTTTCATCTGAAGTAGATACGGTGGTTCGTAAATCTGCCTATCGAAAAATTGCATTTCGGCTCATGCCATTTTTAATGCTTTGTTATTTTTGTGCCTATTTAGATCGAGTAAATGTGGGTTTTGCCAAGCTCCAGATGATGAGCGATTTACAGTTTAGTGAAGCTGTATATGGGTTAGGCGCAGGGATTTTCTTTATTGGTTATTTTCTTTGTGAAGTACCAAGCAACATCGTACTCCATAAGGTAGGGGCAAGACGTTGGATTGCCCGTATCATGATTACTTGGGGCATTTTGTCAGGTTGTTTTGCCTTTGTTCAAACCGAATGGCAATTTTACACCTTACGTTTTCTGCTCGGTGTTGCTGAAGCTGGTTTGGCTCCGGGCTTGTTGCTTTACCTCACTTATTGGTTCCCGTCTTACCGCCGTGCACGTATGACAGTTCTTTGGTTTATCGCGATTCCAATTTCGGGAATGATTGGTGGGCCACTTTCAGGCTTAATCATGGACCGAATGAGCGGTGTACATGGTTGGTTTGGCTGGCAGTGGATGTTTCTTATTGAAGCCATTCCTACTGTACTTGTTGGCCTATTGGTACTCGCTGTTTTAAAAGATTCAGTTCAAGACGCCAACTGGTTAACCCAAGATGAAAAAAACTTGGTGAAGCAAGAGCTTGCTCAAGATAACCAGCACAAAGAAGGTCATGCGAGCGTTAAAGAGTTTGTCGCAGATAAACGCTTATGGTTACTGGCGGGCATCTATTTTTGTGTAGTGATGGGCCAATACGCTATTACCTTTTGGCTACCAACTCTTATTCGCAACTCAGGCATTAGTGACAACTGGCATATTGGTTTGCTCACCAGCCTGCCTTATATGTGTGCCATTGTGGTAATGATTTTGGCAGGGCGTAGCGGTGATCATTTTCAAGAACGCCGCTGGCACTTAATTATCCCGATGTGTGCAGGCGCTATAGCACTCACATTTGCGACCTTATTCGCTTCAAATCTAACGCTCTCTTTAATTTGCCTTTGCATCGCAGCTTCAGGTGTGCTGACGGCATCTTCTTTATTCTGGATGTTACCGACCAACTTTTTAGGTGGTGTTTCCGCAGCGGCAGGTATTGCCGCAGTTAATAGCTTCGCCAACCTCGCAGGCTTCTGCTCGCCTTATTTAATTGGTTGGATCACCACCAACACTGGTTCAAATGCAATCGGCATGTTCTTAATCACAGCAGTATTAATTTTCGGTGCCAGTCTGGTTCTGCGTGTTCCAGCAAAACTGGTCAATCGTTAATAAGGAAATAGTAAATGACAATGTTAAATGTTGATAAAGCAGGCCAAATTGCCGAGTTGCAACAACGTGCCTACCACATTCGCCAACATGCTTTACGTATGGGGCAAGTACAAGGTCAAGGTTATGTCGGACAAGCTTTAGGTGCCGCAGATCTACTGGCCGTATCTTATTTCCATGCAATGAAATATCAGCCAGAAAACCCTGAGTGGGAAGGCCGTGACCGTTTTTATCTTTCTATTGGGCACTATGCGATTGCACTTTATGCAGCCTTAATTGAAGCAAAAATTATCCCGCTTGAAGAACTTGAAACTTATGGAGCTGATGACAGTCGTCTACCAATGTCGGGCATGGCTTCATATACACCAGGTATGGAAATTACAGGTGGCTCATTGGGGCACGGCCTTGGAATAGCAGTCGGTGCATGTCTAGGGCTGAAACAGAAAAAGTCGGATGCTTTTGTCTATAACTTACTGTCCGATGGAGAGTTAAATGAAGGCTCAACATGGGAGGCGGTGATGTCTGCTTCTCATTGGAAACTAGATAACTTGATTGCGATTATTGATGTGAATAATCAGCAGGCAGATGGGCACTCAAGCGAAATTTTAGCGTTTGAGCCGATTGTAGACCGTTGGCAGTCATTTGGTTGGTACACCCAACGCGTAGATGGCAATGACGTGGAAGCTTTACTTACGGCATTCGACCAAGCACGAAACCATGAGGGAACATGCCCACGTGTCATTATTTGTGACACCAAGATGGGTAAGGGCGTGTCGTTCTTGGAAAGCCGCGAAAAAACACACTTCATTCGTGTTGATGAACATGAATGGGATGACGCTTTAAATATTTTGACCCACTACGGACAGTAAGGAATATACCATGAGCCAGTTAGCCAATCCTCCTAAGAAAAAACTAACCACTTCGGCAATGATTGCTTCTATTGCTGCCGAGGGGCAACCGACCAAACCAGCTCCATTTGGACATGCATTGAATGCCTTGGCAAAAGAGCGTGACGATATCGTAGGTTTATCAGCAGATTTATCCAAATACACTGACTTACATATTTTTGCTAAAGAAAACCCAGACAAGTTTTTCCAAATGGGCATGGCAGAACAACTTTTGATGAGCGCAGCAGCAGGACTTGCTCGTGAAGGATTTGTTCCTTTTGCAACAACTTATGCCGTGTTTGCATCACGCCGTGCCTATGACTTTATTTGTATGGCAATTGCAGAAGATAACCTCAATGTCAAAATTGTCGCGGCACTCCCGGGGTTAACCACGGGCTATGGCCCAAGTCATCAGGCAACGGATGATATTGCGATTTTCCGTGCTATGCCGAACTTGATGGTTATCGATCCATGTGATGCTTTAGAAATCGAACAGGCGATTCCTCAAATTGCTGCGCATAATGGCCCGGTATATATGCGTTTATTACGTGGTCAGGTTCCATTAGTACTCGATAAATACAATTACCAGTTTAAATTGGGTAAGGCACAGGTGATTAAACCGGGTAAAGATTTACTCATCATTTCCACTGGTTTATTGACCATGCGTGCGCTTGAGGCAGCCGAAGAGCTTGAAAAAGAGGGCATTGAGGTTTCAGTGTTGCATGTACCGACCATTAAACCTTTAGATGAACAAACCATTTTGGATGAAGTCGCCAAAGGTGGCCGACCTGTTTTAACTGCCGAAAATCACTCAGTCATTGGCGGCTTAGGCGAAGCTGTCGGGTCCTTACTTTTAAGAAATGGACAACATCCTCGTTTTGACATGATTGGTTTGCCAGATGCATTTTTAGATGCAGGGGCATTACCCACTTTGCATGATCGATATGGTATTTCAACTGAAGCAGTTAAAGAGAAGATTAAGGCACATTTGAAGTAAAAAGATTAAATTTTCAAATTGAAAAGGGCGTGATGGAATTTCCTTCACGCCCTCTTTTTTAAACAGGGTTATTTAATAACTTAAACAATCGAATCATCTAAATTCGGCCCTAACCAGCGTTTTGCCTCATCAAGTGTCCAACCTTTACGTTTTGCATAATCTTCAAGTTGGTCTTGAGAGATTTTGCCCACGTTAAAATATTCACTTTGTGGATGAGAATAATAGAAGCCACTTACTGAAGATGGCGGCATCATTGCAAAGTGTTCAGTCAGTTTAGTGCCAATTTTATCGGTAGAGCCTAACCAGTCAAACAACACCGCTTTTTCAGAGTGCTCTGGGCAAGCAGGGTAGCCTGGTGCAGGGCGAATACCGACATATTTCTCTTTAATCAGCTCTTCATTGCTGAGCTGCTCATCCGCTTTATAGCCCCAGAACTCTTTACGAATGCGTTCATGTAAATGTTCTGCAAAGGCTTCAGCAAAACGGTCAGCTAGTGATTGAACTAAAATTGCAGAGTAGTCATCACCTTTGGCTTTGTATTCATTTGCCAATTCTTCTGCACCAAAAATCGATACAGTGAATCCGCCTAAATAATCCTGTTGCTCACGGTCAGTACGAATATAATCCGCTAAAGACAAGTTCGGTTTACCTGTGACTTTGTCAGATTGTTGACGTAAATGTTCAAATGTGTGCGTAACATTTTGACCAGCTTCATCAAATACACTCACTGTGTCGGCGTCAGTGCGCTGAGCAGGGAACATACCAAATACAGCACGTGCGTCAAAAAGGTTGTTGTCGATAATATCTTTCAACATTGCTTGAGCTTGGTTATACAGATCAGTTGCCGCTTCACCAACCACTTCATCTTCTAAAATTTTCGGGAACTTACCTGCCAAGCTCCAAGAAATGAAGAATGGTGTCCAGTCAAAATAATCTACGAGTGTTGCAAGTGGGTAATTTGTTAAGACCTGTGTTCCCAAAAGATTTGGTTTTGCAGGAACATAACTCTCATCAATTTTAAAGCCGTTTTTAACAGACTCTGCATAAGTTAGCTTTGCAGCTTTAGGCTGTTTGTTAGCTAAGCGCTCACGAATTTTGGCATATTCCGCACGGTGCTCTTCAATGAATTTTCCGCGCATTTCTTTTGAAAGCAGGGTAGTTGCAACGCCTACAGCACGTGAAGCATCGGCAACATAAATCACTGCATCATTTTGGTACTGAGGGTCAATTTTTACTGCTGTATGTGCTTTAGAAGTAGTCGCACCACCAATCAATAAAGGAATGTTAAAACCTTTACGTTGCATTTCTTTCGCAACAAATACCATTTCATCTAAAGATGGGGTAATCAGACCTGACAAACCGATGATGTCACATTTTTCATCAATTGCAGTTTGCAAGATTTTCTCGCAAGGCACCATCACACCAAGGTCAACAATATCGTAACCATTACAGCCCAGTACAACGCCTACAATATTTTTACCAATATCGTGCACGTCGCCTTTAACAGTTGCCATCAGGACTTTACCTTTAGATTGGCTACCTGTTTTTTCAGCTTCAATGTACGGGTTGAGCCAAGCTACAGCTTGCTTCATGACACGTGCAGATTTCACAACCTGAGGTAAGAACATTTTGCCTGAACCGAACAAGTCACCAACAACGTTCATGCCGTCCATCAAAGCGCCTTCAATTACATCTAAAGGACGTTTGGCTTTTAGGCGTGCTTCTTCTGTGTCTTCGTCAATGTATGTGGTAATACCTTTGACTAATGCATATTCAAGGCGTTTTTCTACAGGTTCGTTACGCCATTCAAGGTTTTCTGCTTCGCGTTGAGCACCACTATGACCACGGAACTTTTCAGCGACTTCAAGCAATTTTTCAGTAGCAAGTTGACCAGATTCGCCTTGGTTCTGGTTTAAAACAACATCTTCAACTGCATCTTTAAGTTCTTTTGGAATATCGTCATAAATTGCCATTTGACCGGCATTTACAATACCCATAGTCATGCCTTGTTTAATGGCATGGTACAAGAACACGGAGTGAATCGCTTCACGAACAGGCTCATTTCCACGGAACGAGAACGAAACGTTCGATACACCGCCAGAAATCATGGCATGAGGTAAATTCTGTTTAATCCAACCTGTGGCTTCAATAAAATCGACACCATAGTTATTGTGTTCTTCAATACCTGTTGCCACTGCAAACACGTTCGGGTCAAAAATAATATCTTCAGCAGGGAAGCCTACATCGTTAACTAAAACATCATAAGAACGCTTACAAATTTCGCGTTTACGCTCAGCAGTGTCGGCCTGACCAGTTTCATCAAAGGCCATCACAATAATTGCAGCACCATATTGTCGACACAGGCGAGCTTTTTCGACAAACTCGTCATAACCTTCTTTTAACGAAATCGAGTTAACAACCGGTTTACCTTGTACACATTTTAAGCCAGCTTCAATGATTTCCCATTTTGATGAGTCAATCATGATTGGCACACGTGAAATATCTGGCTCCGATGCTACAAGGTTTAAGAAATGTACCATCGCATTTTGCGAATCAAGCATCCCTTCATCCATGTTAATGTCGATAATCTGAGCGCCAGCTTCCACTTGTTGCTGTGCAACTTCTAAAGCTTCGGCAAAGTTTTCTTCACGAATTAAGCGTAAGAATTTTTTTGAACCAGTAACGTTAGTACGTTCACCCACGTTAACGAACAATGAGTCATCATAAATATTAAATGGTTCTAAACCACTTAAGCGGCAAGCTGGCTTAGTTTCAGGAATTTGACGTGGTGCAATGTCTTTTACAGCATTGGCAATAGCACGAATATGGTCTGGTGTCGTACCACAGCAACCACCGGTAATATTGATCAAACCACTTTCTGCAAATTCTTTTAGGAAAGCAGCAGTTTGTTCTGGTGTTTCATCATATTCACCAAAAGCGTTTGGTAAGCCAGCATTTGGATGAGCAGAAATGAATGTATCAGCAACATCAGATACGGTTTTAACGTGAGGGCGCATAGCATCTGCACCAAGAGCACAGTTGAAACCAATTGAAAGTAAGTCACCATGACGTACAGAGTTCCAGAACGCTTCGGCAGTTTGACCTGTTAAGGTACGACCTGAGGCATCGGTAATGGTCCCTGAAATCATGAGTGGTAATTCATGACCAATTTGCTTAAAGACTTCTTTCACCGCAAAAATTGCAGCTTTACAGTTTAATGTATCAAAAACGGTTTCAATCAGAATGATATCTGCACCGCCTTCAATCAGCGCATGAGTTGCTTCAATATAGTTTTCTTTTAGTTCATCAAAAGTAATGTTACGAAAAGCAGGGTCATTTACATTAGGTGAAATTGAACAGGTACGCGATGTTGGACCGAGTACACCTGCCACAAAACGCGGTTTATCTGGAGTTGAATACTTTTCACAAGCTGCTTTAGCTAAACGTGCTGCTTCACGGTTAATCTCTGGAACAAGATCTTCCATGTGGTAGTCAGACATGGAAACACGTGTGCCGTTAAAGCTGTTTGTTTCAATAATGTCTGCGCCTGCATCAAGATAAGCTTCATGAATACCTTGAATGATTTCGGGTTGAGTCAGCACAAGAAGGTCATTGTTACCTTTTAGGTCATGTGCCCAATCCGCAAAACGCTCACCACGGTAGTCGGCTTCTTCTAGTTTATGGCGTTGAATCATGGTACCCATCGCACCATCAATAATCAGAATGCGTTTGGCAAGAAGCGCTTTTAGGGTGGCAAGCGTGGACATATAAAACCCCGATATTGTACAAATTTAAAAATGCGGCGCTATTGTAACAGAATAGTTGCGCATTTGATGAGCTATAACGACCCGTCATTCACTTGTAATAGATTCATTAAAAAACGGCTTTTATGACAAATGAAGACTGTTTTTTCATCAAATATTCATAAAATGATCATGATATTGAAATATTTCATCTCCAATATTCCGTTTTATGACAATTGTGCTGTTTAAAAAACAAGCATTCGAGTGATTTTTTATATATTTTTGCTTTAAAAATAGTCATAAATAAGGAAGATGTAAATTGATTTAAATTATTGTATTTTAATAAAAAAATAAATTTCATAGAGGAAAGGTGCATCAAATGAGGTCAAAATATGAAAAATTGACTTCATCAGGCGCTGCTTTGTCATATAATTGTCATAATTTAATTTAAGAATACAGAGGATTTTTTTATCCTCTTACCGTCTGCATGAATTCTAATCTACCCCCTGTTTCGGATTCAAAACTTGCGGCAAACCTGCAAGTCAAATCGACGAATGTGCATGTCCCGACACCTAAGTTTTTTATGCCGGTGTTTCTGACGATTATTGTTGCAACACTTATTTATATTGGATTTCAGGTGAGTGCTGATTTAGCACATGTACCACCTTTGAGTCTTTATTCGGTTATCCTTTTATCTACTGCACTCTTGATTGCTTTAGGCTTTGAGTTTGTAAATGGCTTCCACGATACTGCAAATGCAGTAGCAACAGTGATTTACACCAATGCTTTACCTGCACCAGTTGCAGTCATGTGGGCAGGTTTTTGTAATTTTCTTGGGGTAATGGTTGCAAGCGGCGCAGTCGCTTACGGCATTATTGCATTGTTGCCTGTTGAACTGATTATGAACATGGGTAGCGGTGCAGGTTTCGCAATGGTTTTTGCGCTCCTTATTGCTGCAATTCTCTGGAACTTAGGTACTTGGTTCTTGGGTATTCCTGCTTCTAGTTCTCATACCTTGATTGGTTCAATCTTGGGTGTGGGCATTATGAACCATCTGTTGAGTGCATCGACTGGCGTAACCACCAGTGGTGTTGATATGGATCAGGTGATTAAAGTCGGTAAGGCATTATTATTTTCGCCTTTAATTGGTTTTGCTTTTGCAGCGATTGTTTTCTTGTTGGTTAAAACTGTTTTTAAACGCCAATTAGAATTATTCCAACCGCCAGAAGGTAATAAACCACCACCAGCAATCATTCGCGCAATTTTAATCTTTACCTGTACAGGTGTAAGTTTTGCACATGGTTCTAATGACGGTCAAAAAGGTATGGGTCTCATCATGCTGATTTTGGTTGGTCTGGTGCCGTTGGCTTATTCATTAAATAAAAACCTTGATACACAACAAGTTCAATCATTCCATCAGCTTTCTTCTCAAACTGCCGTATTTTTGAATCAAAATCAGCCAGAATTAACCGATGAAAAAGCGCGTGTTATTCTGACTAAATATATTCAAACTAAAGAGCAAACTCCAGAAGTAGTGCCTGCATTGGCAAGCATGACTGACCACTTGGGTGAGCGAGTTTCTAGCTATAACAACTTAAAAGACATTCCAGAAGCTGCAATTAGCGAAATTCGTAATGACATGTATTTAAGTACAACCTCGTTTAAGCGTTTGGATAAAGCGAATGCATTACCAAAAATGGATCAGTCACAAGAAAAACTTGTGAAAGAATACCGTAGTAGCTTAGATTCATTCTTACAATACATTCCAACTTGGGTGAAAGTAGCAGTTGCTTTGGCACTTGGCTTAGGCACCATGGTAGGTTGGAAACGTATTGTTGTGACTGTAGGTGAGCGTATTGGTAAGCATCATATGACTTATGGTCAGGGGATGTCTGCTGAGCTTGTAGCAATGAGTACAATTGCTGCTGCTGATGGTTTAGGTATGCCTGTTTCAACAACACATGTTTTAAATAGTGCTGTTGCAGGTACCATGGTCGCGAATAGATCAGGCTTAAACTTCAATACAGTTAAAACAATTTTATCTGCATGGGTATTTACACTTCCTGCAACAATCTGTTTATCAGGCGGTTTGTACTGGTTATTCTTACAGTTTGTATAAAAGCATTTAAAACATTAAAGCCACTGTACACAGTGGCTTTTTTATTTGTTTCTTTTTTAAGTTCAGTCTATTTTCATGTACATTCAATTATAAATTAACAAGTCGTTATATAGCATCAAGCAGCTTTAAAAGCTGGGCTTAAAACTTTGAGATCAGGATAGATTATGGATGCGGTTCAAATAGATCAGCTAAAACAGCAATTTCCACTTATTGAGACACTGCAAGCCTATCAAGAGATATTTTGGTTTACACCTCATCGCTATCCTTTAATAGAAGCTTTAGAAAAAGTTGGACTCACAGCAGACGATGTAAGTGACGCGGAAGCAAGGCTAGCGCGTTTTGCGCCTTATTTAGCAAAAGTGTTTCCTGAAACTCAAGCACAACATGGAAAAATTGAATCAGATATCGTTGAAATTCCGAAAATGCAGCAAGCACTTTCTTCAACACAAAAAGTGCAACTGAGTGGAGCATTCTGGCTAAAAAAAGATAGTCATTTACCTATTTCTGGTTCAATTAAAGCGCGTGGTGGTATTTATGAAGTCTTGGCTCACGCTGAAAAATTGGCGATTGAGGCAGGGCTTCTCAAGTTTGAAGACGATTACACTAAACTCGACCAAGACGCATTTCGAACGTTTTTTTCTAAGTATCAAATTGCAGTAGGTTCTACAGGTAACTTAGGGCTTTCTATTGGCATTATGAGCGCCAAACTGGGTTTTAGAGTCACAGTCCATATGTCTGCCGATGCGAGACAGTGGAAGAAAGACAAACTACGTTCACTAGGCGTCAATGTTGTGGAATATGCCAGTGACTATGGCGTAGCGGTTGAAGAGGGAAGAAAAGCCGCAGAGCAAGACCCACACTGTTTTTTCATTGATGATGAAAACTCAAAAACATTATTTTTAGGCTATGCAGTTGCAGGAATACGCCTAAAACAGCAATTTAAGCAAAAACAGATTAAAGTTGATGCTGAACACCCTTTATTTGTTTATTTGCCGTGTGGCGTCGGTGGTGGCCCAGGTGGCGTGAGTTTTGGGTTAAAACTGGCTTTTGGTGAGCACGTACATTGTATTTTTGCTGAACCCACACATTCGCCTTGCATGTTACTTGGTGTCCACACAGGCTTGCATGATCAGATTTCAGTAAATGACATTGGCCTCGATAACGTAACCGCCGCAGATGGACTTGCAGTAGGGCGTGCTTCAGGTTTTGTTGGGCGTGCTATGCAACAGTTAATTGATGGCTATTACACCATTCACGATGAACGTTTGTATGAACTCATAGCACTTCTAAATCAAACTGAAAATATTCAGCTTGAGCCTTCTGCTGTGGCAGGAATGATGGGTCCATATTATGTTCAGACGAGTCCTGATTATTTGGCTTTACATCAACTATCAGCTGATAAATTAAAACAGGCAAATCATGTGGTATGGGCGACTGGAGGCGGTATGGTGCCACATGATGAAATGCAAAAATATCTATCACACTTTCAAAATAAATAGAAAAACTCAGAAAAAAGCCCAATTCTAGAATTGGGCTTTAATTAAACTATTTTTTAGATGATTTTCCAAAAGGTAGTTTTTCGGTTGCGAAACCATAGATTGCAGCAAAAGGCAGGGCAGTTCTTGCTAAATAAGCAACACGCCATAAGCCGCCGTGATTAGCACCTTCCATCATCAGTTCAAGCGGATGGTCCAGTTCAGTTTCAGGATTTGCCACAGAAGACTCATTTCTTAAGTCATGAATCCAGAGTGCCGCCATAATGGCATTGGTCGTTTCAGGGCTAAACGCTTCTACATCAAAAAGCTCTGCGCCATTAAAAGCTGCTTTCAATAATGGATTTTTAGTCACAGAGTGAGTCGTTGTAGATGGAGCAATATTAATACTTACGTGTTGCCCTTGATGACGGGCCAAAATAGCACGCCATTGTTGAATGCGTTTTGCCAAAGCATAGTTTGGGCCTTGTTCAACCACTAGACAGTCGGCAATACCATAAGTTTTTCCATTTTCACAATCAATCAGGTCTTGATATGGCGCTTGGAAAAAACGATTTAAGGAAAGTGTAGAAACACCTTTCACCGCCATTTTTTGTAGTTTTGTGCGTGATTTAAATTTTTGTTGTGCAGCTTTTGCTACTTCTTTAGGAACTGCATAAACATCGGTTGGCGTACACATAAACATAAGGCTCGTATCAGACTTATGCTCGCTCACATATTGCATAATGCTATCCATTGCCATGGATACACGAACATGCTTTTCACCATCTAAATAGGCGATTGCGGCCAAATCTAACTTTTGTGGAAACTGAACTAGCCACTGTGCAATTTCTGGTAATTGAGTCAATAAATTTGCACCCAATTTATCTCTTAATTCAGAAACTTTTGCTGATGAATCAACTTGTTCAACGCTTGGAGCAATCAGAGTTGCGTTTCCTTTTTGAATCGTATGTAAAATTTTGCCCCAGACACGTGGGTTTGGTAAGTCGACAGCAATAATATTCGCTTTCCACTTCGCTAACCAAGGTAGAGGACCAGCTTCTGAAGCCGCACCAAACAACACCATGGTACGGTCAGATAAATCAAACCATTCTGGGTGTGCAGTAGCTTCACGCAAAGCTTTTGCATGACTTGGTTCAATAATACCGGCCTCTTCCCAACTTTGAATTTGGTCTAGTAAGCTTTGTCCACTGAGCTTTTGCCCTTTGTAAGGAACATACCATTCTGGAGCTGCATCACTTTCACCTTTAAGTTTTACTGTATGAAGGGGTGTAGATGAAGCAATATGAACTGCATCTTTTAAAAGATAATGTTTACTATCACGGTAATAGTCAAAAATATGGTGAGCTTTATGCAAACCTTGCTTAGCAATAGTAATTGGGTTGCTACTATTTGAAATTCCTTGCTTAACAAGCGCTTTAAAATAAATAGGGTAGTTTTTTCGCCAGTTTTTTTCATTCAACACTTGTTGCGCGGTTTTATTATCTACAACAGATAAAGCCTCTGACAAAATCTCTTGGCCTGTAAGAGACGTGCTTTGTTTTTTGGTTGAGGCGTGTACTGGAAATTGTAGACCTTCGACTTGACTTGTGCTGGACATAAAATATCTCGTTATACGACTGGGTTAATATACAGATGTATACATTATCTATGCCAATGAAAGGAAACGAGTGGCAATAACTGACAAAATAATATTGATTATTTATGTGATGAAACATGAAAGAGCGATTTATTATGATAAATCCATCTCATTTTGGCCTTAATTTTTTTCACATTTTTAGAACATTTTTATAGACTTACGTTACATAAATGATTATTTTGTATTAAGCAAATACATCAGTTTTAACCTGAAGGTAAAATGTTCAAAATGTATCAATAATACAGATGCAGAAATGATTAAAAACTAGACTTTTTTCTTAAAGGATAAGAGAAGTCAGACGGAATAAGAAAGAATTGGGGTGAAACTAGATAGAAGACAACGTAAGATTGTCTTTTAAAAATCTTGGGGATATGGTGATTTTTTTACACCATAATTTTCTAGTTTCATCCCATCTATTTTTGGGTTGGAACCCACTATTTTTGTACTCAGTTTATCATTTAATCAAACTCTATTTCTTTAACGTAACTTCAAAATTACTTTAAGAATGGAGTGGTTCTAACAGCGTCCTTTTTTAGCTTGTCCTGGTGGGCAAAAGTCTCCCGGATGATTGTGATAAGGTGAATCTGGATCAATCACAATACTACCTTCAGGTGTATGGACTGCACAGGCTGATAGTGACATTGTGAAAATTGCTGCTGCACAAAGAAGTAAAGTTTTCATCTTGTTCTCACTTTTTTATCATTCTCACTTGTACTATAAAAACATTTTGATTATTTTTCGATCTAATTTTGGTTAAAAAACATCTTTAATAAATCTAATTAAGAAGAAATTAAGGAGACCGTAAAATAGTTCGAAATCCAACATGTGTTGCAGCTAAATCAAAATCCTGAGGGTAGCGACTGCTGTTTCGATAACGCGAACAATAATTTTGAGCACATAGAAAAGATCCGCCTTTAATTACATATTGTGTACTCGCAATTTGCTGTTGTCTTAAATCAGAATAATTTCCCATATGTTGGTCATGGGCACCTTGATACGGTGAAGATGTCCATTCCCATACATTTCCAATCGTATCAAATAGTTTGAAATCGTTTGGCGCAAAACATCCAACGGGTGCCACATCTTTAAAGTGATCTTGATTTAGGTTTTGAAAAGGGAATTCACCTTGCCAGTAATTTGCTTGTGGATGTTGGTGTTTATCGGTAGGCGCTTGATGTAAGGGTGTATCAGTTTTTGAATCGGCTTTAGCTGCATATTCCCATTCTAGTTCCGTTGGTAAATCATGTCCGAGCCAGACTGCATAATGTTCAGCATCGTTTTTACTTACATATCGCACAGGTTCATTCGGAGTAGCTACTGCACCATTACTGCCATTGGGGGTTTTCCAAGTATACCCTGATTTTAGCTGCCACCATTGCTGTGGATGATGAGGATCTGGTGAGAAAACAGCAGCCTGCTTTTGTTTTTCGGCATCGGTAATATAGTCCGTTGCTTCTACGAAACTTGCAAATTGAGCAACGGTAACTTCAGTCTGATCAATCCAGAATCCTTTGACTTCTCGTTGTTTTTTTCCAAAATTCAGTTCATCTGGATAGGCTTTTTCAGAACCAAAATTAAAATGCCCATCGGCAATTAAAACCATCCCAGCTGTTGGCTGTTTAAGCCAACCTTGAGGTAGTCCTGTGTAGTGTTGACACTTTTCAATAGAGCCCAAGTCGGCTAAAGAATTTGGCTTTTGAGTCGAAGAGGAAGACTCAGAAGTTTTTGAAGATTGGCTACAGCCCGTCATAAAAGACAGGCTGATTGCGGTAACTAAAAATAGTTTTAATCTCATTTGGCGTTATATTCCTGCACACCATTTTTCTCAGTATATTTTTGATAAACCGATAACAACTCTTGCACTTTTGCTGGGTAAAGCTGTGCAACATTGTGATTTTCTCCACGATCAGTGGCAATGTTATACAACTCCCAAGTGCCTGTGCCTAACTCAGGGCGTCCTTGAACTGCAATTTTCCATTCACCTTGTTTTGCATATTTGCTGCCATGTAATTCATCGGCAAAACTAAAATTTGCAGGGCGAATGGTAGTGGTTTTATTTTCAAGTAAAGGCTTCCATGAAATCCCTGATGGCGTATTAATGGTTCGACCATTGTATTGGCCTTGAGGTACTGGAATATGAGCATATTCTAATAGGGTTGGGAAAACATCGAGTACAGATGCAAAGCTATTATTGGTTTCTTCTGCTTTTTTCTGGTTCGGTAATTTCACAATAGCAGGCGCAGTAGTTGCACCTTCACCAGCTGTATCTTTCCATAAGTGGAAAGGTGCCGCACTGACCTCGGCCCAACGTGGTCCAATATAGTGATATGAAGTTGGTGTTCCCACATTTGCTACAGAGTTATCAAAACCAGAATCACTACCATATCCGCCACGTACAAAACCTTCTGCGCCATTGTCAGAAACAAAGAAAATTAAAGTATTGTCATAAAGATTATTTTGTTTGAGATATTGAATAATACGGCCTACATTAGCATCGAGGTTTTCGACCATACCTGCATAGATTTCCATTTTACGGGCTTCGAGTGCCTTTTGCTCGGCTGTTAACTCATCCCATTTTCCATATTTTTGTGGGGCATTTTGTGTTGCAATGGGTTCCGCTGCCTCAAAGTTTGCAGGGATAATTCCAAGCTGTTTTTGCTTAGCAATACGTGCGTTACGAATAGTGTCGTAACCGACATCATAAACTCCGCGATATTTTTCACGGTATTCAGCAGGTGTTTGAATTGGCCAGTGAGGCGCCGTATAGGCAGCATAAGCAAAGAACGGTTTGCCACTATTTTTGCCTGAGTCTAAGTAGCTCAGTAATTTATCGGTAAAATAATTTGTCGAGAAAAAGTCATCTGGCAAAGCGGAAACAGGAATAACTTGACCATCTTCTGTATAAGTTGAATTTCGTTTAAATGCACTTGGCGCCTGCTTAAAGTGGTGATCTAAACCTTGTAATAAAGTAAATGAATGATCAAAACCTTTTGCATGGGCATTGGTTTCAGGGGTTAGTCCTAAATGCCATTTACCGCTGATGTACGTGCGATAACCATTATCTTTAAGTACTTGTGCGATAGATAGCGAGCGTTCATTTAAATAGCCTTCGTAGCCTGGTTGTCCCTTCAAATGCTCAGGTGTGAGTTCAGCCATTGCCCCAATACCTGCTAAATGGTGATCAGTACCGGAAATGAGTTGAGAGCGTGTCGGAGAACAGGTCGGGGCAGTATGATAATCTGTTAAAAGGCGGCCTTCTTGAGCCAAACTATCAATATTAGGCGTGTGAATTTCACCACCAAAAGCCCCTAAATCTGAATAGCCTAAGTCATCAGCCATAATAAATAAGATATTCGGTTGCTTAGGTGTGCTTACAACATTTTCTTGATTATCGTTGTCATTACATCCAGCTAAAGATAAGCTAAATAAAGCAATGGAAAGGCTAGATAAAATTGCTTTGTACTTCATTGTATCATCTGAATTATTAAAAGAATTGGCATGAGTTTAATCAGATGGTTTTTGCAATCAAACAACGAATTGATCAAAGAAAATCAGAAAAAAGACTGAGAATTTATAGTGATAAATTAATGAGAAAAAAAGAAAAGCCCACAACGGGCCTTTCTTTAATTTATTTTGTTTAGAAAGGAAGGCGAGTAAGTTGGTCTAAGAAATGCGGAATAACTTTTGGTTCAAGTAAAATTGTTACGATGATTCCGTAAGCCGCACCCCATAAATGAGCACTATGATTAATATGGCTATTACCACGTTTACCAGCCCAAATACTGTATGCCACATATAAAATTGCAAAAATAATAGCGGGTACAGGAATGAAAAATACGAAAATCAGCTTCCACGGCTGAAATAGGATATAAGCAAATAACACTGCCGAAACAGCACCTGAGGCTCCTAGGCTAGCCCAATTCGCATCATTTTTATGCTGTAAATAGCTCGGTAAAATCGCGAAGATTAAGCCACCTAAATAGAACAACACAAAACCCATGTCATAGAAATATTGGCGATAAAAACTTTCAATAATACTGCCAAAGAAAAACAGGGTAATCATGTTGAAAAGTAGATGTGTTCCATCGGCATGGATAAAGCCATGAGTAATGAAGCGATCAATCTGTCCACGTTGCATTGCAGGTGGCCAAAAAATCAGCCGGTTCATCACGTTTTGGTTGCTAAAAGCAATTAAAGAGATAATGACCGTAATAATAATAAGAGTAACTGTATGGTTAAATGGCAAATGCAACATAAGAAATATTTAAAAAATGATCAATACTGGCTCAATAATGCCATTAAAAACTTAAGTTGAAACCCTGTTGTGTATAAATCCGACAAATTTAGTTGATTTTTTTTAAATCCACCTCATCTTCGGTTAATATAAAGGCATCAGCTTGAGGAATATTGTTATGTCGACTGAGAACACCAACACTG
>Ga0268255_10000631_pt1 | contig 23395 bp, 19 predicted proteins | sample AgamicOrMarz_FD_200256 | JGI IMG/M metagenome (GOLD analysis project Ga0268255, IMG submission 200256) | Agave microbial communities from Guanajuato, Mexico - Or.Ma.rz (v2) (version 3) | ecosystem: Host-associated > Plants > Phyllosphere > Phylloplane/Leaf | place: Guanajuato, Mexico...
AGTCAGTCGGGTTACCCCCGTTATTGGCATTTGGAGAGCCATCAATCAATAATACCGAGGTCGTTTTGGTTCCAGTCGCATCACGTCCTGTAGTCCCAGCCGCAATACCAAAACCTAGACGCGAAGTTGTGCCAGATGTAGCAACAACATTCTGAACAGGTTTGCCATTAGCATCTTTTGTATAGTAATAAGCACTATTTGCTGGCGCGTCTAAACCATATACAGCAGCATTAGCATTCAAGTTATAAAAAGGTAGTGCTAAGCCCCACTGGTTGTTTGCACCATTATCTGCAAACTGATTGGCAGGAGCGACATTCGCACTTGTCGTAAAACGACCACGTCTTGAAAATGCTTGAAACTCTGCTCCACGCATCGCAAGAATCAAGCTAAACGGATTATTAACCGTATCACGGTGGATATTATGCTGATAATCAGCAGCTGTCGTTAAAGTACCGCTACCTAAACGAATTGCATTTAAGGTTGCGTTGTTTGGCATTAATAAGGTTTTTGTATCAGCAAGATTTAGATAAATATTTCCGCTGTCGAAATAACCACGCGTAGCTGAGTTAAGACCGGTTAAATTGCCAAACTCGAAACCATAAGCATTTAGACCTGCTCCACCAATTTCTAAAGTGGTTGCTTTACCATCTGCACCTAGCATTGAATCATTATCTTTAGTGAATTCACCTTTCATACGAAAGGCGATGCCAGAATTACCTAAAATACTATTACTTGAACCTGTACCAGCAGCTGTATTTGCTGTACCTAAAGTGGTGGTATCCGCAGTACCATCTATCCCACGAAGCTGTAGATAACTATTTACCATACGTCCGCTAGCACCTAAACGAATCAAACCTTTCGCATTTTGTGGGCTATTAGTTGCATCTAAAGCATAAGGGTTAGTTTTATCTACATTCGAGCTGAGCATCACCTCAATATTCAGGCCTGAATTGGTTACTTTGCCACTACTGTCAACATATGTACCCGCAGTTAAACCAGAAGCTGAATCTGCTACACGGTTAAAATCAACATAGCCATAGGTAGTATTCGGAGTTTGCCCTACACCAGCAACATTAGTTCCAGTATTTGTCTGTAAAACTAAGCCACGAGTTGGATCAATCAACATGGCTCCTTTACCAACAAAATTAAAGTTAAAATTTCTTAAAATTAACTGATTTAGCTGGCTGCGAGCATCCAATTGCCCTAGATAAATATTGGCATTATTAATACCAAGTGTCATGCTTGACTGGCTATTTGCATTAAATAACCCATCTTGAGTTGTAATTGCCAAATTTAAAGGAGAGGTCGTTTGAATAGCCAACTGCCCTAAAGTTGGCGAGCATGTAGCTGAACTATTACAAACTTTAAAGCTATTTACGGTAATAAGTGATGGACTGCTTTGCATAGAAAAGTCGAGTCCAGTTTTACCCGTAGTTGGGTTACTCCCCACATCTAAACGGTAATTAGTGCTTAAAGGTTGGCTAGATGCATTACTTTTTTGGACTTTTACTCCACTTGCTTGAGCTCTTAACACCTGATCAGCACTTGTTGGTGTGCCTGCATGGTCATCCCAGTAAGCATTATCAATATTAATTTCATTAAACGTAGTTTGAATAGAGATCCCATCTTGTCCATTGACGGCACTCAAATCAGCATCTGTTAAAGCTTCTAAAGCATAAATTTGACCACTCACTAACAACATGCTGGTTGCTAATGTATTTAAAATAAACTTTGAGCTGTGATTTTCTTTATTTTTTTTCATCACTTCAGTTCCTTTGAAATCTACATTAACCCTTAACAACGAGGATGGCTACCATCACAGCTAAAGACCATGACTTTTCCTTGGATAGCCAAGTTTCCGTTCATCATTAAGCCCATAAAACCAGTTTCACGTCCATAGTCATAGGCAGATGGAGTTGCTGGAGCAACTTGCTGGCTCCCACTATTAGCAGTCGCAGCATATGTTGGTTTTTTGAAATATGCATAATCATACATATTTGAACTCGACCCTTGCGTTGTTGTCGAGCTGGTAAAGTTATCTTGCTCAATTGATAAAGCATTAAATCCAAAATTACGAATTAAAATTGGCTGTGCTGCACTAAAACTAAGCTGAATAGCTGGCTTAATAATTTCAGTATTACTTTTATCAAGATACTTTAAATCAGCGCCATCCAAACCCATTTTTTGAATATTTAAAGTTCCTTGTACACCTTTAAACACGAGCCAAAGTTTATTACCACTATCACTATTTTCAGCCCAACCACTTGGTTTCGTCGCATCTGCTTGTACAAAACGCTTATTAATTGCCAAACCAATATGACAGAATTCGACGTTTTGACAAACACCACCACTACCATTGTCAAAGACACCGTTAGCTGTCTGGTTTAAATTAAGCATTAAAGATAAATCAGCACCAGCTTGACCATTAATCGCCTGTAATGCTTCATTATCTAAAGTTTGTAGCTCTGCATGAGTGACCGTTGCACAAAGAGCGAGGATCAAAGTACTTATTTTTTTCATATCAATCTCCTCCTCTTATAGACCTTTAGTTGTCAGTTTTAAGTGCTGGATTAAAACACCGTCAATTGAAGCGGATCCCAAGTTATTTAAAGGACTAATGTTAGACAAAGCTGGAGCTTGATTAGCTGTGGGAATAACGTATCCAGTTGTGCCATTACTACTACCAATTAAATCGTTAACGACAGCATTTCTTGAAGTCAACCATGGAATAGCAGAGTTAGTCCAATCACGATTCGAAGTAGCTCCATACATTGGCGTCGAACCCGATGTACTCGTACATCCTAATACACCTGAACAAGGTGTAGCATCTGCTGGTTTTGGCGTTGGATTTGTAATGACCCAAACACCAGTCCCTTTGTTATACTCCCACTGATAAAGATAACCCGCTGTTTTATAGCCACAGTTTGAATTAAATAAACCACAACTATATTCTTGATTCCATATTTGGGTATTCTGTTGTCTTTGTTTAAAACGGACCTCTGTCATTGTGGCAGAAGTGGTACCAGATACAGAATTAGTCAGTGATACCAAAGTGCCAGCAGAAGTACCAGAAACTTGTGTTCCAGTTGAAATTAAACGCCCAAAGGAAACTCCAATTGCGCCTTCACCAGTATTTGCTAATAAAGTTTTTCCATTATCAAGACTATATACGGTACCAATCGTGATACTACTATGCGTAGGGTTAACACACGAATAAACGTTACATGTAGAACCTTTATAAGTCGTGTCAGCACCAGTGTAATCAGTATAAATCTGTTTATATATTTCTGGTTTATTTGCAATTCTCGCAATTTCAATACTAAAGTTTTTGCCGTCGGAACCTAAAATAAGTGGTTGATATAAATTACCTAATACCAAGTTAATATTTGGGTTATAGAGATATAAGCCTTCACTATCAGCAAACTTTGGTGCTACGGCGCCTGCAGAGTCAAATGCAGGAGTATATAAATTGTTTGAGGCATTTGGTGAGTCTGAAGTTTCACGTGTACTAAAACGTAATACCTTGCTCGTATCATTAAAGGCAATACGTGTTTTATTTGATGTTTTTGTATCTGTTCGGGTTCGATTTTCTACATAGTAACGGCAACCACGTAATGTACTAAAACTTCCAGTACCACTGTTACCACAATCTCCAGTAGTATTTGTGCTTAAAGTAGAGTTTGCACCTGCATGTACTGTTTGCCATCCATTATTACTACTTGTGGCGTATGTCTGGGTCTGGCTCGTAACATTTTCAGTCACAATACTGGTATTTTTGCTATCTCCAGTATTGAGACGAACTAGACCAGACATTCCTAAAGTATTGTTATAAAAAGGGCTCATCCCCCCAGAGGAAGTGGCTCCCCCTAATGTCTGAAACATACTGATCTGGCTACCATTTAAACTAAAGCCATTTAAAATGCCTTGTAATCGTAATCTGTTAGCGCGCGTTGTATCAATACTTGTCCCAATTAATCCGTTACTATTGCCATATTGAAACTGAGCTAGAGAACCATTTGTTGTAGCTAGAACATTGGGGTTCCGTACAAATGCGTCAGCCCATAAACCTAATTTTAAATTATATGCATCTGCGCCCTCTACACCATCAACTGTTGGCTGGTACAAGGGCGCTTCTAAAGATAAATATGTTACAGGGTAAAGAGAACTATCTGTTGTACTAAAATTAGGAACATTGGTCGCAGTTTTTACTTTGAATATCCAAGGGTTCGCACCAGTTCCCCAACTTGAAATTGCTGCTGCAGCTGAAGTATTAGCAATACGCGAATTTGCATCACCATCAGACTTAGATAGTGCTAAACCATAAAGGAAGATATCAGCTTTACCTACTGCGCGGTCTTCTGGCCCGACACTACCATTACCGCTCGTATCAGCAGCAGCAACGCTCAAAGGACCAACAGGTACATAGTTAATGTAGCCAGTATCTTTACTACGATCGGTAATAATTTGATTTACAGATTCATTTGGACCAGCACCACGAAATACCATGAATGTATTTTGAGGTAATATTGCAATACCCTCACCCGTAGTTTCACTTAAACCAGCATCAGAAAGTTCTTCAAGAGCAAAGCTAGACTGACTTAAAAAAAGTCCAATTAAACTTGCTAAAACGGTTTTTTGAAAACATACCGTATAATTAAGTGTAGTCATCGTGACCTTCCTGTTTTATACGATGCTGTGCACCATATTTCTTTTTCTTTAACAGTCCTTGATACAAGATGAAATTTTTCCGTTTTCATCTCACAAGTGGCAAACATTAAAATTGCCAACCTTTCCACATTTCCATTATGCTGAATATTTACTCAAATGCAAAATTAAATGAACAAAAATAAATTTTTCCGATGAATGAAAAATAGTCAAAGTACTTAAATTAATCAGCAGAATTTTAAAGAACCATAACAGTTAGCCGAAAAACTCTGCTTTTGTAATACAACATTAGTTAAAGCCATAGAAGCTGGTGTTTTTCCTGTTAAATCAACATTTCCAACAGGAAGATTACCTGCTATTAAACAGCTACTTGCTAAAAATCCACAATCCACAGGATTTTTGTCTAAATACGCACTTACCTGTCCTAAAGCATCAACAATTGTAGAGAGCGCAATATCAACGTTACCAGCAGGAGTAATTTGACCAATATCAATCGGGTTTGTAAGCTCTAGCCACCATCCTGTTTGTGCAGTAGATGCCGCCTCTGGCCACAGAATATTTACGCCTTGTACAGATAAGTAACCAGCAGATCCATTTAATTGCGCAGCATGGAAGTAACCTAAGCTTTGCTTAATCGCCACATTTACATCAAGATTATTCACTGTCCCAGTTACATTACCAGAAATAGGAATAGGAAGTCCTAGTACAGAAGCCGTAGCATCGAGAGTTCCTGTAATAGCCAGCCCCCCAACTCTTGCCGTTGCACTCAAGTTAGCGGTATTAATACGTTTACCCGTAATAATTTGTTGTCCCATAGACAAAGTTCCACTACCTGCTCCTAGGTTCAAGTTATAACCAGTAGATGTAAATGGAACAGTGTATAACTTACCTAAGACAGTTGCCTGACCAGTAATCGCCGTATTTGTTTCATCTTGAGTAATGCCATAGTAAGGATTCGTGGTAACGGTTCCCCCGGTTGGTTTAGTTACCATATATCCACTTAATGAATTAATACCACTGGAGGCATCACCATTTTCTAAACCAAAAGTAAGTAGACCCGAAAGCGACTTAGCACTTAATCGAAAACCCTGAATCTCACGAGTGGAAGCTGAATCTGGATTTTTAACTGCGAACTCTAAAAATGGATTGGTGATAATAGCGGAAGAAGAGGCACGTTCAGTACTCGTACTATCTACTGTACCACCACTTAAACTGAGATAATCAATGTCAATGTCACAAGCACCTGCCCCATTTACGCCACCGCAACCTAACTGTAATTTTTTAATATTGGCATTAAGTTCTAATTGAGCATCTAGCGCAAGTCGATAAAAACCCATATTTCCATTTGAACTTGAATTGCTTGCAGAGTCTGTAGGTGCAATATAAGACATACCCATTAAGGCTTGCCCACGAGTTGCAGATAATTCAGCATCTGACATAGGCACTAATGTAGAAGCAGCATAAGCTGAAGAAAAGCATAAGCTTCCGAGTGTCAAAAGTGCTACTCGAAGAGACGTAAACTGTCGCATGGCCGACCTCCGTATCCGTGGGGGCATAATCCTGTTTAATTTCTTTTTATTTGGTTTGCCTAAATTTAGTAGATATCTAAACAATTACTACCAAATAGACAACCTATATCCAATACATTTGCTTTTTAATTCTGTGATGCAGAACAAAAAAACAAATCAATTATTGATCATATTATATTATTTTTTACAAAAGGAAACTGTCATTTATCACTATTCCGATAAACGCATCTCATGTAAATTTTACCCATAAAATTGGGCCACCTGAGTGACCCACAAATTTTAATACTATTCTCAATATCAAAAGAATTAGGTTTTAGGTAGTGTTACACCTGTTTGACCTTGATATTTACCACCACGATCTTTATAAGATGTTTCACAGACTTCATCACTTTCAAAAAATAGCATTTGTGCTACACCTTCCCCTGCATAAATACGGGCAGGTAAATTAGTAGTGTTTGAAAATTCTAAAGTTACGTGACCTTCCCATTCAGGTTCTAACGGCGTCACATTCACAATAATACCGCAACGAGCGTAGGTAGATTTACCTAAACATACGGTCAATACATTACGAGGAATACGGAAATATTCAATTGTACGTGCTAAAGCAAATGAGTTTGGCGGAATAATGCAAACATCAGACTCAATGTCGATAAAACTTTTATCATCAAAATTCTTTGGGTCGACAATTGCAGAATGTACATTAGTAAAAACCTTGAATTCACGGGCACAGCGTACATCATAACCATAGCTAGAGACCCCGTAGGAAATCAACTTTTCACCATTTTGATCAAAACGGACTTGATTCTCTGCATAAGGTTCAATCATGCCGTGTTTTTCGCTCATCTCGCGAATCCAACGATCAGACTTAATAGCCATGTATTTTCTATCCAAAAGGTAATTTCATTGATTGCGACGTACTTTAACGTAAAAAAGCAATTATGAAAACAACGCTTGAGCTACTCTTCTCGATAAGAATAGCTCAGCAGTACTTTTATAGGCTAAGTAAAGCAGAATAACTGATAGGAATTGAAAAACTGACTAAAACGAGTGAAGCCGTTTTTTGCAAATTGGTCTGATTTAACCACGTAACCTTCTTAGAAGCTAAAAGTGATCCCAAGAAAATCCAGAATAAGGCAATTGGCGTAATAAGCGCTAAGTAAGCCATCATATGAATAAAATAAATATGAAAATCACTCCATGCAGCCACAGGAAAAATTGCTGAAGCAAAGAGCAAGGCTTTAGGATTCAATAAGGTTGCGCAAAATAATTCACGAGTACGGATCGTAGGCTGATTTAATTCAACCTCTTGATTTGCCGTATGCCACAACTTAATGGCTAAGAAAATAATATAGCAAGCACTCAATAGCTTAAGAATAGGCGGTAGCAATGGCAATGTGGTGGACACTTTCCCAATCAGCATTCCCCATGCAGAAATAGAGATCACATAGCCCAAAACTTCTGCTGGAATAAGTTTTACTGACTTCCGTAATCCTACTTGCACGCCTGAAGAAGCAAGCAAAGTGTTAGTTGGACCAGGGGTAAGTAAAATTGTGGCTACTAAGCCAATAAAAAGCCATGAAATCATTGAATGACCTCACAATATAGTCATCTCAGATTAATAGATATCTTATTACATGGCAAAAGGTAATTGTAAGACAAAGTTTTTAAAATCATTTTTAAAAGCTAAATAAAAATATTAAAAACATATACTTATAAAATTATCACAAAAAGTGATAAATAAAACTTTACGGTCAGTTGTTATGGTTTCCAAATCGTTTCTTACTTAAGTAACATAAGTATTTTTATTTTAAGTCTATTTTTCCATCAAAAGCCTTTATAATAAAAAATATATAGTGATGGTAAGTTTAAATTTTAAGCTTTTAATAAGCTTCAATTCATATATTGTTTCTGATTTTTTTATATAGAGCACCGCGCTCTACTACTTTAATGATTATGGCAAAGCACTTTTTTCAATCTTGGCTTCCCTCGCCCGAGAAAGTTTCAAATATGAAATTTCTAAGGATTTTTGGTAAAAAGACCTTGAATCCTGTGCTTTGGTACGTCAATCGGAAATCGATTACCCGAGCTGTTTTTGTCGGAACTTTTTTTGGTTTACTGCCTATTCCTTTTCACAGTGTATTTATTGTGATGGCAGTCTTACTATTCGAAGTAAATTTACCCATTAGCTTAATGCTGGCTTGGCTAAGTAACCCTCTTACTTTAGTTCCTATTCTATATATTGGTTTCTGGTTTGGTTCACATATATTTCAGGTACATATGATTAATAAAGATATGTTGCTTGGTGTATTGCACCAAATTTCCCGTTGGATTACTCATTTCGGACATGGACACATTGATTTTAGTCTTGCCAAAATCTTGATGACGGGTCTGGTTGTCGAAGCTTTCGTATTTGCCGTTATTTTATATCTATCTACAGAAATTTTTTGGCGTTGGATGGTTATTAAAAACTGGAAAAGTAGACACCGTCATAAAAAGCAAGAAGAAGAAGTTTTATAAAACTCCAATAATCTTCTTGCTTAAATTTAAATCATTATTTTGGTAGTTTTGATTTCATATACTCTTCGGCTACATTGAGTACATACTCTTGGCAAGCCTCTCCCGTACCAGGGTCATAAGCTCCATTATTCGTAATATTATTAGATAAGATTCGAATTCCTAGAAAAGGAACATTGAACTGACTTGCGATTTGCGCAACAGATGCTGCTTCCATTTCTTCAACAGAAGTACCATAACGCTGATGGAAAAATTGAATACGATCTAGCTCATTATTCCAAACATCTGCTGACCCAATCGTTCCTTCAACGACCTCTCCTTTATCATAACGGACTTTATGTGCCGCCATTAATAACTCTTGATTACCTTCAAATTTACGAATGGCGATAGGTTCCGGATCAGATTCATCTGTTGGCAGAACATCAAAAGCTTCAACCCATGTAAGTGAGTTTGAACCAGCACCTAATGGCTGTTTAGGAGTTCTAAATGCACCAATATTGGTCGCATATTTTCCTAGAACAATATCGTAAACATGTAGATCTGGATCATGCCCGCCTGCTGTTCCCTGATTAATAATTGCAATCGGTTTATAACGTTCGATAGCTAAAGCAGTTGCAGCAGCCGAGTTACTCATTCCCATGCGCGTTTTAGAAATAATCATTGGATAACCGTTATAGGTACCCTTCCAGAATGTCCACCCACCAATTTGTTCAACAACCTTATTCTCTAATTTTGAAGCCATTCTTTCCGACTCTACAGGTAAGGCACCTTGAATAACAATCGGCTGTAATTTCTGTTTTTGTTCCTGAATTGTTGGTGTTTGAGAGACGGATGATTTGTCATCATTACATCCAACTAAAAATAGGGCGCTACATAAACTGATTACGCCAAAAGCACATTTAAATTGCATTTTTTACCCTTTCTTTTTAAAAAGTGTAAAGTAGCAATCTATATGCCAATTTCAAGTTTAGCTTTGTTATTAAGATTCAGTACTTTAAATTTTTCTTTTAACCAAACAATAAAAAACCCGACTTTACGTCGGGTTTTAATAAGTTAAAAAATACGTTTATCATCACGTGTGCGTTGAGGGATTTTTTCAATCTGTTCCCACATCGCTTTAGCAATATCAATATAACTATCAGCTGCATCATCCATTGCTACAACGCTAGGTTTACCCTGATCAGCATGCTCACGAATCTGAGCATTTAGAGGCAAGCGACCTAATAATGGAATATGGTATTGCTCAGAGAGCTTGTCACCGCCACCAATACCAAAAATTTGCTCTTCATGCCCACAGTTAGAGCAAATATGAGTCGACATGTTCTCAACGACCCCTAATACTGGAATTCCAACTTTATTAAATAGCTCGATTCCTTTAGTTGCATCTAATAATGCAACATTTTGTGGTGTAGTCACAATGATTGAACCAGTCACTGGAATACGCTGTGCAAGCGTGAGTTGAATATCACCAGTGCCTGGTGGCATATCAATCATCAATACATCTAAATCAGGCCAAAGCGTTTGATTAAACAATTGCATTAAAGCACCCGTTGCCTTTGGTCCACGCCACGCGACAGGTGTGTTGTTATCACCAGTTAAATGTCCAATCGATAACACAGCCATTCCATAGGCATCTAAAGGCACGAAATTTTCACTTTCTATAAGAGGTGTTTTGCCTGCATTACCTAGCATTGTCGGAATACTTGGGCCATAGATATCAGCGTCCAAAACCCCAACCTTAAGTCCTATTTTTTGCAAGGCAAGTGCTAAATTGACCGTAGTTGTCGATTTACCAACACCGCCCTTACCAGATGAAACTAAAATAACATGCTTAATGCGTGGATGAAGCGGAACATCTCTTTGTTGGGGAGCAGCTTTTTGAATAGGGGGATTATTCGGATCTGGTTCTGATTTAGGTGAAGCATCAAGCACAGGAGGTAAGTTTGAACTTTCTTGTGTAGGGCGCTTCTGTTGCACTACATGTAGGTTTAATTCTTCAATACCACACTTTTCTAAAGCCATTGCTAAATCATCATGAATTTGCTGCAAGTGCTCTTTTTCATCAGGAAAGGTATTAATAGTAAGTTGTAATACACGCCCCTGAACTTGGAGCTGACTAATGCGATCTTTTAAAGCATCTTTTGAATGGGGTAGTAAATAATTTTGGAGTACGGTTTGGATTTCATCTTCTTTCACTTCTTGTGCGGGTGAAAAAACAGACTTTAGTGAAGAAAGCCAAGACATATTGTTTACTCCAAAAACAGATCATTACAGCTTAATGGAGATAGTGTAACAGTATTGGTCCGCACTCGCTCACCTTGGGATGAATAATTACTCACTTACAATCTCATCTTTTAGGTGAGGAGTGCAGATTTTAGTTTAGATCAGCTTATTCAGCAGAATCATGGTTTTTCAATTTATTTAACTTATCAGTTGCTGTTTTCTTTAACTCGTCAAATTTTGCTGTTGCTTGAGTTTTTAACTCATCAAATTTTGTTGCAGCCTCATCTTTTAGCTCTGCTGCCTTAGCTTTGGCATCATCAAGTTTATGACTTGCCTCAGTACGTAAATGATCGAACTTATCTTGCAGAGTATGCTGAGCATCTTCAAGTTTGCCTTTCAAATCACTTGCTTTATCTTCAACCGCCTCTTTACCAGCAGCTTGCTTCTCTTTTACATTTTCCTTTAAATCATCCAAAGCTTTTTCGCCTTGAGCTTTTGCATCTGCCGCTTTTGCTTTTAATTTGTCTACTGTATCTTCAACTGCTTCTTTACCAGCAGCTTGTTTCTCTTTTACATTTTCCTTTAAATCATCCAAAGCTTTTTCACCTTGAACTTTTGCATCTGCCGCTTTTGCCTTTAAATCATCTAATTTATTTTCAGTAGTCATCGTTGTTATCCTCTAGTTAATTAAAAAATTACCTGAATAAGTTATTAGTTATACATCGTTATGGCTTGTTTTCTGACCGTAACTGCAATTTGAAACAAAGACAATACAGGAAGATTCAAATATTTTTCGATTTGTTTATCTGTTCTAAAGAGAAATAACTGCGCAATTAAAAAACCGATTTTTACGAATACTCATTGTTGCCCAACAAAGATATTATTCCGCCACTCAAGCACAGCTCTCGCCTTACGCTTGGGGGAAAGATTATTAACCTTTACTTATCCCACCACTCCAGCTTAGCTCTCGTCTTGCAGTCGGACAAAGCGTTGCTTTGTTTTTCCTCCTTCATCAGTTAAAATCTTCCACCTTATAAATACGAATGAGAGAATGAAATCCGTGCGTAAAATTTTAGTCACTAATGCCCTTCCTTACGCTAATGGTCCAATTCATATGGGTCATTTACTCGGTTACATCCAGGCAGATATCTGGGTTCGTGCCATGCGGGCAATGGGTCATGATGTGACTTATGTATGTGCGGATGATGCTCATGGTACTGCCATCATGCTACGTGCTGAGGCAAACGGTATTAGCCCTGAGGAGCAAATTGCGAACGTTCAGAAAGAACATATTCGTGATTTTGATGGCTTCGGTGTACATTTCGATCACTATGATTCAACGCATAGCGATGCCAATAAAGCACGTTCAACAGATATCTATATTAAAAACCGTGAAGCTGGAAATATTGCAGTTCGCCCTGTAACTCAATTATTTGATCCAGAAAAAGGCATGTTTTTATCTGACCGCTTCATTAAGGGTACATGCCCAAAATGTAAATCAGAAGATCAATACGGCGACTCATGTGAAGTTTGCGGTACAACTTATAATGCGACCGAGTTACTTAACCCTCGTTCGACTTTAAGTGGTGCAACACCAGTTGAAAAATCATCAGATCACTACTTCTTCAAACTACCGAACTTTGCTGAGTATTTACAGAAATGGACCCGTGATGAAAGTCGCTTACCTGTCTCGATTGCAAACAAACTCGATGAATGGTTTGAAGCAGGTTTAACCGATTGGGATATTTCTCGTGATGCGCCTTATTTTGGTTTTGAAATTCCAGATGCGCCAAATAAATATTTCTATGTTTGGGTAGATGCGCCAATTGGTTATATGTCTAGTTTTGAAAATTACATTAAAACTAAACGCCCAGATTTAAACTTTGATGATTTCTGGAAAAAAGACAGTCAAAACGATGTTTACCATTTCATTGGTAAAGACATTGTTTATTTCCATGCATTGTTCTGGCCTGCAATGTTAGATGGTGCAAACTATCGCACTCCGACAGGCTTATTTGTAAATGGTTTCTTGACGGTGAACGGACAAAAAATGTCTAAGTCTCGCGGTACATTTATTAAAGCAGAGACTTATTTACAGCATTTGAATCCAGAATATTTACGTTACTACTTTGCTTCTAAACTTTCAGATAAGGTTGAAGACTCTGATTTAAATCTTGATGATTTTATTCAAAAAGTAAATTCTGACTTAGTCGGTAAAGTAGTCAACATTGCTAGCCGTTGCGCTAAATTTATCAACAGTAGCTTTAACAATACTTTATCTGCTGAATGTGCAGAACATGAATTGGTACAAAGCTTTATTGATGCAGGCGATTCAATCGCTAGTGCATATGAAGCACGTGAATTCTCACTAGCTATTCGTGAAATCATGGCGCTTGCTGATCGTGCAAACCAATATATTGACGAGAAAAAACCGTGGGCACTTGCTAAACAAGAAGGTCAAGAACAACAAGTTCTTGAAGTGTGCTCAGTTGGTATCAACTTATTCCGTCAATTAGCGGTGTACTTAGCTCCAGTTCTTCCAACTTTGGCTGAACAAGTTCAAAGTTTCTTAAAACTTGAGAGCTTCAATTTCGAGTCACGTAAACAAATTCTTGTAAGCCACGAGATTGCACAGTTCCAACCGCTCATGCAGCGTGTTGATCCAAAAGCTGTTACCGCAATGGTGGATGCATCTAAAGAGTCTTTAGGTACTCCTGCTCCAGAAGCAACTAAAGCAACGGCGAAAAAGGACAAAGCTGCCGAGAAAAAAGCTGCCCCTGCTCCAGCAGTGGGTGAAGCTGAAATTATCGGTATCGAAGACTTCTTAAAAGTTGACTTGCGTGTTGCTCAAGTAGTTGAAGCTGGTACAGTTGAAGGTTCAGATAAATTACTTCAATTGACGTTAGATGTTGGTGAGGCTGAACCACGTAACGTATTTAGTGGTATTCGTAGTCAATATGCGCCAGAAGACCTAAAAGGTAAATTGGTCGTCATGGTGGCTAACCTTGCACCACGTAAAATGCGTTTTGGTATTTCAAACGGAATGGTACTTGCTGCTGGAAATGGTGAAGGTATTTTCATTATTTCTCCAGATACAGGCGCGAAACCAGGCGATAAAGTGTCTTAATCTGTCTTAATAAAAAAGCTTCCTGAATTGGAAGCTTTTTTATTTTTGAAATATCAAAACTGAGTGAATTAAAATATTAAATAACGTTAGGAAGCCAGTGCTTTCAAATTATGACCACGGCCACCCTTCACAAGGGTTATTAAATAAAACATGTATGTTTCCTAACTCCTCATTTGTTAAATAACCGTTCTTATTTTCATCTAGATAATGAAATAGCTCTGTTTGCTTATTTTCACCTTGAAAACGTTTATCACTGGGCCAGTTGTAAGGATAGAAATCTTCAACACGTTGAAATTCTTTTAGGCTATACATGCCATCATGATTTAAATCATATTTTTCCTGAAAAAGCTTCCAATCTAAAGAAGCAGGCTCACATGCATTTACCATATTCAAAATACAGTAAGTTGCACATCCAGCAAGTAACTTAATAGTTAGCTTGCTCATGATTATTCACTTGTATATCGGAAATTTTATAATCCTTTTCATGAACCGGAGTACCCACAATACTCATGGTCCGCTCACTTGCTGGCTGTTGCTTGCTCATTGTTCTCATCTCACATCCTGTAGTTAAGATGAGAAAAACTACAGAAATGCTCACCATTAGTTTTTTCATAACGTGATCCTCATTTCTTTTTGTTTTATTTATTAAGTTACCACTTTTGAAGTGTTTAAGTGCTAAAAAAGATATTTCAATTTGTATATATTTTACGCAAAAATAAAACCAGACTATAAATAGCTGGCTTTGGATTTTTTAGATATTTTAATTAAAGACTTATCATTTGAAGAAAATTAACTTTAAGCCTAATACACTCACAATACTTCCAGCTACTCGGTCAACACCAGTTTTTGCTTTTAAGTACATTGTTCTAGGCTTCTCTGAAGAGAGCAGCATTGCTACACATGAGTACCACCCTGCATCAATCATAAAACAAATCACTGGTAATGCGACGTAGTAATAATTTGGGATTTCTTTTGGTAACAAAGCAGTAAATACACTCGCTAGCACAACTGCAATTTTCGGATTACTTAACTGCGTAATAAGACCATAACGATATGCCTGTTTATAGGTCATTTTTGATTTGCCATCATTTTCCATGGCAATTGGTTCTTTGGCATGTTTAATAATTTTAAAAGCCAGCCAAAGCAAATACAGCCCACCACCAATTTTTAAAATCAAATAAGCAGAAGGCACTGCCAATAAAACGGCTTGTAACCCCATAACAGCTAACAGGCCAAACAGAGCTGCGCCTGTCCCCGTCCCTAATGCTGTAAACAACCCATGTTTACGTGATTTAGAAATTGAATTTTGTGCCACATAAATAAAGCTTGGCCCAGGACTTATTGCTCCAAGCATCAATGCCATCGCAATTGAAAAAAGAGGAATAAGGGACTCAAACATTGTATTGACCTAGCATCACGCAATTGCGCGGTATTCTAACAGCTTTTTATGACGCATATAAAAATGCAGAAGATATAAATGCTGAAAATTGAATTTTCATGTTTTTACAATTTATATCTTCACAACGGACAAAAATGTCCGTTAAATATATAGCCTTTGAAACTCCCCAATTGATGACATGAGTAAACGTCAAAAAATTGCTGCCCATAATCGGGATGAATTACTCAATGCAGCCGAAGAATGTTTTCGTATTCATGGCATTAATGTTCCCTTACAAGTTGTGATTGACCATGCAGGTGTCGGCAGAGCAACTTTTTACCGCAACTTTTGTGATCGCAAGGCTTTAATTAGCGCACTTTTAGAGCGTGCGATTACACAGCTAGAGCAAAAAGCAGGTCATTTTCAACAATTCGAGGACGGTTTATTTCGTTTAATTGAAGGACACATTGGGCAACTTCCCAAGCTCGCAATTTTGCAAGATTTTTGGAGAGTAATTGATCGACAAGACCCAATTATGTTAAAAATTTATGAACGGCGGAATAATGCACTTAACCCACTGATTGAAAATACGATAGAACAAAAATTGTGCAGAGCTGATCTAACTGCCGATGACTATGCAATGGTCACTGCAATGTTGGGTTCTTCATTTCAAGGACATGAGCCAGAAGAACAGACTCGCTTAGCAAAACGAGCAATTGAATTACTATTTCATGGTATTCAAATACAAAAAATTCGAGGGATAGAATGAGTAAAACGCCTCGTTATTTAGAAACACCACCCGACTGGACACCAGAAGAGCAACCGACTCTACCTGGCTCACCGGCAGCTATTGCGCATTCTATACCTAAGCGGTTTATTTACTTCTTTATCGGTTTATTTGTCGCGCTTTCCGCAAGCTTAAGTAATGGTTTTATTACGGCAAACTTACCCTTAATCCAAGGTGAATATGGACTAACACCTTCCGAAGCTGCTTGGCTGCCTGCGGCATATGTCATGGCAAATGTCAGCTCAAACCTGATTTTATTTAAAGCCAGACAACAATATGGTCTGAGAGTATTTTCAGAAATAGGGCTCGTTATTTTTATTGCCGTACTAGTTTTACATATTTTTGTACACACATATGAAATGGCACTATTCGCACGGGTTGTAGCAGGTTTGGCTGGTGCACCACTCAGCTCATTAGGTATGTATTACACCATGCAAGCTTTTAAAAAAGCAGACATGGCGAAAGGAATATATATCGCTTTCGGCTTTCAACAACTTGGCGTCCCGTTAGCTTGGATTATTTCTCCATTTCTTGTCAGTACAGACAGTTGGTCTGTTCTCTACACTTTCGAACTAGGCCTAGCACTTTGTTGTTTAGCCATGGTCGTTTCATTGAAGTTACCACGTAGCTTACGAATCTATGTTTTTGAAAAGCAGGATTTCTTTACCTTTGCCTTATTGGCTCCTGGCTTTGCCTGCTTATGTATTGTACTCACGCAAGGCCCAATTTTATGGTGGTTTAATAGCGAATGGCTTGCTTACGTCTTAATTGCAGGTTTTAGCTTAGTTATTTTAGGTTTACTTTATGAACACTATCGCGCCAATCCATTAATTATGACACGTTGGTTAGGTGCATCTTCGACCTTGCGTTTCATTTTTGGTGCTTTTGCTATTCGACTTTTAATGTCTGAACAAAGCTATGCTGCTGTTAACTTCTTAAAAACAATGGGAATGGGTCCTGACCAATTTGTGCCCCTCTATGTTGTCATATTAGTCGGGATTTTAAGCGGAACACTTTTTAGTGCACTGACTTTTTCACGCGAACGAATTATCTTCCACTTACTTTTTGCAGAATTTTTGATTCTGGTCGCCTGTGGACTAGATTATCACTTAACCAGTGATGTCCGACCTGTGAATTTCTTTGCAAGTCAGTTTCTAGTCGGTTTTGCTGGTGGTCTATTTATTGGTCCATTACTTCTGATTGGCTTTGCGCAAACGCTTGCTAAAGGCCCATCTTACGTAGTGACCTTTATCGTATTATTTTCTGCTACCCAAACTTTCGGTGGTCTTGTTGGGTCATCTTTCTTTTCGACCTATCAACAACATCGTACGCAAAACTATCAGGCAGAGATTATTAAAGATTTAGAACAAGCAGATCCTCTAGTCGCTCAAAGGCTCTCGACCTATCAACGCAGTGCATCAATCACCACTACTGACCCAGCATTACAAACAGCTCAATCTATGCGCTCGCTCAATCAAGTAGTCACTCGTGAAGCCCAAGTGCGAGCCTACAATGATGTTATTGCTTTAAATGGTATTTTTGCTGTCGCACTGCTCTTATGGGGTGGATTTAATATTGCGCGTAGTAAATATCTACAACGCAGAGGAATTAGCCGTCCTTAATGGCTTTCGTATTTGATGAAATAGAAATTGAGATTGATATATGTCAGATGATCAAAACAAACTGGAACCAACACCAGCTCAGGCACCCGCCAACGAGCCAACACCTGCACCTGCACCTGCACCTGCAAGTAAACTGATTCCGACAAAACGCTCAACACTGTTATGGATGTTAGGTGTTCTTATTGTCGGTATTTTAGTGATTTTATGGGCATGGAGAATCGGACCTTTTGCAACGAGTGTTCAGCAAACTGACAATAGTTATGTCAAAGGTAAAACCACAATTTTATCGTCACAAATTAATGGTTACGTTAAAGATGTAGTCGTTAAAGACTTTGACCACGTTAAAAAAGGTCAAGTGCTCATGCATATTGATGCAACCACTTACGACCAAAAAGTAACACAAGCAGCATCAGGTGTTGAGCAAGCTAAAAATACCTTAGCCAATCAAACGCAATCCATTGCCCAGAAACAAGCTGACATTGTGGCGGCACAAGCCAAAGTGGATCAAGCCAAAGCTCAATATGAACTTTCTTTAGCCCAGCTTAGACGCTATCAACAGCTAGGAAACAGTGGCGCAGCTTCTAAATCTGAGCAAGATAAAGCCGCAGCAGATGCTGAAAATAATCTTGCAGCACTTAAGCAAGCAGAAGCTAATGTATTAGTTGCAAATGAAGCACTTAAAACAGCACAAGTTGCAAAAACTGGTTTAGAAGCACAAGTTTCAAGTGCTAAAGCACAGTTAGACCAAGCACAAACCACCAAAGACTATAGCGTTATTGTTGCTCCGATGGATGGCCAACTTGGTGAAGTTAATCCTCGTGTTGGGCAATATGTAGCAGCAGGCTCACAGTTACTCTACCTCATTCCACAGCAAACTTGGGTGATTGCCAATTTCAAAGAAACCCAAATTGCCAATATGCGAATTGGTCAGAAGGCATGGTTTACAGTCGATGCGATGAAACATAAAAAATTTACAGGGCATGTTGAGCAAATCTCACCTGCTGCGGGTTCCGAGTTCAGTGTGTTAAAACCTGACAATGCGACAGGTAACTTTACCAAAGTTGTTCAACGAATTGCCGTACGCATTACTATTGATCCAAATCAGGAAGGAATGGAGCATTTACGCCCAGGCATGTCAGTGGTTACTTCTGTCGATACAAATTCGTAAACAGCTTTTTAAAGTTCTATTTAAAAAGTTACAATGTGATCAATCATTATTTTCTCAATTTCTAATGTTTGATCACATTGCTCAATCAGTTCCTTATCAACATATTCAACTACCCTATCCCCTGCAGCTCGACATTAAGCGGCTAGATTTAATTCACCCCCAAATCTCGGGTAATAAGTTTTTCAAACTAAAATACAATTTGCTTGCCGCAAAACAACAAGCGTTATCAGGTATTTTGACTTTTGGTGGAGCTTATTCAAACCATATTGCAGCAACTGCGTATGCAGCTCATCTTTTTGGCTTTAAAAGTGTAGGCATTATTCGTGGTGAGGAATTAGCAACCCAGCCTCTAAACCCAACCTTAGCAAAAGCTCAAAGTTTAGGAATGCATTTACATTTTGTCTCACGCACTGAATATCGCTTGAGGGATGACGCAACCTACCTTCAACAATTACATCATCAATTTCCTGAAACTTTCATTATTCCTGAAGGTGGTTCTAATGAGCTAGCAGTTCAAGGTTGTCAGGAAATTCTTAGTCAGAATGATTTAGAACAATACGATGTAATTTGCTGTGCAGTTGGAACTGGAGGAACGATTTCAGGACTCATTGAACGAAGCGCACCACATCAAAAGGTTCTAGGGTTTTCAGCATTAAAAGGCGACTTTCTACAACTAGAGATTCAGCAGTGGACTAAAAAACAGAATTGGTCGCTGACAGATGCCTATTGTTGTGGTGGTTACGCTAAAACTTCGCCAGAGCTATTGGCATTTATAGAAAATTTCGAAGAACAATATACTGTACCCCTTGAACCGATCTATACGGGAAAAATGATGTTCGGTCTGTTTGACCTTATCAAAAACAACTACTTCCCTGAAGGAACTCGCATTCTGGCAATTCATTCTGGTGGCTTACAAGCAGATATAAGAAATAAACCAAGCTACTGACTCACAAATATTTAGGATGCCTTATTCACCAGAGTGGTAAATGTCTTTAGCATGACTAAGGCTCGGCATGATAGTATATGCCCCTTTTTAATTTTCAAGATTAATCGAGAACCTCTTATGTCTAACAGCCATGTTGATGTCATTGTCTTAGGTGCAGGTGCTTCTGGACTCATGTTGGCTGCACATGCTGCTAAACGAGGGCGCTCGGTTTTAATTTTAGAAAAAGCCAATAAAATTGGTAAAAAGATTTTAATGTCAGGTGGCGGTAAGTGTAACTTTACCAATCTGTATGTCGAACCTGATAACTATATTTCTCATAATCCGCACTTCGTTATTTCTGCCCTGTCACGCTATAGCAACTGGGACTTTATCGGTTTGGTATGTGACTACAAAATTGCCTATGAAGAACGTAAACATGGACAATTATTTACACTAAACGGCGCTAAAGAAATTTTAGAAATGCTTGTGAGCGAGTGTAATAAAACCCAAAATGTGGATATTCAAACCCATTGCGAAGTTGGCCAAATTACGCCCTTAGAAAAAGGTGGGTTTTCACTAAACACCAATCAAGGACATTACACTTGTGATTCTTTAGTTATTGCTACAGGCGGCTTATCCATTCCGACTTTGGGTGGTTCTGGATTTGGCTATGAACTAGCACAAAAATTTGGACATCAAGTTTTCCCAACCCGTGCTGGTTTAGTTCCATTTACTTTTTCAGATCACATTAAAGAAGTAACCACACGTTTAAGTGGTAATGCTTTGGATGTGACGTTAAGTAACTCAAAAAATAGCTTTACTGAAGCGTTATTATTTACCCACCGTGGTTTGAGTGGGCCAAGTTCTTTACAGCTTTCAAACTATTGGCATTCGGGAGAAAGTTTTAAAATTGACTTTTTCCCTAGCCAAGATTTAGCAACCTATTTAAAAGATAAAAAGAAAGCACAGCCGAAAGTTTTATTGCGTACTCTTCTTAATGAGTTTACTGCCAAAAGTATTATTCAAGAGTTACAACAACTCATATGGCCAGAACAGAGCGAAATAGCGATTGGCAATATCAGTGATGCACAACTAGATCATATTGCAGAGCAGTTACATGGCTTTGCAGTTAAACCGTCTGGAACAGAAGGATATCGTACCGCTGAAGTTACTTTAGGCGGAATAGATACAACAGAAGTATCTTCTAAGACCATGGAGAGTAAAAAGCAGAAAGGACTGTTTTTTGTTGGAGAAGTGCTTGATGTCACTGGACATTTAGGGGGCTACAACTTCCAGTGGGCATGGTCTTCTGCCTACGCTGCTGCCCAATATGTATAAGCTAATTTGAGTTTTTCGAACTACTTGATGGGTTCGATGAATCTTGTGGCTGAGAAGTAGTCTGTTTTGAGCTTTCCGACTTACTAAATACAAATTTATAAGCACTTGCTAAAAACCCTACCGTAATTCCGGCAATGACAATCGGTGCTAAAAAACGACCTGGTTTCTTCATCGTATTTTCCTCACTTATTTGTTTTTATAACGGTCAAAAAAGAACGACCACTCAATATAGAGTGGTCGAACTTATCACAAAAATCAAAGATTTTTTGTACTGTTTATCTGAAATTTAATTTAATTCCCTTAAATTTCATCATTTTCGCCTGTAGAACCAAACGGTTTATTCACTGGCGGTTGTGCTGGATTCACCTGTACAGAATCTGCTGGTTTTGCATCAGATGGAGCTGTTGTTGGTGTAGATGGAGTTGGTGACATAGTTGTAGTTGTAGCTGGAGCTGAACTACTCGTACTAGAAGGTGGTTGATAAAGAGGATTCGGTTGATTGGCTTCTTTTTTCGCTTTATCAAGTAAATCAGTTAAAAGTCGTTCTGCTGGTTGACGACCACCTAAACCGAATGCAAGAGCGAAAGCCACGGCAACCGCGCCTAGAGTCAAACCAAATGCAAGGTTAACAATTGAATCTGCAATACCCATCGCTCTTAAACCAAGCGCAAGTACCAGACCAATAATTAAAACACGAACTAAACTAGCTAACCAACGCGAACTATTATATTCACCACGTTGTACCACATTCGCTACAATATTCGCTAGCCAGAAACCAATTACTAAAATTACAGCACCCAATAGAATGTTTGCACCGAAATGGATAAACATTGCAATGAGACCACTGATTTGATCGAAACCAAGACGGTCCGCTGCTTCAGATACTGCAAACAGCATAGTAAAGAATACAATTAGCCAGCCAACTGCATTAGAAACTTTAGTTTGACCTAAAAAGCGTTGTATATCTAATTTTGCAGGAATTTCATCAACACCTGTTCCTGCAATGAGTTCAGCTACTAAGCGGCCAACAAAACGAGAAACAATATAAGCAACCAGTAAAATTAAACCAGCCGCAATAATGTTTGGAATTGCTTGCAAGATTTCATTTAGCATTGCTGTCGCAGGTTGAGAAATTGTCTCAATACCTAAAGCTTCGAACGCTACAATTAATGTAGTAATAATGATGATAGCAAAAACAAATGAACCTAAGAATTTGCCTACATTAGAGCTTTTGAAAAGACCAATTTTTTCAGCTTGAGCCTGAACACCTAAGCTATTTACTAGACCTTCAACAATACCGCGTACAATTTTTGCCAAGATATAACCAACAAAAACGATAACACCAGCAATAAAGATATTTGGTAAGAAAGCTACAGCGTCATTTACCATATTTTGAACTGGAATGAGTAAGCCTGTAAGTCCTAATATTGACAGAACAATCGGAAGGAAAAGTAACAATACAAGCCAGTAAAGAATTTCACCAATATTCTGGCTAATTCCACCTACACCCACTTCACTGCTTAACTTATCATCGAGTTGGGTTCTGGATAAAACATTTGTAATGCCTGCCCGCACCAGACGAGCAACGATCCAACCAATAAAACCCACCACCACAGCAGCAATAATATTTGGAATGTAGACCAGTACCTGATTCACCATATTGCTGAATGGGCCACTCACTCCACTAATGTTGAGCACATTTAGAGCCGCTACAACAGCTAAAATCAGAATAAACCAGAATACAACCTTGGAGATCAGACCTTCAATATTTGGCGCTCGGCCAGTAGCAGAAGATAGTTTGGCATTGGTATTTACTTTTTGTAGAAGCTTTTTCACACCGGCTGCTACTAATAAAGCAATTATCCAACCAACCAATAAGATCACTACTGCAGCCAGGATAGGATGAAACTGATCCCAGTAATACATCGCATCAAATTGAGCGCCGCGAGGCCCATCAAAAAATTCATTCATATTGTTATGTCCTCAATTGTTATGTTCTTTTCAGTGTTATCTCTAGGAAACACCATTCGTTGTAAAAAATGACGATGAATGCGGTCTATCTCACATTATGTTTTGAATATTTTCTAATCAACACACTTCTGCACAAATACAACAAATT